>Ga0306920_100004467_pt1 | contig 17916 bp, 19 predicted proteins | sample flu12Cox44000170_FD_204666 | JGI IMG/M metagenome (GOLD analysis project Ga0306920, IMG submission 204666) | Lab enrichment of tropical soil microbial communities from Luquillo Experimental Forest, Puerto Rico - flux4day.12C.oxic.44.000.170 (v2)... | ecosystem: Environmental > Terrestrial >... | reverse complement strand
CCGGTGTAAAAGTTGACGGCCGGCTCCATGAGACCGAGCGCGCTGTGGCGCAAGAGCGTGTGCTCAGAATCGCGCACGAGCAAGTCGATCTCGCCCGATTGGAGCACACTGAAGCGCACCTTCGAGGTGGTGCCGATGTATTTCACCTTTTCCGCATCGCCCAGCACCGCCGCGGCGACCGCGCGGCAATAGGCGACGTCGAGCCCCTGCCACTTGCCGGACGCGTCTTGGAACGCATAGCCGGGAATGCCGGTATCGACGCCGCAAACCACCTGGCCGCGCTTCTTCACCGCGTCCAGCGTTGGGCTTTTGATCTCGGTCTGCGCGTTCGCGGTCGTGGCCAAGCCCACCGCCATGACCGCGCCGAGTGCCGTTAGCTTCGCAATGTACCCCATCATCTGAACCTCCCTGGGTCTCCCCCATGATTGAGTTCCGCCGTGGCGCGGGTGGCGCGGTTCACGCGCCGCCCGTGCCCGGGCAGCCATTGAAGCATGAAGCCGGCGGGAATGCACTGCCGCCTGCGGCGGGCTCAGGAATGCGCGGCGACCCCCGCCACGGCGGCGTCGAGGGCGTCGCCCAAGCGGGTGACGATGTCGTCGATGTCGCCCGCTTCAGAGATGTAGGGCGGGGCCAACAAGATATGGTCGCCGAGGCGCCCGTCGATGGTGCCGCCCATGGGGTAGACGAGGAGGCCGCGTTGCATCGCCTCGGTCTTGACGCGCTCATTGAGGCGGAGCTCGGGGGCGAAAGGCGCCTTCCGGTCGCGGTCGCGGACGAGCTCGATCGTATGAAAGAGGCCCCGCCCGCGCGCGTCGCCGACGTGGTGGTGATTGGCGAAGCGTTGGCGCAGCCGCTCACCCAGCTGCGTGCCCCGTGCGCGGACATTGGCGAGAAGATTATCGCGCCCGATCACCTGCTGCACCGCCAGCGCCGCGGCGCAGGCGAGGGGGTGTGCCACATAGGTGAAGCCATGCTGGAAGGCACCGGAGCCCTTGGCAAACGCCTTGAAAATACGCTCCGACAGCAGCACGGCGCCGATCGGTGCGTAGCCGCCACCCAACCCTTTCGCCACCACCATGAGGTCGGGCGCGATCCCTTCCTGCTCGCAGGCATGGAGCGTGCCGGTGCGGCCCATGCCGCACATCACCTCGTCGAGAATGAGGAGAATGCCGTGGCGGTCGCAAATCTCGCGGATGCGGCGGAAATAGCCGGGAACCGGTGGGACCGTGCCGAGCGTCGCGCCGGGGATGGTCTCTGCGACGAAGGCGATCACCGTCTCGGCGCCGAGCTCGGCGATCTTGGCTTCGAGCTCGGCCGCCATGCGCTCGCCATAGGCTTCCTCCGTCTCGTCGTCGCGGCGCAGCCGATAGGCGTAGCACGGAGAGATGTGGTGGCTCTCGATCAAGATGGGCGTGTAAGGCGCCTTGCGGAAGGCGTTGCCGCCGACGGCAAGCGCGCCCAGCGTGTTGCCGTGGTAGCTCTGGCGCCGCGCGATGAAGTGGCGGCGCCCGCCTTGGCCGCGCTCGAGAAAATATTGCCGCGCCATTTTGAGCGCCGTCTCCATTCCTTCCGATCCGCCGCTCACGAAATAGGCGTGACGGAGATCGCCCGGTGCACCGGCGGCGAGAACATCGGCGAGCGCTTCAGCGGGCTCGGAGCTGAAGAAGCCGGTATGGGCGTAGTCGAGCTGGTCGAGCTGGCGATGCATCGCCGAGCGCACCTCGGGATGGCCGTGACCGAGGCACGAGACAGCGGCGCCGCCGGAGGCGTCGAGATAGCGCTTCCCCTCGGCATCGATGAGGTAGAGACCTTCGCCGCCGACGGCAATCGGAAACTGCTCCCGGATCTGGCGATAGAGGATGTGAGTCATCGGGCGGCCCCCTCGGCGCATGCTTCTCAAGGCGCCCCATACCGGCGCTTTACCGCAGCAATGTCAACCGTCGAGCTTCTTCCAGAGACATGACAGGAGAGCTTGGGGTGAGCTGATTGGGCCGCTTGGTGATCAGGGTCTTGCCGTCGTAGAAATTCTCGTCGAAGACACGGATGTCCAGCGCCCAGCAATACGCCTCCAACATCTCCGGCGTGAAGCGGTCGCGTATCCGCCGCGCCTTGTATTTTTCCGGATCCTCGAAAGCCTGTGGTTCTCCCTCGTCGACGAATACCCACTTTCCGCCGTCGTTCATGGCGCAAATGCATCTCTCCTGATTGAGCCAGTCTGTCGGGTGCGCCACGAACATCGTGAAGCTGACCGCGCCATAGATGCGGAGCGCGTCGCGATGCGTGACGCTGCTGCGGTCCGGAATGGAGTGCACCACCAACCCACGGCAGGGAACGATCGTGGCGAGATGGCCGATCGGCGATTCGGGATCGGAGACGCGCAGCCCATTGTTAAAGTAAGCGACCCAACGCGAGTTGGTGGCGATAAAGAGCTCTTTCTCCCAGGGCGTCGTCAGCGGCTCCAACCGCTGAAGCGCCGTAGCGAGGGGCGCGTTCAGAGATTCAGAGCTGACCCGCCCGTGAAGCGAGGCCTGCCAACTCAAATAGACATCGGCGATCTTGTCGAAATCTGCCTCGAGAAATCCAACTTGGTGAGTAAGCGGCACGAAACGGTCGTCGAGCAACGACTTCATCGGCGTTCTCGCCTTGAAACGCTGGAGGTTGAGGAATCCCTTTCACTATCGCCTGACGATACCAAGGCGCGCCATCGAAATCGCCTAAAGTCCGATCGAGCGGCAAGCGCTCTTCACACGCGACGGTGCCGGGCAGCACGCCGTCGCTGTGGCGGCTGTTCGTCGCCAGAGAGCGCGAAGGCGGGCGCCTCACGGTTGAGGTAATCCCAGAGACGATTGGCGATGGGTCCGTGCGGCTTATCGCGGCGTCGCGCTGCGACGAGTGCGGCGGGACCGCCTGGAAAATGCTTTCCCGCGATCGAGCGCAGGCGGCGCTCGCGCAGCTCCGCCGCGACGAGAAAGTGTGGCATGTGGCCCCAGCCCATGCCCTGCAGGATCAGCTCTTTCTTCATGAGCTGATCGCTCACCGTCCAACTCCGCGCGCCCTCGACCAGGAAATAATCGCGCGGCCGCGACTGCCGCGCCGTGTCACGGATGACAAGCTGCACGTAGGGTCGCATCTGCTCCGGCGCGATGCGGTCGGTGATCGGGAAAGCGAGCAACTCCGGCGCCACGACCGGAACCACCTCGATGGTGCAGAGGTCGATGAATTCGATCCTCGCGTCGCTTTTGTCGATGTGGTGGAGGATGAGATCGGCTTCGTCTTCGAGAAGGCGCTCCCAGGGTCCTGAGATCGCCTCGAAATGGAGGTGGAGGCGCGTGGCGGGGTATGCGTCGAAGAAGCCGCGCAGGAGCCGCAGCACTTCGCGCAAAGGACAGAGATCGCCGATCACGACGCTGAGCTCGCTCTCCTCGCCGCGCGCCAAATGCTCGGCCTCTTCGCTGAGCGCGCCCATCTCGCTGAGCAGCACCCGCGCCCGGGCGTGGAAAGCGCGCCCGGCAGTGCTGAGCGCGACACGGTAACCGTCGCGATCAAAGAGCGCGAAGCCGAGCTGGCGCTCCAAATTCTTGACTGCTGTGAAGAGGGTCGGATGGGTGCGGCCGAGCCTGTCGGCGGCCGCCTGAAAGCTGCCTTCGCCGACGACGGCGTCGAAGCAGCGCAGTTGCAGAAGCGTGAAGTCGCGGACGGCCATCGAACTATACTACAATCTTTGTCGATATTTTGTTCTATCTATCAAATAAGCGGCGGCTAGGCTAGCGGGCGATATCGGCCGGGGAACGTCGCCGGCACATCCGAGAAGGAGGGTCTTCCTATGTCGCACACGCTTTCGCGCCGGACCCGGGTGGCGCTTTTGACTTCCTGCTTAGCGGTCTCGCTGGCGGCGACGGCGTCGGCAGGAGAACCGTCGAGCGGCGCCAATGTCGTTCACTGGGCCGATCCCGCGATTGCGAGCGGCGCGCAGCTCATCGAGCACCTGCAATCCGAGGGCTATACCGACGTAAGACTGAGCAGCCAGCAGCCGACGCCATCGACGCCGCATCCCGAGATCAGCGCCGGCCTCACCCGCGAGGCCGCGGCGTGGACGCCAGTGCATCAGGGCTGGAATGGCACTGCCGTCAAGGATGGGCGCACCGTCAATATCTATGTCGACGAGCCGACGCTCCCCGCGCTCGCCAAGGGCAAATAGCGGCATTGCCGTCCCCGCGCACCGACCCGACTTTTCCTCAAGCGTGTCGGCGCGCCCTTGGCGGGAGGAAGTGGTGATCACCCTTCACAACCCTTCACAGTTTCTCGGCACGCCCGATTCGAGCCCGTTTTCGATCAAGACGATGCTGCTGCTGAAGCTCGCCAAGCTTTCCTACCGCGAGCGCCGCGGCAATCCGTTCAAGGCCCCGAAAGGCCTGCTGCCATTCATCGAGGATGACGGCACCATCGTCGCTGACTCGACCTTCATCCGCCGTCACATCGAGCGGAAATATGCGATCGATTTCGACGCCGGGCTCAGCGCCGAACAGAAGGCGATCGCGTGGTCTGTCGAGCGACTGTGCGAAGATCACCTCTACTTCGCCATGCTCGAGGCGCGCTGGCTCGATCGCGCAACGTTCGCCGGCGGCCTCGGCCGGCATATGTTCGGCGCCGTGCCGGCGCCGCTGCGGCCGGTGGTCAAGGCGGTGCTGAGACGCATGAATGCGAAGCGGCTCCACGGGCACGGGCTTGGTCGTCACGACAAGGCCGAGATCGCCGCCTTGGGCGGCAGCGATCTCGATGCCCTTGCCGTGCTGCTCGGCGACAAGCCCTACCTCATGGGCGAGCGACCCTGCGGCGCTGACGCGACGATGTTCGGCATGGTGACCGCGATTATGACCCCGCCCCTCGACATGCCGCTCCGCGCCATGGCGACGCGCCACGCCAATCTGGTCGCCTATCGCGACCGGATCATGCGCCGCTATTTCTCGGACGGGGCGGGGACGAGGCCATGATCGATCTCTACACCGCGCCCACACCCAACGGCTGGAAGATCTCGGTCGCGCTCGAGGAACTGGCGCTTCCCTATACCGCACATTTCGTCGATATCCTCAAGGACGAGCAAAAGCGGCCGGAGTTTCTTGCGCTCAATCCCAATGGCCGCATCCCCGTCATTGTCGATCGCGACGCCGGCGATTTTGCGGTTTTCGAGTCGGGCGCCATTCTGATTTATCTCGCCGAGAAAACCGGTTGTCTCTTGCCGATGGACCCGATGGGTCGTTCGCGAGCGATTCAGTGGCTGATGTTCCAGATGGCGGGGCTCGGCCCGATGATGGGCCAAGCCAATGTCTTCTTCCGCTATATGCCCGAGAAGCTGCCGGCGGCGATCGCGCGCTATCAGCACGAGAGCAAGCGCCTCCTATCCGTGCTCGACGCGCGGCTTCGGGACCGCGATTTTCTCGCCGGCGATTATTCGATCGCCGATATCGCCAGCTGGTGCTGGGCCCGCACGCACCGCTGGTCTGGAATCGCCGTCGACGATCTCCCGCACCTCACGCGCTGGCTTGACCGCATCGCCGCACGGCCCGCGGTCGGGCGCGGCGTCAAGATACCTTACGAGATCACGGCGTTGCGGCATGGCGAAGGTGAGGAAGCGGACAAACTTGCAGCCGACATTCTCGCGATGGTGCAGCGCTGACCCTCGACGCCGCTTTATTCGCGGCGGTGCTAGGCCCATAATCGCTCGCTGACGCAATCGCGAGGGAGGATGTAATGCCGACAACGGCCGCATCGCTGACGTTGGGCGCAACCGCGCCCGATTTCGATTTGAGAGGGACCGACGGGCGCCGGCATCGCCTCGCCGAACTGCGCGGCGCCAAAGCGACGCTGGTGATGTTCATTTGCAACCACTGTCCCTACGTCAAGGCGGTGCTCGACGATATCATCAAGGATGCCCGCGACTTGGGTGAGCACGGCGTCGCGTCCGTCGCCATCATGCCCAACGACACCGAGGCCTATCCCGACGATTCCCTTGAGAACATGAAACGCATCGCCGCCGCGAAGAAATTTTCTTTTCCCTATGTCATCGACGAGAGCCAAGAGGTGGCGCGCGCCTATGGCGCGGTCTGCACGCCCGATTTCTTCGGCTTCGACGCCGCGCTCGAGCTGCAATATCACGGCCGGATCTATCCGGTGCGCAATCTCCAGCGCGTGCCGGGATCATCGCGCGAGCTTTTCGACGCCATGCTGACGATTGCCCGCACAGGCCGCGGTCCCGCCACACAGCAGGCGAGCATGGGCTGCTCGGTGAAATGGCGGCACGACTGAGGGGGCATTAGTCGGGACTGCCGTGGCCTGAGAGAATCTCGAGCGCGCCATCAACCGCGTTACGGAAGGCGTCGTCGAAGGAGACGCCGCTCACGCCCCAGCTATGGTTTTTGCCGCGCGCGGCCATGTGCCAGGCGGCAGTCCAGCCGAGTGCCGCTTCGCTCCAGGCGAGCGTGCCAAACAACGCAGCATCGCCGCCCGCGGCCTTGGTGGCGCCCGAGAACGCCGGTGGCGCCGTGGCGGCAAGCGCGCCATAGGTGACGTGCTCGGCGTCGAGCATGGCTTCGCTCGGCAGCGCCACCGGCAGTGCCCGCTTTCTCGCGACGGCGTCGAGTGCTTGGCGCTGGCCCAAGCCGCGCGCGCCGTCTTGCGCCAAGACATAGCGCGTCTGCTGGTCTTGAATGGCGAGAAACACCGCAACCCGCGGCCGGGGTCTCGTCCAGGGCGCGCGGCCGAGCGAGCGGAGCGCCGTGTCGATTTTGGCGACCTCGAATTGGACGGTCAGGTCGAACGGCCGATCGCGTGTGCCCTGCTCGTCGATCAGGGGGAGCCCTTGCTTACGGTCGCGATAGTCGTAGGAGGCGGCGAGCGCGCCGGCGTCCTTGGCCAACGCCGCGACATGCGGATCACGCGCGAGCCGTGGATCACCCGATACCTTGACCAGCACCTCGACGAACGCGAGCCCGGTGCCCCGCGTCCGCTCGGGCTGACCCTGGCCGGTGACAAAGACAGTGGCACGATAGAGGTCGCCTTCATCCGCAGCGGTGGTCTTGTCGGCAATAAGGGTCGAAAGGAGTGGGATCACCGTGAGCCAGAAAGACGATGCACGCCTCATCGGTATTCCTCCTTCCCCCTTGACGACGCACTTTCAAGTTCTCCTCCGCCCTTCAAGGCGGAGGAGTTGGAGGAGGTGGGCGGTGCAGCCGGCATCATGGTGCCGGCCCCAACCGAGATTTCCCCACCTCTCCTAGCCTCTCCGCCCCCCGAAGGGACAGAGAGGAGTGGTGTGACGTGCCACGCGGTAGCAAACACACCAGTGAATGCTGAACGTTAGAGGTGGCCCTCGACCAATCCCCACGCATGCTCGGCGAGCTCGCGTGCCTTGGCGCCGCGGTCGAGCGCGCCCGGCGAGCTGACATTGCCGTCGAGGCCGCGCTTGTAGACGCCTTGCGCGATCGCCGCGAGGCGGAAGAGCGAGAGCACGAGATAGAAGGTCCAATCCGGGATCTCGCGACGTCCGGTGCGGCGGCAATAAGCCGCGACGTAATGCGCTTCGCTCGGGCTGCCCCAGCCCGGATCAAGGCGCGTGAGGTCCCCGCGGCGTGCATCCGCGACATGCCAGGGCAGGCAATTGTAGGCGAGATCGGCGAACGGGTGGCCGAGCGTCGAGAGCTCCCAATCAACAACGGCAAGGACGCGCGGCTCCGTCGGGTGCCAGATCATGTTCTCGAGGCGGTAATCGCCATGGACGATCGTCGTCTCGTCCTCCGCGGGGATGTGCGCGGGAAGCCAGCGCATGAGGGCGATCATCGCCGGCACGTCGTCGGTGCGGCTCGCCTCGTACTGCTTTGACCACCGGGCGATCTGGCGCGCGGCATAGCCGCCGGCCTTGCCGTAATCGCCGAGCCCGAGCGCGGCATAGTCGAGGCGGTGAAGCCGGGCCAGCACTTCGTTCATCGCGTCATAGATGGCGGCGCGCTCGCTGGGCGCGCCTTGGGGGAGGGTGTAGCTGCGAAAGACGCGGCCTTCCACATGCTCCATGAGATAGAAGGCCTGCCCAATGACGCTTGCGTCCTCGCAAAGGGTGTAGGCACGCGCCACCGGGACGCCGCTCGCTGCCAGCGCCGAGATCACCTTGAATTCGCGCTCGACCGCATGCGCCGAGGGTAGCAGCTTGCCCGGCGGCTTCTTGCGCAGCACGTAGCGCCGCCCACTGTCGTCGGTGAGCAGAAACGTCGGGTTGGACATGCCGCCCTGGAATTGCGCCACAGCGAGCGGCGCCAGGAACCCCTCGATCCTGGCCGCCATGAAGCGCGCGAGGCCGCTTTCGTCGAAGCGGTGCTGCGGCAGCACCGGTTCTACCTGTGTTGTCAGTGAGACCGCCGGCACCGTTGCGGCCATGGCCTCGCGTCCTCCCGCGGCGCTCCGCCACCGCTTCGGCGCTGGGCGCTCTCGCCGTTTGCGCGAGAATAGGCGATTCTGGTGGCCGGAAGCGAGCGTCGCCTCAGCCGCTGGGGGCGCGCTCCTCAAGGTTCGCCGCCACTTCCTCGCAGACTTCGGCGAGTTCGCGCAGCTCATCGCCCAAGGCGCGATCGGCCGTGCGCTGGGCGCGTTCACGGAAGTTGATGGCCTGCTGGCGCCAATAAGCGGCATCTTCCATGAGTCAGGCTCCCCCCGGTCGAAGCGGCGAAACGACGTAAGACTATCAGACACCCCGTGACGGCTCGGTGTCAAAAAAAGATGGGCGGCCGCGACACCTCTCGCCACAATGGCGGCGGCATGAGAAGTCTCGCCTCTATCGTCCTCGTCCTCGTGCTGACGCTCTCCGGCGCCGTTGCTGAGAACCGCGAGATCGCGCTCTTCGACGGTGCGAGCCTCACGGGCTGGCACGTTTCCACGGCGTCGAGCCACAGCGCGCCGAGCAACCATCGCGTGGGTGGCGACTGGCGCGTGGTGGAGGGCGTCATCGTCGGCCGGCAGGAGCCGCCAGGAAACGGCGGCTTGCTGGTGAGCGATCGCCAGTTCGGCGACTTCGAAATCACGCTCGAGACCGCCGACGAATGGGATAGCGACAGCGGCCTCTTCCTGCGCACGACGCCCGACGGTGCCGCCTACCAGGTGATGATCGACCTCTACCCCGGCGGCACCGTCGGCGGCATCTGGGGCGAAGCGCTACCCAAGACGCTCGACATCCGCCGCTTCGTCTTCGGTGAGAGCCCCGCCGGCACGCCCTGGCGTCGGGGATGGAACGAGCTCCGCGCCCGGATCACCGGCAATCCCCCGCACATCATGACCTGGCTCAACGGGGAATTGGTGGTGGACTTCCAGGATACCGAGCGCCGTCTTCCCGACCGCGGCGTCATGGCGCTCCAAGTGCATGGCGGCGATCATCACAACACCGGCGTGATCCGTTTCCGCAACATCCGCGTGGTCCCGCTCGACTGACGCCGCGCTTTCAGTCGCGGGGTCAGTGCACCTCAACCAAAAATTTACCCTCTTCGCGGTATCGGTTGAGCATGGCGATGTTTAGCGAGGGCCTCAGCCCCCTCGAGCAAGAGACGCGGCGCGCGGCCCAAGGCCTGCACCGCCGCTTTGGCCGCGACGCGGCGGTGATCGCACTCCACAACCGGCAGCGCGCCCGCGCGCTCGGCGCCGCAGCCGAGGCGCATGCTTGGGAGCGCATCCAGCGCGCCGTGCTCGATCTCGAGGAGCACGGCGCTGACGCCGATTGGAGTCAGAATCGCGCGGAGCGGCGCAGCTTCACCCGCATTCTCGCACGCCGCCTCGCGCGGAAATAACTCACTCCGCGAGCGTCACCGTGACCTTGTGCACGGGAATGCCGGTCGCCTCCGCGGGCGGCGCGCCGGGTTTCGTCTCGATGCGGCCTTGCGGCACACCGGCGGCGGTGAGCGCACGCACCACCGACGCGGCGCGGCGCGCGGCCAAATCCGTGTCGCGCCCGTGGTCGTCATCGCCGTAGCCCGCCACCTCGAGTTTTGCGCTGCTTTTCTCTTTCGCCGCAGCAGCGGCCTCGGCCACCACCTTCTCGGCCTCGGTGGTCACGCGGTCTTCGCCCGTGCCGAAGAACACGACGAACATTCGCGATTGGGCAACGGCGTCGGTGATGAGCAGGGCCGTCGCGAGGAGGAAGAGCGGGAGCAGACGCATCATCGCCTCCGGCAAGAGGGGGTCAGTGGTAGGGGTCGGCGGCGTCGCGCAAGCCGTCACCCAGGAAATTGAAGGCCAGCACCATGATGATGACCGGCAACACCGGCAGCATGAGCCAGGGATAGAGCGCCACCACGTTGATGTTCTGCGCCTCGCTCAACAGCACGCCCCAACTCGTGATCGGCGGTCTCAGCCCCAGTCCTAGGAATGAGAGCGCGGTTTCGCCGAGGATCATCGACGGCACCGAGAGCGTCGCCGTGGCGATCAAATGACTCATGAAGCTCGGCAGCAGGTGGCGCGCGATGATGCGTCGCGGGCTCGCGCCCATCAGCATCGCCGCGGTGGCGAAATCCTCCTCGCGCAGCGCCAACAGCTTCGAGCGGACGGCGCGGCCCAGATGCGTCCATTCGATCATGCCGAGGATGAGAGTGATGCCGAAATAGACGAGAAGCGGACTCCAGGTCACCGGCAGGATCGCTGAAAGCGCCATCCACAGCGGCAGATGCGGAAAAGACTGAATGACCTCGATCATGCGCTGGATGAACATGTCGACCCAACCGCCGTAATAGCCGGCGATGCCGCCGAAAAAGAGACCCAAGGTGAAGCTGATGGCAACGCCAATGAGGCCCACGGTGAGCGAGATACGCGCGCCATAGAGGATGCGCGACAGCATGTCACGGCCGAGCCGGTCGGTGCCGAGAAGGAAGAACTGTCCGTTCTTGGCCGGGCAGACGAAATGAAGATCGCTCTCCCAGAGGCCCCAGAAGAAATAGCGCTCGCCATGGCAGAAGAAGCGCAGCGGCTGCACGACGTCGGTATTCTCGCTGTAGACCCGCTGCAGGTTGTGCATGTCGAGGCGGTAGTCGTAGCCATGAACGAAGGGTCCGACGAGGTGGCCATCATGGAAGAAATGGATCGCCTGCGGGGGCGCAAAGATGAAGTCGACGTGGCGGGTACGCAGCGCGTAGGGCGCGAGAAATTCCGAGAAGAGGATCGACACGTACATCGCCAGCAGCACGGCGCCGGAGATCACGGCGAGGCGGTGGCGCTTCAGTTTCCACCACATCATCCGCCATTGCGATGCCATGTAGAAGCGCTCTTGCGCCGGCGTCATCGCCTCGATGGCGCCGGGGTCGAACGGCTCGGGCGAGACGTAATGCGGCAGCGCGTCGTTCATCGCGTGACGCCGCCGCGCAAGCGAATGCGTGGGTCGAGTGCCGCCAGGGCCAAATCGGAGAGAAAGACGCCAATGACGCTCAAGAAGGCGAGGAACATGAGAAAGGAGCCGGCAAGGTACATGTCCTGGCTGCGCAGCGCGTCGAGCAGCATTGGCCCGGTGGTGGGCAGGCTCATCACCACCGACACCACCGCCGCGCCCGAGATGATATGCGGCAGCAGCGAACCGATATCGGAGATGAAGGGATTGAGCGCCATTCGCAGCGGGTACTTCATCAGCGCGCGAAAGGGCGGCAGACCCTTGGCGCGCGCAGTCACCACATATTGCTTGTGGAGCTCGTCGAGGAGATTGGCGCGCAACCGCCGGATCATGCCCGCCGTGCCGGCAAGGCCGATCACGACCACGGGTATCCAGAGATGCTGCAGGACGGAGACGACTTTGCCCCAGCTCCAGGGCTCGTCGAGATAACGCGGGTCCATGAGTCCGCCGATGGAAATGCCGAAATAGACGTTGGCGATATAGAGAAGGACGAGCGCCAGCAGGAAATTGGGCGTTGCCAGACCCAAGAAGCCCAAGAACGTCAGCGTGTGGTCGCTCCAGCTGTATTGATGCGTCGCCGAATAGATTCCGATGGGAAAGGCCACGAGATAGGTGAAGACGACGGTGGCAAAGGAGACGACGAAGGTGAGGAGCAACTTGTCGCCGACGATGTCGCGGACCGGCAAGTTGTACTCGAAGGAATAGCCCATGTCGCCGTGGAGCAGGCCCACCACCCAATAAAGGTATTGCTGCCAGACCGGCTTGTCGAAACCGTACTGTGCCTTGAGGAAGGCGATTTTCTGCAAGTCCACCGCCTCGCCCTGGCTCTGCAGTTCGGCGACGTACGTCGAGAAATAATCGCCGGGCGGCAGCTGGATGATGGTGAAGATGACGATGCTGATGACGATGAGCGTCGGTATCATGATCAGCAGGCGATGGACGATATAGCCGAACATCACTGCGCTTTCTTGCCGTTCGGGAGATCGCTCGCCGCGGTGGGCGCGTCGGAAGCCAGCCAGAACGTCTCGGTGTGATAGATGCCGAAATGGGCGCCGGGGTCCCAATTGTAGACGCCGCCGACAGGCACGTTGTGGAGGCGGTTGCTGACGACGACAGGCTGCTGCACGCCCGCCACGAGGCCGATGGTGAAGACTTGGTCCGCGTGGATTCCCAACATCTCTTGCCAAACCTGCCGGCGCTCCTCATGGGTCTTGCTGTCGAACCAGGTGCGAAGCAGTGCGAGCAGCTTCTCCGCCGCCGGGATGTCCGGCGCTTCGCCGGCTTGATGCTTGGTCTCGTAATACTGGCCCCATTTCGGCCATTCGAGTTGCTGCTGGGTCACGGGCGCGAGTTCCAAGGGGGGCATGTCAGCAGTCGGCAGACCGTTCTCGAAGCCCTTGTCGATCGACATTATCGTCTCGCCGGCAAAGGCGCGCAGGTGGAAGACCTTGAGCTGCGAGGGCTTGGTAAAGAGCTCGATGCCGACATCGCGCCAATCATCGCGAATAAGTTCGAGATTGTCCGATTGCTCCGTCGACTCTCCGGCGTTCTCGACAATGATCTGCAGCGGCCGGCCATCGGACAGGAGCCGCGTGCCATCGTCGTTGCGTTCCTTCAGTCCGATCTCGTCGAGCAGCTTGTTGGCGGCGTCGGCGTCGAACTTCGCCCAGGCTTCGCGGAACTTCGCGTCGTAGAGCGGCGACTGCGGCAGCACCGTGTTCTGCCCCTCGATGGCGAGACCGTAGTAAATGACCTGGTTGATCTTGTGACGGTTGGTGGCGAGCGACAAAGCGCGGCGGAAGCGGACATCGCGCAACAGCTTGCGCCAGACCGGGTCGTTCACGGTGAGATCGGGATAAAGCGCGAGCTGGCTTCCGGGCGCGGTGCGCCAGAGCCGAACGGTGTAATTGTTGCGGCTCTCGGCTTCCTTCAGGAACGTGTAGTTGTCGAACCGTAGATAGCGCGCCTGAAGGTCGCTCTCGCCGGCGCCAGTCTTCGCCGGAATGATCTTGGCGTCGGCGATCCCCATCGTGACTTGGTCGATATAGGGGAGCTGGACGCCGGCGGGATCGATCCGGTGGAAGAAGGGATTGCGCGTGAAGACGAAGCGGTCGGAGGGCGGCCGCGTCTTCAGTACCCAGGGCTCGAGTGTCGGCAATTCCGGATTATCGTTGCGATACTGTGCATCGAGCTTGTTGTGGAGCGCCGCCCAATTGCGTTGTCCCGCCTCGGTGACGCGGTCCGCGAGCACTTTCGCGTCGGCATACTTGGCATGGAACTGCTTCAGGTAATGGGCGGGGCAGTAGATGAAGAGCGGGTAGGGACCGGCGAGGGCCGGCAGGAAGAGCGGATTCGGTTTCGTCCAGCTGTAGCGGACGGTATGGGCGTCGGGGAACTCGACCTTAGGCTTTTCGCCCTCGCTGAGCAGCGCTTCCGGCAGACCCGAGGGAGAGAGCTTCGGATTGCTCGCCACATCTTCGTACCAGTAGCGGAAATCCTCCGCGGTGAACGGCTTGCCGTCCGACCATTTGTGACCGGGACGCAGATGAATGGTGAAGCGGCGCCCGTCCTCGACATCGATGGACTGGGCGATGTCGGGCTCAAGCTCGTAGGCCGGCGTGTAGCGGACGAGGCGCGTGTAGCCATAGACGACCATGAGCCGCGTATCTTTGGCCCCTCCCATGAGGAGCCGCAGCTCGCCGCCGGGTGTCCCCATTTCGGCCGGCGTGGTGACGAGCGGCGCGCTCGGCACGCGTTTCTCCACGGGCGGCAGCTCGCCGCGCTTCACCGCCGGGGCGAGATCCGGTGTTTCCTTGAGCGGCGGTGCTTCGGCCCGCGCCGAGGCGATGGCGCCGAGCACGGCAAGGAAAAAAAATCCCAGGCGCCTCATTGCGCCGCCTCGGCCGGCTGGGGACGCCGCGCCGCTTCGACGAAGTGGCCGCCGCCCAGCGCAATGAGCTCGGGCCGGTGCTGTGCGTCGCGCCGGAAGGGGAGCGGCCAGCGCTCGGGCCGCGACGCCTTCTCCGCCATGAGCTGCGCGAAGTCGAGCCGGCGGTGTGGATCGGGCGTCGGCACCGCGGCGTAGAGCGCGCGCGTGTAGGGATGGACCGGGTTTCCCGACAGCAGCGCGCGCGGCGCTAGCTCGACGATGCGACCCGCGCACATCACGGCGATGCGATCGGCGATGTAGTCGACCACGGCGAGATTGTGCGAAATGAAAAGATAGGTGAGCCCCAACTGCTGCTTCAGGTCCTTGAGCAAATTGAGCACCTGCGCCTGGATCGAGACGTCGAGTGCCGAGACCGGCTCGTCGCAGATCACGAGATCGGGACGGAGCGCCAACGCTCGGGCAATGCCGATGCGCTGGCGCTGGCCGCCCGAGAAGCTGTGCGGATAGCGCTTCAAATGACGCACGTCCAAGCCGACAAGATCGACGAGCTCGCGCACCATCTCGCGCCGCGTTTCGGGGGTGCCGATGCCATGGATCAGCAGCGGCTCGCTGATGATGTCGAAGACGGTCATGCGCGGATTGAGCGAGCCGAACGGGTCCTGGAAGATGAACTGGACCTTGCGGCGGAACGCCTTGAGCGCCTCGCCCTCGAGTGCGGCGACATCGACCGGCGCGCTCGCGTCGTTGAAGGTGATGGTGCCGGCATCGGGTGTGAGTGCGCGCAGCAGGAGCTTGCTGAGCGTGGTTTTGCCGCAGCCGCTTTCGCCGACCAGCCCCAGGCACTCGCCGCGCTCGATCGCCAGCGTCACGTCGTCGACTGCGGTGAAGCGGCCGGCCTCGCCGCCGAAAATTCCGCTCTTGCGGATGCGATAGGTTTTGCTGACATGCTCGCAGGCCAGCAGCGGACCAGTGACGTCCCCCGGCAGCGGCGGCTTTTCCGCCATGAGATGCGGCGCTTCCGCTCGCGCGATCTCGCGCAGCGGCACGAGGCGCTCGCCCGGCGTCATGTCGAAGCGCGGCACGGCACGCAGCAGCGCGCGGAGATAGGGATGGCGCGGATCGCGGAAGAGGTCGGCGAGCGTGCCGCGTTCGACGACGCGGCCGCGATAGAGCACGACGATCTCATCGGCGATATTGGCGACGACGCCCAGATCGTGCGTGATCATCAGCACGGCGATGCCGAGCTCGGTTTGGAGATCGCGGATTAGCTTAAGGATTTGTGCCTGGATGGTGACGTCGAGCGCCGTCGTCGGCTCGTCGGCAATGAGGAGCACCGGGCTGCAGACGAGCGCCATGGCGATCATCGCCCGCTGCCGCAAGCCGCCCGAGAGCTCGAACGGATAGGTCTTAAGCGCCTTCTGCGGATTGGGAAATCCCACCCGGCGCAGCATTTCCGCGGTAAGCGCCTCAGCCTCGGCCGTGCTCGCCCGGCGATGGAGCATCAGCGCTTCGGCGACCTGATTGCCGACGGTGTGGAGCGGCGAGAGCGAGGTCATCGGCTCCTGAAAGATGATGGAGATGCGGCCGCCGCGGATCATGCGCATGGCGTCGCTGTCCGGCGGCAGCGCGGCGATGTCCGTCGCGGTGCCGTGTTCGCGCGGGTCGGCGAAGAGAATGCGGCCGCCGGTGATGTGGCCGGCACGCGGCAGGATCTGCATGATCGCTTGCGAGATGACCGACTTGCCGGACCCGGATTCGCCGACGATCGCCACGGTCGACGCCGGTCGGACGCGAAAGTCCACTTGCTTCACCGCGTGAATCGGACCCGACGGCGTATCGAAACGCACATCGAGGTCTTCAACCCGCAGCAGGTCGGTCACGAGTGCACCTCGATCGGCTCGTCGGCCAGGGCGACGGCGAGCCCTAGTGCCGTCAAATTGGCGAGGGTCGTCGGGCTCAGCGGGAGGCGCCGCGCTTCTGCCGCGCACGCTGCCCGCGCGGCAATGGCATCGAATCCCTCGATCCGACTGTCGAGGCGGAGCCGATGACCCTGCCCACGCAAGGCGAGCTGCATCCAGCCGTCTTCGCGGTCGCGCCGCGTGGTGTAATAGTGAAGGCTGAGGCCGTCGAGCGCGCCCCAGTCAAGCCGGCGCGGCCAGGGTCCGCCCGCGACGATGCCGCTCTCGTCCATTTCGAGGGGGGTGAGCTGGCGCATCAACGTGCGTCCCGCAAACGCCAGAAAGAGCACGGCAAGGGCAAAGCAGAAGGTGCCGAGCGCATGGAGCGGCGGCACGAGGAAAAGCGGCGGCAGCACGAAAACGAGACCCAAGCCGGCGCGTCCGTAGTCGCCGATGAGCGCTGCGGGGGGATAGGTGTGGCTCGTCATGGCATCCAAGACGCGTCGCCGAGCGCGAGCCAGCGCGCGGCTTCGTGGCCTCGCAAGTGGGCGACGAGAGCGGCGAGGAAATCTTCCGAGGCGCTGTCGTGCCGTAGATGATGCGTGAGGAGACCGGTCGGCTCCCCGGCATCGATCTCGCCCCGGCGGCGCCGGGCGAGATGCGTGACGAGCGCGCCGAGCGCCGCCTCGGTGCCGACGAAGCGGCGCGATCCCCGCCAATCGATGAGGTCGATATGCGCGTTGATCTGCGCCAGGCCCGCGGCCGCGGAGGCGGCTCGGCGCGGCCCATATGTCGAGAGGGCGGCGAAGCCAAGCGCCGGAAGTTCGGATACCAGGTCATCGGCGATCCGGTTCCAGGGCGGCGCCAGGACCGGCAGCGCGCGGGTGCCGAATAGTGCCCTGAGCCGCTCCCAGCCGGCCCGCAGCTCGGCCGTGATAACCGCGAAGGGGCGATGGGCGCCGAGTTCGGCCTTCTTCTCGCCAGCCGGCGCATGATTGGCGTGGCTCCAGCCATGCTGAATGACGCACGCCGAGGCGATGCCCGTGAGCCGCGCCACGAGCGCCCTTTCCACCGCCGCCGGCACCACCGCCAGCGCGATGGGAATGCCCTCCGACAGCTCGAAAAGGCGAACGAGGCGTCGGTCGTCCGCAACCGCATCGTCGTCACGCCACCACAAGGTCGCGGGCCGCCCGCACTCGCGCCAAGCCTCGAGTTCGCGATCGAGATCATCCCAACATGCGGCCGAGCGTGTCGTTGCCATCATCATCGCGGCCATCCCCGATAGATATAACGTAAACGACGACTCGCCCAAAGCGGGTCCCCGCTGGATGACGAGTGCGCGAAGACATCGCCTTTCCCCTCAGGGAGAGGTCGGCGCGAAATACCGGGTGAGGTCTCAGTCTGCGCGATGCTTGCCAAGAGCCCTCTCACCCCGAACGCTCGGTGGGCATATTGCGGTTGCGGCGCGCGTGCATAGGAGCGCGCGGATTTTCTCAGCGCTGACGTGCGCGCCGTTGAGTTTGATGCGTGGCCGCGATAGCGGTGCCGCAAGCGTCGCCGCAATCGCGGCGGCGAGGTGCGGCGCATCCAGCTTGCTTTCGCGAAGGAGCGTCAGATAGCCGCCATGGGCGAGGCGCTCGGCCCGCTGTTGCTGCTCGGTCTCATTGCCTTGCGCGAAGGGCACGACCACGGCACGGGCGCCGGCGGCGAGGAGGTCGACA
>Ga0306920_100004466_pt1 | contig 17916 bp, 11 predicted proteins | sample flu12Cox44000170_FD_204666 | JGI IMG/M metagenome (GOLD analysis project Ga0306920, IMG submission 204666) | Lab enrichment of tropical soil microbial communities from Luquillo Experimental Forest, Puerto Rico - flux4day.12C.oxic.44.000.170 (v2)... | ecosystem: Environmental > Terrestrial >... | reverse complement strand
GAAAGGCGTCTACAATATCGCGGAAGGGGCCGACGGCAAAGTCTGGTTTACGAACCCGTACTCGAAGCCCTATAGTTACGGCTCCATCACTACGCACGGAACGGTGCAGCAGTACGACATGCCGGGCAGCATCGGATACTCGCCGGAATCAATGGTTTCCGATCCGCACAAACATCTCTGGTTTACCGTACCGTATGGGTTCTTCGACATCGTCGAAATCAGCACCGACGGTAAGATCGTCGCGAGCTTCAAAGTGCAAAACGGGACTGCCAACAAGGTTGGTTATGGGGCGACCGGACGTATATGGTTCGATGCGATCGCCAATCCAAGTCAGGTCGGCCTCATCACGCTTCGCGGAGGGCAGCACGAGGGGGCGATCGGCGGCCCGAACTTCATCCCGGGGCCGATGGCGCTCGGCCCCGACGGCCGGATGTGGCTTTGCCTTGGAACGGACATAGCGGCGGTGACTCGTTCGCTAAAGGTCTCGCTCTATTCGTTGCCGTCGAACGGCAACGCCGCGGACGTTACCGCAGGCCCTGACGGCAATATGTGGGTGACCGATTCCGGCAACAGCGCGATAGTCCGCGTGACGACAAGCGGCGCGATTACGGAGTACAAGACCCCCACGCCGTCGATGATTCCCGACGCAATCGCGGTCGGACCCGACCGCAACATCTGGTTCACCGAAATCCAGCAGCAGACGGACGCGTCAAAGATCGGCGTCCTGCGCCCCTGAGACGTCGTCTACTGCGGAACCTTGTAAGCCGGGCGTTCTAAGCCGAAGCGCGACGCACAGAGCAGATCGACGACGCGAATTGCGCTGCGGCGCGGCGAGAAACGCCGGCGCGCGTCGGCAGCAAGAAGATCTCCATAGCGCACGCGTTCCGTTGGATCGGCGACCATCTTTGCTACACAGTCTCGGATTGAGCCGTGGTCGGTCACCATTGCGACATCCGGCGCGAAGAGCCGGCGCAGCTCTTCGCGCGCTAGCACGATTGCCGGAAATCCGGCCTGAGCGAGCAACACATTGCCGAATCCACTAGGATCGGTGAGGCCGAGATGCACCACGCACGCTATCCGGCTCTCGTGCTTGCCGAGAAGCAGCTCGGGCGTTATCGGTACGGCTGAATACTCGCCAAAAAGTTGAACGCCGTTAACATCGGCCGCATCGCCGGCGATTCCAACCGACCACGACGCTAGAGCGTCGGCGCGCCGAAGCTTTAGCGCGGTGACGCGTTCTTGCGCGGCGCAGGGAAGCCAGGGAACTTCCACCTCGGCTGCACCGTGCGTCCGGATTGCGGCGCTTTTCGAGCCCACGCGATCGATCGTGATGCCCGGTGAGCTATTCAGCCCCGTAAACCATGCGAGCGTTGCGGCACGCCGAAAACGCTCGTCAAGCCGCCGCCACGGCGCAACGGCTCCGCGGACCACCGGATGGCCGAAAGCTTGCAGCGCTTTCTCGAGATCGGCCAGTGCCGCAGCCAGCAACTGATCATCGCCACGAGCATGCACTGCGATCGCGCCGACGTTGCCGCGCAGCGTTTTTGGCAGCGCTGCCAACTTCGGCGACCATCGCGCATAGAAGCGCTGCTCGTTCTCCGCTTCACGCGCAAAGCGGTTCTCCGATGCCGCCTCGTAGTGCGCAAAGCGCGAATCGGCAAGATATGTAATGGCGCGGCATTGTTCGCGCGCGCGCAGACAGAGGTCGACGTCTTCGAAGCCGTTGATAAACGTTTCGTCGAAACCGCCGTTACTTAAAAACCACGCAGTACGGACTGCCATCGCCGCCCCCGAAACGCCTAATGCGTCACGGGATACATCGACTTCCCTAAGATTCGCCGGAAGATTCCGGCACGAATAGTGCCAATGGCCGTTGGGCAACATGACGAGACCGGCCGCTTGTGTGACGCCGTCTTCGAAGAAGAGTGCGCCGCCGGCGATCGCGACCTCTTCGCGATCGAATGCACGGACGATGGGCGTCAACGCATCACCCAGCGGGTAGGCGTCGTTATTCAGAAAGAAGGTCACCGGTGCTTCTGCTAGACGGGCTCCTGCATTACACGCACCGGCGAAGTTGCGGTTCTCGTCATTACGAAAGTAGCGCACCCACGGAAAGCCCCCGATCGCGTGCGGCGTCTCATCGGTTGAGGCATTATCCACCACGATTGTCTCGAACGCAACCGCGCAGCGATCGCGCAAGCCGTCCAACGCGCGCAAACAGCGTGCCGTGAGCCACCAGTTGTTATAGATGGGGATAACGACGCTGAGCGGGGGCTGAGCCATTGTTAAGGAACGTCTGAAGAAGTCGCGGCGCCGATCACGGGCCCAACACGAACTCGCTCGAGCAGCTCCATCTTCGTCTCCGGCACCATCGTACGGACGAAGATGATCGTCACGATGCAGAGCGCCGCGTAGAGTCCGAATGTTCCCGGGCGCCCCAAGCGGGCGATCATAACGAGGAAGAACTGCGAAACAAGAAAGTTCCCAACCCAGTTTGCCAGGGTTGAAATCGACATGCCTAAGCCTCGCGCGGGCAGCGGAAAAATCTCCGAGATCAGCAGCCAGACGATCGGCCCGAGACTGAACGCATAGCACCCGACGTAGAGCATCATGCTTGCCGGCGCGATCGTCCGCAGCGATCCGGAGAGATGCGGCTGCGAAAACGCGTAAGCTAGAGCGGCGAGGCCTAGAAACATTCCGCTTAGGCCCACATAGAGCAGTGGCTTGCGCCCGAGCCGGTCGACGAAAAAGATGGCGATCAGCGTCATGAAGCAGTTGACGCTCCCGACGAGCATCTGTGCCAAAATCGATGCGCCGGCCGAAGCGAAACCGGCCATCTGAAAGATTTGGGGGCCGTAGTAAATGACCGTGTTGATTCCGGTGATTTGCTGCAAGAATGCCAAGGTCACGCCGATGAAGAGCGCGAGCCGGAACGCGGGCTGCGCAAAGGCTTCGAATCCCTGACTCTTGGTGCGCAGGCTCTCCAAAATCGACGCTTCTTCCTGCTTCTCAGCATCGGCGTCAAGGTAGATGTGCTGGAGTGCTGCCCGAGCCTGAAGATTGCGTCCCAGTCTTAAGAGGTAGCGCGGGCTCTCCGGCATACGGAGCATCCCGGCCATAAGAATCACCGCCGGTACGACCGCCAATCCGAGCATCCAGCGCCACTGCGCGCCCGCCGCGAACGCGAAATCTACCACGTAGGCAATCAGGATGCCGATGGTGATCGCAAACTGGTAGAATGAAACGAGCGCACCGCGAATGTTCGCGGGTGAGACTTCGGAGATATAGAGCGGTGCGACGACGGAACTGAAACCGATGCCGATGCCGACGACGAAGCGGCCTGCGAGCAAAGTTTCTTCGTTCGGCGCCAGCGCTGAAACGATTCCTCCAACGCAGAAGATGACGCCTGCTACGAAGAGCGTCCAGCGACGTCCGATGCGATCGGCGATCGGACCCGCAACTGCCGAGCCGGCGATGCAGCCGATCAGTACGACGCTGATCGTAAAGGCTTGCAGGTGCGTCGGCAGCCCGAAATCCTTGGTGATAAAGAGGATCGCTCCCGATATTACGCCGGTATCGTATCCAAAGAGCAATCCGCCGAGCGCCGCGACCGAAGCTAAGAGCAGAACGTAGCCCTTCGATTTGCGAAGTTTACCCTGAGCCCCTCGGCTTCGCTCGGGATAAACTTCGTCGAAGGACATGCAGGCGCTTTTGCGAGCTCCCTTCAATCGCTCCTCTAAATGAGGATGAAACAAGAGCTACGAGTTGCGGCAGCGCTGGAGTACGCGCGTAGCCACGGATTGCACGCGTTGGTGATTGCGCGCGGAGACGAAATCATCGTGCAAGAGTATGGCAACGGATTCCAAAGCGACGCGGCACATCCGCTCTACAGCGGAACGAAAAGCTTTTGGGGCGTTGCCGCACTGCGCGCGTCCGCCGACGGATTGCTGGAGCTCGACGAACCGGTCGCGGACACGATCGCAGTTTGGCGCGACGACCCATGGAAGCGGCTGGTCACGGCGCGCATGCTGCTCTTGATGACGGCGGGTTTCGGTTTCGGCGGATTGGGAGCCGGCGTGCCGACCTACGATCGCGCCCTGGCCACGCCGCTAAAAAACGAACCCGCGACGCGCTTTACTTACAGCGGCATTTCGTTTCAGGCGTTCGGCGCGCTCTTCGCGCGCAAGCTCGCCCCGCATAATCTCACGCCGCACGAATACCTGCACGAGCGCGTTCTCGATCCGGCCGGCGTCAGCATCGCGAACTGGCGCAAGCTCGCCGACGGAACCTCACCCTTGCCGACTGGAGCGTACTTGCGCGCCGATGCATGGTTAGCATACGGTCGGTTTGTTCTGCGAGCTCATTCAGAACTGAAACCGTGCTTCGAAGGCTCGGCCGCGAACCCGCGCTACGGTCTCGGATGGTGGCTCGGCTCAAAGGCCACACCGAGCGACCTGATTTATGCAAGCGGGTCGGCGGGGCAGGCGCTTTATCTCGCTCCGTCATGCGATCTCGCAATTGTTCATTTCTCAAAGAGCTCGTCGTACCGCCACGAGGTATTCTTAAAGCGCCTTTTCGACTGATGCGCAGAGCCTGGAAGGAGGGTGAACGCCGCGCGGCATACTGCCGCGCCATGAAGCACCAACACGCTGGGCGTGTTGCGGCGTTCCTCGTCCTTTCATTTGTCACGACCGGATGTGGTTCGCACGCCTTACCCTACATGCAAAGTAGCGTTGCGTTGCAAACGCTTTCGGAAACCGGTGCGGGGAAGATCTCACACGTCGTCTTTATCGTGCAGGAAAATCGAAGCTTCGACGACCTTTTCCAGGGTTATCCTGGCGCAAACACAGTTCCCAGCGGGAAAAACTCACACGGTCAGACGGTCAAACTGCAGCCGTGGAGCATGAAATATCCGTTCGTAATCGATCACTCAGCGAGGTCGATGATCATCGCTTGTCACGGCCGCGGCAAGCTTCCGGGAACGAAGTGCCGGAACGACTGGTTCGATAAGGAAAGCGCGTTTGGCGGCCCTACCTCGAATCCACAGTACATCTACGCGCCGCACAAAGAGTCGAAGCCATACTTCGACATGGCGCACGAGTGGGTGCTTGGGGACAACACCTTCCAGTCGCACCTCGACGAGAGTTTCGTCGCGCATCAATACATCATTGCGGCGCAGGCAGACCACTCGGTCGACCTGCCGTACGGGTCGTGGGGCTGCTCGGGAGGCAGTACGGTCGCAACACTTACGAAAGAGCGCACCTATGGCCCTAGCGAGCGGGCGTGTTTCGATTATCAGACGCTTGGCGACGAGCTCGACAAAGCCAAACTAACGTGGCGTTTCTATGCGAGCGCCTACGGTAGCGCCTCCAGCGACTTCGGCGCGGTCTGGTCGGGCTATCAGGCCGTCAAACATATCTATTATGGACCCGACTGGAAGAAAGACGTCATCTCGCCCAATTGGAAGTTCATCCTCGACGTACGCGCCGGGGAGCTGGCAAACTTCACGTGGATCACGCCGGTCTGCAGCGATTCCGATCATATCAACTGTCCGGGCGGTTACGGTCCATCGTGGGTTGCCGCTTTGGTCAACACCCTCGGCAAGAGCAAGTTCTGGGACTCAACCGCCATCTTCGTCATTTGGGACGACTGGGGCGGAAGTTACGACCACGTTCCGCCGCCGCATATGGATTACGACGGCTTGGGCTTCAGGGTTCCGCTGCTCGTGATCTCTCCGTATGCTAAACGAAACTATGTTTCGCACGTTCAGTACGAAACTGCTAGCGTATTACGATTCGCCGAAGACTTGTTCGGCCTTCCGCAGCTGGCGCACGCCGACAAACGCGCGAACTCACCCGCAGGCGATTCCTTCGATTTTTCGAAACCCCCGCGGCCTTTCACCAAGATCGACGCGCCGGAGCCTCCGAAGTTCTTCATGCACCGGTTTGCCAGCGACTACTTTGCTCCCGATTACGAATAGGGCTACTGCTCGAATGAGGCACTACCACGGTGGACGCGTTGCGGCGATCTTCGTCCTTTCATTTGTCACGACCGGATGTGGTTCGCACGCCTTACCGTACATGCAAAGTAACGTTGCGTTGCAAACGCTCTCGGCGACAGGTGCCGGGAAGATTTCGCACGTCATCTTTATCGTCCAAGAGAATCGAAGCTTCGACGATCTCTTTCAAGGTTATCCTGGCGCAAACACCGTCCCGAGCGGGAAAAACTCACACGGTCAGACGGTCAAATTGCAGCCGTGGAGCATGAAATATCCGTTCGTTATCGATCACTCGGCGACGGCCATGATCACCGCTTGCCACGGCCGTGGTAAGCTTCCGGGAACGTTTTGCCGCAACGATTGGTTCGATAAAGAAAGCGCGTATGGCGGCCCCACCTCGAATCCACAGTACATCTACGTGCCGCACAAGGAGTCGAAGCCGTACTTCGACATGGCGCATGAATGGGTCGTGAGCGACGACACGTTCCAGTCGCACCTCGACGAGAGTTTCGTCGCCCATCAATATGTCATTGCGGCGCAGGCAGACCATTCGGTCAACCTGCCGTACGGCGCGTGGGGCTGCCAGGGAGGCCGCTACGATAGAATTGCCACGCTTACCAAGAAGCGCACGTATGGGCCTACCGAGCGAGCGTGTTTCGATTATCAGACGCTCGGCGACGAGCTCGACAAGGCAAAACTAACGTGGCGTTTCTATGCAAGCGCCTACGGCAGCGTCTCCAGCGACGGCGGCGCCTACTGGTCGAGCTATCAGGCCGTCAAGCATATCTATTATGGACCCGACTGGAAGAAAGATGTCATCCACCCGAATTGGCAGCTCATCCTCGACGTACGCGCCGGGAAGCTCGCAAACTTTACGTGGATTACGCCGGTCTGCAGCGACTCCGATCATATTAACTGCCCCGGCGGTTACGGTCCATCGTGGGTTGCCGCTCTCGTCAACACGGTCGGGAAGAGCAAATTTTGGGACTCGACCGCGATCTTCGTCATTTGGGACGACTGGGGCGGAAGCTACGACCACGTTGCGCCGCCGCACAAGGATTACGACGGTTTGGGCTTCCGCGTTCCGCTCCTCGTGATTTCGCCATATGCCAAACAGAACTATGTTTCGCACACCCAGTATGAAACTGCGAGCGTCCTGCGATTCGCCGAAGATCTCTTTGGCTTTCCGCAGCTGGCGGCCGCCGACAAACGCGCGAACTCGCCCGCCGGCGACTGCTTCGATTTTTCGAAACCCCCGCGGCCTTTCACCAAGATCGACGCGCCGGAACCTCCGAGGTTCTTCATGCATCGGTTTGCGAGCGACTACTTCGCCCCCGACTACGAATAGGAAAGCCCTGCTTTAGCGCATCTCGTTGTCGCGTCGGGCCCTTCGACTTCGCTCAGGGTGACAAAGCTGTGGTAAGTAAACTTCGGCCCTCGGCTCCTAGCGCTGCATCTAAACCAGGGCTTTCCTAAGGTGAGACTGAGGTTGCGCCGTCGAGCGGTTTGATGCCGGCGTGCTTAAGATCGGCTTGCAGCGGCGCGAGCGACGCGACGTATGCGTTGTACTGCGCGACCGCCGCGGCATAAGCGGCATCGAAACGCCGCGAGTAATCGAGTTGCGCGGCCGTCGGAGGGAGCTGCGGTCCGTTTAAGCTAGTGCGCGATACCGACTCGCGCAGCGAACCGGCGCGCTGAATCGAATCTTCATCGTTCTTATAATCGGCAGTAAAGGCGCCGAAGACGCCGGTCCATTGCTCTTGAGCGGCCGAGATCTCGCGCGTTAGCGCAGGATCGTTCTTCGCCGCCGAGGCTGCAGCGGCCAACGATTTCTTCATCGCGTCGAGGTTGTTGAGCGCCGCGTCGATCTTACCGTAGATGACCGAGTACTTCTGCGCGTAACCGTAACCGGCTTGATACTGCGCCTGGGTCCAACTGTCGCGCGGATCCGGCGCGACGCTGAACGTCTGGGTTAGCGTTCGGCCGGCGAGAACGATGCGTGCCGTATAGGTTCCGGGCACGACGGTCGGCCCCGTCTTAGGCCCTTGATACTCTTCCTTCGCTGCTCCATACCATTTAGTGGGTGGGTCTTCGGTAAAATCCCACACGTAACGATTGATGCCCGACTTGTTCGGTACGTAGGGCTCTTGCTTGCCGTCCACCTTGTGCGTGCCGGAGACCGTGCGGATCACGTGTCCGCTTTCATCGAGGATCTGCAGCGTCGGAGCGCTCTTCTGTGGGGCACTCTGATAGAAATCGATGATCGCACCCTTCGGCGCATTTTCACCCGCGAAACGCGTGTAGATTCCTTCATCGTTGGAGTGGTAGTGGTATTCGTAGGCTTTGCGCGGGGCGAAGAGCAGCACTCCGGCGCGCTCGGCGTTGCCCAAGGTGCGAATCGAGTCGACCGAATCGAGCACCCAAACGTCACGCCCGTGCGTGGCCACCACGAGATCGTCGAACTGCGGCTGAAGGCGAATGTCGCGCACCGAAACGGCCGGGAGATTGATTCGAAAATCTTGCCAGCCGGCGCCGCCATCGAAGGAGACCCAGAGGCCGTTCTCAGTGCCGGCATAGAGCAAATTCGTATTGCGGGCGTCCGGCCTGATCGTACGAACGTACTGGTTGGCGGGGAGCCCGTTGATGATCTTCGTCCAGCTAGCACCGTAGTCGTGCGTTACGAAAACGTACGGTGCATAGTCGCCCATGCGGTGGTTGTCGGCGACGACGTACGCCGTGCCGGCAATCAACGGCGACGGCGCGGTAGTTTCGATGCGCGCGTATTCCGGCGTACCGGGCGGCGTAACGTTATGCCAATGTGCGCCAGAATCGCGCGTCATTTGTGCGTAGCCGTCGTCGGTGCCCGCCCAAATCTCGCCGCGGCTCACAGCTGAGCCTTCGATATCGAGAAGGGTGTCGGAGTATTCGGCGCCGGAAACGTCTTTGGCGAGCGGCCCCCCGGAGGGTTGCTGATGCGCTTTGATGTCGCGCGTGAGATCAGGGCTGATCACCGTCCAAGTTTCGCCGCGATCGGTCGACTGAAAGATCACGTTCCCACCAAACCAGCCGATGTGACCGTCCCAAGGCGCGAACGCGATCGGTGAATCCCAGTTGAAGCGGTATGGGACTTTGCTCAAGTCGAACGGCCCGAGAAAACTTCCCGGAAAGGCGTCGTACGGGCGAATGAAACGGCTGACTTGCGTCTGGCGATCGAAGATCGTCACCGCGCCGTCCTCTAAATCCGCCCAGATGTAACGCGAATCGATCGGATCAGGAACGATCCACATGCCATCGCCGCCGATAACGTTGATCCAGTGGTGATCGAGGATTCCTTCGTTGTCGAGCGAGTTCGTCGGTCCACAGTATCCGTTGTTATCTTGGAAGGCGGGACAGATATAGTACGGATTCTCATTTGAAAGACCGACGTGATAGATCTGGCCGATGCTAAGATTGCGCGCGAACGACCAGTGTTCCAAGTCGGTCGTAAGCGCATAGCCGCCGTCTTCCCCGACCATGATCCGTTTCGGATCGGTCGGATCGATCCAGATCGCGTGGTAGTCGACGTGTACGCCTTTGGCGATCTGGGTGAACTTGCGCCCGCCGTCTTTGCTCTCTGCGAGCATCTCGGAAACCGCGAACACATGATTCGGATTGCGTGGATCGACCGCGATGTGCGTGAAGTAGAAGGGACGCTGATCGACCAGCGTGTCGCTGCTCGTCATGGTCCAGTGCGCACCGCCATCGTCGGAGCGCCAGAGAATGCCGCCTTTCGCTTCAATCAGGGCGAAGATGCGATTCGGCCGGCTCGGCGCGATCGCCAAACCGATCCGCCCGGTATAGCCGGTGGGAAGTCCGTTGCCGGTGAGCTTCTTCCACGTGCGGCCGCCGTCGGTCGATTTGAACAACCCGCCGTCCGCGCCGCCGCTGGTAAAGGTCCAGGGCACGCGCCGAAAGTGCCACATTCCCGCGTAGACGACCGAAGGGTCGCGCGGATCGATCGCGACGTCGCTAGCGCCGCTCGACGAGCTCAGATAGAGCGTCTTGTTCCACGTCGCTCCGCCGTCGAAAGTGACGTAGACGCCCCGATCCGGCGAATCTTTGAACGGATCGCCGAAGGCACCGACGACGACATGACGCGGATCGAGTGGATCGATTGCGATTCGCGAGATACTCCAAACGCCGGCGAGTCCGACGCGCCGCCAGGTTTTGGCAGCGTCAACCGACTTATACAAGCCGTCACCGTAGCTGACGTCGTTGCGCGGGTTCGACTCGCCGGTGCCGGCCCAAACGATACGTTCGTTCGTTGGATCGATCGCGACGGCACCGATCGCCGAAACCGACTCTTTCGTAAAGACGGGCTCCCACGTAGCGGCGCCGTCGCTCGATTTCCAGACCCCGCCGCCGGCAGTGCCGATGTAGTAGAGGCGATCGTTCTGTGGGGTTCCCGTGACGGAGGTGACTCGCCCGCCCGCTACCGCCGGACCAATCGAGCGCCACGAGAGATTTGCGTACGCCGCGGCGGCGAGCAGTACCGTAGGAGCGAAGATCATTCCGGATTGACCGTTTTCAATGACGGCAGCGTCTTCACGCCCGCCTGTTGCAACGTCGCGGTGATTCCCGGCATAGCGTTCGTGACGAACGCGTTATACCGCGCGAGGCCGGCGCGGTACTCGGCGTCCACCCGCGCGATGAAGTCCACGACCGGCGGCGTGATGAGACCCTGTGCGGCCTGATATGCGCCGAAGAGGTCCTCCCGCAAGCGTGTTTCGTCCTCGGTTCCTTCACCTCTCACCCTCGTGGCAAGCGTATCGAAGAGCGCCTGCCGCGCGTTGGCGGCAGCTTGCAGTTTAGCAATTAATGCCGTGTTGTTCGTCTTTTTTGCCGTGTCCATTCCGGAATCGATCGCCTTCTTGAGATCGTCCAGGTTATTGAGAATCGTATCGATTTGCGAAAAGTGCCCCATCTGACGCATCGCTTCGTTAAACGTTCGCTGATAATCCGCTTGCGTAAACTGCGAGCGCGGATCGGGTTCGACTCGAAAGCGCTGTACGTACGGCTGTCCGGATAGCGACATGCGTACGGCATAGTTGCCGGGCACGACGCCCGGCCCCGTATCGGGCCCTTTCAAGAATTCGGGCGTCGCGCCATTCCATTTCACGGGCCCATTGACGTTGAAATCCCACGTGTACCGGTTCAGTCCGACTTTGTTGGATACGTACGGTTCGTCTTTGCCGGCGACTTTGTGCGTTCCCGAGACGCTGCGGATCACGCGACCGTTCGCATCGAGGATCTCAAGCTTCGGAGGATTCTTCTGCACTTGACTCTGGTAGAAGGAAATGATGACGCCGCTAGGCGGATTGTCGGCCGCGTAGAACGTGTACGTTCCCTCGTCGTTCTCGTGCTGGGTCCATTCGTAACTCGCGCGTGGCGTAAAGAGCCACGTGCTCCGCGCGATGGCGTGCTGGAGCTCCTGCACCGGCCGGATGTCGTCCATGATGTACACGGCGCGGCCGTGCGTCGCGATAACGAGATCATCGTACCGGGATTGCATGCGAATATCGCGTACCGAGACGGGCGGCAGATCGTTGCGGAAGGACTGCCAGTGCGCGCCGCCATCGAAAGAGATCCAGATGCCCTGTTCGGTACCGAGATAGATCAAGTTGCGGTCTCGGATGTCAGGACGTATCGAGCGCGTCCATTGATCCGGCGGTAAACCATCGACGATCTTGGTCCAATGTTTGCCGAAATCGTGCGTCACGAAAGCGTAGGGCGCGCTGTCGCCCATGTAGTGCCCGTCGTTGACCGCGTAAGCGGTGCCGTCGACGAGCGTCGACGGGGCCACCGTTTCATACCGTCCAAACTCGGGTCCGCCGGGCGGCGTCACGTTCGACCAGTGCTTTCCCCCATCGCGCGTCAGCTGCACCAGCCCATCGTCGGTACCAACCCAGATCTCACCGCGCGCACGCGTCGACCCCTCGATATCGAAGACGGTATCGGTATACTCGGCGCCCGAAACGTCGTTGGTGATCGGGCCTCCCGCCGTGCTTTGATGCGCTTTCAGGTTGCGGGTGAGATCGGGGCTGATTGTCGTCCAGTTGCGCCCGCGATCGGTCGTTTGAAAGATGACGTTGCCGCCGTACCAGCCGATGACTTTGCCGGCGGCGGTGCGCCACGGTGCGAATGCTATCGGCGATTCCCAGTTGAAGCGGTACTTGCTGGTTCCGATTCGCCACGATTCCCTGCCTAACGGCAGGTACGGCTGTCCCGACCACGCGTCTTGCGTTACGCGATTGTAAATGGTGAGTGCGCCATTTTGCGCGTCCGACCAGATCCAGTTTGGATCGTCGGGCTCCGGAATTCCCCAGGTACCGTCGCCGCCTACCGTATTGATCCAGTATTTGTTTTGAATTCCCGATGGATCGAGCGAGTTTGACGGGCCACACCAGCCGTTATTGTCCTGCAAACCCGCACAGACAGTGTAGGGATTATCGTTGCCGAGTCCCACGCGGTAGACTTGCCCGATCGGCAGGTTCTGCGAGAAGAACCAGTTCTGGCCGCCGTCGACCGTGAGCACGTAGCCTCCGTCCTCACCGAAAATGATCCGTGAAGGGTCGTTCGGCGCGATCCACGCGGAGTGAAAGTCGGAGTGTATGTCGGTCAAGATGGCTTTAAACGTTCTGCCACCGTCGTTGCTCAGCATGATATTAAACGAGATCGCGTAGACGCGATTCGGGTTTTTCGGATCGACCGCGACGTGCGAGAAGTAGAACGGACGCGCATCGACCTCCGAGTCGCTGCTGACCATCGCCCAGCTGCCGCCGCCGTCATCCGATCTCCAAAGCACGCCCGAAGAGGCTTCGATCACCGCGTAGACGCGATTGCCGTCGCTCGGCGCGACCGCTAGGCCGATGCGTCCGGTCGAGTCGGGCAGGCCGTGGCCGACGAGCTTCGTCCAAGTCGCACCGCCGTCGGTCGATTTGTAGACTCCGCCGTCGCTTGGGCCGCTGGTGAAAGTCCACGGGCGGCGCTGGAACTTCCAAATCCCAGCAAAGACGACGCTGGGATTCTGCGCGTTCATGGCGAGATCGGAAGCGCCGCTCTCCGGCCCAACGTAGAGCGTCTGCTTCCATGTAATCCCGCCGTCGTCGGTGACGTAAACGCCGCGGTCGGAGCTGTCGCTAAAGACGTCGCCCTGAGCTGCGACGATCACGTGATTGTGATTGCGTGGGTCAACGAGGATCCTCGAGATGTACTTCGTCGCCTTGAGGCCGACGTTGGTCCAGTGCTCGCCGCCATCGGTCGTCTTGTAGACGCCGTTGCCGTAACTCACGTCGTTGCGCGGGTTGGACTCGCCCGTTCCGACCCAGACGGTATTTTCGTTGGTTGGATCGATCGTCACCGCACCGATGGCGCCAACCTCTTGCTTCTCGAAGACGGGATCCCACGTCTGTCCACCGTTGCCGGACTTCCACACGCCGCCGCCCGCAGTACCGACGTAATAGAGTCTAGGATCCGTCGCCGTGCCCGCAACCGCCGGAATGCGTCCCCCCGGCTGGGCCGGACCGATTTCGCGCCAGCTCATATTCGCAAAAGGCGGTCCTGGTGTCGGTGTCGGCGATGGCGAGACCGCCGGCGCCGGCGAGGGCGAAGGATCCGCGGCTCGCGCTTGCCCTGCTACGAAAAGCGCCGAACCACAACCGAGAAGCACTGCGAGTAACGCGCGTTTCATCAACGACAAACCTCCACAGTCACGCTGTAGGAGCGAGTGTTGTGTCACTCCTGCGTACAAATCGTCAAAGAAGTATCAAATGCACCGCGCGTTATCGCGAAGGCGGCGCATGCAACGACTGATATTTCGGAACGTTCACGTGAATCGCATACCACTGCGCCCATGCGATCATTGCGCAAAGCGCGACCAACGCCACGACGACAATCGTCAGTGCCCAGCGCCGTCGTTTATTAACCCGAGACTGCCCTTCCCCGGAAGGCGTGCCCGAAGGCCGGCTCGAACCCACCGGCCCCATATGCGGAGGACCGTCGCCCGCCTCCTGGCGCCAGCACTCTTCTTATTAAGCCCGCTGCTCTTCGTCGGTGCCCCGGCCCAAGCGTCGGTTCGCAGCGTCCCGGCGACACCGGCCGCGATCTCGATTTACGCTCGAATACTCCGCCACATCAATCCGCAGATGCCCAGCTGGCAGAGTCGCAGCCTTGCTCGGCGCGTGCTCGTCAATGCGGAGCGCTGGCGAATCGACGCGAACATGCTCGTCGCGATCGTGGCGGTAGAATCCGCGTGGCGTACGCACGCGATCTCTTCCGCGGGCGCGATCGGGCTCGGACAGTTGATGCCCGGCACCGCCGCGTCACTACGCGTCAATCCGCACGATCCGGCGCAGAATCTCTACGGCGCCGCGCGCTATCTGAGCGGCCTGATGCAACGCTTCGGCTCGAAGCACTACGACTTAGTCTTCGCCGCGTACAATGCCGGGCCGAAAGCGGTTAACGAGTATGGCGGGATCCCGCCGTACAACGAGACCGAGAACTACGTCGTGCGAGTAATCGAGGAGTGGGCGCGACTGGCGAAGAGCGTGCACATCCCCGCGAGCGCGTTTCTTCCGGCGCACGGTCTCGATATCGACTACTGGCTGAACGGAACCGAAACGCCCCCTAACTAGCCGCCCACGCTCCGCCCGCGCATTAACCTGCTCTAGCATCGCAAATTCTGTAGTGCTATACTCTGACTTCCACAAGAATTGGAGGTTCGCAAATGGCAGGCTCTTCCGCAGCTCAGAGGATCAACACGGTCGTTCTGGTTCACGGTGGTTTCGTCGACGGCTCCGGTTGGCGGGGCGTCTACGACATACTTAAGAACGATGGTTTCAGCGTAAGCGTCGTTCAAAATCCTACGATCTCGCTCCAAGGCGACGCCGCGGTCACGAGGCTCGCAATAGACGAACAGACAGGTCCGGTCGTGTTAGTCGGTCATTCGTATGGAGGCGCGGTAATCACGGAGGCCGGCACGCATCCAAAAGTCGAACGGCTCGTGTATATTACCGCGTTTGCGCCCGACGAGGGTGAATCGGTAAACACTTTACTCGCGAAGTCACCGCCCGGTGCGCCGGCTCCGCCGATCCTGCCGCCAAAAGGCGGCTACCTCTTTCTGGACAAATCGAAATTTGCGGACTCATTCGCAGGCGACGTAGACTCAAAAACCGCGGAGTTTATGGCGATTTCACAGGCGCCGTGGGGAACCGACGCGCTCGGAGGACTAATCACTGAACCAGCCTGGAGGGCAAAGCCGAGCTGGTATCTGCTCGTCACCGACGACAAGATGATCCCGATAGCCTTGCAGCGTTTGATGTGCGAACGCGCCGGTTCGAAGACGATGGAAGTCCCCGGCAGTCACGCGATCTACGTGTCCAACCCACGAGCAGTGGCTACCATTATCGAAACTGCCGCGGACGCAGAGTTAGCGGTTCACTAGCCTTCGACTGCGGTCAGGATAACGCGGACCGCTTCTTCCAAACCATTCGGGCCCTCGATCTTCAACGGTATTGCGCCGGCATTGCGAGCTGCTTCGACGTCGCTCTCGCGATCGCCGACCACAACGCAGCAGCTCGGATCGACGCCTAACGTGCTCGCTGCGTCGAGAATCAGCTTCGGTTTCGGCTTGCGGCACTCGCACGCATCGTCGGGCGCATGCGGACAGACGAAGAAGCCCGCAAAGGGTCCGAGCAGCTCGTCGATCCGTCGATTGACTGCATCGACGGCATCGAGCGTAATCAATCCGCGGCCGACTCCGCTTTGATTGCTCACCACTGCGAGCGGCAGCCCCGCCGCGCGTAGTCTGTCGAGCAGAACCCGGGCATTCGGTGCGGGCTCGACTCTTTGCGGATCGCCATTGAACGGCACGTCGACGACGATCGTCTCGTCGCGATCGAAGAGCACTGCGCACGGCTTCATCCTCTATGGTGCGACCGGGACGTAGACCTCGCCGCCTTGTTCCAGGAATTCGCGGGATTTCTCCGCCATGCCGCGTTCGGCATACTCGCGGACCTCTTGCGTGATCTTCATCGAGCAAAAATGCGGTCCGCACATCGAACAGAAGTGTGCGATCTTTGCGCCAGGCGCCGGCAGCGTTTCGTCGTGGAAATCGCGCGCCGTCTCGGGATCGAGCGAGAGGTTGAACTGATCCTCCCAGCGGAACTCGAAGCGCGCCTTTGAGAGAACGTCGTCCCAATGCGCGGCGCCGGGATGGCCCTTGGCGAGATCGGCGGCGTGTGCCGCAATCTTATACGCGATTACGCCGTCCTTGACGTCTTTCTTATTGGGCAGACCGAGGTGCTCTTTGGGCGTGACGTAGCAGAGCATCGCGGTGCCATACCAGCCGATCATCGCTGCGCCGATGGCGCTGGTGATGTGATCGTAACCGGGCGCGACGTCGGTAACGAGCGGACCGAGTGTGTAGAACGGCGCCTCGTTGCAGATCTCGAGCTGCTTGCGCATGTTCTCTTCGATCATCTGCATCGGCACGTGGCCGGGGCCTTCGATCATCACCTGAACGTCGTGCTTCCACGCGATTTGAGTCAGCTCGCCGAGCGTTTCGAGCTCCGCAAACTGAGCAGCGTCGTTGGCATCGGCGGTGCAGCCCGGGCGCAGACCGTCGCCGAGCGAAAACGCGACGTCGTATGCTTTCATGATCTCGCAAATCTCTTCGAAGCGCTCGTACAGGAAGTTCTCGCGGTGATGGGCGAGGCACCATTTGGCGAGAATCGAACCGCCGCGTGAGACGATCCCGGTGATACGATCGGCCGTGAGAGGAACGTAACGCAGCAGCACGCCGGCGTGAATCGTGAAGTAGTCGACACCCTGCTCCGCCTGTTCGATCAAAGTGTCGCGGAAGAGTTCCCAGGTAAGGTCTTCCGCCTTGCCGCCGACTTTTTCGAGTGCTTGATAGATCGGTACGGTACCGATCGGCACGGGTGAGTTGCGCAAAATCCACTCGCGGGTCTCGTGAATGTTCTTGCCGGTCGAAAGATCCATGACAGTGTCGGCGCCCCAGCGCGTCGCCCACGTCATTTTCTCGACCTCTTCGTCGATCGACGACGTAACCGCCGAGTTCCCGATGTTTGCATTGATCTTCACGAGAAATCGACGGCCGATGATCATCGGCTCGCTCTCGGGATGATTGATGTTCGACGGCAGGATCGCGCGACCGCACGCGACCTCACTACGCACGACCTCCGGCTCGACATTTTCACGCAGTGCGACGAACTCCATCTCGGGCGTGATCTCGCCACGGCGCGCGTAGTGCATCTGCGTAACGGTTTTGCCAGGCTTGGCGCGGCGCGGTGAAGGTGTCGCAGGGAAGCGCAATCCGTCGAGCTCCGCCATAGCATCGCGCCCGCGCCGATAGATCGACGTCGGCTGCCCGAGTTGTACCGTATCGTCGCGCGCCTCGATCCATGGCGCGCGCAGCGGGAGCAAGCCGCGCCGAAAATCGGCTGCAACTTGCGGATCAGTGTACGGCCCGCTCGTATCATAGAGCGTGTGGGCCGTGCCGTCTGTAAGCGTGATGGCGCGCCGCGGGACGCGAATCGAGGGCTTCGATCCGCTAACGTAAACTTTCATCGAGCACCTCCCTACGCCGGCATTATCCGGATCAGGTTATTTGCGGTCGGCAAGCCATTGCTCGCCCTCTCAGCCGTAGCTCCCGCCATCTAGGGTTACGCGTTGTCCCCCTTCGACTCCGCTCAGGGTGACATTGTATCTAGGGTTACGCTTTGTCATCCCTTCGACTCCGCTCAGGGTGACATTGTATCTAGGGTTACGCTTTGTCACCCTTCGACTCCGCTCAGGGTGACACTGGGGGCAACGCTTTGTCACCCTGAGCGGAGTCGAAGGGTGACGCTGGGAGAAGC
>Ga0306920_100004465_pt1 | contig 17916 bp, 19 predicted proteins | sample flu12Cox44000170_FD_204666 | JGI IMG/M metagenome (GOLD analysis project Ga0306920, IMG submission 204666) | Lab enrichment of tropical soil microbial communities from Luquillo Experimental Forest, Puerto Rico - flux4day.12C.oxic.44.000.170 (v2)... | ecosystem: Environmental > Terrestrial >... | reverse complement strand
AGGTGACCGATGACCTTGTGGTCGGTGGAGGAGAGCCAGTCGGCCATGATCGAGCCCTTGCGGGCGCTGCGCGGCGCCGTGACCGCTGCCTGGGCCGGATCTTCGAGCGTGGTCACTGTGCACCCCCTGCCTTCTGTTGTGCTGCCTGCTGGGTGTGGATCCACGCGCTGAACTGGGCTTGTGTGACGACCCGCCACTTGAACAGCATCCGGCTGTGGTACAGCCCGCACAGTTCGGTGCAGTGGCCGATCCCTGACCCGGTCTTGGTCGCGGTGACCTCGAAGTGGTTCGGGTGCCCGGGGATGACGTCACGCTTGAACTCGAACGGGACGATCCAGAACGCGTGGATGACGTCGGTGGAGACCAGATTGAACCTGACCGTCTCGCCTTCCGGTATGACAAGCACCGGGAGCTGGCTATGCCCGGCGGTCTCCGGGCTCCACGGTTCACCGTTCTCCGTCACGTAGCCCGTCGGCGAGCCCGGCACCGGGTAGTTCTTGTACTGGAATTGCCAGCTCCACTGGTAGCCGACGATGGTAATCGTCACGGCGGGGTGGGCCGACAGCTTGTCGATGTAGTTCTCGTCCCGGGCCGTGAAGAAGAACAGGACACCGACCATGATGAACGGCACCACGGTGTACAGCATCTCGATCGGCAGGTTGTAGCGCACCTGGTGCGGCGGCGCGGCCGACCCGCGCTTCTTCCTGTGGAAGATGATGGCCCAGATGATCAACCCCCAGACCACCGCGCCTACGATCCATGCGGCGATCCAGGACCCCTGCCAGAGGGTCAGGATGACCTGCCCCTGCCTCGTAACCGGCGCGGGCATGCCGAGCCTGGTAAAGGCGTTGTCGGGGGTGCATCCCGTGGTCGCCATGGCCAGCAGGGCCAGCAGGGCGGCGCGGGGCGCCAGGCGGCCCAGGCGGGTACGTGCCCGGGCCGGGCGTGCCGCTGCGGACCGCCCTGAGCGGCCCTGGTCGTGAGCGTCCCGGCTGGGCGGGGCGCTGGGGACAGAACTCACAGGTTGCCTTCCCTGCGGATGACGCCCGGCTGCACGGTCTGGCGGCGGCACGGGCTGGTCATGGCTCGTCCTACAGGCTGTCGTGCAAACAGTATCGCGCGCGGCACCGGGCGCGGCGAGGACCCCCATCAGTGTCGCGTTCTGCGCTGTGCACGGCTAGGGTCATGGCGTGCTGCATGTTGAACCGGCGGTCAGCGGTCGCAGGCGGCGGCCGTGCTTACCCGCGGCGGCGGGCGGGTATCGCATTCGCATGGCATCTCACGCACCGCGCGCCGCCGCAGGCTGCCTGGCTCCCCTAGGGCGGGGCGGCGGGGTCAGGACCAGCAGAGCGTGGGGTGGCGGGGCCGGAGCCAGACGGTCACCAGGCGCGGCACGGTGAGCGTGGTGCCCGCGAGCATGGTGCGGGAGAGGCGCCCGGCATGAGTATCCCGGCGCCTCCGGCCCCGCTGCTCACCATCGACGCGCTCGGCCGCAAGTGCCCGATCCCGATCATCATGCTCGCCGAGCGGATTCGTGAGGTGCCGATCGGGCAGGTCATCGCGGTGCTCGCGGACGACCCCGCGGCCCGGACCGACGTGCCGTCCTGGTGCACCATGAAGTCACACGACTTCGTCGCTGCCGTCGACCTTCCGCAGGGCTGGGCGCTGCTGATCCGCCGCAGGTACTAGCGGGTCTAGGGGGTCGCTCCCCCTGGTCAACACGGCCAAGGCCCCGTGACGAAGGAACGGGGCCGCAGGCCACCGGGGGGTCAGGGGGGTCGCTCCCCCTGGTCGACACCCCGGAAGCGGCCGGTGAACCTGGAGTCGCTCTGCCACCATGGCTGGCTGCCCGCCGTCGCGGCCGTGGCCTCCCCCGCCTCCTGCGCCGCCGCGGCGCTGGCGTCCAGTTCCGCGTCCACCTGGACGGCCTCCTGCTCGTCCTCCTTGATCATCTGGATGAGCATGGCGGCGAGGAACGGCAGGCCCACGAGATCGCCGAGGATCCAGAGCGCTCCGCCGCCGATCACCTGGTCGGCACGCAGCGACGGCCCCCAGGGCCGGCCCAGTGCCTGGTAGTACGCCCCGGCGATAAGGTGCTCGTCCGCGATGATCGCCAAGCCGAGGGCCGCGTCACCCACCACCTCCGCGCCGGTGACCCAGAGCGAGACCAGGTACGGGTAGGCCTTGGGCACCGGGTCCACCCGCAGCAGGGTCCAGAAAAAGACCAGCCCCGGGACCATCAGCGCGGCATAGGTCAGTTCCCGCACCAGATCGCTGCGCAGGCCCGCCTCGTACCACGGGGTGAAGTACAGCAGGAACGGCACGACCAGCAGCACCATGGCGGTGATCGCGGGGAAGGTGAGGATGCGCGCGGCCCGGCTGTGCACCGCCGCCTCGGCCCGCCCCCCGAGCCTGGGCCGGGCGGCGATCAGCAGAGTCAGCGGCCGGCCCAGGACCAGGAACAGCGGGGCGACCAGGAGCAGCAGGACGGTCTGCACCGCCCTGGCCCAGAACAGCACGCCCTGGTACACGCCGAGGAAGGACATGGTGGCGAGCACCACCGCGCCGGTGCCGCCAGCCAGGAACGCCACCGGCCGCGCGGCTGGCCAGGCCTGCCCGGTGCGGTGCAGCCGCCGCATTCCCGCCAGGTACAGCCCCGCTGCCACGAGGATCGCCACGAGTACCGGAAGATCGAGCGTCCAGGACGTGACCGCGCGGCTCAGCGTGAGTTCAGGCGGCCCGGTGTACTCGCCGGCGATCAGGCTCCCTGCCACCCAGTCAGGTTAGCCGCGAGGTCGCCACGACGAAGTCGCGGGGACCTCAAGGCCCAGCGGGGGGTTTCCGGGCCGTGGGCCCGAGGGCTTGCCCCCGGGGAGGATGAGCGCTCCTCGGGCTAGCGGCCCCGGCCCGGTGACGAAGGAACCGGGCCGTAGGCCACGGGCGGGTTCCGGGGGGTCGTCCCCCCGGGCTAGCGGCCCCGGCCCGGTGACGAAGGAACCGGGCCGTAGGCCACCGGGGGGTCCCGGGGGGTCGTCCCCCCGGGCTAGCAGTAGTGCGCGCTGATCTCGGCAGCGGCTTCGTCGCCGTAGGTCTCCGCCAGGCGCCCCGCCACCTGCGCGGGCTTGAGTTCGTACTCCTGTGGCCCCACGGTCTCCAGCGCGCTCACGGCCACAAGATTGCCAAGCTGAGCGGCGCGCTCGAGCGTCAGGCCCCAGCCCACGGCCGCGAGGAAACCAGCACGGAACGCATCTCCGGTGCCGGTCGGGTCCCGCTTGTCCACCTCAGCCACCGGGCCGATGAACAGCGGGGGCTCGGTGCCCCGCTCGATCCGCACGCCGTTCGGCCCGAGCGTGGTCACCCGCACCCCGACCTGGGCCAGCACCTCCGCGCTCGTCCAGCCGGTCTTGCGCTCGATGAGGGCTTCCTCGTATTCGTTGCAGAACAGGTACCGCGCACCGGCAACGAGCGCGCGCGCGTCCGGCCCCTCCAGCCTGGGCAGTTGCTGCGAGGGGTCGGCGGCGAACGGAACGCCCAGGCGGATGCACTCGGCGGTGCGCGAGAGCATGGCCCCTGGATCGCTGGCGCCGATAAGGACCAGGTCGATGGCCTCACCCCGGCCGGCAAAGGGCGCGAGCGTGATCTCGGCGTCCTCGCTCATCGCACCCGGGTAGAACGAGGCGATCTGGTTGCCGTCAGCGTCGGTGGTGCAGACGAACCTGGCCGTGTGATGCCGGACGGACTCCCGCACCCCGGAGCAATCGACGCCATGTGCGCACAGCCAGTCGCGATACGGGCCGAAGTCCGGGCCGACCGCGCCTATCAGCAGTGGCTCCAGCCCGAGCACACCCAGGCCGAAGGCGATGTTCGCGGCCACTCCGCCGCGGCGGATCTCCAGGTCGTCCACGAGAAACGACAGCGAAACCCGGTCCAGCTTCTCAGCGATCAACTGCTCGACAAACCGCCCGGGAAACCGCATCAGGTGGTCGGTCGCGATGGATCCGGTAACCGCTATCCGTCTCGGCGGAGCCGGAAACGTAGCCATGCCCGCTCCCGCGGGCGGCCGTCAGGCTGCCCGCCCGTCAGTGGAACGAGTCGCCGCAGGCGCAGGACCCCGTCGCATTGGGGTTGTCGATGGTGAAGCCCTGCTTCTCGATCGTGTCGACGAAGTCGATGGTGGCGCCCATCAGGTACGGGGCGCTCATCTTGTCGGTGACCACGTGCACGCCGCTGAACTCGGCCTCGATGTCACCGTCGATCTCGCGCTCATCGAAATAGAGCTGGTAGCGCAGTCCTGAGCAGCCACCGGGCTGTACCGCGATGCGGAGCTTGAGATCCTCGCGGCCCTCGGCCGCCAGGAGGTTGCCCACCTTCGCCGCAGCGGTGTCGGTGAGGATCACACCTTGCGTGGCCGCCTCGTGCTGAACCGTCATCTGTGATCTGCTCCTGCGTTGAGTCTGCCGCATAGCGGCCTTGTCGTCCCTGTACCCGTCAACCATATGCGCTTCGCCGTCATTCCACCCTAGCGGCCGCGGCGCTCAGCGGGCGAAAGTGATCCCGCCGGTGTCTGTCTCGCTGCCGTCCGGGCGGATCAGGTAGGCGGCGTAGCCGTCCAGGCCCGCCACGACCGCCAGCGCCTCGTCCCCGCCCACGGCTACCCCGGTGGCGAGGGCGTCGGCCAGCGCGAGGCTTGGGCCGGTGACCGTGGCCGAGGCCGCCCGGCTCGCGGGCTGCCCAATGGCCGGGTCGATCAGGTGCGCGCCGCGCTCGTACGGGCCGGAGGTGGCCACGGCGGCGTCGGCCTCGATCACGCAGGCCAGCGCGTCCGCCCGCCACGGGTGCCGGATGCCCACCCGCCACCGCTGCCCGTCGGCCGGTGACCCGAACACCGCCACATCCCCGCCGCCGTTGATGAGCGCACCTGCCAGCCCCGCGCTGCGCAGTTCCGCCAGCGCCCGCTCGGTTGCCCAGCCCTTGACCAGGCCGGTCGGGTCGAATCCGCCGGGGATGGCCCACGGGTCGAACCAGCCGCCCGAGGCCTGTTTGGCCGCGCGGCACTCCTGCAGCACCTCGGTGAACTCCGGTGGCATCTGGCCAAGCGCAGTTTCGCCGCGGCGGAACCGGCTCGCCGGGCTGTCCGGGTCCCAGGTGCTGAACAGGGCGTCGCAGTGGTGCAGGATCCGGCAGGCGGCGGCAACGGCGGCTCGCACAGCATCCGGCGGCAGGTCACCGTGCACGGCCGTGAAAGAGAACACGGTGCCCATCACCGGCTCGGCGTGCGTGGTCAGCGGCGCCGGTTGCGCGGTCATCCGGCGTGCAGCTTGTCCAGGGCCGACTGGATCGACTGTGCGTACGCCTCACTGGTGTACGTGGCACCGCTGACGCCGTGGATCCGCGCGCTGTGCGCCGCCAGCACCTCGGATTTGAGCATGGGAATGACCTGTTGAGCCAGTTGCTGCGAATACGGTTCCGCGGTACGCAGGAGCGGGACGGAGACGTCCGTGATCTGGCTGCCGCGCACGGTCACCGTGACCGACAGTTCGCCATATCCGTACCCCACCACCGATCCGGTGGCGCTCTTTGCCTGCCCCGTGGCACTGCCCTGCCGGGCCTTCGGACCGGTGGACCGGGCAGGGCCAGCGGAAGGGGCGGACGGAGCGGGCGCGGCGCTGGTGCCGCCAGGTTTCGGGTGGCCGAGGGCGGCGGGCGCGGGCGTTCCCCCGCCGTGGAAGCCGAGCACGCCGCCGAACCCGGCGACGGCACCGGCGAGGAGGTACCAGCCTGCCCGCTTCATCGGTGGGTCCTCTCTCCGGTCACGGTGCCTTCGTCCCCTCCGGTCACAGTGCGTACGCCTCGTGGTGCACCGCCTCGGCGGGGATCCCGAGCCGGGCCGCCAGGTCGACGATGGTGGTCACGAAGCCCTCGGGCCCGCAGACGAAGATGTCCCGCCGGTGCAGGTCGGGAACGAGCCGGGGCAGGGACCGCTCGTCAAGCATGGCCTGCTCCCGGGTGCCGACCAGTTCGTGCAGCCGGCCGCGCCGGTAGCGGACCAGGTCCGCGACCTCCTTGCGCAGCACCAGGTCCTCGGGACGGGTGCCACGCAACAGCACCACGGGGGCGGCGTTGCGCGGCATGTCCTCGAGCAGCGAGCGCAGCGCGGTGACGCCGATGCCCGCGGCCACCAGCAGGGCCTGGGGACGCTGCTGCGCATATTTGGTGAAGGCCCCATACGGGCCCTCGACCACGATCCTGGTGCCGGGCCGGAGCCTGGCCACCGCGGCCGAGTGATCACCGACGGCCTTGACCGTCAGCCGCACGTAAGGCGGCTGGGGCAGCGCGGACACCGTGTACGGATGCGCCTGCCACCACATGGACCTGGTCAGGAACCGCCAGAAGAAGAACTGTCCGCCGGCGATGGCCAGCTTGTCCAGGTTCCGTCCCGAGCAGATGACCGACACCACACCCGGGCCCTCCTGCCGCACCTCCGTGACGACCAGGCGGTGCCGCATGCTGCGGACCACCGGCAGCCCGAAGCGGTAGCAGAGCACCAGGCCCGCGGTGGCGGCCCAGGCCACCGACCACACCACCTGGGTGAGCGGGTGGCCGACGAAGGAGGGCCCAAGCGCGAGGACGTGAGCGAAGGAGAGGGCCAGGGCCAGGTACATGTACAGGTGGACCAGCCACCACGTCTCGCGGCGCAGCCTGCGCCGGATAGCCCGGATCGAGAGGATCCCGATGACACACATGATGCCGAGGCCCACGGTGGCGATCAGCACGTCCGGGTAGCGGGTGAGCAGCACGCCCACCTGATGCCCCAGGCCCGACCGCGCCGCCTGCGCGTAACCGATCGTGATGAACAGCGCATGCGCGATGAGCAGGCTGATCGGCCACGGGGCAAGGCGCCGGTGCCAGCGCAGCAGCCCGTCCTGCCCAAGTACCCGCTCGATCGCCGGGATCCTGCTCACCAGCAGCACCATGAGCAGCGCCAGGTACATGCCCACCAGCCCGGTGAGGCTGCCGAGGAAGGTCGCGGCGCCGCCTGTGGCGCGCAACTCGGCCCCGGTTTCGTCGACGATCGCCAGCGCGGTCACCGCGCCAAGCCCGGCCCCGGCGAGCACCAGGCCGGCCCGGGCCAGCGCCGGGCGCGGGCGGGCGGGCTGCGGCAGCGCCTGCGAGCGCTTCCTGCCCTGCCGCGACCCGGGTGCCACCATAGATTCGTAGCTCACGAACGGCAACACTCTCAATGCGAACTGGCCGGGAGGTGAAGGGTTCCTCTGTACCGCCTCTGAAAGATCGTCTTCCGAGGTGCTTACAGGCCCGGGGCGCCCCAGACCGGGAACCATCGGCTGAGGTCGGTCTCGATTTTCAGGTCCGACCCTACGTTGCCGCGTACCTCAAGTTCCAGCGCGTTGTCGCGGTGCTCGCCGGACATCGGGGCGAACGGGTAGAACGTCCCTCGCTTGTAGAGGTACACGATGCCGAGCTTGCGGGCGCGGGAGTCGGTGAAGCCCACCAGCGTGCAGAGCAACTGCGGGCCGAACCCACCCTCGGCGAGCGAGGTATTGACCGCGTGCAGATCGGTGACCAGCGACTCAATGTCGTCCGAGGAGTGCTTGCAGACCAGCCAGGTGAACCCGTAGCTGTCGCCGGTGACCTCCACCTGGGGCGCGTCCGACCCCATGGACAGCAGTTCCCGCACGTCGGTCTCGATCTCGTTGAACGCCCGCCCCTCCGCCGGCCGGAAGCACACCGAGCCGGTGCCGGTCGGGGTGAAGCCCATCGCGGCCTGCAGCGTGACGGCCGCGGTGGGCAGGGCGAACAGCGCGTCGAGTTTCGGCTGGACCGGCTTTGTCCGGCCCAGCAGGGTATCCAGGAAGCCCACCGGCTACCGGCCGAGCTGCGCGGAGATCTCGGATAGCTGACGCAGCCGCCGCTCAAGCGACGGGTGCGTAGAGAAGATCGTGGACAAGCTCACCTGGTCGGCCTTGAACGCCGGCGCGAAGTAGAACGCGTTCAGCGCCTGCGCCTCCCGCAGGTCCTTGGTGGGAATCTTGGACATCGCCCCGCTGACCTTGGTCAGCGCGCTGGCCAGGGCCGAAGGCTGGCCGGTGAGCAGCGCACCGGCCCGGTCCGCCGCCAGCTCGCGGTACCGGGAGAGCAGCCGGATCAGCAGGAAGCTGACTGCGTAGACGACCACGCCAACGGCCGCCACCGCCAGGAAGAGCAGCCCGGCGTTCCCGTTATCGTTGCCGCCGCGACCGCGACCGCCGCCGCCGAACAGCTCGCCGTAGAACGCGAACCGGACCAGCAGGGCGGCCATGATGCCGAGGAACGAGGCGATCGTCATCACCACGACGTCCTTGTGCGCGACGTGAGACATCTCGTGCGCGATCACGCCCTCGAGTTCCTTGTCGTCCAGCCGCGCCAGCAGCCCCGTGGTCACACAGACGACCGCGTTCTTGCTGTTACGGCCGGTGGCGAACGCGTTGGGCATGTCGCTTTGCGCGATCGCGACCCGCGGCTTGGGCATGTCGGCCAAGGCGCAGAGCCGGTCGATGATGCCGTGCAGTTGCGGCGCCTCCTGCGGGGTAACCTCCCGCGCCCCGGACGCGCGGAGGGCGACCTTGTCCGACCAGAACAGTGACCCGAACGCCATGCCGCCGCCGAGGAGCACGGCGAAGAAGATGATCGCGCCGTTGCCCACCCCGAACGCCTGAAGGATAAATATCAGGGCGACCACAAGAGCCACGAAGACGAGTCCGAGCAGGAACATCGTCAGACCCATCCGCGCTTGCAGCCCCCTGTCGGGCGCATAACGGGTTTGCACCATCGCGGCGCCTCCGTTCTGCCTGAACCGGCCGTCCGGTCAGGCACTACTACCATCCAGTATCACGTACAAGGGGCACTAAAAATTCCAATGCCCCACCGGACTACCCGAGTATCGGAGACGACCCTGAGAACAAGCTGAACGCCGCCTCTACGCGTACCGAGCGCGCCCCAGCCGGCCCCGCGCTCAGCCTGGTATGTAGCCCTCATCGGTCAGCATGCTCCGCACCTCGTCGAGGTCGGCATCCGCGCGCGGCAGGATCGAGTCCGACGGCTCCAGGGTCTCGGCAGCCAGCGGCGTCCCCAGCGCCCGTACCCGGTCGAGCAGGGCCACCAGCGCGGACCGGAACGCGGCCTCGTCACCGGAGTTCACTGCCTTTTCCAGGGCAGCATCGAGCGAGTTGAGCTCGGTGGACGCGGAGTCGTCCACCTGGAGCTGTCCCTCGCCCAGAATCCGGACGATCATGCTCCCTCACCGGCCTGGGGCTGTTCCGCCGCGGCAGGCTGCGCCGCGCCGTCCGACCCGGCCCCGCCGCCCTCGATCGCCTGCGTGGAGCCGGTCCCCAGCTCACCCTTGAGGCGCTGCAGCTCCAGCTCGATGTCCCCTCCGCTGCGCATCGAGTCCAGCTCGGCCTGGATGTCGTCGCGCGGGGTCCCGGTCACGTCGTCGAGCGCACCGGAGGCCATCAGCTCGTCGATCGCGCCGGCCCGGGCCTGCATCTGCGCGGTCTTGTCCTGCGCACGCTGCACCGCCATGCCGACGTCGCCCATCTCCTCGGAGATGCCCGACACCGCCTCGCCGATCCTGCTCTGCGCCTCGGCCGCGGTGTAGGTGGCCTTGATGGTCTCCTTCTGCATGCGGAAGGCCTCGACCTTGGCCTGCAGCCGCTGCGAAGCAACCGTCAGCTTTTCCTCATCGGCCTGCAGCGACTGGTACTGGTTCTCCAGGTCGCTGAGCTGGCTCTGCAGCGCGGCCTTGCGGCCCAGCGCCTCCCTGGCCAGGTCTTCCCGGCCGGCGCCGAGCGCCTGCTTCGCCTGCCCCTCCAGCCTGTTCTGGTTCTTCTGCAGGCTGTTCATCTGAAGCTCAACGCGCTTGCGCGAGGTGGCCACGTCGGCCACGCCACGGCGCACCTGGGTGAGCATCTCAAGCTGGCGCTGATAGGAGTAATCCAGGGTCTCGCGAGGATCCTCCATGCGGTCCAGGGCCCTGTTGGCCTTGGCCCTGAAGATCATCGAGACCCTTTTCATCACGCTCATGGGCGCGGCCTTCCCCTTCATTGTGTGCAACCGCTGTGGCTAGCCCCACGGCGCCGCCAGCCGCGCCAATCCTCGGCAGCGGCCTCCCTGCGAGCTTGGTTCACTCAGCCTACGCGGTCACCGCGTGCCCGTCATCACGACGGGCACAGCTGTGCTGGCCCGGCGGGGCGACCCCCCTGGAACCCCCGCTGGCCTCAGGCCTCGTTCCTCTGTCACGAGGCCTGGGGCCGCTGCGGTACGCGTTTGGCGGCCACCGGCGAGGTTTCCCGCGCCCGCAGCCGCAACCTGGGCATCGGCGCGGTTGGTCCCGGTAAGCTGAGCGCGTGTTCCGACGAAGCCGCTCCGGCACGGATGAGGGGTCAGGCCAGGACGCCGCCAACGGCGCCGCGGCCGCGCCCGACGCCGACGCCTCCTCCGCCAGGCCAGGCGCCGTCACGGCGGGCAAAGGCAGGCCAACCCCCAAGCGAAGCGAGGCCGAGCGGCGCCGCCGCCAGCCCTACACCGCTCCCAAGGACCGCAAGGAGGCCTCCCGCCTCTCCCGTGACCGCCAGCGGACGGACCGCGCCCGCAGGACGGAAGGGCTACGCCGGGGCGAGGAGTGGGCGCTGCCGCCCAGGGACCGCGGCCCGGTCAAGGCGCTCGCCCGCGATTACGTCGACTCCAAGCGGCGGATCAGCGAGTACTACATGTACGGGCTGCTGGTTCTGCTCGTGCTGCTGTTCATCCGCGCGCCCATCGTGCAGACGATCGTGCCGCTGCTTGTCCTGTCGGCCGTCCTGATCATGGCCATCGAGGGCATCTTCATCGGGCGCAAGGTGAAGCGCATTGCCGCCGAGCGGCTGCCCGGGCAGAGCACGCGCGGCCTGGCCCTGTACTCCGCGATGCGCGCCCTGCAGATCCGCAAGCTGCGGGTGCCCAAGCCGCGGGTCAAGCCCGGCGACAGCTTCTGACCCCAACCGGGCCGGCGGCCGGAGCCGGGCTCCGGTTAGGGTCGCTCTCATGGAGCATCGTCACCTGGGCCGCAGCGGCCTCAAAGTCAGCGAGATCGCCTACGGTAACTGGATCACCCACGGGTCGCAGGTAGAGGAGGAAGCCGCCACCGCGTGCGTCGCAGCCGCGCTGGACGAGGGCATCACCACGTTCGACACGGCCGACGTATACGCCGGCACGCGCGCCGAGTCGGTCATGGGCCGGGCGCTGCAGGGGGTCCGGCGCGAGTCGATCGAGGTCTGCACCAAGGTGTTCTGGCCGACTGGTTCCGGGCCCAACAACCGCGGCCTGTCCCGCAAGCACATCATGGAATCCGCGCACGCCTCGCTGCGCCGCCTGCAAACCGACTATGTGGACCTGTACCAGGCGCACCGCTACGACCATGAGACCCCGCTCGAGGAAACCCTGCGCGCCTTCGACGACCTGGTCCGCCAGGGCAAGGTGCTCTACATCGGCGTGTCGGAGTGGCGCGCCGAGGAGATCTCCGCCGCGCTGGCCATCGCGGGCCAGATGGGCCTGGACCGCATCGTGTCCAACCAGCCGCAGTACAACATGCTGTGGCGGGTGATCGAGTCCGAGGTGCTCCCGCTGTGCATGAAGGAGGGCATCGGCCAGATCGTCTGGTCACCCATTGCGCAGGGCGTTCTCACCGGCAAGTATCAGCTCGGCCAGAGCGTGCCCGCCGGATCCCGGGCGACCGACGAGAGCGGATCCAACTTCATCAGGGGCTACCTCAACGACACGATCTTGAGCCGGGTCGCGGAACTGGGCCCGGTCGCGCAGGAGGCGGGGCTGAGCATGGCCCAGCTCGCGATCGCCTGGGTGCTGCAGAACCCGGGCGTGTCCGCCGCGATCATCGGCGCCACCAGGCCCGAGCAGGTCAGGGAGAACGTGAAGGCCTCGGGAGTCCAGCTAGATGCCGAGATCATGCGCAAGATCGACGACGTGCTCGGCCCGGTGATCGAGCGGGACCCGGCGCGGACGGTCAGCCCACCGGCCCGCCCTTAGTCCGCGGGATGCAGGCTCATCGGCCCGTACTCGACCCTGCTCTCCTCCAGGAGGGTCACCTGGTCAACGCCGGAGTCCAGCAGTGCGCGCCAGTTTTCGCCGAGCCAGCTTTCCGCGTCGCCCTGGCTGCCGAAGGCCTCCTTCGGCACGTCACCGGAGCTTGCCGCGGTGCCGTCCGTCTTCTCGAACCGCCACGACCACACCATGTCCGGTCCACCTCCACGGCGAGCCTAGCCGAGCCGTTCGGGGCCGCCCTGCTGACCCGGGGGAGGACCCCCGGAACCCCGCTGGCCTCCGGCCCCATTAGCCGGGGGGACGACCCCCGGAACCCCCGATGGCCTCCGGCCCGGTTCCTCCGTCACCGGGCCGGGGCCCCGCCGGCGCACGACGGCGGGGCATTGTGACATGACTGGAATGTCTAACGCAGCGGGATTCGGGGCCGAACGCCCCGAGCGGAGCGCTCCCACCTGTTAGGTTTTGTATCCGCTAGCCGTGCGCTTTGGGTCGCTGCGGGGCGTGTCAGCGGCCTGGTTCCGTGATCGAGGTGGTGACGACATGACACGCATTGTCGTCGTGGGTGACCTGATGACCGACACGGTCGCCCGTGCAGCACTTCCCCTGGCCAAAGCCAGTGACACCCCGGCGGCTGTCACCACCTGCGGTGGCGGCTCGGGCGCGAACATTGCCGCCTGGCTGGCCGTGGACGGGGCCGAGGTGGCGTTCGTCGGCCGCCGCGGGGCGGACATCGCCGGGCGCAACCGGGATATGGAGTTGATGGGCTACGGCGTGGATGCCCGGCTCGTCATGGACCCGGAGCGGCCCACCGGCAACTGCGTGGTGATGATCACCCACAAGGGTGACACCACCATGCTGTCGGACCCGGGCGCCAACGCCGCGCTCTCCCCCGACGACCTGCCCAAGGACCTGTTCGCGCCGGGCACGCACCTGCACATGTCCGGCTACACGCTGGTGAACGAGGGATCCCGGCCGGCCGCCATCACCGCGATGAATTACGCCCGGCAGGCGGACATGACCATCTCGGTGGACGGGGCCTCGGTCGCTCCGCTGGAGCGGGTCGGCGCGGAGCCGTACCTGGAACTGACCAACGGCGCCACCCTGCTGTTCGTGAACGAGAGGCAGGCCGCCGTGCTCACCGGCCGGGACGACCCGGCACAGGCCGCACGGGTGCTGACCGCCTGGTATCCGCATGTCGTGGTGAAGCTCGGGGCCGACGGTGCGTTGTTCGCGAACGGCCGCCCCGACGCCATCCGGGCCCCGGCCCAGGTGGTCGAGCACCTCGTGGACGGCACCGGCAGCGGTGACGCGTTCTGCGCCGGGTTCCTCATCCCCTGGCTGGACAAGAAGCCGCCGCTTGAGGCGCTGTCAAGTGGCTGCCGCCTCGCCGCGCGCGCCCGGTCGCTCGTTGGCGCCCGGCCCGCGCTCTGACCCGGGCTTCCTGCTCTCGCTTTTCTCACTGGAGGGCAGAGTTGCCCTGGTGACCGGCGGAAGCTCAGGCATCGGTCATGCGATGGCGCGTGCCCTCGCGCTGGCCGGCGCCAAGGTGGTGCTCCTGGCCCGGCGCGAGGAGCCGCTTGACCGGGCGGTGCTCGCGCTGCAGGCCGCGGGCTGCGACGCGGCCCGGGTGAGCGCCGATCTCACCGACCGGCTTGCGGTGCTGCGCGGTGCCGCGGCCGCGGCCGAGCCGTTCGGCGAGCCCGACATCGTGGTCAACGCGGCGGGCGTGAACATCCGCCCGCCGCTGCGAGAGCTGACCGCGGCCGACTGGGACACGCTGCTGGCCGTCAACCTCACCGCGCCGTTCCTGCTCGGGCAGCGGTTCGGCCCGGCGATGGCCGACCGCGGCTGGGGGCGGATCCTCAACATCGCCTCCCAGCAGGCGGTCCGCGCCTTTGGCAACAGCGGCGGGTACGGTGCCGCCAAGGCCGGGCTGGCCGGGCTGACCAGATCCCAGTCCGAGGCCTGGGCGCCCCGGGGGGTGTGCTGCAACACGATCGTCCCCGGCTTCGTGGCCACCCCGCTGACGGCCGAGGTCGCCGCGGACCCGGTGCGCTCGGCGGCGCTGGCGGCGCGCACCATGATCGGCCGCAACGGGGAACCGGCCGACTTCGAGGGAGTGGCCGTCTTCCTGGCCAGCCGGGCCAGCGAGTACGTCACCGGGCAGATGATCTTCGTGGACGGCGGCCTGTCCGCCACCTGACCCCCGGCGTGCAGACGCCGCGGGGCCCGGCCGGCGGTCAGTGCGCGCGGGTGAAAAACAGCGGCCGGAGCAGCTGGCCGGACAAGTCCATCAGCCGCGGGCCGAACGGAAGGCTCCTCATGTCCGGGTGGTACTGCAGGAAGGCGTATCCGATGCGGCGCGCCAGGACGCCATCGGTGGCGAGCTGATCGCCGATCACCACGCCGGGCCGCGGGAAGGTCCGGTAGTACTCGGTCCGCAACGGCTTGCCCGCTGACACCAGGTACACCGTGCGTACACCATCTCCGGCCAGCGGGACGGAGGGGCGCCGGAACGAGTTGGTGGCGAAGCACACGACCTGCACCCCGGGCAGTTCCCGTGCCCGGGCGAGCACGGCCTCGACCCCCTGGTCGAGCGCCTCCTGGCCGCTGTCCCAGTAGGCCACCAGCGGCTCGACATCCAAAACCAGCGTCTTCGCCGACAGCTCCCCGGCCCGGCGCAGCACCTCATCCAGGGTCGCCACGCGGTCATAGGCCGATCGCATGATCCCACTCCAGCACAGCTGCCCCCGCGCACCGTCACCCGCGGCGGAGGATGTCGCGGGTGATCAGGGCGCCACGGCCGTCGTAACGCATGGAATGACCGCCGCAGACGGCACAGGCCGCGCCACGGCCGTCGTAACGCATGGAATGACCGCCGCAGGCGGCACAATGGCGGACATGGCCAGACGTTCCACGACCACGCCCGCCCGCAGCCGCCACGCGGGTGCAGCCCCGCCCGAGGAATTCGAAGAGAACATCGTCGACATCGACGTCGCCGAGGAGATGCGGGGCAGCTACCTCGAGTACGCCTACTCCGTCATCTACCAGCGCGCGATTCCCGACGCCAGGGACGGCCTCAAGCCGGTGCAGCGCCGGATCCTGTACCAGATGAACGAGATGGGCCTGCGGCCCGACCGCGGCCACGTCAAGTGCGCGCGCGTGGTCGGCGACGTGATGGGCCGGCTGCACCCGCACGGCGACGCCGCCATCTACGACGCCCTGGTCCGGATGGCGCAGCCGTGGGTGATGCGGCTGCCGCTCGTGGACGGGCACGGCAACTTCGGCTCGCTGGGCGGCGACGACGCACCCGCGGCCTACCGGTACACAGAGGCCAGGCTGACCGCGGCCGCGATGGAGATGGTCGCCTCGATCGACGAGGACACCGTCGACTTCCAGCCGAACTACGACGGCACCGAGGTCCAGCCCGAGGTACTGCCGGCCGGGCTGCCCAACCTGCTGGTCAACGGCGCGTCCGGGATCGCGGTGGGGATGGCCACGAACATGGCGCCGCACAACCTCGGCGAGGTGGTCGCGGCGGCGCGGCACCTGATCGCCAACCCCGACGCCGGCCTGGACGAGCTGATGCGTTTCGTGCCAGGCCCGGACCTGCCCACCGGCGGCAAGATCGTCGGCCTGGACGGGATCCGGGATGCCTACGAAACCGGCCGCGGCATCTTCCGCACCCGCGCGGCCGCCAGGGTCGAGAAGCTCACCCCGCGCCGCACCGGGATCGTGGTCACCGAACTGCCCTACAACGTCGGCCCGGAGAAGGTCATCACCCGGATCAAGGACCTGGTCGGGGCGAAGAAGCTCGCCGGGATCGCCGACGTGAAGGACCTCACCGACCGGAACCGCGGCCTGCACCTGGTCATCGAGATCCGTTCCGGCTTCCACCCCGAGGCGGTGCTCGACGAGCTGTACCGGCTGACGCCGATGGAGGAGACCTTCGGCATCAACAACGTGACGCTGGTGGACGGCCAGCCGCGGCTGCTTGGCCTGCGTGAGCTGCTGCAGATCTACGTCGACCACCGCATCGAGGTGGTCCGCAGGCGCAGCGAGTTCCGGCGCCGCAAGCGCCAGGACCGGCTGCACCTGGTCGACGGCCTGATGATCGCCCTGCTCAACATCGACGAGGTGATCCAGGTCATCCGGAGCAGCGACGACGCGTCGTCGGCCAGGGACCGGCTGATGACGGTGTTCGACCTGTCCGAGATCCAGGCCCAGTACATCCTGGACACGCCGCTGCGCAGGCTGACCCGTTACGACCGGCTGGAACTCGAGCGCGAGCGGGAGAAGCTGCGGAACGAGATCGCCGAGCTGACCGCGATCCTGGAGTCGGAGTCCCGGCTGCGGGAGGTGGTCTCCGGCGAGCTGGCCAGCGTCGCCGAGCGGTTCGCCGACCCGCGGCGCACGGTCCTGCTTGAGGGCAGCGGTGCGCCGCGCACCGCGGCGGTCCCGCTGGAGGTCGCCGACGACCCGTGCCTGGTGCTGCTCTCTTCCACCGGCCTTGTCGCCCGCACCCCCATTTCTACGGCCGAACGAGACTCCGGGGACCTGTTCGCCGCCGCCGCACCGGCCGGCCGGGGCGGGCCCGCGGCGGCGCCGCGCAGCGCGCACGACGTGGTGGTGTCCAGCGTGGCGGCCACCGCCCGGGGTTCCATCGCGGTGGTCACGTCCGCGGGCAGGCTGATCCGGGTGGGCGCGCTGGAGATCCCGGCATTGCCGCCGAGTGCGCACTCCCCCGGCCTGGCGGGCGGCGCCCCGGTGACCGAGTTCGTGGCGCTGCAGCCCGGGGAGACCGTGGCCGGCCTGGCCGCGCCTGATGCGGCGGGCGCCGGGCTGGCCCTGGGCACGGCGAGCGGCGTGGTCAAGCGCGTCGCGCCCGACTACCCGGGCAGCTCGCCGGAGTTCGAGGTGATCTCGCTCAAGCCCGGTGACCGCGTGGTCGGCGCCGTCCAGCTCACCACCGAGGACTGTGACCTGGTGTTCATCAGCACCGATGCCCAGCTGCTGAGGTTCCCGGCGACCTCGGTGCGCCCGCAGGGGCGGGCGGCGGGTGGGATGGCCGGCATCCGGCTGTCCGCGCGCGCCGGCGTGGCCTGGTTCGGCGCGGTTGGGACCGGCCCGGCCGGTTCCGGGGCCGGTGAGCCCGTCGTGGTCACCGTGGCGGGCAGCACCGGCGCGCTGCCAGGAACCGGAGCGGAGACCGCGAAGGTGACCCCGTGCCGTGAGTACCCGGGCAAGGGCCGGGCCACCGGCGGCGTGCGCTGCCACCGGTTCCTCAAGGGCGAGGACGCCTTGGTGCTGGCCTGGGCCGGGCCGGGCCCGGCGCGGGGAGCCACGAACGCGGGCGTCCCGGTGGAGCTGCCCGGGCCCGAGGGCCGCAGGGACGGCTCGGGCACCCGCATCCGCCAGCCGCTGGCGTCGCTGGGCGGCCAGGCACCCCCCGCCTGACCGCTCCAGCCCTGGTGCCGCTCGCGCCGCTCCGTGAGCCGGGCTGGGCTGGGCGCGCCTCGGTCGTGGTTTACCTGGTCGTGACTCCCCCGTCGCGGGCGACGGCGCCGCTGGTACGCAGGTTCCGGCCAGATGCGACGTCCGGGCAGCCGGCCAGGTGCATTGCCTCGGTCAGTTCCTCGGCGAGCAGCGACAGCACCTGCGCCGCCCCGTCCGGGCCGCTGGCCAGGCCCCACAGCGCGGGACGCCCGAGCAGCACCCCGTTGGCTCCCAGCGCCAGCGCCCTGAGCACATCGACGCCACCCCGGATCCCGCTGTCCAGCAGGACCTCGCACCGGCCCCTGACGGTGTCGCGGACCGCGGGCA
>Ga0306920_100004463_pt1 | contig 17918 bp, 13 predicted proteins | sample flu12Cox44000170_FD_204666 | JGI IMG/M metagenome (GOLD analysis project Ga0306920, IMG submission 204666) | Lab enrichment of tropical soil microbial communities from Luquillo Experimental Forest, Puerto Rico - flux4day.12C.oxic.44.000.170 (v2)... | ecosystem: Environmental > Terrestrial >... | reverse complement strand
GATGCTCGGCTAACCAGGAGTTCTCCTGCGCCGCGAACTTCCTGGGATGCTCCGCTACATAGCGCCCGGCCACGATGCGCACTCGTTGGGCATACAAGTACAACGTCGCCGGCATGCTGATGGCCTCGGGCGGCATGGAATAGGCGTGACCTTCGTGGACTACAGTTCCGGTGGGACCGACATAAACCGGGATACGCAAGGCCAAGTCTTCCGGCTGTACTTTCAACCGACGCAATCGCGGCGCTTCTTCCCCCAGACGTACCGCGGGAATGATTCCAGTCGCGCGGCACGGGCGTTGCTCATTCACTTCCCCCTCCCAATCTCGCCGTTGTTGCTCAAGATCTTCCAGGTCGTAAAAACTACGGACTTTGAAAAACGAGGACTTTACGAAACCAACTAGATTTTCCACACTGCCCTTTTGCCGGGCTTGATACGGCCAGCACAACTCCACCCCTACTCCCATCTCCAGCGTGGCGTAGGCAAATACCGGATTCCATTGCGTCACCTCGCCGTTCTTGCGCCACTGCAGAGCAATGGTCTTGGGTCGATCGAACACGCACAGCAACGGGCGCCCGCCCCAGCTGGCCAGATGCTCGGCCAGGGTCCGCACCAAGGTTTCCACTCTTTCATCCTGGACCAAACTGATGCGCACCCAGCGCGAGTACTTCAGACGCGAAGCAAAAAAATGGATGCGCTGGCGCGTGCCATTCCGGAACTGCACCTCTACCTCTCCGAAATCGTGCTGGCTGAACTCTCCCGGAAGCCCTTCGAAACGCACCAGTGGCTTAGCCGGTTTTGGGCGAAGTGAAGCCACCAAATCGTAAAGCGCCGTCTTGCCCCCCTGATATCCCGCCTCTCGCACCCGGCGCAAGATCTCCAGCGACGGCAAGTCGGGACTCTCCGCGAGAATCCCGACCACCTGTTTCCGGAAATTCTGTACTGTGCTGGGCCTGCCGATCTGTCGTTTGTTTCGTTCGGCCTCGTCATCCACATGCACGACCGCCTCTTCTTCCGCGATGCGTTTCACTGAGCGCAACGAAACGCCACTCATGCGGGCCACCTCCGTCTTTCGGTGGCCCGCCTTCAGTAGAACCTCGACTTCGTGTCGTTTCAGCATTCCCCACATCCTCCTCTCCTCGACTCCCGCCTAGGCCGGAGTACAGGGAGATTTTTATCTTTTGCGGGGCTTCTTAGGCGGGCCAGAATTTCCGGAATTAGGAGGGCCAAAATTTACGGAACCGACAACCCCTATATATACATACATCCGCTACTAACTCTAAGTGCTTCTTTATGATGATTAGTGAACTTTCTACCCGCTACAAGTCTGCTACAAGCCGCTGGGGCCGCCCATGTCAAGGACAAACGTCTCAAAATTTAATCGATTTGTGGGGAGATTTCATCGCGCCGTAAGTGGCTCAAAACAAGCTGTGGAAAACTCCGACATCTTTCACCGCAAGCACGATCCGGGCTTGACCCGCCAGGTCGCCGACCGCCAAGCCAATAGCCGCCGTCGCCAAAAAGCAATCTTCGATCTTAATCGGCTTCCGGGGAAAATTTCGAGACTTGGTTATCGGGACGGGGATTGCCTGTCTTGGGTCACACGCGTGTGCCCAATCGTCGGCGGGGGAATTGCCTGTCAACAAAGGCCAAGAAACTGCGCTTGAGCCTGAGGCATTCAGATGTTACTGCCAAAGGTGTCTCTGACCCGCTTGGATACTTTAAAGTACCCGTACCAGCCCAGCAAGGCAGGAAAGGGAATAAGGGCTCCTGTCTGGTACTGAGTAGCGTCTCCCATGGAAAAAGCCAGCACAACAATGCTGAGGCCGAAGATCACCATGCTGAATATGGTGAAGGTCTTGAGAATGCGGTGCAGCCACGTCAGCCCCAGTGGCCCCTTGTCGAACACGCAGAATACGGAAGAGATGCTAACGCAGCCAATGATCATGGCTAGTGTTCCAATCACCCAGATCCCATACCATGGTGTTGATACTCCATTCTGAGCAGCGAGCTCTGTCATGCGACCGAAGGCGGAGATCATCGACAGGCATAGCAGGCCTTGCAGTCCCATGTATAGGCAGAACACCAGGAGCCAGCCCCTGATGCCATACAGCGGTTCGTCTTGCATAATTGCAGTTCTTTCCGCGTAAAGGCCGCTGCGAGGGAGGGTGGTGGCGATTCAGTGGCGCTGAACGCTTTGTGGGTCTCACACTTTTCTAGCAGGCGGCGGGAATTCAGTCGTTGCTTGGAGGCAATGATGCGTCAGCCTTGGGGAGCGGCTTCAGGCGGGGAACATTCCCTGTTATGCGCGTGGTGCAACCGGAGGAAACAGCGATGTACAGCGTGAGCGTGATCCTGACGAGCTACGAATGGCAGAAGGTGCTGCAGGCAGCCAGAAAGCAGTTTTCGAATGAGGTGTTGTCGTGTGGGGAGATATGCCGGCGGTATGTGGGACGCGCTGGGGAAGACGAACCCCCCCGCCTGGTGGCGCAGGTTCGACAGGAAGAGATTGGCGCACGAGTTCCGGTACGCTAGTGCGCTATGCTGGTGCGACATGTTGCGTCGCCGGGCATGGCTGTGGATTGTCGCGGGCTCTGCACTCTTCGCCCAGGAGCAGCAGCAGGACTTCAAGATACAGCCTCTGCATCCTGTTCCCCAGCTGCGCGCCGCCGCGCTTGCGGCCAGGCCTCCCTCCGAACCGGGACCTTTTCGCCAGCCTGATCTGGTAGAGCTGGTGAAGCTTGATCCTGACATCAAGCTCGATATCCATTACGCTTCCACAAACAACTTCATGGGAACGCCGTTCTATACGCAGGCGCGGGCGTTCTTGCAGCGTCCGGCAGCAGAAGCGCTGCTGCGGGTAAAGGCGCAGCTTCATCAACATGGCTACGGTCTGCTGATCTTCGACGCTTACCGCCCGTGGTACGTTACCAAGATGTTCTGGGATGGCACGCCGGTGGAAGACCATCTTTATGTTGCCAACCCGGCCTTGGGATCCAAACACAACCGCGGCTGTGCCGTTGACTTGACGGCGTATGACCTTCGCACCGGAAAGCCGCTCGACATGCCGAGTGGCTATGACGAAATGTCCGAGCGGGCGCACTCTGACTATGGCGGAGGGACAACACAACAGAATGCCAACCGGGCCCGGCTGCGGTTGGCAATGGAGGCCGAGGGTTTCACGGTCAATCCCGAGGAGTGGTGGCACTTCGACTACAAGGACTGGCGCCTGTATCCGATTATGAATGTTCCCTTTGAGGAACTAGACCCGCGTGCCAATTGAGGCCGCAAGGTCATTCACTTTCCCATAGTGTTATTGGGGATAATCAGGGAACCGATTTTCTGGTGCCTTCGTAAACAGGTTATGACCGCCGACGTCTTCCGCCGACCCCTGCTGCCCGCCGTCACGTCGCTGCGCTTCCTGGCGGCCTTCCACGTAGCGCTGTTCCACATGAACGAGATGCGTGTGCTGACCGGTCCCCGCTGGCTGAAGACCTTTGCCGGAATCGGCTACGTTGGGGTGAGCTTTTTCTTTGTACTGTCGGGATTCATCCTGGTTTACACCTATGCCGGAAGGAACATCGTGACGCGCGAGTTCTGGCAAACCCGCTTCGCCCGCATCTATCCGGCCTACGCCTTTTCGCTTTTGCTTACGCTTCCGTTCTTTTATTTCGGTGCCCATCACTTGCGTGTGCCTTTCTTTTATTTTGCGGAAAAGCACTTCACCGTCGCGGCCCTACTGGTAGTGTTCCTGCTGCAAGCCTGGGTTCCCGCGGCGGCCTTGTCATGGAATCCCGTGGCGTGGAGCCTTTCGGTTGAGGCATTCTTCTACGCGCTGTTCCCGTTTGCGCTGACTCGCTTCAGCAAGCTGTCACGCACCATGCTGTGGCTCCTGATTCCAGCATGCTGGCTAGCCGGGATGGCGTTCTCCGTTGGATATCTCGCCATGCGCCCGGCGGGCGCGCCCTACGTAAGCAGCATCAACTTTAGCCCGGCGGTGCAATTTGTGAAGTTCTTCCCCCTGGTACGGCTGCCGGAATTCCTGATGGGAATGGCTTGTGGCTTCCTGTTCCTGCGCAGCGGGCGAACCCCCAAGCTGGCCCTGCTCCTGGTAGGGCTTGGACTGCTGGGAGTGGCAGGCGTGGCCGTTGCGTCCAGATTCGTGCCTTATCTGGTGGTGCACACGGCCCTGTCGGGTCCGGCTTTCGCCGCCTTGGTGTATGGGATCGCACTCCAACCGAAGTGGACTGCGTGGTTGAATAATCGCCTGCTGGTGCTCTTTGGCAACGCCAGCTACAGCTTTTATCTGCTGCATTCGCTGTTCGTTTTTCCGTTCTTCTACAGCCTGCGGACGCAGACGGTTCGGTTCAACGGATTCCTCGGAATCACAGTGTGGACAGTGCTGGCGCTGATCGTCTCGTCGCTGGTGTACCGCTTCATCGAGGAACCATCGCGCCGCAAACTGCGCCCGAAACGGGACACGCGATCGACTCCGACGCAGATGGCGGCACCGTTGATGCAGTAGCCGGCCTGGCAACCCTTCCGCTGCAGCTCCTACATCATCGTGGGTTAGTGCCCGGATTGCACGCTGCCGGGCGGAGATGCCCGTACGCCTAAGACTCACGCTTATCATTTGACTTGCCTTTTCACACTCCCTACCATGCAGCCATAAGGACTGCAATTTCACCCCGCGCCAATGATCGACACGGTCATCTCCCACTACCGCATTCTTGAGTTGCTGGGCGGCGGCGGCATGGGGCTTGTTTACAAGGCCGAGGACCTCGATCTTGGCCGTTTTGTGGCATTGAAGTTCTTGCCCGACGAGCTGGTCGAAGATGCCACGGCTCTGGAGCGCTTTCGCCGCGAGGCACGCTCCGCTTCCGGACTGAATCACCCAAATATCTGCACCGTGTACGAGATCGGCCAGGAGGCCGGACGCCCCTACATTGTCATGGAGTACCTGGAAGGACGTTCGCTCTTCCAGGTCCTCCATGCTCACCCCCCGAAACTCGACGGCACGCTGCGCATTGCGCTGGACGTCGCCGAAGCCTTGGAGGCGGCGCACAACCAAGGCATCGTGCACCGTGACGTCAAGCCGGCGAACATCTTTGTAACCGACCGTGGCCGCGCCAAGGTCCTGGATTTCGGACTCGCGAAAATCTTGCCCTCGCCGCGGATCGAGGCGGAACAAAGCACCTTAACCAAGCCTGGAGAAGAACGGCTGACGCATCCCGGCAGGTTGATGGGAACAATGGCCTACATGTCACCGGAGCAGGCACGGGGCTGGGACCTCGATGCGCGTACCGACCTGTTCTCCTTCGGCGTCGTGCTGTACGAGATGGTTACCGGGCTGTTGCCGTTTCGCGGTCGTACCTCGGCGAACATGTTCGATGCCCTGTTCCACTCTGAGCCCATCGCCCCGGTGAGGTTGAATCCTGATGTCCCCTCCAGGCTGGAGGACGTGATCGCCAAGTGCCTGGAGAAAGACCGCGAACTCCGCTACCAGCACGCGGCGGAGATAGTCGCGGATCTGAAACGCATCCGGCGCGACACCACCGATTCGCACAGCATCGCTGTGCTGCAGGGCGGCGAACGCAGCGGTCCGAAGTCGGCGGGGCAGGCGACGAAACCGTCGTCGGGAGAGTCCCGGCGTACTCCACTGTCGGTCTATCCACCGATGGAGGACGAACCACCTCCTAGGCGATGGAGCCGGAAGAAACTCGCCGGGCTAATGGTTGTCCTGCTGGCAGGCGTGATCTGTGGCTGGCTCTACAAAAAATCGCACCCTGCTTCGAAGCTTGGTGAGAAAGACACGATTGTGCTGGCCGATTTTGTAAACACTACCGGCGATCCGGTGTTTGATGGAACCCTGAAGCAGGCACTGGCCGTCCAGCTCGAGCAGTCCCCCTTCCTGAATGTTCTATCCGACAGAAGAGTAAGTTCCACGCTGCAGCGGATGGACCGCCCCAGCGATGAACGGCTCAGCTCCGATGTGGCACGGGAGGTCTGCCTGCGAAGCAACAGCAAGGCGTTGCTGGAAGGTTCGATCAGTCAGGTGGGAAGTCATTACCTGATCGGGCTGAAGGCGGTGAATTGCCAGACGGGCGACACCGTCGCCAGTGCGCAGGCCGAGGCGGCAAATCGGGATACGGTGCTCAAGCGGCTGGGGGAGGTGGGCAACGAGCTGCGTGAAAAGCTGGGCGAGTCGCTGATTTCGGTAAAGCACTACAACAAGCCTCTGGATGAGGCGACGACGTCATCACTCGAAGCCCTGAAGGCGTTTACCATCGGTCGCTCCATGCAGGCAGTGCGGGGAGATGCGGAGTCGGTGCCCTATCACCAGAGGGCAATTTCGCTCGACCCGAACTTTGCGCGAGCCTATGCCGCTTTGGGCATGGCGCAATACAATCTGCGGCAAACCTCGGCTGCCAGCGAGAATTTTCGCAAGGCCTTTGAACTCCGCGACCGGGTGAGCGAACGTGAGCGCTACTACATCGAGGCGGCATACTACAGTTTCGCCACCGGCGAATTGGAGAAGGCCAACCAGGTGTATAAGCAGTGGGCGCAGGAGTATCCCTCCGATACCGCTCCCCATGTCAACTTGGCGTTGAACTACTCGGCCATGGGCAACTTCGAGAAGGCGGCGGAGCAGTCGCGCGCCGCCCTGGCGATCTCCTCGACCTCGGTCGCGAGCTACGCCAATTTGATCGGCGCGTACCTGGCCCTCGATCGAATCGACGAAGCCAGGGCGGTTTACGAACAGGCAAAGCAGCAGAATCTGGACAATGAATACTTGCGTGAGCTGCGCTACGAAATCGCCTTCCTGCAGAAGGACGAAGGGGGGATGCACCGACAAGTCCAGTCCGCGGCCGAGATTGCTGGTACCGAAGCCGCACTGCTGGCCCTCGAAGCCGATACCGCCGCCTATTACGGCAAAGTCAGAGAGGCACGTGAGGGTACCCGCCGGGCGGTGGCGGCGGCAAAGCGGGAGGGAGCTCACGAAAGCGCGGCACTATGGCTGGCCAGCGGCGCCTTTCGCGAAGCGCTGCTCGGCAACGCCGCCGAGTCCCGCCAGCTGGCCAGTGAAGCCATGACGCTGTCGCCCGGACGCGATGTCCGCGTCGCGGCGGCGCTAAGTTTGGCGAAGGCGGGAGATGCAGCCCAGGCGCAGAAGATCGCAGACCGGTTGAACGAAGAGTCGCCCCTGGACACGATCATGCAAAACTATTGGCTGCCGTCGATACGCGCCACCCTGGCGCTCGATCGGGGTAACGCCCAACAAGCCATCACCCTGCTGGAGGTGGCGGAGCCGTACCAGCTCGGCACCGAGAGCGTCAGCATCATGGTGCCAATCTACGTGCGTGGCCTGGCCTACCTGAAGGCCGGAGAGGGAGCGGAAGCTGCCGCTCAGTTCAAGAAGATGCTGGGACATCCTGGCCTGGCGCTGAACGCTCCTATCGAGGCGCTGGCGCAGTTGCAACTGGCGCGCGCCTTGGCGATGAGCGGCGATAAACCCGCGGCGCGGCGCGCCTTCGAGGATTTTCTCTCCTTATGGAAGCAGGCCGATGCCGACCAGCCGCTGCTCAAGCAGGCGCAAGGCGAGTACCACCAGCTGAAGCAGTAGCGCGTTCGCCACGGTGGGCCACCTGATTCCCGACATCTTCCCAAGACCTTCAGTTTATAATTTGGCATGCAAATTTCCTGGGCTCGTCGGGGGACGAATGAACGGTAAGCGAGCTGGGTTCTTCTTTCTCGCGCTGCTGCTGGGAGCGTCGGCGGTTTCCGCACAAACCTTTCGCGGCAGTATTCTGGGGACGGTGACCGATGCCACGGGGGCCGTCGTTCCCGGTGCGACGGTCAAGGTGCGCAACACCGGCACTGGACTAGAGCGTACGACGCAAACCACGGCCGATGGCAACTACACCCTTACCGAACTGCCCATAGGAACCTACACCGTTACCGTCACCCAGGCCGGCTTTGAGACCTCCCTGACCACCAATGTCGTGGTCGACGTGGCCACGGAACGCCGAGTTGACGTGTCACTGAAGACCGGGCAGGCCTCGAGCACCGTGGAAGTCTCGGGCGAGATCCTGGCCCAGGTGGATACCACGACCGACGAGCTGGGCGGAACCCTCACGGCGCAGAGCATCGCCAACATTCCGGTGAATGGTCGCGACTATACGAAGCTGATCTACCTCAACCCAGGGGTGGCGGGTTCGCCCGACCAGATCAGCGACTCGCCAGGATCGTTCGGTACCTTCTCCATGAACGGTTCACGCGGACGCTCGAACAATTTCTTGCTCGACGGAACCGACATGAATGACGGCTACCGCAATGACCCGGCGATCAACGAGGCCGGCGTCTTCGGTGATCCGGCAACCATTCTGCCCATCGACGCCGTGGCGGAGTTGCGGGTGCTGTCGAACTACGAGGCTGAGTACGGACGCAACAGCGGGGCGGTAGTCAATATCGTGACCAAGAGCGGCACCAATCAGTGGCACGGATCGGCGCTCGAGTATTACCGTAGCGGTGCCCTGGGGGCGCGCAACTACTTCAACATCGACAGCCAGCCCAAGAATCCTTTCACCAACAACCAGTTTGGCGGGTCGCTAGGCGGGCCGATCGTGAAGGACAAGGCATTTTTCTTTGTCAATTACGAGGGCCAGCGTGAAAGTGGCGCGCAAGCCGGACTGAGCTGTGTGCCCGATGCCGGGGTGGTTTCCGCGGCCCAGGCGCAAGCGGCAGCCAACGGCGTCGGGCTGAGCCAGCCCATGCTGAATCTGCTGGCGCGCAATCCCTGGCCGGCGCCGGACATTCCCGGGGCCACCTCCAACCTGGATGGCACCTGCAACCCCCCGAGTCCGGGCGCGCCGGCGGCCAACCTGGCGACCTCCACCCGTTTCCTTAACAACGTTGACAGCGTGATTGTGAAAGGCGACTACAATCCCAATACCGACAACAACTTCACTGGCCGCTATTACTACGGCAACAGCAACCAGAGCTTCCCCTTTGCGCAGTTGGCAGCCGGGCTGTTGCCGGGCTTCAATACGGTCACTCCCACGACGGTACAACTGGTGTCGCTGTCGTATGTGAAGGTGGTGAACTCGGCCCAGGTGAACGAAGCCCGCCTGGGCTGGAACCGCTTCGTCGAGGGCTTCTTTCCCGAAGACCGGAATTTCGATCCCTCGTCGATCGGGCTGGACACCGGAGTGAGTTCTTACAACTTCGGACTACCCGCGATATCGGTGGGTTCGTTTTCCGTGATCGGTTCGACTTACTCGGTGCCGCGCCAGAGGGTCGATACCAACTGGCACTTCATCGATAACTATTCGTGGCAAATTGGGCGACACAATTTCAAGTTCGGCTATGAGTTCCGCCGTACCACCATCAACATCATTCAAAACTCCAACTTCCGCGGAAAGATGAGCTTTCGCGATTTCACCTCCTTTCTCGAGGGGCTGCCTTCGAGCGGAAGCCAGGCATCAGGGCACACCCAGCGTCATGAAGCGCAGAACAACCAAGGGCTATATGTCCAGGACAGCTTCCGCTGGACCAAGCGTCTGACTTTGAATTATGGACTGCGCTGGGACTACTTTGGCGTGCCCAACGAGAAGAACAACCTGTTCTATCGGCTCACTCCCGAGAACGGTGGAACCCTGACGCAAGTGGGCGTCAGTGGAGGGCCGTCCAGCCTTTACAACAAGGACTACAGCAATTTTGGCCCGCGTCTTGCCCTGGCGTACGATTTGAGAGGCGATGGCTTGACCGTCATTCGTGCCGGCTACGGTATCTTCTACGACGCATTCTCGCAGGACATCTTCCTCGGGCATATCCCGTACAACTGTACCTTCTGCCCCGGTCCGGCCTACACCGGAGTAGGGGAGGCACCAATCGGCTTCGCCAGCGTGAATCCCGGTCCCATCACCGCCGGCGTGCCGGTGTACGGGCCGCCGTCGCCGCTGAGCAGCTTTTTCGGCGTGTATCCCAATATCACCACGCCCTATGTGCAGAACTGGAACCTGAACATCGAGCAGCAGATTACCAACAAGATCATGCTGCAGATCGGGTACGTGGGCGCCAAGGGGACCAAGCTGTTCCGCTTCCGCGACATCAACCAGCCCAGTCAGGCCCAGATCACCGCGTACGACATTTCGCAGTGCGTCGCCCCGTTTGTATTTCCCAACTGCCCGATTGCCGGATTTGATTCCGCCAGCAATGTGCCGCGCACCGCTTTTCCCAATTTCTTTTACGTTAACCAGGAAGAGTCGACGGCAAACTCGATCTACAACGCGCTGCAGACAAGCCTGAAAATCAACGGCTGGCATGGCCTTTCGCTACAGGCGAACTATGCCTGGTCGCATTCCATCGATAATGCCAGCGACCTGGAAGACTTCATCCCCAACGCCTCGCAGCCCAACAATAGTTTGGCGCCCCAGCTGGAACGCGGCAACTCCAACTTTGACATCCGCAACCGGTTCAGCTTGAACTTTACCTACCAGTTGCCTACGTTTGCCGGCGGCTACAGCAAACTGAAGAACGGGTGGGGAATCGATGGCGTGGTAAACCTGCAGGACGGTCAGCCATTCAACTTCAATTACAGCTTCGAGGGCGACTATTCGGGCTCGGGAGAGGGCTTCGATCGGCCGGACGTTGTGGGGCCGATCGTTTATGGAAAGCTTCCATCCAATTTCATTGACCTCACATCGTTTGCTGTTCCCTGTACCTTCGGCAATACGACTGCGACGACGCCATCGGGCGACAGTAACTGTCTGTCGGGCTCGCGCCATTTCGGCAACCTCGGGCGCAATTCGCTGAGGGGACCGGCGTTCAAAGAGTTCAACTTCTCCCTGTTCAAAGACACCCGGATTACCGAGCGCGTCAACCTGCAGCTGCGCGCTGAGTTCTTCAACCTGTTCAATCATCCTAACTTCGCCAACCCGGAGCTTCCGCACTTCATCGCCGATCCGGGCGTCAATGGTATCGGCAGCACCGGTCGAGGCGTGGGTTTTTATGGATTGACGGCGACCGCAGATGTGGGGATCGGCAATCCCTTCCTGGGGGGAGGAGGGCCGCGAGGTATTCAATTTGCCGCAAAGGTCACCTTCTGATCTTCTTTCGAGGGCAAGCAATTTAGCTGCGCCTCCCCGGGGTGTGATGTTGCTGGCGGGTGGCGGAGGGGGCAGGGAGCGGCACTGACCCGGCGGGAAGCACGAAGGCGCAGCAGGCACCCGAGTGTTCCCAATCATGCCAATGCTCCGCGGCGGCGCCCCGGCCCGCTTCGGTGTTACAAGCAAAATCGACGTCAGACGGAACCCAAACGGTCAATCCCGGCACGAATCCGGTGGAAAACGGGGTAAACGGGGGGCGGGAGCCCGCGCTAACCGGGTATTATCGCGTTGCAACTTCGTTAAGTCGCTATTTCGTTATGGCCCGGTTGCGCCAATCGGCCCGAAGCGCAGCAGCTTGAAGCGCCTCGCTTACCCGTCCCACTCGCGTCATCCATCCTTCGGGTGACTCCATCTGGGGGATTTCGATGCTTCGATGGCGCGTGCTAGATTGCCGCTCTCTGTAATTTCCCAAATGACACGCCGCCCAGTCTAAGTCCCCGCGGAAGAGAAGAATATGAACGATCGCAGGTTCCTGCCCGCCATACAAGCCAAGGCGGGTCAAGGAGCGGCTATATGAAAATCAGGCTCATGCTTCTGCTGGTAGGAGCATTCTTGCTCCTGACCGGCGTCGGTAGCGCACACGCCAGCGCCATCGTGATCTTTAACGACGGCGCGATCGATGTACACGACAACGCGGCGTTCATCACCGGGTCGAAGTACGGCAATTTCGAGAACATCTCGAACGGCTTTACTGCCGCCGCATCCGCCACTCCGACGACCTTAACTTTCGGATTGTGGATCGACACCGGCATTGCGCCGGCGGCAGTGAGCTATGAGATCGGCACTTCTGCCTTCGCTACCGACCTCGGCTCCGGAATGGTTACCCTGAACGGTTCGAACCGCACTTTTCTGTTCCACAACATAGCAGGCGACGTTTACTTCGTGACCATTCCCGTCACCTCACTGAAGATGATCGCGGGCGACACATATTGGCTCTCGCTGAGCAACGCCAATGACGGGGGAATTCGGGTACGGAAGCATGGGACATCCCGCATGGTGGGAGAGGCGGTCCGGCGGTCTGCAACGTCGGGTTTAGTGGCGTAAACAACGGCGACTGCCCGGGCTTCGGCGGCGAATCATGGGTGTTGAGCGGCACCGTCACCGTTCCCGAGCCTGGTGCATGAGCCCGCGTAGTCGTTCGCAGGACTGCAACCCGTCACCGCCCAAAGTTGCCAAATAGGTATAAGTGTATTGGTGGTAAGCCATGGATGTAACACACTTCGAATTGCCGGCGCGGTCAGGAGCTCTAACGAGATGGCGGCACTACTCAGGACAAAAGAGTGGGCGAGCAACACCCAAACTGCCAATCGATTTGCGGGAATCATTCGCGGCTGCTCCGGGTGTAAGACAAGCCTCAAACAAGTTGATCACTCATTTCAGAACGCTACTTCCACAAGTCTGTCAGAGGAGAAAAACCATACCTCTAATCGCAGACCAGCGGGAACAAGTAGCCGATCAACTCGAGAAATCTGTCAGCGACCTTAACCTTCCGAAAGATGGCGAGACGAAGGTGGTTCAAGACGATAGCAGTGCACGCACAATGCGCGTTCTTGTCATGGCGGAAGAAGCTTCGAGCACAAGCGGTACCAGCAAACCTATTCTCGAATTTGCCCGCCAGGCGGCGCGCAACGACATCGGATCGCCGCCAGTCCATGTCACGTTACTGGCCTTTGCCCGAGGCCGCGAAACCGACCTTGTCGCCGCAGCTCGCGGGGAAGGGATTCCCACCGAAATCATCTGGGAGCGCGGGCGCTTTGATTGGAGGATTATTGAACAGCTGCGTGCCGTCGTGGCCCGGTGCAGGCCCGATGTGCTCTGGACCAATAGCATGAAATCTCATTTTCTGGTTCGGGCGGCCGACCTAAATCGGAAGACTCGCTGGATTGCGTTCCACCATGGCTATACGGCGAAGGACCGTGTGGACTGGCTGTATAGCCAGTTGGACCGTTGGTCGCTGCGTGCGGCCCATAGGGTCGTTACGGTATGCCGGCCCTTTGCCGATGAAATAGAACGGCGTAACGGCGTGGCGCGCCATCGAATTCGCGTCCAACATGTGCCGGTTCATCCTTCCCCGGTCGTTCCCGAGTCCGAACTGGTTCGTCTTCGGCAGGAACTCCGGCTGGGAGAGGGCCACGTCGTCCTGACTGTCGGCCGGCTTTCGCGGGAGAAGGGGTACGCGGATTTTCTACTCGGCATCGCGCGGCTGCGTGAATGCGATCCAGCATTGACCTTCCACGCGCTGATCGTCGGTGACGGGCCGGAACGCCCCAGGCTGGAAGCTCTTTGTTCGAAATTGAGGCTCTCCGATACCGTTCGCTTCCTTGGCCACCAAGGGCGGGTTCAGCCGTACTATGAACTGGCGGATGTATTTGTCCTCTCATCGCACAGCGAGGGCACGCCGAATGTTGTGCTGGAAGCCATGGCCTCGGCAGGCCTTCCATTGATTTGCACCAGAGTTGGCGGTGTGCCCGAACTTGTGACTGACAATGTCCACGCGCTCATAGTGCCGGCTAAAGATCCCAACATCCTGGCCGGAGCCATTCTTCGCGTGTTAAAGGATCGCGCGCTCGCCAGCCGCCTCGCCCGTTCCGCCCATAGCGTGGTCCATCAACACTCGCCTGAACAGTTCTTCCGCTCGATCCGGTCCGTTTTCATGGAGAAGTGAAATCCCGTAGGCAACGGGTGCACCACGATGCGGCTACAATCCGGTTGCTTCGCACCGTACAGAGACGCGCCGACCGAACACACCCCTGCTCCCTCTGGGAGACTCGTCGCCGACGCTGCACGCCATTGAAGAGTACGGCCACCCAAGGCAGGGTTTCGGTCTTTATCTTCGAGCGCCGGTCGTGCTAGCCTTTGCCAATAGTGCACGGGCATGACTCCTAGGTTGATTGCAAAGCGTACGGTGCAGGGGATCGCCCTAACGCTGGTGTTACCTCTCGGATTGGCGTGTGGGTTCGGACGGTGGCTTTTCGTTTACACATTGAGCGCGCACACCCTGGCGCTTGCTCCGGGACAAATCGGCAACCTTCTGCGGGCGGCTTTCTACAAGTTCACTCTGCGCAAAACGTCGATCGATACGAATATCGGATTCGGTACGTATTTCGTATCTCCCGAGACTTCCGTGGGCTCGCATGTTTCGATAGGAGCCTATTGCGTGATCGGACGAGTTGTGATCGGCCGCGGAACTCAAATAGCTTCGCACGTGGGGATCCCGGGAGGACGCCACCATCACCAGCGTGATGCGGCCGGGCAGCTTGGCGGGACCATGCCTCGTCAAACCAGCATCGGCGAACAATGCTGGGTTGGAGAGTCGGCCATCGTAATGGCTGACATCGGGATGGGCACTACGATTGGAGCCGGCGCGGTAGTGGTACACGACATCCCCGGTGGGGCGGTCGCCGTGGGAAATCCGGCTCGGGTCGTGGGAGCATCGAAAGCGTGAGATCGCCGGAGACCAATGGGACTGGCCGGATTCCCGTCATGTTGATGGCTCGGGAACTAGACCAGGGAGGGGTGGAGCGCGACGTTGCCAAGATCGCGACTCATCTGGATCCAACGCGATTCGAAGCGCACGTGGGGAGTTTTAGCAACAAGGGAATGCGCTACGAAGAGTTGCGTGCCGCCGGTATCCCACTATTGCACCTTCCTGTGGGATCTCTATTCTCACGTTCGGCTATAACGGCGGCTATCCGCCTTGGACGTTATCTGAAGAAACACGCCATTCAGATTCTCCACTGTTACGATGTGACCGGTGCGCTGGGCGTGCCGGTGGCGCGATGCGCGGGTTTGCCGGCAATCCTCGCCAGTCAACTTAGTTACCGGGAGATTCTCGATTGGAAGACCCAGCTTGTGCTGCGGATGACGGATCCACTATCGGACGTAGTGGTGGTGAACTGCGAAGCAATCTTGAGGTATATGGTCGAGGTCGAGGGCGTACCTGAACGACGGGTCGAGCTTTGTTACAACGGCGTGGATATCTCGCAGTTCTACCCCGCTCAGGTGCCCAGACCGGCCCCACTTGCCATGGCTCCGCTGGTGGTAGGAACGGTGTGCGCGCTTCGGCCGGAAAAAGGCCTCTGTCTACTGCAGGAAGGATTCGCACGCTCAACCAGGGCGGCCGGTTCAAAGCTGGTGATCGTGGGCAGCGGCGCCGAACTGCCCGCGCTGGAGAAGAACGCCGCCAGACTGGGCATCACCGCCGATTCCGTCTTTATTCCGGCCACACGCGAGGTCGCCAATTGGATGCGAGCCATCGATATCTTCGTTCTCCCGTCGTACTCGGAGGCGTTTTCGAACTCTCTGCTGGAAGCCATGGCGTGCGGTTGTGCCGTCATAGGGTCGCGAGTGGGCGGCACACCGGAGTTGATTGGCGAGGACGAGCGCGGATTTCTCTTTCCTTCCGGCGATGCCGGCGAATTAGCTCGGAAGATCTCCACTCTGATCCAGGACAAAGAGCTGCGGCTGAAACTGGCAGCCCGTGCGGCGGCATTCGCCGGGGAGCTGACAATCGAGGTTGCCGCGCGCCGGACCGCAGCAATTTATGAAAAGCTACTACGCCGTTAGGGCAACTCGATGGCCGTAAAGAGCGGACGCCTCCAGATGTTCGATTCCCGGCAGGCGCTGTTCCCGGTGCCGCACGCTCCCTACCTGTCCGGATTCATTCTATGGGACGCCTCATAAGTCAAATCTCCCCCGGGTGGCAATGATCCGGTGCCGTGGGCACTCGTGATGGGCCGGCGGACGGACAACGTCGCTTTAGTCCACGTTGCCTTTGTAGACGGCGCCCACTGGCAGGGGTCTACAAGATCCTGAAGCGAGATGGTTATAGTCCATGGCTCGCAGCCTCCCTTCCTGACAAAGTGTCTTTCATCGGGCGGGACTCTTCGGTTGGACCGGGCATCGCAGGGGTGTTGCCCGACTGCGGCAGAGTGACGGGGATAAAGTAGGTGTCAACACGACGCCAGAACAAGCCACTTCGCGTGTGGTTGGCTACCTGGACGTTGGCAGGACCGCGCTCGAGGATGCCATCCGCGCGTTCGAACCCGTACCTGAAGCCTTGCGATATGCGCAAGAGCTTCGACAGCCTGCACGCGCTGGTGCGCGAGCGCCTGGAGTTGGATGCTTTCTTCGGCCACCTGCTTGTGTTTGCGAGCCACCGCAAAGATCGGTTTCCACCTGAACACCCCTCCTCCTGGGGCCATTAAAAATAGCACTTCGTAGCCTGGAAGCTCCGTGATGAGACGCTGAGCTAGTAAATACTCTTACACTATCCGAAGGCTTGGAGTAATCTCCAATACAAAAACCCAAAAATCTCCGGTGTTCTTTATTATCTATAAGTTCTTCGGTGCGATGTTCGATCGGATCCACGGAGCCGAGTGCTCGGTGTAGGCGGTTCTTTCTCGCGGATGCGCTGCAAGATCTCAATGTGAGACGCCTTCCCTAACCGGCGCCTCTGTCCGTAAGGCGTTTTGCCTAAAGCCTCTTTCAGACGTGGTACCCACGGTTCCGCACTCAAACGGCGTGCCCCCGGATTGCTGGCGTTCTTCACGGCTTACGTAACGCTATATCGATGGAGGGATCGAAAAAACCGAGGTGCACGTTCGGCTTCAGCGAGTGGAGTATTTGCGAAAACCGTTGACGCTTGGTGAAGCGCGAGGCCGCCCGCTTAAGCAGGCTTGAACGGTGAAAATCCCACATCGCACTCGCGACGGGTAGTTGGCCTGCGGCCGTATCCAGCGCGATCTCGAAATCGTGGTAGCTTACTCCCCGTCCCCAACGGGCTAGTCGTTCCTTACGGGTCCGCTCGTCCTCGCCTCTGTCCCGAAACGCGTCCTTAAACATCTCCCGGTGGGTAAAGCGGCTGTAGTCCATCGCGACCTCATCGGGCAGCCACAGGAAGAACGGCTCGCAACTCGTGTGGAAGTCGGTGTGCCATAGTCGGTTCGGCGCTTCAACAACAAGCAAGAACTGGCCGCTCCCAAGCAACTCCCATGCGGCACGGATACACGCCAAACGCTCATTCCAAGTAAGATGCTCCATCACAGCAAAGAAGATGATTGCGTCGTACTGGCTGCGCCGGGTTATCGTCGGAAGTTCGGTGCTAGCGTTGCCTTGGACGAAACTGGCCTGGACGCCATAGAGCGCGCAACGGTCGCGAGCCGCGGCAAGCGCCTGCGGGTTGATGTCGATGCCGGTGACGATTGCTCCTTGTTCGGCCATGGCGACGGTGGATGCGCCAGTCCCGCAACCGATTTCCAGAATGCGTGATCCAGCAAGGTTGAGAAAAGAATCGATCCATGGGACCACGTAGGCCCGGAAGTTGTTCGTACGTCCAACGACGTGATCGTAAAGGTCCTTCTTTCCCGCTTCGGTATCGAAGAAATTGCTATCCCGATACCGCTCAGGATCCTTGAAGAATGTTTCTTTGAGGGTATCTGCAAGCTGTTTTTGCGCTTCGGGTCCGAGCTGCCGCATCTTCTCCTTAAGCGCATTCGGCGGGGGAGCGGGAGCAGTCAGGAGGGAGCGCAACGTGATCATCGGGTTGCCGAAAAACAGGTTTGCGTTCCGGTTCGACAAGCCATTAATCCTTTCAGATTAAGATAGCACGATAACGAGGAATTCGAGGGGCATCTGCTTGACGGCTGACGGTTTCGGTTGGCCCGCGCTGCGGTGATGACGAGGTCATGGCCAACTTGAGGAGTTTTCCACCGCCTCGCCGTTCAAGTGGGCCTTCACCCGCCGCGATCTTCA
>Ga0306920_100004462_pt1 | contig 17918 bp, 15 predicted proteins | sample flu12Cox44000170_FD_204666 | JGI IMG/M metagenome (GOLD analysis project Ga0306920, IMG submission 204666) | Lab enrichment of tropical soil microbial communities from Luquillo Experimental Forest, Puerto Rico - flux4day.12C.oxic.44.000.170 (v2)... | ecosystem: Environmental > Terrestrial >... | reverse complement strand
CTGCGTGGTGAACGTCGTGGTCGTCTTGCCGGTGCCGGACAGCCCGACGATGAGCACGCCCCGCGGGCGCCCGCCGACCGGGATGACCTTGCAGCCCGCGTGGAGCGACAGGCCGCCGCGGTTGTAGACGATGTTGTTCCACATCCGCAGGCCGCCCTTTTTCGACTCACCGAAGTAATCGGAGTTGAGCACCCGCGTCACGTTGCTGTTCAGGTCCACCGCGATGACCCGGTCGTTGGGGTAGCCGGGCGCGGGCAGGTTCGGGGTGTAGATGACGGTGGTGTCCGGCTCCCAGGTGTCGGGGTCGTAGCCCTCGCCCGCCGGGTAGTAGAGCTGCTGCTGCATGCCGGCCACGTTGGCGTTGGCCGCCTCCATGACCAGCCGGGCACGCGTGCGGAACTGCGGGTCCGATCCGATGTAGCCGTCCACGACGACCATGTGGGACCCGGCGATGTAGGCATCCTGCTCCGCGGCGATGCGGTCATATTCCGCTCGGGGAATCGTCTGCTTGGTCGCATTGGTCGAGTCCTCGACGATGAACGTCGACCGGGTGCTCCGCGAGTCCACCCGCGCCCGCACGTTCACATTGCCAAACTCCGTGACCGAAGCGTTCGGCATTTTCTCCGTTAGCTCACGAAGCCGTTCCGCGGTGGGATTCCAATCCACCGTTGCCGCATTCACCTGCTGCCCCACAGTTGCTCCTCCTCCTGGGCGCCGGCTGTGCCCGGTCCGGGGTCATGCCAGCCACCGGGCACGCTCGCGTGCGCCCTACGCTGCGAGATTTGGGGAGTGTACCCGGCAGGGCCCAAACGAATGCCGGCCGGGTGCCCGTTACGTAGCGCCGGGCGCGCGGGCGGGCCGGCGTGGCGGAGGCACCATGCGCGCTGCGGCCGGCTTACACCCGCCGCAGCGGGGTGCGGAAAGCCATCACCAGGTACATCGGAAAATGGGCGCAACGGCCCCGGGAGAGCGCGCCCGCGGTGCATTCCGCGGCGTTTGGTTTAGACCTTTGGTTTACACCGCTCGCGGTAATTCACCGCTGGTCACGAGCGCGGCCCTTCGGCCCGAACCTGCTCCACCTGGCGCAGGGCATCACGCAGCGCACTAAGCCAGGAGTCCTCATGCTCTCCGACCAGGCGCACGCACCAGGACAGCGCGTCGCTGCGGCTCCGGGCCACGCCGGCCTCGACGAGCGTGTCCAGCACCCGGCGCTCGGCCTGGCGCAGCCGGGTCATTACCGGGACCGAAATTGTGGTGAACATCACTTTCCTGCCCTCGGTCACCACGCCCCAGGACACCCTGCGGCCGAATCGCATCTCCGCCTCGCGGGCGATCCCGATCCGGGTCTCCCGGGTCTCCTCGCGGAACCTCCGGCTCCGCCCCTCCGCGATGGCGTCCGCCGCGGCCTCGCTGCCCCCGGCATCCTCGGCGGCCGGCTCCTGCTCCCCCGCCGTTACCGCGGGAAGCTGGCCGATGACCGTGATCTCCTCCCGATCCACGATCACCTCGGCCTCACCGGTGAACCACCCATCGGGAAGCCGCCCGAGGAACCACCCGCGTATCTGCCCGGCCGTGTCCGCGGACGCACTCTCTTGCCGCGTACTCATGTAATTATGATTACACGTGCCATCATCCGGCGCAATCATGGATGGGGTGTCCGTGATCGGTCATCTCACGGGGCCGGGGCAGCCTTGACCAGCGTCTTGTTCTCGCTGGTTAAAGGAATCCGGGCACCGCCTTGCATGCGGCTAGCCGCGAAACCGGCGGGACAGCAGGGCTCAGACGGAGGTGGCGGCGACCTGGGCGGCCACTGCGGGAGACACGTCGATGGCGCCGGCGAAGTCGCTGCCGAGGTCGACAGAGACGATCTCCACGTTCATGCCCGGCTCGGGGGCCTGGATCGCCTTGCCGTCGCCGAGATAGATGGCCACGTGCGAGATGTAGTCGGGCGCGGTCGGGTCGGTGTGGTAGAAGAGCAGGTCACCCGGTTGCAGGCGGTTCACCGGCACCGCGGGCCCAGTGCGGGCCTGGTCCGCCGCCACCCGCGGCATGATCACGCCGGCCTGGCGGAACGACCACTGCACCAAGCCGGAGCAGTCAAACGAAGTGGGGCCGGCCGCGCCCCAGACGTACGGCATGCCGAGCCGGCTCTCCGCCGCGGCCAGCATGGCGCGGATCACGCCCGCGGCGGCCAGGCCGCTGGTGGTCGGCTGCACCGAGCCCGCCGCCGCGGAGGCGCCCGCGGTGGCGGTGCCCTGGCTGGTCTCCACGACCATCTGCTCGACCTCGGCCGAGCGGGGCAGGGCCTTCTTGACCTCGCGGGTCAGCTTGGTGAAGCGGGCATCGGGTGCGCTGATCACCAGCGCGTTGCCTAGCGGGAAGCCGAGGGAGCGGGCGGCCCGGTCGGTGATCACCGCGTCGACGCCGCCGATGCCGACCGTGCCGAACCTGCCGACGCGCATCGTCTGCACGGTGCGGCCGGCGACCGTGACCGAGGTCCCGGTGGGCAGCTTGTCCTGCTTGCCCATCTCGTAGGACAGGCCCAGGCCGCCGCTCTCGACGCTGCTCCAGAAGTTAGTGTCCTTGGCGGTCGGCTTGGCGGCGAACCGGCGGAAACTCGACGGGTTCACCCCAAGCACCGCGGCGAACCTGCCGTTGACCTGGACCCGGGCCGCGTCGACGGCCTCGGCCGCGCGCACCCCGGGCAGGCCGCGGACCTTCTTGATCGCGGCGGCCGGGAGCGTGGCCGCCGACACCGCCACGACGTCGACCGGCAGGACGTGCCGCAGCGGGGCAACATGGGCATCGGTGCTGATGGTGAGGGCGCCCTGCGGCGGCACGAGCGTCGGCGCGGAGCGCCCCAGCAGCCAGGGCTGGGCCGACGGGGCCGGGCTGGGGCCGGGCGGCCTGCCGTGGATCGCGGCGGCGGACGCTGCGCCGGGCCAGCTCGCGGCGACGATCATCAGTGCGGTGAGAACCCCGAGCGCGGGCGCGCCCAGCCGCCGCGTGCGCCGGTCCGAGCGCGGGTCCCGCTGCGCCGGGGTCCCCCCAAAGGGGCGGCTCCCGCCCAGTTCCACGCGCTTCACCATCCTTGTCGCCGGCTGCGTTACATCCCCCAAGACAGTCCCCCCAGGCTTCCCCACTATTCCATCGTGTTAGACGGACTGCCAGGGCCAACGGATCCAAATTCTTCTCCAGCCCAGGTCACGGCGGGGTATCCGAGGGCCTCCCCAAGTTCCATGGGATCAGTGAGCGGGGTACGGCAGGTGAAATCCCGGCAGACATAAACCGTCGGGGAGCCGCCAACCGGACGGCGCCCGTCGAGCAGCGGCACCGCGGCGGCACCCTCGCCCGCCGGATCGCCGTCACCAAGGGCCAGCACCGCCCCGGGCGGCGCCATGAGCAGCGCCGCACGGTGGAGCGCCGCGGTCCGCGGGTCCGCGGCCGCCCCCACGACGGCGACCTCGGCGGGCCCGGCCAGCACGGCCTCGGCGACCGTGAGGCCAGCCCCGGCCGCGCGCGGGAACCGGGACGCGATCGGGCCGAGCACGCCCAGCGCCGCCACGGCCGCCTCCCGGTGCCGGGACGAGCCGGTCAGCGCGGCATAACTCAGCAGGGCCCCGGCGGCCGCAAAGGTGCCCGAGGGGCTGGGGCCATCGGCGGGGTCGGCCGGCCGGTAGAGCAGCCGCTCACCGTCGTCGGCGGTGTCGTAGAAGCCGCCACGGCCATCGCCGAACCGGGTCAGCGCGGTCTCCAGCAGTTCACCGGCGAGGGTCACCCAGCGGCCCTGCCCGGTCACCCCGGCCAGGGCCAGGAGCCCGTCGGCCAGGCAGGCGTAGTCCTCGAGCACCCCGGCACCGGTGCCCGCCTCGCCCGCACGCGAGGTCCGGCGCAGCCGCCCGTCCGCCAGGTGCACGGCGGCGAGCAGGTCCGCCGCCTCCAGTGCCGCGGTGACGAACCCCGGCTCGCGCAGCAGCAGGCCGCATTCGGCCAGGGCGGCGATCGCGAGCCCGTTCCAGGCGGTGACCACTTTGTCATCCCGGCCCGGGCGGACCCGCTTGTCCCGGGCGGCGAGCAGCGCCGCGCTGACCCGCCCGAACCGCTCGGCGTCACCGGGGTCCGAGCGCCGCTGCAGCACCGAGCGGTCATGCTCGAAGGTGCCGGCCGCCGTCACGCCGAAGACGTCCGCCGCGTAGCTGCCGTCATCGGGGCCCAGCACCTCGCGCAGCTCGCCCGGGGTCCAGGTGTAGAACAGCCCCTCCGCGCCGTCGCTGTCGGCGTCCAGGGCGGACGCCAGCCCGCCTTCGCCGGTGCGCAGCTCGTGGATCATCCAGGCGCACGTGTCCCGGGCCACCCGGCGGGCCTGCGGGTCGGCGGTGCGCCGCCACCAGTGCACGTACGCCCGGGCCAGCAGGGCGTTGTCGTAGAGCATCTTCTCGAAGTGCGGCACCACCCAGCCGGCGTCCACGCTGTAACGGGCGAACCCGCCGCCGAGCTGGTCGTACATGCCCCCCCGGGCCATCGCCGACATGGTGCCCGCGGCCATCTCAAGCGCCCGGCCGCCGCCGGCCGCGCCGGGCCGTTCGGATTGCCGGAGCAGGAACTCGCACACCATCGACGGCGGGAACTTGGGCGCCCCGCCGAAGCCGCCGCGCTGTGCGTCGTAGTCGCGCGCCAGGGTCAGCACCGCCTGGTCGCAGATGGCCGCCAGGTCGGCCGCCGGCTCGCCCTGCCACGGCCCGGCCTGCTGCGCCAGCGCGGCGGCGATCCGGCCCGCCTGGCCGGTGACCCCGTCCCGGTCCTCGTGCCAGGCCTTGGTGATGCCGAGCACGAGGCGCTGGAAGTGCGGCCGGGGGAAGTAAGTGCCGCAGTAGAACGGCTCGCCGTCCGGGGTCATGAACACGGTCATCGGCCAGCCGCCCTGACCGGTCATGGCCTGGGTCGCGGTCATGTACACCGCGTCCACGTCGGGCCGTTCCTCCCGGTCCACCTTGATGGACACGAGGTTGTCGTTCAGCAGCGCCGCGGTCTGTGGGTCCTCGAAGCTTTCATGTGCCATGACGTGGCACCAGTGGCAGGCCGAGTAGCCGACCGACAGCATCACCGGCACGTCGCGCTCGCGGGCCGCCGCGAACGCCTCCGGTGACCAGGGCCACCAGTCCACCGGGTTGTCGGCGTGCTGCAACAGATAAGGGCTCGTCGCGTTCTTCAGCCGGTCTGCCATGCCTCCATCTTCCCGCGCCACCCGCCGGCCGGCGCCCCTCGCCCCGGCCAGTCCGGGGCGCCGTGCTGCCGTGTCCCGCCGCCCGGTCCCGCGTCAGCGGTTATCCGGCGGTGGTGAGCACGGGGATCTGCGGGCCTGCTGAACCGAGGGGTTTTGCAGGTTTGCCTCTCTGGCTCTAAATGAATATGATTTCCAGTATCATTTTCAGTAGGGGCCTGGCGAGCCGGGGCGGGCTTGAGCGGGGCGGGATCCGTAGCGCCTGGCCGCGGGCACCTCGCCGGTGAAGGGACGGGCATGGGCGGCACGGCGCGGGCACGGCGCGGCACCACGGCGCGGGCACGGCGCGGCACCACGGCGCGGGCACGGCGCGGCACCCGGGCGCTGATCGTCGCGGTGCTGGCGGTTCTCGGGCTGGGCGCCAGCGCGTGCACGAATAGCGTGACCGGAGACGCCCTGGCCGGGCCGGGCGGGGCCCGGGTGGTCGACGTGGTCGCGGCGGAGAACTTCTGGGGCAGCCTGGCCGGCCAGCTGGGCGGCGCCCACGTGCGGGTGCTCAGCATCGTCAGCGACCCGAACGCCGATCCGCACGACTACGAGTCCTCGGCGCTCGGCGCCCGCGCGGTCGCCGCGGCGCGGTACGTGATTCAGAACGGCGTCGGCTACGACGACTGGATGACCAAGCTGCTCGCCGCCAACCCCGCGCCCGGGCGCCGGGTCTACGACATCGGCGCCACGCTCGGCAAGCGCCCGGGCGACAACCCGCACCTGTGGTACAACCCGGCCGATGTGACCAGGGCCTGCGACCACATCGAGGCCGACCTGAAGGCGCTCGACCCCAAGGACGCCGCCTACTTCACCGCCCGCCGGGCCGCGGTGACCGCGGCGTTCGCCGGGATCCGCGCGCAGCTCGCCCAGCTCCACCGCGAGCACGCGGGCCAGCCGGTGGCCTCGACCGAGAGCATCTTCGTCTATCTCGCCGACTACCTGGGGCTGAAGCTGATCAGCCCGCCGGCCTTCATGAACGCGGTCGCCGAGGGCAACGACCCGCCGGTGTCCAGCGTCGTGGAGTTCGAGCGCCAGCTGGCCGCGCGGCAGGCCCGGGTGCTGGTCTACAACAAGCAGACCGCCACGGCGCTGACCACCAGCGTCCGCGGCATCGCCGCCAGCCATCACGTCCCGATCGTGGGCGTGACCGAGACCATCCAGCCGCCCGGGCAGGGCTTCGAGCGGTGGTTCGGCGACCAGCTCGCCGCTCTGGCGCGGGCGCTGAACGGGGGGACGCGGTGAGGGCCGCGGAGGCGGCTGGCCTCGCGGCCCCGGCCACCGAGAGCGGGCCGGGGCGGCCGGGCGCGAGCCCGCCCGCGCCGGTGATCGAGGCCACCGGTCTGGCGTCCTCCTACCGGGGGCGGACGGTCTGGTCCGGTGCCGACTTCAGCATCGGCGCCGGCGAGTTCCTCACCGTGCTCGGGCCCAACGGGGCGGGCAAATCCACGCTGCTGCGCATGGTGCTGGGACTGCTCCGGCCCGCCCAGGGCACGCTGCGCGTCTTCGGGGCCCCGCCCCGGCGCGGCAACCCTGCGATCGGGTATGTGCCGCAGCGCCGCACGCTCGATTCCGATCTCGGCGTCCGGGCTGCCGACCTGGTCGGCCTCGGCGTGGACGGACATCGCTGGGGCGTGGGCGTATCGCTGCAGCAACGGCGGGACAAGGCGCGGGACGTGGCGGGGGCGCTGGCGTCGGTGGGCGCGGCGCACCTGTCCGGCCGCGCCGTCGGCCGGCTGTCCGGCGGCGAGCAGCAGCGGCTGCAGCTTGCCCAGGCACTGGTGGCCAGGCCGCAGCTGCTGCTGCTGGACGAGCCGCTGGCCAGCCTGGACCTGCGCAGCCAGCAGGAGGTCAGCCAGCTGGTCGCCGACCTGCGCGCCGAGTACGAGTTCACGGTCGTGCTGGTGACCCACGACATCAACCCGGTGCTCGGGGTGACCGACCGGGTGATGTACGTCGCCGGGGGCGGGGTCAGCATCGGCCCGCCCGAGGAAGTCATCACCAGCGCCAGCCTGTCCCGGCTGTACCAGGCGGAGGTCGAGGTGCTCACCGACCCCCACGGCCGGATCTTCGTGGTGGGCCTGGAGGCCGAGACCGCCCACCCGCACTCCCCCCGCGGGCCACGGCCATGACCGGGACGCTGGCCAGCCAGGGCTACGGGTTCCTGTCCGGGCCGAGCTGGAACCTGCTGGCCGACGTGCAGAACATGCTGAGCTTCGCCTTCATGCGCAACGCGTTCGCCGCGGGCACCGCCTCCGCGGTGGTGGCGGGGCTCATCGGGTATTTCGTGGTGCTGCGTGCCTCGAGTTTCGCCGCGCACGCGATCTCACACATCGGGTTCGCCGGCGCCGCCGGCGCCGTGCTGCTCGGAGTCAATCCGGTGCTCGGGGTCGGCGTGCTCAGCCTGGCCGCCAGCGTCGGAATGGGGGTGCTCGGCCGGCGGCTGCGCGGCCGCGATGTGGTGATCGGCCTGGTGATGGCCGCCTCGCTGGGCCTTGGCTACCTGTTCATCAGCCTGTACTCGGGGAACGCCACCGACGCCTATGCGGTGCTGTTCGGGCAGATCTTCGGCATCACCACGGGCGCGGTGCAGATCACGGTGCTGACCAGCGTGGTGGTCCTGGCCCTGCTGGCGGCGTTCTACCGGCCGCTGCTGTTCGCCTCGCTCGATGAGGAGGTGGCCGAGGCACGCGGCATCCGGGTAGGCGCCGTGGGTCTTGGGTTCATGATGCTGCTCGCGCTCGCGGTCACCGAGGCCGTGCAGGTGTCCGGGGTCCTGCTCATCTTCGCGCTGCTGGTGGCGCCCGGCGCCATCGCCGGGCGGATCTTCCGGCGCCCGGCGGCCGCGCTGGCGCTGTCCGCCGGCGTTGCCGTGCTGATCACCTGGGTCTCGCTGGCGCTGGCCTTCTTCACCCCGTACCCGGTCAGCTTCTACGTGACCAGCCTGGCGTTCCTGGCGTACCTGGGGGTGCGCGCGGCGGGCCGCGGCGCCGGGCTCGGGCGGCGCCTGGCCACCTCGCTGAGCCCCGGCCGCGACACGGCAGCGGACGCCCGCCCGGCTGCTACGGTGCGGATGTGACCAGTCCCGCCACGCCTGCGTGGGGCCGGGGAACCCGGGTGCGCGGAACCCGGCAGGCCGAGGCGCTCGCGGCCGTGCTCGGCAGCCTGGCCGGCTTCAACAGCGCCCAGCAGATCCACGCGGAGCTGCGGCGCCGGGGCGAGCGGGTCGGCCTGACCACCGTGTACCGGCACCTGCAGGTGCTCAGCGAAGACGGCCAGCTCGACACGATCAGGGACGCAAGCGGGGAAACCCTGTACCGCCGGTGCCGCAGCGAGGCCCATCACCACCACCTGCTCTGCCGGCGCTGCGGGACCAGCGTCGAGGTGGAGGGGCGCGCGGTGGAGCAATGGGCGGAGAAGGTCGCGGCCGAGGCCGGCTTCACCGCCATGGATCACACCGTGGAACTCTCGGGCCTTTGCCCCCGATGCAGCGCGAGTTGATGCCGCGCGGGCTGCCGGGGCTGAGGGCGTCCGGGCCTGGCCGGGCTGAGGCGTCCAGGCCGGCCCGGGCCGGCCGGCCTGGACATCATGATCAGGCGAGGTCGAACCGGTCGAGGTTCATCACCTTGGCCCACGCCGCGACGAAGTCGTGCACGAACTTCTCTTTCGCGTCATCGCTCCCGTAAACCTCCGCGAGCGCGCGCAGCTCGGAGTTCGACCCGAAAATGAGGTCGACCCGGCTGCCGGTCCACTTGACCTGGCCCGTGGCGGCGTCGCGGCCCTCGAACGTGTTCGCGTCCCGCGACGTTGGCTGCCACGTGGTGCCCATGTCGAGCAGGTTGACGAAGAAGTCGTTGGTCAGCGACCCGGTGGCCGTGGTGAACGCGCCCAGCGGCGACTGCTGGTAATTCGCGCCCAGGACCCGCAGGCCGCCGACGAGCACGGTCATCTCGGGGGCGCTCAGCGTCAGCAGGTTCGCCCGGTCGAGCAGCAGGTACTCAGCCGGCAGCCGGCCGGCCTTTCCGAGGTAGTTGCGGAATCCGTCGGCGGCCGGCTCGAGCACGGCGAACGACTCCACGTCGGTCTGCTCCTGGGACGCGTCGGTGCGGCCCGGCGCGACGGGGACCTCGATGCCGAAGCCGGCGTTCCTGGCGGCGTGCTCGACGCCCGCCGCACCGGCGAGCACGATCAGGTCGGCGAGAGAGACCTGCTTGCCCCCCGTCTGGGCGGCGTTAAATCCCTGCCGGATCCCCTCCAGGGTGCGCAGCACGGCCGCGAGCTGCTCGGGCTGGTTGACCTCCCATCCGCTCTGCGGCTCGAGTCGGATGCGCGCGCCGTTGGCGCCGCCGCGCTTGTCGCTGCCGCGGAACGAGGAGGCCGACGCCCACGCGGTGGACACGAGCTGGGACACCGACAGGCCCGACGCGAGGACCTGGCCCTTGAGGACGCCGATGTCCGCGGCGTCGATGAGCTCGTGGTCCACCGCCGGGACGGGGTCCTGCCAGATCAGCGCCTCGGACGGGACCTCGGGCCCGAGGTAGCGCGCCTTCGGGCCCATGTCGCGGTGGGTCAGCTTGAACCAGGCCCGGGCGAAGGCGTCCGCGAACTCGGCGGGGTTGGCGAGGAAGCGCCGTGTGATCCGCTCGTAGACCGGGTCCATGCGGAGCGAGAGGTCGGTCGTCAGCATCGTCGGGGGGTGGCGCTTGGACGGGTCGTGGGCGTCCGGGACGGTGCCGGCGCCGGCGCCGTCCTTCGGCTGCCACTGGTATGCGCCGGCCGGGCTGCGGGTCAGCTCCCACTCGTAGCCGTACAGGGTCTCGAGGAAGCTGTTGTCCCACGTCACCGGGGTCGGCGTCCAAATGACCTCGAGCCCGCTAGTGATCGCGTCGTCGCCCTTGCCGGTGCCGTAGCTGTTCTTCCAGCCGAGGCCCTGCTGCTCGATCGGGGCGGCCTCGGGAGCGGGGCCTAGGTGGTCCTCCGGGGCCGCACCGTGGGTCTTGCCGAAGGTATGGCCGCCCGCGATCAGGGCGACCGTCTCCTCGTCATTCATCGCCATCCGGCGGAACGTCTCGCGGATGTCGATGGCCGCGGCGAGCGGGTCCGGGTTGCCATTCGGGCCCTGCGGGTTGACGTAGATCAGGCCCATCTGGACCGCGCCAAAGGGCTCGGCGAGCTGCCGGTTGCCGGAGTAGCGCTCGTCGCCGAGCCAGGTGGTCTCGGGGCCCCAGTAGACCTCCGCGTCCGGCTCCCAGGCGTCCACGCGGCCGCCGCCGAAGCCGAAGGTCTTGAAGCCCATCGACTCCAGGGCGACGTTGCCGGTGAGGACCATCAGGTCGGCCCACGAGATCTTCTGGCCGTACTTCTTCTTGACCGGCCACAGCAGCCGGCGGGCCTTGTCGAGGCTGGCGTTGTCCGGCCAGCTGTTGAGCGGCGCGAAGCGCTGCTGGCCGCTGCCCGCGCCACCGCGGCCGTCGCTGATCCGGTAGGTGCCCGCGCCGTGCCACGCCATCCGGATCATGAGCGGGCCGTAGTTGCCGAAATCGGCCGGCCACCAGTCCTGCGAGGTCGTCAGCACCTCCGCGATGTCCCGCTTCACGGCCGCGAGGTCGAGGGTCTGGAACGCCTCGGCGTAGCTGAAGTCCTGGCCGAGAGGATTGGCCACGGCGGGGTTCTTGGCGAGGATCTTCAGGTTGAGCCTGTTCGGCCACCATTCACGGTTGGCGTCACCCATGGTGGGGTGCGTGAGCCCGGGCTCGGCCGGACGTCCCCCGCTCTCCTGGGCCGCGCCTTCGGCGACTGCTGGATCATGGTTCTCAGACATGGGAATCCTTCCGGGCTAGGCGGTCACGGTGCTCAGGAACTCCGGGCGGTGGCACAGCCGGGGCACAGGCCCCAGTAGATGACCTCGGCCTCGCCGATCGAGTAGCCGTGGTCGTCTGACGCGGTCAGGCAGGGCGCCTCGCCCACCGCGCAGTCGACGTCCGCGACGACACCGCACGACCGGCACACCACGTGGTGGTGGTTGTCCCCGACGCGTCCCTCGAACCGGGCCGGGCTGCCGGCCGGTTCGAGGCGGCGGATGAGCCCCGCCGCGGCGAGCGCGTGGAGGGCGTCATACACGGCTTGCAGGGAGACATGGCCCACCCGATCGCGCACGCCGGAGGCGATCGCCTCGACGCCGAGGTGGTCACCGTCCCGCACGGTCTCGAGCAGCGCGACACGGACGGCCGTCACCCGCAGGCCGGCGCCGCGCAGCTCACCGGCGGTGGCCAAGGCCTGGGGTGTGGTCATAGCGCCAACCTACCGGCACAAACACGAACGATTCAAGATAACGAATGATCCCAGTCTGATGCCGCGTCACGTGACAACGGGCGCGCGGTGCCTGACGTGCCACCGGCCTGCTACTGTCCCGTCGCGTGGCGCCGTGCGCCCGCAACCACCAGCGCTCCACCTCCCGGTGCCGGGCGGCGAGCCGCCCGGCACCGGAATCACCCCGGCAGGTGCCGCTACGCCGGCTGGGCGACCTTGCGGGCCGCCACCTCGGGCGGCTGCCCCGCCTGGCCGGACTCCTCCCGGATCCCGTAGCGCGCGTAGAACCGCCGCAGCGGGCGCGGCGCCCACCAGTTCACCGGGCCCAGCACGCGCATGGTGGCCGGCACGAGCAGCACCCGGATGATCGTGGCGTCCACCACCAGGGCGATGATCATGCCGACGCCCATCAGCTTGATGAACGTGATCCCGGAGGCGGAGAACGCGCCGACCACGATCACCAGCAGCAGGGCCAGGCTGGTGATGATCCCGCCGGTGCGCTGCAGGCCGCTGGCCACCGCCGCGGTGTTGTCGCCGGTCAGGTCGTAACGCTCCCGGATCCGGGACAGCAGGAACACCTCGTAGTCCATGGACAGGCCGAAGATGATGGCCAGCATCAGGATCGGCATCGTCGGGTCGATGGTCCCGGTGGGCGTGAAGTGCAGCAGCCCGGACAGGTGGCCCTCCTGGAAGATCCACACGACGGCGCCGAACGTCGCCGTCAGCGACAGCACGTTCATCACGATGGCCTTCACCGGCAGCACCACCGAACCGAAGGCGAGGAACAGCAGCAGGAACGTGGTGACCGCCACCATGAGCGCCATCCACGGCAGGATGGCGCCCAGGCTGCCCAGTTCGTCCACGAGCTGCGCGGTGGCCCCGCCCACGTAGACGCGCGCGCCGGGCGGGGCGGGGACCGCGCGCACTTGGGTCACCAGCGCCCGCGCGGCCGACGACTCGGCGTTCGCGGTGAACCGCAGGTCCACCTTGGCCACGTCGCCCGACACCCCGGTGACCTGCGCGGCGATGACCCCGGGAAGGTGCCCGAGGCGGGCGGTGTAGGCGGCCAGCGCGGCTCGCTCGGCCGGCGCGCCGACCGGGCCGGCGAACTTGACGACGGCCTCGATGGGCGTGGTCGCGTTGACCGGGAAGTCACGGGCCAGCGCCTCGGCGACCACCCGCGGGGCGGAGCCGGACGGCAGCGCGCGCGCGTCCGTGCCGCCCCAGGTGATCGAGCGGAACGGCGAGCCGAGCGCGAGCAGGGCGACCACGATGACGGCGATGTAGGCGAGCGGGCGGCGCATCACGCTGCGGGCGATCCGGTACCAGGCGCCCGCCGAGTCGGCCGCCGGGGGCCGGCGCACCGAGCGCCGGATGCGCAGCGCGTTCACCCGCGGGCCGAGCACCGCGAGCAGCGCGGGCATGATCGTGAGGGCGGCGAGCACGTCCACCAGGACGGTGGCGACCCCCCCGTAGCCCATGGAGCGCAGGAACATCTCGGGGAACAGCATGAGGCTGGCCAGGGCGAGGGCGACCGTAACGCCGGACACGGCAACCGTCCGCCCAGCCGTGGCGATGGTCCGTGCCAGGGCCGCCTCGGTAGTGGGCTGGGCACCCAGCTCATCCCGGAACCGGGCCACCATGAACAGCCCATAGTCGATGGCCAGGCCGAGCCCGAGGATCGTGGTGATGTTGATCGAGTAGACCGACACGTCGGTGACCAGGCTGAGCAGCCGCAGCGCCGCGAACGAGCCGAGGATCGCGGCCGCGCCGATGGCCAGCGGCAGGCTGGCGGCCGCCAGGCTGCCGAAGATCACCAGCATGAGAATCAGCAGGATCGGCATCGACAGTCCCTCGGCCCGCCCGATGTCGGACTTGACCTGGCTGTTGATGGCCTGCTCCGTCGGGATCTGCCCGCCGACATGCTCGGTGAGCCCGGCCACGCCCAGCTTGCCGCTGATCGCCTCGTAGGCCTTCATCTGGGCGGCGTCGTCGCTGCCCGCGAGCCGGAGCACCGCGTAGGTCTCGTGGCCGCCGGCCCCGGCGAACTGCGGCGAGTGCGTCGTCCAGTAGCTCACCGCGGACAGCACCTTGTCGCGCGGCAGGGCGGCGAGCGCGCCGGTGACCGCCCGCCGGTAGGCAGGGTCGGCCACCGTCATGGTGGCGCTGCGGTACAGCACCACGACGTCCGCGGTGTCCCGGCCGAATGCCCTGGTAGCGAGGTTGCTGGCCTGCTCGCTCTGGCTGCCGGGCGCGGTGAAGCCGCCGCCGGACTGGAGCGAGCCGAACACGCCGGTCCCCCAGACCGCGGCCCCGGCCACGGCGACCACCGCGGCCAGGAGCACCAGCCGCCGCCGGCGATAGATGAAACGTCCCCATGCCTCGAACACCGGTACCTCCGCGGCTAGACTTTTACCTGTTGTTCACCTTGGTGAACGGTGTAAACTGCAAACAGTGTTAACCTCGCATACGGTGTTAAGGATTGTCAAACGCGTTAAGCGTTTTCTCAGGTTCGAAGGAGGGCGACGTGGTACAGGCACCGAGCCGGCGTGACCGCGTCCGCGCCGCCACGATCGAGGAGATCAAGGACACCGCCCGCCAGCTGCTGGTCGAGGAGGGGCCGGACGCGGTCTCGCTACGGGCCATCGGCCGGGCGATGGGCATGACCGCCCCCGCCATCTACCGCTATTTCGGCAGCCGCGAGGACCTTCTCCAGCACGTGGTCGGGGACATCTTCACCGAGATCGCCGCCGACATCCACGCCTCAATCGTGCGGGCCGCCGAGGCCAGCGGCGGGGACATGAGCGCCAAGCTGATTGCCGCCTGCCAGGCGTTCCGTAGCTGGGCGCTGGCCCACCGGCCGGAGTTCGGCCTGCTTTTCGGCACGCCGTTGCCCGGGCTGGAGGCCCTGCACGACAAGCCGGCCAGCGATGTGGTGGCCGAGTGCGCGGGCAAGTTCAGCCTTGAGTTCCTCACCCTGTTCTTCGAGCTCTGGAGCAGGCACCCGTTCCCGGTGCCCGCCGACGAGGAGATCGACCCTGGCCTGCTCGCCCAGCTCATCCGCTACCGCGACGCGCTCGGCGCCGACCTGCCGGCCGGGTCGGTGCTGATCTTCCTGCGCTGCTGGGTGCGGCTGTACGGCATGGTCAGCCTGGAGGTGTTCGGCCACCTGCACTTCGCGCTGGACGACCCGGCCGCGCTGTTCGACTACACCCTCGCCGAACTCGCCGCCCTTCTCGGCCTGGGTAGCCCCTCGCCGTTCGGCCTGGGGCAGCCCTCGGCCCTTGCGCCTGGGGCAGCCCCTCAGCCGTGACCTAGCACCGGATGGGGCACGTAGGGCTCCTCCATCCGGCGGATCTCCTCCTCGGTGAGCTGGAGTTTCACCGCCGCCAGCGCGTCGTCCACGTGGCTTGCCCTGGTGGTGCCGACGATGGGCGCAGTCACCCCCGGCCGGTGCAGCAGCCAGGCGAGCGCGACCTGCGCGGGCGGCACTCCGCGGCCCGCCGCCACCTCGGCCACCGCGTCCACCACGTCGAAGTCCGCCGGGCCATAGAGGCTGTCACCGAACGGGTCGCTGCCGGCCCGCGTGGTCAGCCGCTGGCCGTCCCTGGTCCGGTTGCCGGTCAGCACGCCGCGGGCCAGCGGGCTCCACGGGATCACGCCCACGCCCTGGTCGATGCACTGCGGGATCATCTCCCGCTCCTCCTCGCGGTAGAGCAGGTTGTAGTGGTTCTGCATGGACACGAACCTGGTCCAGCCGTGCCGCTCCGCCACGCGCTGGGCCTTGGCGAACTGCCAGGCATACATGCTGCTCGCCCCGAGGTAACGGGCCTTGCCCGCACGGACCACGTCGTGCAGCGCCTCCATGGTCTCCTCGATCGGGGTCCGTGAATCCCACCGGTGGATCTGGTAGAGGTCCACGTAGTCCATGCCCAGGCGGCGCAGCGAGTGGTCGATCCCGGCCAGGATGTGCTTGCGGGACAGGCCGCGGTCATTCTCGGCGTCGGACATCGCGCTGAATACCTTGGTGGCGACCACCACGTCCTCGCGGCGGAACAGCTTGCCCAGCAGCCGCCCGGTGACCTCTTCGCTCGCGCCGTTGGCGTAGGTATCGGCGGTGTCGAAGAAGATCACGCCGCCGTCGGCCGCGGCCCGGACCAGCGGCTCGGCGGCGTCCTCCGCCAGCACCCACTGCCTGCTGCTCTTGTCGCCGAAACTCATCATGCCGAGGCAGACGCGGGACACGCGCAGGCCGGTCGAGCCCAGGTTGACGTACTCCATGAACACCCCTCGCCAGCGATCCGACGTCAGATGCAGCCCACCAGAGTGGATGCTATGGCGCACCGCGGGCAGCGTCACCCCCCGGCAGCCGGCTGACCCCCGGCGCTCACCCGCGGGACCGGGCTAACCTGGCACCCATAGCCGCTACGGAGAGACCGTGATGACTAACGTGCCCCAGGTGCCCCAGATACCGGCGAGGGAAGTACCTCCTGGCGCGTACCTGCTTGACGTGCGCGAGCCCGAGGAGTGGGCCGCCGGTCACGCGCCGGGAGCGGTGCACATCCCGCTCGGCGAGCTGGGTGCGCGGTACACCGAACTGGACACCGGCCGGCCGCTGTTCGTCGTCTGCCGGTCCGGCCACCGGTCCGGGTACGCCGCGCAGGCGCTGGCAGGCGCCGGCTGGGACGCCAGCAACGTGTCCGACGGCATGTTCGGCTGGCAGGCCGCGGGCCTGCCGATGACCTGCGAGTCCGGCCAGCCCTACGTGGCCTGAGCCGCCGGCCTGGGGCGAGCGGAATACCGGAGCACAGGCCGCCCGCAGCGCTGCGGGGCCCGGCCCCCGGCACAGCACTGCCGCGGGCCGCCCGGCTGGTGTGCTCAGTCCCGGTCAGGCCTGGGACGTTCCGTTACGGCTGTAATCCTGTTCCGGCTGGTCCGGGGCTGCCTCCGGGCCGCCCGGCGCCTCCGGGCCGCCCGGCGCCTCCGGGCCGCCCGGCGCCTCCGGGCCCGCCTGCGCTTCCTCGCGCCAGCGCGGCTCGCGCACCACCCTGCGAAGGTGCTTGTTCATCGAGCGCAGCAGGAAGAACAGCGCCACGCCCATCCCGGCCACCACAAGGAACCCCAGTACCCCCGTGACCACCTGCGCGGCCGCCGGGGTCGAGGAGGCCAGGACGGTCAACGGCGCACCCTCTCCCTGATGCCGGCGAACAGGTCGTCTTCTGGAAGTTCAGTATCCACCAGCGACCTGGCCCGATGATAATCCTCGGTGGGCCAGGCGGCCGCCGCGACCTCCAGCGGGACGGCGAACCAGGAGCTCTCCGGGTCGATCTGGGTGGCGTGGGCCAGCAGGGCCTGGTCCCGGACGGCGAAGTAGTCGGCGCACGGCACCCTGGTGGTGATCTCCAGGGGGGCCCGGCCATTCGGCGGGTCCTCCCACTCGGCGAGCCATTCGGCGTAGGGCGAGCCCAGACCGCGGCGCTCCATTTCCTCGTGCAGCGCGATGAGCCTGGCCTTATGGAACGTCGCGAAGTAGTAGAGCTTGAGCGGCTGCCAGGGCGCACCCGAGCCGGGATAGCGGTCCGGGTCGGCGGCCGCGTCGAACGCCTCGACGGTGACCTCGTGGGTCTTCACATGGTCTGGGTGCGGGTAGCCGCCGTTCTCGTCATAGGTCAAGATCACGTGCGGGCGGAACTCCCGGACCAGCCGGACCAGCGGCTCGGCGGCGTCCTCCAGCTTCTGCAGCGCGAAGCAGCCCTCCGGCAGCGGGGGCAGCGGATCGCCCTCCGGCAGCCCGGAATCGATGAATCCCAGGAATTTTTGCCGAACTCCCAGGATTTCCCTGGCCCGGGCCATCTCCTCACGCCGGATGCGCGGCAGGTTGGCCCGCACTTCGGGCCGGTCCATTGCCTTGTGGAGGATGTCTCCGCGCTCGCCCCCGGTCAGTGTGGCGACCATCACATCCGCACCGGAACGCGCGTAACGCACCATTGTTGCCGCGCCTTTGCTGGACTCATCGTCCGGGTGCGCGTGCACCGCCAGCAGGCGCAGGCCAGCGTCCGGCAGGCCGTCCCGGGGGGAGCCGGGAGTGGCAGGCGGGGTGCCGGGCATTGCCCGGCCGATGACGTCGGTGTGAGTAGCAGGCACAGCAAATTCCCCCGGTGCTGGGAATATCGGGCGCGGTCGTCTGGCGCCGCCGGCCAGGCCAACGGCACTAGCAGGCACGGCGCCGGCTCATTATCCTGCAGGACAGCACCCCGGATACGCGAACTTATTCCCGTGCCCGCTCTCGGCAGGTTATTGACTGGCGCGGTAATACCCCGCACCCTTGTAACCTCGGAGAGTT
>Ga0306920_100004461_pt1 | contig 17919 bp, 12 predicted proteins | sample flu12Cox44000170_FD_204666 | JGI IMG/M metagenome (GOLD analysis project Ga0306920, IMG submission 204666) | Lab enrichment of tropical soil microbial communities from Luquillo Experimental Forest, Puerto Rico - flux4day.12C.oxic.44.000.170 (v2)... | ecosystem: Environmental > Terrestrial >... | reverse complement strand
AATCAGGGCCGCCCGCGCATTTCTTCGGTGGCGGGCTGAAGATCTCGCCCAGGCATCATCAGTGGGCGTCGCCACCATTCGTCGAGCGGAGCTGGCTGACAGCGAAACATCAATGACTATGCCGAACGACTTAGCGTTACGCCGTGCGTTGGAAGCCGCTGGTATCGAGTTCATCGATGACAACGGCGGCGGGCCTGGAGTGCGCCTACGAAAGTCGAAACGGACACGGAGCGAGTAGCGGTGTCAACTGACTGAAAACACGACGTCTCGAATGCTTTTGAGGCTGCAGGGGTTGAGTTCACGGACGGCGATCAACCGGGGTGCATTATGCCGGACTAAGCCGACCGCCCTTCCCAATAGAGAAACAGAATTGAGTAATGTCTTACAAGCGCAATCAGGTCGAACTGGCAATTGCACGTATCTTCAGTGCGAATTTCCGAGAACCTCCTTCGGAGTTGCGCACGCGCATCAAACGGCTGCTTGAGCTTGATCGCGCTATTGGTCGCAAGCGTGGGTCTAAAGATGCTGAAAAGGCCAACTTTGCATTTTTCAGTGACGAGGCACCTGGCACCGGAGCTGACATCTTGTTCTCGGAATATGAAGCTTTCGCACTGCTAACTGCACTGAGGATGATGGCGCATGGTTGGCCGCAGGGCTTTGCAGTTTCCATCATGCGCCGGGTGCGGCTCGATCTCGAAAAGGAGCACGCGCGGATTCTCAGGCAAGATCCGGCCAAACTATTCGATTGGCGAGCAATAAGGGCAAGGGCTCGTCCTGGCGATATCGCAGTCGACAACACCGATCCGGTGTTTCTTACCCTCGCTTCGAAGGCGCAACACCCGCCTGATAAAGTACGGCCATCTCCCATGTCTGCTGTGTGTCGCGGATTCGACCAGGTCAACAAATTCAGTCGTGATGTGGGCGCCTTGAGCATGACCATGTTCGAAGTTGCAACACTCGTCCACCGCCTACACCAAGAATTAATGCAGACGGAGCCTAGGCGACGGGGTCGGGGGTAAGCATTTCATCGCCGCACCGCCCTTTGCTGACCTTGAAATTTGCACAATTGAAGCCCATAGTTGGGTTTTACAGGGCAATGGCAATCCGTAGCGTACGGAGAAGAATCATGCCTGACCCTGGACGTAAACCTCGCGGCCGCCCCTTCCAACCCGGAAATCCCGGCCGCCCCCCTGGATCCAAGAACAGGACGACGATAGCGCTCGAGCAGCTGGCCGAAGGGCAAGCTGAGCAGGTTTTTCAAAAAGTAACGGAACAAGCCCTCGCCGGCTGCGTGCCAAGCCAGAAAATGTTCCTGGATCGCGCCTATCCGCCGCCCAAAGGTCGGCCGATCAACGTGCAGATCCCGCCGATAAATGGCCCGCAGGACGCGCTCTCCGCTATCGCCGCCATTTTCAGCGCGATCCGAGAAGGCCAGCTCACACCGGATGCGATCAGTGCTTTATCTTTGGTCGTTGGCCGCTTCATTCAGATTATTGAGCTGCACGACCATGAAAGGCGCATCGCGGCCTTAGAACAAGCCCGAGGGAAGCGAGATGAGAACGACAGCCCTCCGGACGCTTGAAAATCTCGAAACAGAAGAACACGGAGATCAGCAAAGGCGCCAGTCGTCATTGGCAACGACGGCCTTCCTTTGTTGGAAGGTTGTATTTGCCCACTATCTCGGGGACTTGAAACCGGATGACGAGGACCCGGGCGAGGCAGAGGCGAGGGCGCTCGGATACGAGTCGAAGTACGAATATTTGGACGCGCTGTTCAACGCGGAAATAGCAGACATCAGTGGGCGATTTAAGGATACCTGTCGCCGCCTTTTTGCTCAAGCGGGCCTAGATTTCGACCGCAGCCCACGACGGGCTTTGTGTAAGGTGTTCGCTAGGCTCGTAAACGAGCTACCCGAGCAATGGTCGCGGTGGATCGAATCTAACTCACCCGTTTTGCGTAATTCTCGCGTATTTACGCAAATCGGCAAAGCCGCCTTCCAGCAGCTCGCTGTTCCTGACCGCCTGCTCCTTGACCTCATTCAGAGGGAGGAGAGCAAGATCTGCTTGTGGGCGTTTCGTAGATACACCCGCCCCACGATGAAGGTCGGCCGGTGGCAGTACGACGTCGCCGAGGAGCTCCAGCGCTTCTACCATCGCCTAAAAAAGGGAGAGAGGCCGAAGCTGGAGCTTATGGCTCCACCCCAGCACGGAAAGACCGAGCAAATCACCGACTTCATCGCTTGGGTCGCTGGCAAAGATCCTTGGATGAAAACGATATTTGCCAGCTACAGCGATGAGCTCGGCGTCCGCGTAAACATTGCCCTCCAGCGCATCATGAGCAGCGAGCGTTACCTGGAGATCTTTGGGCACCGCCTTGGGAAGAGTGGATCGCGCTGGCTTCGAAACAGTAATACGTTGGAGTACCCGAACCACAGCGGGTCATTTCACAACACCACCGTGGAGGGCCAGGTCACCGGAAAGGGCCTGGACCTCGGCGTCGTGGACGATCCAATCAAGGGCAGAGCTGAGGCGAATAGCAAGATAGTTCGCGACAAGGTTTGGCACTGGTTCACGGACGATTTTCATACTCGCTTCAGCGACACGGCAGGCCTGATCATGATCATGACCAGGTGGCATCTTGATGATCCAGTAGGAAGGTTGATGGAACGATTTCCCGACGCCACCATCCTTCGTTACCCCGCGATCGCTGAGGAAGACGAGAAGAATAGGCGCAAGGGCGAAGCGTTGTTTCCGGAGCACAAGAGCTTAGCGTTCCTCATGCAGCAAAAGAGGGCAATGACGCAGGCCAGTTGGGAGAGCGAGTACCAGCAGCGCCCGGTGGTCGGTGGCGGCGGCGTCATCCCGATCGAGAAGCTGCGCATCCTGCCGTTCCTCGACAAGAATCAGATCAAGCGAACGGTACGCTACGTCGACAAGGCCGCCGGGGAAGAAGGCAGCGACGGCGCCTACACCGCCTGCGTGCTGATGCACATGATGCAGGACAAGAGCTTCGTCATCGGTCACATCGCGCGCGGGCGCTGGGGCGTGCTGGAGCGCGAGAAGAAGATCAAGATGCTGGTCGACGCCGACCGCAAGTTGTTCAGGAACTACGAGGTTGTCATCGAGCAGGAGCCGGGCAGTGGAGGCAAGGAGAGCGCACAGGCGACGATCCGCAATCTCGCGGGAGCGCGCGCGTTCGCCGACAAGGTCACCGGCTCGAAGGAATTACGCGCCGAGCCATTCGTCGCGCAATGCCAGAACGACAACGTGCGGCTGGTTGCCGGTGATTGGGTGCATACCTTTTATGATGAATGCGAGGCGTGGCCTGCGTCGAAATACAAGGACCAGGTCGACGCCTGCGCTGGCGCGTTCAACTGGCTGACTTCCAAGCCGAACTACGATTTTTCGTATTCCGGTTTTCGGTCATGAGGAGAATGCGAAAGGAATACTATAAGAAGCCTCGGCACAAGTTTTTGGTGCGAAGGGCTACCGCTAAAGTTCGCCGCTCCGCTCCGGATGCGACTATCCTGTGGTTGGAAATGAATAGCTATGCGGCAATCATTTGGGTCATGTGACGCTGCAGAAAGCGCATGTGTTCCGCTTCGGTAGAGAAGATTCCCTTTCTGCCGACAACGGAAATGCATGCGCATGCGCGTCGACGATCATCACTGTCAGTCACTGGCCGCGGAATACATCGTCTTCGATGCCGGATCAGTTTGCTCGGCACGCTGTGCGAGGATCGCTTCGGGGTCTTTGCCTCATAGGCATGGCCCGTAAATCAATGATGGTCATCGGGTAAGCGCCACCGTTTAAGCCGGCAGCACTGCCGGTGCCGGCGCGGCCTTGCCCCGGATCAGATCGGAGCCCTTCTCGGCAATCACCATGGTTGCCGAGTAGGTGTTGGCCGACGGCATGCTCGGCATCACCGAAGCGTCAATCACGCGCAGGTTCTCCAACCCGTGCACCTTGAGCTCGCCGCTCACCACGCTTGACTTGTCGGTGGCGGGGCCCATCCGGCAAGTGCCGATCAAGTGCCAGACTGTGCCGCCGTACTGACGAGCCCAGTGCAGAACCTCGTCGTCGCTATGCACGCCCTTGCCGGGAAACGTTTCCCCGTCAACGAACCGCGACAACTGCCGTGTCCCCAGGAGGCGGCGCGCGAGACCGATGCCGCCGACCAGCGCGCGCTGGTCGACCTCATGCGACAGGTAGTTTGGCTGGATCGCCGGATCGACGAAGATGTCGGCCGATTTTGCGCGCACGTATCCGGTGCTCTCGGGCCGGTGCTGCCAGACACCGCAGCTCATGCCCGGATAATCGTCGAGCATGCCGACGAAGCCCTCCTTATAGCTCGCGGGCGCAAACACCACCTGGAGGTCAGCGCCGCTGATATTCGGATCGGACTTCCAGAAGCAGTAGCAAAGCGAAGGGCTCACGCCGATTACGCTGGGCCTGCCGGTGAGCCAGCGCAGCACCTGGCCGATAAACAGCGGGCCACGGGTGATTTCATTGATGGTCTTCGAATTCTTCGCACGCGCCACGATGCGTACAGAGCAATGGTCGCGGTAGTTTTCGCCGACCGCCGGCAGATCGTGAACGACCTCCACGCCGAGGCTCTTGAGCAGGCTGCCGCTGCCGACACCCGAGAGTTGCAAAAGGCGCGGAGAATTGATGGTCCCGCCGCTGACGATTACCTCTTTGCGCGCTTTCACCTCATGGATGGTCCGGCTGCGCTCGTCGATGTAGCGAACCGCCACCGCCTTCTTGCCTTCGAACACGATCTTGCAGGCGCGTGCATGGGTGCGAAGATCAATGCGCCCGGACTTCTTCTGCGCGGGCAAGAGATACATCCGGCCGGCGCTGCGGCGCAGCCCCTTGTGAATGCAGCGCTGGAGATAACCGACGCCCGGCTGTGACGCGCCGTTGTAGTCGGGGTTGCGTGGAATGCCGAGGCCGACGGCCCCCTCGATGAACGCTTCGCAGATCTCATGCTGCCAATCGAGATCGGTCACCGGAATGTTGCCGTCGCGGCCGCGATAGAGATTGTCACCCTCGCCGATTCGCCGCTCAAACCGCTTGAAATAGGGCAGGAGGTCGGCGTAGCCCCAGCCCGTATTGCCGCGCTGCGCCCAGCTGTTGAAGTCGTCAGCCTGGCCGCGATTGATGATCATGCCGTTGATCGAGCTCGAACCGCCGACGGTGCGGCCGACCGGAACGATGATCGAGCGTCCGTTGACGGTCGGTGACGGCTCGGTCTTGAACTGCCAGGTGTAGGCTTCGTTGAACATGATTTTGATGAAGCCCGCGGGAATATGAATATACGGGTGCCGGTCGGGTGGACCGGATTCCAGGGCGCAGACCGTGATGCCGGGATCCTCCGACAGGCGAGCGGCGACAATGGAGCCCGCGGCACCGGTTCCGACGACCACGTAATCAAAGGTCGATGTCGATCGTGGTTGTTGATCATGCAACATCTGGATGTCCGTCCCTGCATATGAACGGCCCCCAAGGCGGGGCACGAAAGACAATTTACAGCCAAGAGTGGCCGGACATAAGCTTCCCGGCTGGAGTTGAGCATGGTCCTTGCAGACAAGCCCGCCCTGATCGGACAGCGCATTCCGCGCCCCGAGGTGTGGCGGCTCGCGCGCGGGCGCGGGCGCTATGTTGCCGACATCAGCCTTCCCCGCATGCTCCACCTCGTGTTCGTGCGCTCCCCGCACGCCCATGCGCGCATCGTCTCGATCGATGCCGAAACGGCAAAGCATTGTTCCGGGGTCATTCTGGTCGCAACCGGTGCGGATATCGCCGCGCAAGCGAAGCCATTCATCGCCGACGGCGTCGCACAGAACAGGCCGGGTCACAAGGTTCCGATGCAACACCTCATGGCAACCGACGTTGCCTGCTATCAGGGTCAGCCCGTGCTTGCCGTTGTCGCCGAGAGCCGGGCGGAGGCCGAGGACGCCGCCGACGAGATCGCAATTCAATGGGAGCCGTTGCCGGCCGTTCTCGACGGCGAGAGCGCGCTCGCCGCGCTGCCGTTGCATAAATCGTTGAGCGACAACATTGCCTACGAGCATAACATCCAATCAGGCGATCCCGATGCCGCCTTCGCATCGGCAAACGTCGTGGTCGAGGAAGTCTTCCATTTCCATCGCCAGACCGGACTCTCGCTCGAGTCGCGCGGCCTGATCGCGCATTACGATCCCGGCGGTGAGACGCTCACGGTCTACCATTCCCATCAGTCTCCCTATCAGATGCAGGGCGTGTTCAGCCGCCAACTCGGCATCCCGGAGCATCGCGTGCGCGTCATCGCGCCTGATATCGGCGGCGGCTTCGGCATCAAGATCAACGTCTATGCCGAGGAAGTCGCCGTCGCGGTCATCAGCAAGATGCTGGGGCGGCCGGTCAAATTCATCGCCGACCGGATCGAGTCGTTTGTGTCCGACTGTCACGTCCGTGACCATGCGATCACAGCCAGAATCGCCACGAACGACGACGGCAGAATAACGGCCATGAGCGTCGATGATGTCTCATCGATCGGCGCCTACGGCATGCCCATGCGCTTTAACATCACCGAGAGCATGATGCTGGTGACGAATACGGGTGCCGCCTACGACTTCGGCCATTATCGTGCCCGCACCCGCAACGTCTTCGTCAACAAGCCTCTGATCGGGATGTTTCGCGGGGTCGGGATTCCGCTCTCGACCATCGTGACCGAAGTGCTTGCCGACCGTGCGGCGGCCAAGCTCGGCATGGATCCGCTCGCCTTGCGGCGTCTCAACTATCGCAAAAAAGACAGCATGCCCTGCGTGACACCAGCCGGCAGCAAGCTCGACAATATTTCATTTCAGACCTGTCTCAATCGCCTGGCGCAGGTCATGAAATACGAGGAGCTGCGAAGCGAGCAGGCCGAGCTGCGCAAGCGCAACATCTATCGCGGAATCGGCGTGGCCACTTTCGTTGAACCAACGGCCTATGGGCCGGTGTTTTATGGCCCGACCGGTGCGGCAATCTCGGTGCAGGACGGCTGCACCATTCGGCTGGAGCCGACCGGCATGCTGCGTTGCGTCACGTCGATTACCGATCAGGGCCAGGGCACGCTGCATTCGCTTGCTCAGATTATTGCCGATACGGTGGGCGTGGAGGTTGACGCAATCGATATGATCGCAGGCGACAGCGCGATCTCGACCTATGGCGGCGGCGCCTGGGCGTCGCGCGGCATCGCCATCGGGGGCGAAGCAGCGCTCAAGGCCGCGCGCGATCTGGTACGCAACATTCTTGCGGTGGCGGGCGCCATCACCCAGACCCGCCCTGACAATCTCGACATCGTAAGGGGGCAGATCGTCAACAAGCAGACAGGCGCAGAGGTCGCCACTTTGGCCGAGGTTGCAAAGATCGGTTACTTTCGCCAGGACACCTTGCCGCCCGATACGGATGTTCAGTTCTCGGTCACCCGCAGCCACGTTGCAAATACCGCGAGCTACTACATGGGTTATGGCGTGCATGGATCTTATCTCGAAGTCGACGCCGGCACGGGCTTCATCAGGCTTCTCAATCACTGGGCGATCACCGATTGCGGGCGCATCATCAATCCGCTGATTGTGGACGATCAGGTCCGCGGTGCGATCGTGCAGGGCATTGGCTCGGTACTGTACGAGGAATGCATCTACGACGAGATCGGCAGCCTCGTGAACGGGACCATGGCGGACTATGTTGCGCCGATGGCAGTGGAGATGCCCGACATCTATGTCGAGCAGATCGAGACGCCGGAACGCTCGACCGATCTCGGAGCCAAGGGTGTGGGCGAACTGGGCCTCACCGGCGCCATGGGTGCGCTCTGGGTCGCGGTGAACGACGCTCTGCGCCCCTTAGGGGCGAGCATTTCCCACCAGCCGTTCACGCCCGAGCGCGTGCTCGACGCAATCGCTTCGGCACGAGACGGTTTGTCAGGAGATAGCGTGCTCAGCCCACCGGCCGTTCGTCGGCAATGACCTTGCCGTCATTCGGCAGCGTTCCCGGCGAGACCAACCGAACCTCCCCGCGCATTTTTGTCACGGACTGCAGGGTCGTCGCGACCGCGCTCTGCAAGGTCTCGATTGGAGCAGCGGTTTCCGCCATCAACGTCATGACGTCCTGCTCGTTTTTGCGCGTGACGACAAGCCGCACGCGGCCAAGCTCGGGATGACGGTGCGCTAATTCCGCCACGTGCTTGGGATGCACGAACATGCCCTTCACCTTCGTCGTCTGGTCGGCACGGCCCATCCAGCCGACAATGCGCGCATTGGTGCGGCCGCAAGGGGAGCGTCCCGGCATCACAGCCGATAAATCCCCGGTGGCGAGTCGAATCATGGGATAATCCGGATTGAAGGACGTCACCACAACCTCTCCCACGTCGCCCGTGGGAACGGGATCGCCGGTGCCCGGCCGTACGATCTCGAGCAGCAGGTTTTCATTGACGATCATGCCTTCACGCGCATCGCTCTCATACGCGATGACGCCGACCTCGGCGGTGGCATAGCACTGGAGCACCTTGACGCCACGCGTCGAAAGCTCCTGGCGCAACGATCCCGGCAGTGCGGCGCCCGAGACGAGGCCACGCTTGAGCGAGGAAACGTCCTTGCCGGCCTTTGCCGCTGCGTCGAGCAAAATCTTCAGAAAATCGGGGGTGCCGGTATAGCCTGACGGCTTGAGATGGCTAATCGCTTCGATCTGCTGCTCGGTGTTGCCGGTGCCGCCGGGAATCACCGCGCAGCCCAGCGTTTGCGCAGCCGACTCCATGATGAAACCGCCCGGCGTGAGGTGATAGGCAAAGCAGTTGTGCACGATATCGCCCGGGCGAAAGCCTGCGGCAAACAGCGCGCGCGCAGCGCCCCACAAATCCGAACCCATCCCTTGCGGCTCGAAGATCGGGCCCGGCGACATCAGCAGCCGAAGCAGGCGTCCGGGCGCCGTGACGTTGAAGCCGCCGAAAGGGGGACGCTCGCGCTGCTTTGCCGCGAGCTCGGCCTTGCGCAGCACCGGCAACTTGGCGAGAGTCGCGCGCGAGATCACGCCGTTAGCCTCAATGCCGCTCAACTGCTCCTTCCATCCCGGCGCGCTCAAGGCGAGCGCAATCAGATCGCGCAGGCGGCCGCACAGGGCCTGCTCGCGTTCCTCGGGGTCGCGCGTTTCAAGCTCGTCGTAATGGTCGGGCGACATCCGGTGGCGCCGTCGATCTGATCAGGCGAGCCAGCGCTTGCGGCGCCGATAGTGCTTGCCCTCGCGGAACGATTTTCGTTTCCCTTCGGCCATGCCGAGGTAAAACTCTTTCACATCCTGGTTCTCGCCCAGCGCCCTGGCCTCGCCGTCGAGCACCACCCGGCCGTTTTCGAGGACGTAGCCGTAGCGTGCATATTTGAGCGCCATGCGGGTATTTTGCTCCGCGAGCAAGAACGAAACGCCTTCCTTGCTGTTGAGATCCCCGACAATCTTGAAAATCTCCTCCACCAGCTGCGGCGCAAGTCCCATGGAAGGCTCGTCCAGGAGGATCATCTTGGGACGAGACATCAGCGCGCGTCCGATCGCACACATCTGTTGCTCGCCGCCGGAAATGTAGCCCGCAATCGAGCCGCGGCGCTCCTTCAAGCGGGGAAAGTAGCTGTAGACCAGATCGAGCGCGTGCCTCACCTCGGCATGGCCGTCGCGGCGCGTGAAGGCGCCGGTAAGGAGATTGTCCTCAACCGTGAGATGAGCAAAGCAGTGGCGACCCTCCATGACTTGAATGCAGCCGCGCCGCACCAGCTCGTTCGCTGTGCGGGCGTGCACCTCTTCACCGTCGAAGATGATGGAGCCCTTGGTCACTTCACCGCGCTCGGCCGAGAGGAGATTCGAGATGGCCTTGAGCGTGGTGGATTTGCCGGCACCGTTTGCGCCGAGAAGCGCCACGATATCGCCCTGCTTCACCTGCAGCGACACGCCCTTGAGCACCAGGATGACGTGGTCGTAGACAACCTCGATATTGTTCACCGAAAGAATAGCGGCGGCCGCCGGTACGGCCGCCGCAGCATGGTCCGGCCCGTCCACGGCAACAGGAGGCGGAATGGCCGCCTCCTGTGCATCGCGCTCGGCCGGAATGGACATCAGTTCATCAGGCAGCCGACCTGGATTTTCTTCTCGGCTGCATATTTGGCCGCGGCGTCTTTCACCATGGGCAGGATGACGCTGTCGTCCGACGTGTACCAGTCCGACGTAATGCTCCAGTTCTTGCCGTCCCAGGTCTGGATGCGGCCGGTGCGCGCGCCTTCGTGGTCGGCGCATGAGACCTTGACCGGCTTGACCTCGCCCTCGAAGCCGAGCTGTTTGATGCGGTCCTCGGTGAGGTTGAGATTTTCAAGGCCCCAGCGCACCTGCTCTCCGGTCATCGGTTTCTTGCCGAACTTCTCCTGCGCCGTGCGAATGCCCTCGATGCCAAGCATGGCGTTGATCAAGCCGCGGACGTAGAGGATCTCGCCGGTCTCCTCCCATTTGGCGAGCCCCTGACCCTTATCGAACACATATTTCTTGAGGTCCTCGTGCAGCTTGAACTGGCCGGCGGAGTGCTGGAGCGTGACCGAGTGATAGCCTTTTGCGCCGTCCTCGGCAGGACGCACGTCAGGCTCGGCACCCGACCACCAGACCCCGTACATCTTGTCGCGGGGATAGCCGACTGCAACCGCTTCCTTGATGGCGGTTGAATTCATCACGCCCCAGCCCCACAGCAGCACGTAATCCGGACGATTCTGCCGGATCTGCAGCCATGTCGCCTTCTGCTCCACGCCGGGATGGGTCACCGGATAGAGCAGCGCTTCAAATCCGTGCATCTGCGCACGCTTCTGCAACAGGGCGATCGGCTCCTTGCCATAAGGAGAGTCGTGATAGACAAGCGCGATCTTCTTTCCCTTGAGCTTGTCGAAGCCGCCTTCCTGCTTGGCGATGTGCTGCAGGATGATATCGGCGGCGGTCCAGTAGGTGCCGAGCAACGGGAAATTCCATTGGAACACCGAGCCGTCGCGCGACTCCGAACGGCCGTAGCCCATGGAGATGATCGGGATCTTGTCGATCGGCGCTTTTTCCGTGAGCGCAAAGGTGATCCCGGTCGAGAGCGGAATAATATAGGCCGCCCCTGTAGGCCCCTTGCCTTTGAGCCGCTCGTAACACTCGACACCGCGATCGGTGGCATAGGCGGTATCGCATTCCTCGTAGGTGAGCTTGACGCCGTTGATGCCGCCATCGCGCTCATTGATAAGCCTGTAATAGTCGCCCAGTCCGTTCGCGAACGGGACGCCGTTCGGGGCATAGGCGCCGCTGCGGTAAACCAGCATGGGAATGAACTGCTCGTTCTGCGCGAGCGCAGGCGCCGCAAGCGCCGAGCCGAGGAGGACGCCTGCGAGCGCCATCCCGAATTTTCCTACAGCCATTGATTTTCCTCCATGTGTTCGATTGACGACCTTGATGGCCGGCCACTCGGTGCGGGCGCTCGCGCCCGCTGCTGACCCGATAGTGCCTGCTATTTGCTCGTGCCTCAATACGGGAACGGCCAAAGACGAAGCTTTTCCTTACCGATCGCCCATAACCGCGCGAGGCCTTGGGGTTCGACGATGAGGAAAAATATAATCGTGGCGCCGAACAGCATGAATTCCATGTGGGATATTGCCGCAGTCGAGATGGGGATTCCGAGCCAGGACGGCAGCTGATTGAAGAAGATCGGGATTACGACGATGAAAGCGGCGCCCAGGAACGATCCCATAATGGTGCCGAGGCCGCCGATGATGATCATGAACAACACCTGGAACGAGCGATTGATGTCAAAGGCCAAGGGTTCCCATGAGCCCAGCCGCAGAAATGCCCAGAGCGCCCCCGCCACCCCGATATAGAAGGATGAGACGGCAAAGGCCGACAGCTTGGCGTGAAGCGGCCTGATCCCGATGATTTCCGCGGCGATATCCATGTCCCGCATGGCCATCCACATTCGTCCGATGCGGCTGCGCACCAGGTTCTTGGCCGCGAGCGCCAGCACAATCGCGCTGGCAAGCACAAAGATGTAGGTGTTGCGCGGCGTGTCGATCGGGATGCCGAACAAGTCGATGCGGCCGACCGCGACCGAGCCCGACGGCGCGTAGTTGGTAAACCATTTTACCCGCGCGAATGCCCATTCCAGAAAGAACTGCGCGGCAAGGGTCGCGACCGCGAGATAGAAGCCCTTGATGCGCAGCGAAGGCAGACCAAACAACAGGCCCACCAGCATCGCCATGACGCCGCCGAAGAGGAACACCAGGATGATGTTCGTGTCGGGCAGACGCAGCGCCAGATTGTAGGCCGCATAGGCCCCGACAGCCATGAAGCCGCCGGAACCGAGCGAGAGCTGGCCGCAATAGCCGGTGAGGATATTGAGTCCGATTGCCGCGATTGAAAGGATGAGCACCGGGATCAGCACTTCCGTGTAGAGATATTGTCCCGCGAAAAGCGGCACGCCGAGGAAGGCAAATATGACGAGGCCGATGACGAACCAGCGATCCTGCGCGATCGGGAAGATCGCTTCGTCCGCCTGGTAGGACGTCTTGAATTGCCCGACCTCGCGATAGAGCACGGCGTCAAATCCGCTCGATGATGCGCTCGCCGAACAGCCCCTGCGGGCGGATCAGCAGGAAAAGAAGCGCGAGCACGTAAGCGAACCAGTTTTCGATCCCGCCGCCTGCGAGGTCGAAGGTGCGGATGAGGATCGGTGCAAGCAGAACCTCGGAAAGCTTTTCCGCCGCGCCGATGATAAGCCCGCCGACAATTGCGCCGGGGATCGACGTGAAGCCCCCGAGAATGAGCACGGGCAGCGCCTTGAGCGCGACCAGAGAGATCGAGAATTGCACGCCGAGCTTGGCGCCCCACATCATGCCGGCGACCAGCGCCACGAGCCCGGCCACGGCCCAGACCATGAGCCAGATCTGACCGAGCGGGATGCCGACGGACTGGGCGGCCTGGTGATCGTCGGCAACCGCACGCAGCGCCCGGCCCACCCGCGTGACCTGAAAAAACACCGCGAGAACGAGCACCATGACCGCGCAGATGGTCGCCGCAATCAGCTCGGTCGGATCGATCAGGAGGCCTCCGGGAAATATCGATTCCAGCACAAAGATCGGATTCGTGGGGAAACCCAGATTGATGCTGTAGATGTCGCTGCCCCAGACGCTTTGTCCGAAGCCCTCGAGAAAATAGGCAATGCCCAATGTCGCCATGAACAGGATGATGCTGTCCTGGTTGATCAGGTGGCGCAGCACCAGGAACTCGATGGCATAGGCGAGCGCAATCATGATCGCGATGGAGAGCGCAAGCGCGGCGAAGAGCGGCATGAATTCCGAGAGCCGCGCCAGCGAGAGCGCCGCGAACAGAACCATGGTGCCCTGGGCGAAATTGAACACGCCCGAGGCCTTGAAGATCAGCACGAATCCGAGCGCGACCAGGGAATAGAGCACCCCGGTCAAAAGGCCGCCGATCAGGGTTTCGAGTACGGGGCCCAGCATGTCAGTGACTCACGCCCAGATAGGCATCAACAACGGCGCGATCGGCCTGCACTTGCGCCGGCGTGCCGTCGGCGATCTTCACGCCATGATCGAGCACGAGCACCCGGTTCGACAGGTCCATCACCACGCCCATGTCGTGCTCGATCAACGCGATTGTCGTGCCGAAATGCTCGTTGAGATCGAGGATGTAGCGGCACATGTCCTCTTTTTCCTCAAGGTTCATGCCGGCCATCGGCTCGTCCAGCAGGAGCAGATCGGGTTCCATGGCGAGCGCGCGGCCGAGTTCGACCCGTTTCTGCAGCCCGTACGGAAGCTTGCCGACCGGAGTCTTGCGGATGTGCTGGATCTTGAGAAAATCGATGATCTCTTCGACCAGGAGCCTGTGCTCCATTTCCTCGGAGAGCGCCGGTCCCATCCGCACAATCTGCCAGAAAAAGCCGCGCCGCATTTTCAGCGTGCGTCCCGCCATGATGTTGTCGAGCGCAGTCATGCCCTTGAACAGCGCAACGTTCTGAAATGTGCGGGCGATGCCTCCGATCGCGGCCTCGTAAGGTCGCATGCGCGAGCGTGTCTGACCCTTGAATGTGATGCGGCCCCGCTGCGGCTGATAGAACCCGTTAATGACATTGAGCATCGACGTCTTGCCGGCGCCGTTCGGTCCGATAATGGCCCGGATCTCGCCTTTGCGGATATCGAACGAGACACCGGTGACTGCTCTCACCCCGCCAAAAGCCAACGAGACGTCATCGACCGAGAGCAGCACCTCGCCGGCTGTCGGGGCTCTCACGCGGGTTCTCTTCGCAACGCGATTATGCCGCTTTGTCCAGAACCGAAGGCGCAGGGATCGGGGTGACATCGCGGATTTTCACGCGCGCGGATAGCACGCCCTTGCGCCCGTCCTCGAAAGTTACTTCGGTCGCGATATCGGCCTCGCCCGCGCCGCCGTAGAGCGCGGCCAGGAGCGGCGCGTAGCGTTCGGCTATGAACCTGCGGCGCACCTTCTGTGTGCGCGTGATCTCGCCGTCGTCGGGATCGAGCTCCTTGTGCAGGATCAGGAAACGGCGGACCTGCGCGCCCGCCATCGCTGGTTCCTCCGCCAAGGACCGGTTTACTTCCTCAACATGCTCCGCGAGCATGTCATAGACGGCAGGATGTGCGGCGAGCTCCTGGTACGACCCATACGCTATGTTGTTGCGCTCCGCCCAGCTGCCGACCGCGGTGAGATCGATGTTGAGCATGACGCAGACGAAGTCACGCTTGTCGCCGAAGGCGACCGCCTCGCGGATGTTGGGATAGAACTTGAGCTTGTTCTCGATGTATTTCGGCGCAAACAGCGTGCCGTCGTTGAGCCGGCCCACGTCCTTGGCGCGGTCGATGATCTTGAGGTGGCCGGTTTTGGCATCGATGATCCCGGCATCGCCGGTTCGCACCCAGCCATCAGGCGTCTTGGTCTCGGCAGTCTTCTCCGGCTCCTTGTAATAGCCCGCGAATACGCCCGGCGATTTGAACAGCACTTCACCGCTCTCCGCCACCTTGATGTCAACGTCGATATTAGGCTTGCCGACGGTGTCGGCGTAGATTTCGCCGTCAGGCTGGGCGGTAACGTAGACCGAGGCTTCCGTCTGCCCATAGAGTTGCTTGAGGTTGACGCCGAGCGAGCGCCAGAACCGGAAGATTTCCGGGCCGATCGCTTCGCCTGCGGTATAGGCGAGACGAACGCGGGAAACGCCAAGCCGGTTGCGCAGCGGTCCGTAGACCAGGAGATCGCCGAGCCGATACATCAAGCGGGTATGCAGCGGGACTTTCTCGCCGTTGAGAATTTTTTCGCCGCAACGCCGGGCCAGCGCGATGAAATAGTTGAACGCGGCGCGTTTGAGCCGGCTTGCATCCTCCATCCGTACCATGGTCAGCGTGAGCAGGTTCTCGTAAATGCGCGGCGGTGCGAAGGCATAGGTCGTCCCGATCTCGCGCCGGTTCTCGGCCACCGTCTCCGGGCTTTCCGGACAATTCACGCAGAAGCCGGCCGCGAATGGCTGTGCATACGAAAACATGTGATCGCCGACCCAGGCCAGCGGAAGGTACGCGATGACTTCTTCGTCGGGACCGAGACTGTCGAAACGATTTGCGTTCACGGCCGAGACGACCAGATTGTCGAACGTCAGCATGACCCCCTTCGGCTGCCCGGTCGTGCCGGAGGTATAAAGGATGACGGCGAGGTCCGAGCCTTTCCCCTGTGCCACACTCGCCTCCCACCACGCCTTGCCGTCGCCGCTCAGGCGCTCGCGGCCGAGCTTCTGCGCTTCGTCGATCCACTTGAGGCGTGTGTGGTCGTAGTCACGCAGCCCCCGCGGCTCGTCGTAGATCACCTGAGAAAGCCGCGGGAGCCGATCCGAAATGGAGAGAATCTTGTCGACTTGCTCCTGGTCCTCGACCACGGCGATTGTCACCTCGGCGTGATCGAGAATGTAAGCCATCTCTTCCGCAACCGAGTCCGCATACATGGGTACCGGCACGGCGCCGAGCGCTTGTGCGGCACACATCGACCAATAGAGGCGGGGCCGGTTGCTGCCGATGATGGCGAGCTTGTCGCCGCGCTTAAGGCCGAGCGCTGCGAGCCCCAAAGCGAGCGCGCGCACCTCTTCGTGCACCTGCGACCAGGTCCACTTTCGCCAGATGCCAAGGTCTTTGTGCCGGTAGGCCGTGCGCTGTGCAAAGATTCGCGCGTTGCGGATCAGAAGCTTGGGAAACGTGTCTTCAGCCGTGCTCGTTGCCAAAGCCATCCTCCCGGTTCGGAGAAATAAAGTTCGTCTGGTAGTGCTCGCCTGCCTTACTCGGCAGGCCTTTGTCACTGCATAAGAAAATGGACGCGCGCCGGGGTCAAGCAGGGAATTCGTCTAATACTTACTCCGCCGCCCGCAGGAGCGGCGCAGCGCCGGTGCGGAATTGCTCGAACAGGGCCGCCTCGTCCGCTTTGGCCGCCTGCAGGTGTCGCATCTTCACGTGTCCGAAACCGCGGACCTTCTCCGGGATGGAGGCGAGGCCGACCGCAGCGGCATGATTATCGGCATTGAGCGCCGCAAGCACCTCCTCGAGCATCGCCTCATAGTCGCGCACGAGCTTGCGCTCGATGCGGCGCTCCTTCGTATAGCCGAAAGGATCGAACGGCGTGGCGCGCAGAAACTTGAATTTTGCGAGCCATTTGAACACGGAAAACATCCACGGACCAAAGGTGAGCTTTCTCGGCTCACCGGTCGACTTGTTCATCGGGGCGAGCAGTGGTGGAGCAAGATGAACGCGCAAGCGAAGGTGCTCGCCCCCAAGCTCGTCCGCGACCTGGCGCATGAACGATCCGTCGGAATAAAGCCGCGCGACTTCGTACTCATCCTTGTAGGCCATCAACTTGAACAGATAGCGCGCGACCGCCTCGGCCAATCCGCTTCTCCCCGGAGCGCGCTGGCCTTCGACGGACCTCGCCCGATCCACCCATTCGCGGTAGCGCGTGGCGTAACGAGCGTTCTGGTATGATGTGAGAAACGCCACCCTGCGCTCGACCATCTCATCGAGTGACTGCGAGAGCTTATGGGCATCATGGCGCTTATCCGGCGCGGGGGCGATCATGCTCTCGACCGCGCTCCAGTCGACGGCAGCACGCCGGCCCCAGCGGAACGCTGCCTTGTTCATGTCTACCGCTTCCCCGTTGAGCTCGATCGCCTGCTCGATCGAGCTCGCCGAGAGCGGCAAAGCTCCGAGCTGATAGGCATAGCCCACGAGGAAGATGTTGGCGCCGACGGTGCTACCGAACAGCGTCGTTGCCACCCGGCTCGCGTCAATGAACCGCGTCTTCTCGGACCCGGCCTGCGCCGTGATCGCCCGTTTGAGCCGCTCGGTCGGCAGCGAGTAATCGGGGTTACGGGTGAAGTCTCCGGGCAAGAACTCGGCAACATTGATGACCATGGCCGTCGCGCCGTGCTTGACCGCCGCGAGCACCTTCTTGTTGCCCGCGACAACGATGTCGCCGCCGAGCACGAGGTCGGCTCCGCCAGCCGCAATGCGGATGGCGTGGATGTCCTCCGGCCGCTGGGCGATGCGCATGTGGCTGTAAACGGCGCCGCCTTTTTGCGCGAGCCCGGCCATGTCGAGCACGCCCACGCCCTTGCCCTCGATGTGGGCCGCCATGCCGAGAATGCCGCCGATGGTCACAATTCCAGTGCCGCCGACCCCGGTCACGATGATGTCGTAGGTCTGCTTGATGGGCGGCAGTACCGGCTCGGGCACCGCCGCTTGCGTGCCGCTGGCGAGAGGGTCGGGGTGAGAGGCCGCCAGCGCCGTGCCCTGCTTGAGCGTGGCGCCCTCGACCGTCACGAATGAGGGGCAGAAGCCCTTCAAGCAGG
>Ga0306920_100004460_pt1 | contig 17919 bp, 23 predicted proteins | sample flu12Cox44000170_FD_204666 | JGI IMG/M metagenome (GOLD analysis project Ga0306920, IMG submission 204666) | Lab enrichment of tropical soil microbial communities from Luquillo Experimental Forest, Puerto Rico - flux4day.12C.oxic.44.000.170 (v2)... | ecosystem: Environmental > Terrestrial >... | reverse complement strand
GTGCAAGCCTGCAATCAGCGCTTGTGGTACGATGCACTGTCGAGTGCGTGGCTCTAGTGCAACAACGCGACGGATGGTCGGCGGGCGGCCGTTTTTGCATTGACCGGCGCTGTGCCGGCTGCTCGCGCGCTGAGAGGATGGGCTAGCCATGAACACGGTATTGACGATTCCGGCTGCGATACTTGGGCTGGGCATGACCATAACAGCCGCGAACGCTGCGCCGACTAACAGTACCGGGCAGACACTTGCGCAAGCAGGCGTGATCATTCGCGTCGCGGAGCATGACTGCATTCGAGACGAGAAGGGCTGGCACTACATGAAGAAGGAGCAACGCCACAGCTGCCGGCCCAAGCGTCCCGAAGGAAAGGATTGGGGATGGCGGTGCGAGGGCAAGCGGTGTGGCTGGTGGCACGCGAAGGAAAAGCACTGGAATAATTGATGATTTGCGTGCGCCGCTCTTCAGAATGGCTCCGGTTGAGACAGGAGCCATTTCCGCTCGACCTGCGCTTGTCACCGAGATGACCAATGCGGACGGCGCGCGTGAGCATGGCGGACCACATCGTTGTTGAGCTCACCAAGCCCGCAAGAAAGGATCTTACACTGCCGGCGCGGGTCTATTTTCTGACCCAACATGTGATCGCGCTGCTCGCCGCCGCAAGAATGGGCCACGTGTCTTTTGCTGCCGATGTTTACGACGGTTCGGAGCGGGGAGAGAAGGTGTATCACACGATCTCCACCATTGGGGCGTTACTTCCCCATGACGCCAACCACAAGCTGGACCCGATCGCGAATGCGGAGCGGCTTCAAGGCTTGTCGGCATGGCCGATCAGAATCGCAGATTTCGACCCCTAAATCGGACGGCCATGATACGGGGCCAGCGTACGAAATACGATCGGTGCTTTTCGAGGACGGGGGCAACGGGGAACTCATCATGGACTATGGCTCGTTCGCCATCGAAGGCGAGCTCAAGAAGATCGATTTTCTGGAGGCTAAGACGTGCAAATGAGTGGGCCTGAGTGCATCAGCATACGGCCTCCTTGGTTGCGCGCGACGGCGTGAGAATTACCGCCACACCACGGCGCTGGTGCGAGAAGTCGTAGACGGCACGATGCGGCGCAAGAACGACGGCCGCCTCTTCGGCGCGTGCGCCATCGGCCCGCCACAAACAGACCCAAAGGAGCGCGACAATTGGCCGGGAATGCCGGGCCGGCCTACGAAATAAGGCCATGTAACCCAATCAATCGGTACCCTATTGCTGGTCATGACAGACGCACATACGAATTCCCCTGTTGAACTTGCCGCATTGGCAAAATCCGTCGGGGCTCCCGTCCAGTCTGGTCCGACGGGCGGTCGCAGTCAGGACCGACGGAATCTTGCATCGTCAACCGTTTCTATGCTGGGTTGGCACCGGGGGTTACTGAGCGAGGGACCACCGATGATGAACAAAGGCAGAATTGTGTCCGGCGTATTGGGCATGAGCCTCCTTGGTCTCGGTGCCACGAGCGGTCAAAGCGCTGTTCTCCTCCGAGCGACCGCGGAACTCTCCCCGCATAGCTCCCTTGAGCAGATCCAGTTTTTCCCAGGTTGGCGTGGGGGGCCTGGATGGCGCGGCCCCTGGCGGGGTCCCCCCCGCTGGTACGGCCGGCCTTACTGGTTTGGCCGTCCGTGGGTTCGGCGACCCTACTATGGCACCATCGTTGCGGGTGTTGCCCTCGGCACCCTAATCACGGTCGCTGCGGTCGGAGCCGTCCCACCTCGTCCCGCTCCCAATCTCTGCTGGTATTGGGCCGATCCTTACGGGCGTCGGGGCTACTGGGACTATTGCTACTAGACGAAAGTGGTGAACCAAGCGCTCGCGCCGAATGACCAAGCCGGTGATCACCATCCAAGAGAACTTCAAACTCCCGTGCGCATTGGAACAGGCGGGGGTAAACCAGTGGAATAACCATGCACATCGCGTTCGCGTATATGTTGAAAGGTCAGCGTAACCGCATGCGGACGCTTTGGCTGCCGTTTGCGCTAATGCCGCTTTTGGCCGCTTGCGGCAATGGCGGCTTCCGCCCGCTCTATGGCCCGACACCCTCCGGTGTGGCCGTTCAAGAGCGCATGAGGGAAGTCGACGTGGCGGCGATCCCCGGTCGCGTTGGGCAAGTCATCCGCAATGAACTGTTATTCCAGGCGGGAGGAGGTGGCGAGCTCCTGCCACCGACACACAGGCTCGAGGTTGTGACCCATGAATCGGTACAAAGCACGCTCGTGGACCTCGCGGGAGACGCGAGCGGCGGCGCCTACTTGCTGGAAGCCAAATTTAAACTGATCCGCATCAAGGACAAGAAGGTTGTTATGGAAGGGACAAGCTGGGGTCGAGCGGCATTTGAACGCTTTACGAATACCTCGACCACCGGAAACAACGTTGCCGTCCAATATACCTATTCGAACGTGCGCGCGCGCGACGATGCCGAAAATCGAGCGGCGCGCGTCGTTGCGGACGATCTAAAGACTCGCATGGCGATTTACTTCTCAGGGGCTGGTTGAGGCCGACGCGTGGCGCGAGCCTCAAGGATAGCTTCCAATGAGACTTCTCTCTCGACATGGCAAGTCTCTTGCCGTGGTTGCCATATGCAGCGCCGGGATGGCTGTGGTCATCGGCGGGTGCAGCCCACCCGCGCGATTGGACCCCGTCCCGTCACCGATTGCGGGTGACATTCCGTTTCTGAACATCGAAGGCGCACGCTTCATTGGCGATAACGACGTAGCACTGAAGGAAGAGCTTAGGAGGGCTCTCACCCTATCGCGCAGGCACGGCACTACCAGAGCTGCTCCGCCGAGTTTTCTGGCGATTTCCGGCGGTGGAGTGGAAGGCGCTTTCGGAGCCGGCCTGCTGGTCGGCTGGAGCGAGCATGGAGATCGTCCGCAGTTCAGCATCGTGACTGGGACGAGCGCTGGCGCGCTGGTGGCGCCGTTTGTATTCTTAGGGCGCGAGTTCGATTGGGCGCTGGAGAAAATGTACACCAGCGTAACGGAGGAGGAGATCGCAACAAAACGCTTCATCGTTGCGGCTCTTGGCACCGACGCATTGATGGATAGCACACCCCTCTTACGTACAATCACGAAATACCTAGACGCTCGCATTCTTCAAAGGATAGCAGAGGAATACCGCAGGGGACGCTTGCTTCTGATTTCGACCGCCAATCTTGACGTCGGCAAGCTCGTCATCTGGAACATTGGAGCGATTGCGGCAAGTGACAACCCGCAACAATTAGAGATCGTTCAGAAAATCATTCTCGCTTCAACGGCTGTCCCGGGCGTATTTCCACCGGTCATGATCGACATTATGGTCGGCAAGGCCAAGCACGAAGAGATGCACGTCGATGGCGGGACTATCTCGCAGGTGTTTCTCTATCCTTCAGTGCTTGAGTTGAACAAAATTATGGCCACACGCAAGAACTCGGTTGTAGCTGAAGCGTACATCATTCGAAATGGTCGCGTTACCCTGCCTCCTGGGAAGATCGAGCGACAATTGCCCGCGATCGCGCAGCGGGCGATCGCGACGATGCTGACCAGCAATGGGGTTGGTGATCTATACCGAATCTACGCGACAACGCAACGCGATCACATTGGTTACAATTTAGCCTATATAGAGGAAGAATTCAGGGAATTCGCTGACGGCCCATTCGACAGGGTGTACATGACCAAACTGTTTGATTATGGCCGGTCGCGCGGCCGCCAGGGATACGCCTGGCAACACAATCCCCCAGACTTCTCACATTGATTCCTGAAGACCGCTTCGCAAGAACAAGATCTTGCGAGCACGGTGCATCGGTGCATCTTGTGTTGTGCCTGCACCAACAATGAACTGCTGCGGGGCCACTTGTCCCGCGTGGGATAGGTGTAAGCGGCGTCGGCTCAGGCGGCGATGTTCCGCGTCTCGGTCACCCTGGCAAGGAAAGTCAGACGACTGGTCAGATGCCTCAGCGACGGAAGAGTTTGAGCCAGCGTTCAGGCTAGAGACGCTTACCACCCTCGTTCTCGTTGCGTCTCCTTAAGAGGGACTCGCGTCGATTGACGGCGCAACGAGGTGCACCTGGCGCACAGCTCGCTGGCGACCTGCCTAGCGCCGACATTTCATGAGCCAAGGATGAGACCCACCACGGCTAGCGCAATAGCGGCATGCCTGGGGATTGCCGCGTGACAGCCCAAGCGCTGTCACCCAGCGGCTCGAATACGTGAACGAGTTCATGAAAATCGACAAGACGGGCAAGGGTCGCATAACGATCGAAGAGGCTACAGCCTATTACAATGAACGGTTTAAGGAACTGGACAGAAACGGAGACGGATTTCTTGATGTGGGGGAGCTTGAACCCCTCATGCCCCTCATGAACGCCCAATCGGCCAACGAGCTTTTGAGAAAGCTTGATCGCAACGGAGACAACAAGGTGTCGCCGTCGGAGTTCCTTGTAGTTGTCAATTGGCTGTTTCAACTAGCGAGCAGCCAGAGGGAGCTTGCTTTGGGCGATGTTGAACGAAACGTACCGGTGTCAGCCCCTGCTCCGGTCCAGAAGGACCCCGCGGATGCATCGCCCGCAACGCCAGGTGGAGCGAGGCGTTAGTCCACCGTCACATCTCGCCGCCTGGCACAGCAGAATTGCTAAGCCGGTTGTCCCGCGCCGCTGATTGTCACCCAGGGATCGCCCCGGAACAACACGTTTCGTCCTGCACAGATGACGTCTCCCCCACTGTTGCATTTGCGCCCCTGCGTGGGAAACCGGCAACCTAACACCTCAGAGGTCGGCCAAGTGGACCGACGGGGCCGTGACCCTTGGTCGTTTTACACTTTCGTCGGGGTTGTTTTGCCTTCGCTTGCTCGAGCGTGACCGATTGCAGGAGCGGGTGGTGGGAATGACTTGGTCTCCTCGTGCTCTCATACTGTTGCTCGCCTCCACCCTGTCTGCCCGCTGCAGCAATGGCGACGGCGCCATGAGCACCGCCAGCATCATGCCGCCGTCTAGCCCAGCGGAAGTGACGAAACCGGATGCCTTGTCTCGCCCCCTTGCCGTGCCCTGGACATCAGCGCGAGCCAAGCGATGTGGCTTCGCGTTTGACCCGGCCAAGCTAAGGACGTTGTATCTCGCCTATGAGGCCAAGCAAGGGGCCGCGGACGATGCCTACGCCAGGATTGAAAAAGCCTACGACACGTCTTACCGGCTGACGCTGGAGAAGATCTCAAGCGATCCCAATTACTGCACCGAGCAGAAGCAACGCCAGATCAAGGGCGATCTTGAACGGCATCTCATCGGCGACTACAGCCCGAACCTCCCTCCGCCCAAGGTTACGACCGCTTGCAATGGTTCGGTTGCGGATCTGACGCCTCGGGCGAACCCTTCGACAGCAATAAATTCTGGCGTGAAAAGGAAAGTGAGCCCAAACCCTGGTAGGATCATTGTACCCCTCGGCTGGGGTTCCTGGCGTACTGAGATTCCCTCGCGTGAAACCATTGACGCGCGAGACGACCCTATTATGAGCGCGCTCATCGACAGGATGGACCTCCGCTTGAACCAATGCCGGTTCGTGCCCAGCAGTCTTTCTTCGGTCACCATCATGCTACCGACCGAGCAGAGTATGGCCACCAACTGTTTTGCTCAGCGGCTCGACGGGCGATCGAATCCGCCTGTACTTCTGATAGTAGGGACCCTTCTTCCTCCTTGCGGCTCTGGTTTGAAGCGGTGGCGCCGCACTCATTACGGTCCCGTTTCTACTTGAAATTCTTTGGCCCTTGCGATCTGCAAATCGCTCGACAACCCGCTCCACGCCTCGAACTCTCGAATCACCGCCCCTGCCAGGCGCAATCAGACGCAGGCCGCGCGCTCCGCAACCCGAGATGCGTCTGCAGACGGGACAAGTGAGAAGTCCTCGGCAGCCGAACGATTTTGTCGTCGGCACCGTCCTGGCATGTTGTGGAGGTCCTGCAGCAAGGATCACACTTGCAAGCAGCGGATGCGTGCGTGATCAAGTAGCGGGGTCGTAGCTCAAACCAGGGCGCGTTGGGATCGCGTCCCTCGCCGTTTTTTGTGACCGGGCTCCGGCACCGAAGCCTTGCTGTACAACGCTTCTTCGTTCAGCGGCCAATGGGTGGTGTCGCTCAGCCGTCATTGGTGCTTGATGGCTTGCGCACGCGTCAGCTGCCACCTGGCGCACAACGTCGTCGACGCTCGTAACGTGTATTGGTCAAAATTATTCGCTCTCGCCTCCGCTGATTTTGCTGCAAGCTATCGCAGATCACATCCTCGATAGCCGCTGCAATGTTGGACAACCGCCGCACCGTCAAAAAGCTAGCGCTCATCAGTTCGCGAATTTCATCTGGCGTGCGCGCCGTTCTTTTGACCATCAGCCCCCGCCTGAGGAACAAACTTGCCCAAGCGTGAGGCGCCTGAACTGAAAGGCACGCGCTCGACGAGCGCCAGCTGCAATGGCACGAGTGCGCCACCACGCGCCACGCCTATATCTCCGTACAATTCCCAAACGCGCGATTTCCTTGGCGATTCTCGTAATTGCCGGACTCCTTTCGCCAAATTTCGAGCCAATTATCTGCCTAACTATATGTTCCAAATCCCACGGAACTCATCGCACAAAGAGTGAGAATACGCTATGCTCAAAAGAACCAAAACTGCTTCGGTGATTTACTCCACGCTCTGCATTGCTATCGGCCTTTTTAGCTCAATCTCACGAGCTCACGTGCACTATGACCCAGACGGCAATTCCGTGAGTTGGTACCCCAAGAGCTGTTGCGGAAATGGTGACTGTCGGCCCGCAACCAAGGTTCGACACGTGGGCGCCGGGGTTTGGCTTCACACTGCTGATGGAGTGACCTTGTTCGTCGATTCTCGGCAACCGCGACAACAATCGCAAGACCTAAGATGGCACATTTGCACCCGATATGACTCTGATGCCCAAACGATTGTGTTACACTGCGTGTTTGAACCGGGCGGGGCGTCTTAGTATAAGCCGATCCATGACAAGCCAATGTGCTTGTTTTTATATTGAAGTAGAGCATATTGCGATTTGTTGCCAACAATTTACTATGTGCCTTCAAATAGTCCACCCATCGCCGCACCAATTTCCGATTGGGCGCCGATAGCAAAGCGCCGATCGATAGGCTTGCCGCCGATCTAAGACCCCTAAGGGTATTTTGCGGATTGGCCCGCGAGCTGGTTAGCCATGCTCATGAGCAATTCGTACGCGTTTACCCAGCAGATAGGACGGCGAGAAATTGCCGCAAATAACGATCTGCGCCGCGTATCCGAGTGAATTGCACGATGCGCTGCTGCAGGGTAATTCCCTGCAGAGCTGCCTTATGCGGATGGAGCACGGGCAAATGCGCGGGTCTTCACCTTCACCCAGCCGCGCTTGGTCCCAGGCGGGCATGGCGCGTACGCTCAAAAGCTTGAGACGCCATCAAAAAGAACAGATGAGTACGTCCACAGCAGAGCGTGCCACAGAGGGTGGCCGGCATCATCAGAATGCTCGGCCGGCGTCGATCAGAGCGGGGTGGCCGACTTCGACCAGAATCCCCTGCCGCGGTCCGTGTCCGGGATCAGCCCCGATCGCCGTGCCGAGAGAGCAGCGCAGGAACTTGGCAAACGCCGCGATGTGCCGGATATAGTTACGCCGGGTCGCTTCGCTGAATTTGCGCACCGCCAAGTCCACGAGCATGCGGCAGCGAAGTTCGCGCATGGGCTTCTCACTCATCGGTGAGAGCTCCTGTCCCGAGGTTGGAGGTTCAGAACCCGATTAGTCGAATATTGACAGATCCGAGCATTTGCGTTATCCGCCCGCCATGTTGAGAATCGCCGTCATCGCGCTGATAACTACCACCGGCCACATGTGTGGGGCGGGTGGAGAGAGCACGTCGGGGTAGCGCAATTCCATTCGAAGCCCACCGATGCGGATGGGGCTTCGACGCCAACTCTCAAGCGCCATCCGTCGTTTCCAGTCAAGGAGCGACCATGGCCCTCACTCTACACATCGAGAAGTTGCGGCATTCTGGCGCACATGTCATGGCGGCGGCCATCCAGTCGTTATGGCCGCAGGCAGCCTTTGGCTGCGGATCGCCAACAGACGTCGGGTTCTTCTGCGACGTAGGCCTTCCCACGCCGCTGAAGGCTTCGGATTTGGAGCTGGTCGAGCGTCGCATCGACGAATTGCGGGAATCGCAGTTGCCGTTCGAGCACGAGCACGTGTCGATCGAAGACGCCATCAGTCTGATGCAGCGACTGAGCCAGCCCTACAAGGTCGAACTGCTTCAACTCCTCAAGATCGACGGCCGAGCTGCGGTCATGAAGGCTGTCGGCTGGCATGCCGTTGAGGTAAGTGCAGAGGGCGGGCGCGCTCTGGTCACTCTTTGTCGAATGGGCGACTTCATCGATCTCGGCCATGGTCCACAAGTCGCGCATTCTGGCCAAGTGGGTCCGATCAGAGTCAGAAACATCGCCGGGGCGTACTGGCGCGGCGACCCCAGCCGCAGCCAGCTGCAGCGCATTCACGCTCTTTGCTGCGCGAGCCGATTCGACCTGGATGCCTTGATCAAGCAATTGCAGGAGGCGGCCGAGCGTGACCACCGTAAACTTGGTCGCGAGCTTAAGCTGTTCACACAGTCGCAGGATGTGGGTGCTGGCCTCCCGCTATGGCTGCCGAACGGCATGGTGATCCGCGACGAGCTGGAACGGCTGGCATTACAGGAGGAACGTCGGCAAGGTTATCAGCGCGTGGCCACGCCGCACATTGCCAAGGAAGCGCTCTACATTCGTTCCGGGCATCTCCCATACTACCGGGATGACATGTACTCACCTATCGAAATCGAAGGTGACGCCTATTTTCTACGGCCGATGAATTGCCCGCACCACCATGAGATCTACTTGAGCCAACAATGGTCCTATCGACAATTGCCGGTGCGGCTGACGGAATATGGCCAGGTCTACCGCTATGAGGCGAGTGGCGGCCTGTCGGGCCTGATGCGGACACGTGGCTTCTGCCAGAATGACGCCCACATATATTGCCGGCCGGATCAAGTACGAGACGAGCTGCTGGCCGTCTTGCAACTGCACGCTCGCTATTACGCGATGTTCGGCATAGAAGACTTCTGGATGCGGCTGTCGCTGCCGGACATGGATCGGATTGAGAAGTACGTCGATGACCCAAGCGGCTGGGCGGAGTCGATGGAAATCTTGCGGGAGGCCATGGATGTGTCGGGATATCGCTATGTCGCGGCTCCCGGCGAGGCGGCGTTCTATGGACCAAAGGTGGACTTCATGATCCGCAGTGCCGTCGGGTCCGAGCATGCGATCTCCACAAGCCAGCTCGACTTCGTGGCTGCCCGACGCTTCGGCCTCAACTACGTGGCGGAAGACGGGGCAATGCGACCTGTTTACGTGATCCACCGGGCACCACTCGGTTCGCATGAGCGGTTCGTGGCGTTTCTGATCGAGCACTATGGAGGCCATTTCCCTGTTTGGCTTGCGCCCATACAAGTCCGAGTGATCCCTGTTTCCGAACGTCATACAGCTTACGCCCTGAAGGTGCGCGATCTCATCTTCGAGGCCCCCATCCCGACGGCGTCGGCCGGTGTCAGGGTGGATGCTGATGTGGACAGCGAGCGCATGCAGAGAAAGATCCGCAAGGCGCAGCTGGAGAAGGTTCCCTATGTCTTGGTCGTAGGCGATCGGGAAGCCGAGGGGGTTTCCGTATCCGTTCGTCGCTGCGGCAGGACCGCGCTTGGAACAATGCCGGTGGCGGAGTTCCTCTTGCGACTTGCTCGGGAGATCGGCTCCAGACGTGACGCTTCGACCGCATGATCGGATGGTGCTAGCGGCGTCAGCGGCTACATGCGGATGTGACGGACAGCAGCCAGGGCAAAACGTTGCATGGAGTCCCAGTTGCAGCTGGCGAGCCTGATCTTTGGCGGGAGCTGAAATTGGTCGCCGACTGGCAGACGGGAGTGAAGCGTGCCTTGCGACCTAAGCGAGAGTTAAGGCCATGCGGACCTGGTGAAACCGCTCGAGGCCTATTGCATCGGTCTGTTGCTGCCGGGCGAGCGCAGGAGCGTGGAGCCGATGGGAGCGATCACCCCGCCGGAGCGTGTTTCCGCCCAGCATCAATCGATGTTGCATCCATCAGCCAAGGAGGCTGGTCGGAGGACAAGATCCTGGACAAGGCGCGCGAGATGGTGGCGCCGGAGATGGAATGGCACGGGCCGATCGAGGCGTGGATCATCGATGACACGGGCTTTCCCAAGCAAGGAAAACACTCGGTTGGGGTTGCGCGCCAATATTGCGGCCAGCTCGGTAAGACAGGATAATTGCCAGGGGGCGGTGATGCTGTCGCTGGCCAATCACCACGCCAGCCTGCCGATTGCGCATCGCCTGTATTTGCCGAAGGAGTGGGCGGACGACGAAGCACTTTGCCGCAAGGTCGGCGTGCCCGATGACGTCGACTTCAATACCAACCCAGAAATAACCCTCGAACAGATGCGCCGGAGTAGTACCAGCACAACGCCAAGTTGAAACCAATTGAGGCATATGCGTTTTCACATCGCACGTTCCACATGGCTCTCGTGCGGCAGCTCGTTTAGAGTTTGGCGGCGCACATCAATCCCGCCAGCATCAGCAGCGACAGCAGCGTGGAAATATTGATGTCGCCAAACTCCTTGACCTTCACGATACGCACGGGCTGCTCTGACGCTTGAGTGGGTGCCTTGGTCTCGCGGGCTCTCAACCATCCCCAGAAAAATCGACCGAACGACCGTGTTCGGCGCCAAATCTCAATAGGCGCTCTGCGCCAACCGTACTTCAGGGCGTAGATGACGCCGACGAGCAAAGCCACCTGTAAGACCGTCGAGACCCAACCGCTCAATAAGAACCAAAGCACACTGAACAACGCCGACAAAAGCGATGAGATGGCCCACCAGAGCCAGCCGATGATGTCCATCGCACTCCTCTCCTCTTAGCGCTGGTCGGCGACCTTTAACCTCTTACGCTGGATCAACGGCAAAAGGGCACATTTCAGTCCCGTCTTTGTGCAAAATGTCGAATGCGAAGACGGCAAGCGGACAAATAGTTGAAGACTGCGAGTACTACTACTCCGCCCAGCATGAACCAAAGCCGAGTGAAAAATTGCCGGGTACCGCGATCCAGAAGGAAAGCCTTTGTGGCCGGTGCCTCACGGGTGCTGTAGTGTCCAGCCGTCTTACTGCCCTGCCTTGCCCAGGGCCGGACGGTCATCGCTCACAGGATGAGTGCGCGCGCTCTCGCGCAGCATTTCACCGAGACGCGTCGGTCGGCAACGCTTCGTCAGCATGTCGCAGAATGCCGCGTCAGCAAGCTTCTGCAGCGAGTGCATGCGATCAAGCGACAATCTACGCAGGGCGTGCCAGTGCTCGGCATCGAACTCGATGCGCCTGCGGACCAAGCCGCATCCCCGCTAGTCCCCATCCATCATCCCGCCTTCCTCGCACGTGTCTTGGGCGCCGGCTCGGCCGCGTGCTTGCCCGCAGGTTTCGCTTTAGCCTTCCCACCTTTCTCCTCAATACGCCTGCACATGGCATCGATCAGGTTTACAAGACCACACCGACGCACGTTCTCAAAAGAGACCGGTAACGGCTGTGCCGCAGCAGACCGAATTGTGCGGTGCAGAAGGACTTTGGTCGGCGGCAATCGAATGGTACCCTTTTTGTTCTTGCTGCTCGGCTAATGCGCGCTCGCGCCACCCACCGCTCCGGCGATGCTCCCCTCTTCGCCGCGGCGTCGCGTCGAGCGCGGGTGGCGACCAACTCAGGCAGCTCGGCCGGGGTAGTGGGGGGTGGGTTGCGATGAGCGAATTCGACGTCGTTGGCAAAAATGCGTACGTCTCGACCTCAACATTCGCGCCGTCCTTTTTCACGCGCCCTTTGAACCTGCACCAGACGCCGGGGAAGGCAAACAGCGACCGAGGCTCCGGTAAGGTCTGCCACCCCGAAGCCCTACCACTCAGACAAAGCGCTGGGGACTGAACGGCGCGACGTCGACATGCGTCGGCTCGCCGCTAATCAATTCTGCAACGGCCCTTCCCGTCTTGGCGGCACATGCCATGCCAACATGGCCGTGACCGAATGCGTAGACGACATCGCGGCAGCGTCGCGATGCTCCTATCGCCGGCAAAGAGTCCGGTAGGCTCGGCCGATGCCCCATCCACGTCGTGATGCGCTCCTCCGGATAGTTGCCGCGCAGCGCGGGAAACATGCGTCGAGCGTGGTCGAGCAGTATGTGCGCACGCCTCCAGCGAGGCGGCGCATCGAGCCCTGCAAGCTCAACCGTGCCAGCCAACCTGAGTCCCAACTCCATCGGCGTGGCGACGAATTTACCCTCGGCGTCGGCAGTCGGAATGCGCGGGCTAACCTCCGGGTCGCGGATCATGAGATGATAGCCGCGCTCCGTTTCGAGCGGGATGCGGTCGCCCAGCTCGGCCGCCAGCGACTTCGACCAAATGCCGGCGGCGACGACCGCAGCCTGCGCCGGCAGAAGGCCGTCCGCGCACCTGACGGCTGCAAGTCGGTCATCGGCCAGCTCGAAATCTAGCGCGCGACGGCGCTCGATGCGGCCGCCGTCACGCTGAAAGGCGTGCGCCAGGCGCCCGACCAGCCGATGCGGATTGGTGGTATGGCCGTTTTCGCGCACTACGACGCCCTTGACGTAATCGCGCGACAGATTCGGATCGAGCTGGCGCAGCTCGTCTTGCGAAAACTCATCCCAGGCGATGCCGTTGTCACGACGCAGCCGCCAAGCAAGGCTCTCCCTCTCCCAGCTGGCCAGCGAGCGGTAGACGAACAGGTGGCCCTGACGCTGGACGAGGTCTTGCGCGCCGGCATCTCGCACAAGCGGGGCCAATGTCTCGATTCCCTCGGCTAACAGCGACCGCAGCGCCTGCGCCTGCCGCTGCACATTGTCCAAGGTGCCGGTCCTTATGAACCGCACGAGCCATGGCGCCAAAGTAGGCAGATAGCCCCAGCGTATGACTAACGGCCCCATGGGATCTGTCAGCCAGGTTGGCAGGTTGCGCATCGTGCCCGGCATCGATATCGGCACCACTGAGGAACCGTTGAAGCATCCGGCGTTGCCGAACGAAGTGCCCTCGCCAGGATTGCCGGGGTCCAGAATGGTGACATCGTGACCCTTGCGCAGCAGAAAGCTGGCCGTGGTCACACCCACTATGCCGGCGCCGATTACAGCGACGGTCTTTCGGCTATTGCTACTCACCGTGACCCGACGTGCGTTGCCCTCGATCAAGCAGATTGTAAGGGTCGCGGAGGACAAGATACAGTCCCACCCATCGGACGCGGCAGGCGTCATAGATTGTGAGGGCGGCAATGGGCGAATTGCGCATCATTGGCGTTTCGGTCGATGTAGTTCGATGGCCGCTCAAGATGAAGCGCCGACACGGCGTGGGCGACATCGAGGAGTCGATCCCGGGCGCCATCGTCAAGATCAGCACCAATGCGGGGATCGTCGGATGGGGCGAAGCCTCACCCTGGTCGGTTTTCACAGGCACCGCTGAAGCCAACACTACCGGAATCCACCACTACTTGCGCCCTCTGCTCGTTGGCGCCGACCCCCTTAAGATCTCCGCACTCATGCACCGGATCGAGAAGTCACTGGTCGGCCATACCGAGGGCAAGGCCGCCGTCGAAATGGCGCTCTTCGATATCGCAGGCAAGCACCTTCGCGTGCCCGTAGCTCAGCTCCTTGGCGGCCACTTCCGCAGTCACGTACCGCTCAGCGTCTCGATCGCCAATCCCGATTTCGACGAGGACCTGGCCTTCGCCAAGCGGCTGGCAGAGAGCGGAATCAACATATTCAAGGTCAAGACAGGCTTTTCCACCCACAAGAATGACCTGCGACGGCTCGAGCGGCTACGCTCCGACCTACCGGCAACCGTCGATCTGCGCGTCGACTATAACCAGGGGCTCGATCCCTGGGATGCGATCCGCCATCTTAGGGACATCGAGGCCTTTCACCCGACCTTCATCGAGCAGCCGGTCAAGCGCGACCAGCGGGTGGCAATGGCTGAGATCACTAGGGCAATCGACACGCCCATTATGGCAGATGAGAGTGTCTTTAGCCCTGCCGAGGCGGTCGAAATGGTGCGCGGGAAAATCGCCGATCTCGTCAGCATTAAAATCATGAAATCCGGCGGCATTGCGCGGGCACGCGAGATCGCCTCTATTGCTGAGGCCGCCGGCATCACCGCCTATGGCGGCACCATGTTCGAGGGCGGCCTTGCCATCGCTGCGGGCCTGCACATGGTCGCTGCTACGCCGAACATCTCGCTCGGCGCGGAGTTCTACACGTCAACGTGGGTTATGGGGGTCGATATTCTGAAGACGCCGATCGTCATCGAGAAGGGTGCAACCAGCGTGCCAACCGGCCCCGGACTCGGTGTCGAAGTCGACGAAGACCGCGTGCGAGAGATCAGCGTCGCACATTTCGAATAAATCGCGCAGCGAGGAGTAACTTCCAATGGACATCAGCAGACGCGCAGTCGGAACCGCGGCGATCGGCACGATCGCGGCTGCATCCAGTCTCGCAACGGCTCAACGCGCCGACGCACAGGCTTCAACCGACTCGACCTTTGACCGGGTCAAGCAAACTAAGGTGCTGCGGGTGGCTGCGTTGCCCGGCGAGTCGCCGTACTTCAACAAGGATATCGCGACCGGGGAGTGGAGTGGCATGGCCGTGGAGATGGCCAAGAACATCGCCTCCACGTTCGATGCTAAGCTCGAATATCTCGAGTCGACTTATGGCAACTCGGTGCTCGACCTGCAGAGCGGCAAGATCGATCTCGCCTTCTCCCTCAACCCGACTCCACAGCGTGCTCTAGTGATCGGGTTCTCGCGACCGGTGTTCCTGCATGGGTTCGGCACCGTCGCCAAGAAGGGCTTTGAGCCAAAAACATGGGGCGATCTCAACAAACCCGAGGTCAGGGTTGCCGTCGACATCGGCTCGGTGCATGAACTCGCGGCCCGCAACTTCGCTCCGAAATCGCAGATCATCGGCCTCAAGACACGAGACGAATGCGTGCTCGCAGTGCAGTCCGGCCGCGCCGACTGCGTAATCCTGGCTGTCATCCTCGGGCTGACGGCGGTGAAGAAGAATCCCGCTCTCGGCAAATACGTCGTGCTACGCGATCCGTTCATTCAACTTCCGAACTGCATGGGTGTCCGTTACGAGGTGGACAAGCGCTGGCGTGATTTCCTCGACAACTGGGCGGACTACAATCGTGGCGCCGCCCAGATTCGCAAGTGGATGATCGACGGCCTCGCCCTCAACGACGTGATGCCCGAGGACATCCCCAGCGAGGTTGGATTCTGAGCTGCCGGCAGACCGGATCGTACACAGAAGCGGAGCGCATGCCCGGGGGCCTTACCGTGACGAGCGTTACCTACCATTGGGATTTCTCTTTTCTGTGGAGGTATCGCTATCTCCTGCTCCAGGGGTTCGGCTTCACCGTGGTCTACACAGTCGGCAGCATCCTCTTCGGTCTCATCCTCGGACTCCTGGTCGGAGTCTTACGGCTGTCCAAGAGCTGGTTTGTCAACTTCCCACTAATCGCTTTCATCGAGGCGTTCCGGTGCACCCCGCTCCTTGTGCAGATCATCTGGTTCTACTATGCGTTTCCTGTGCTGGTCGGGGTCGACATGCCGGCGGCGGTGGCAGGCATGCTGGTGCTGTCGCTTTATACAGGAGCGTTTTACGCCGAGATCTTCCGCGGTGGTGTGATCTCGATCGAACGCGGCCAGTGGGATGCGGCGCGCGCAATCGGCATGCGCCACGTGCAGGTGCTGCGGCGTGTAGTCCTACCGCAAGCCATCAAACGCATGATCCCTCCCTTTATCAACCAGTCGATCATTCAGCTCAAGAACACCTCGCTGGTGTCGACAATCGCCGTCTCAGACCTGCTGTACCAGGGCCAGCTGATCACCTCGGCCACCTATCGGCCGCTCGAAACCTACACCACCGTCGCGTTCATTTACTTCGCGATTCTCTTTCCCTTAACCCTCGCGGCCCAGGTGGTCGAACGGCGCCTTCAGAAGTCGGATTGAGCTATGGATGCGTCGACGCACAAGGCTATGATCGAACTCAGTGACGTTTGGAAGTCGTTCGGGCCTCTGCACGTGTTGAAAGGCATATCGCTTGACGTACCGAAGGGCTCGGCCATTGCCATCATCGGACCATCCGGCTCCGGCAAGTCGACGCTGTTGCGCTGTATCAACTTGCTCGAAGTTCCCGAGCGCGGCCGCGTGCGCGTCGGCGATCAGGCAATCAATTGCGCTGGCACCAAGCTGCCTGGCGACCGGGAGCTCGCCGCTTTCCGCGCGCGGACGGGCATGGTCTTCCAGCTGTTCAACCTATTCCCGCACATGACCGCGCTCGAGAATGTTGGCGCAGGGCCGCTATTCGTGAAGAAAATGCCGGCGTCCCAAGCCCAAGAGCTGGCGATGGCGCTGCTCGCCAAGGTCGGGCTGGCAGACAAGGCCAACGCCTTTCCCTCACACCTGTCGGGCGGCCAGCGGCAGCGCATCGCCATCGCGCGCGCCCTTGCCATGAACCCGGAGGTGATCTTGTTTGACGAGGTCACCTCAGCCCTCGACCCGGAGCTGGTCGGCGAGGTCCTTGACGTCATTCGCGGCCTCGCCGAGGAGGGCATGACCATGGTGCTGGTGACGCACGAGATGGCATTCGCACACGAGGTCGCCAAATCAGTCGCCTTCATGAGTGACGGCGTCATCGTCGAAATGGGGCCACCAGCCGAGGTATTGATACGCCCGCAGAACCCGAGGACGCAGACCTTTCTGGCCCGCTTTCACAGTTTCACCAGGACCTTCGCCGGAGCAGGGTCATGAGCATACTTGGCGACAACAGGGTGGCGCACGGCGGCAAAGCGATCTATGGCGCACGGCTTGGCATCCTGATGCTGGAGGCGCGCTTTCCCCGCATTCCCGGCGACATGGGCAATGCGAGCACCTGGCCATTTCCGGTGCTTTACAAGGTGGTGTCCGGCGCTTCACCGGAGCGCGTTGTGCGGCAGAGGGCTGCGGGTCTGTTGCCCAACTTCGTGGCAGCCGCCAGGGAGCTCGCGACCCTCGGCGCCGACGGCATTACAACCAATTGCGGCTTCCTCTCGCTCTATCAGAAAGAGCTCGCAGCTGCCGTCTCGGTGCCGGTTGCCACCTCAAGCCTGATGCAGATCCCGATGATCCAGAGTACGCTGCCGGCCGGCAAGCGGGTCGGCATCCTCACCGTCAACGCGGCGACCCTGACGTCGGAACATCTTATCGCCATCGGCGTCGATCCCTCCGTGCCCGTGGTGGGCACCGACGGCGGGCGGGAGTTTACACGCGTAATGATCGGCAACGAGCAGACCATGGACGTTGCCGCCGCCGAGCTCGATATTTTGGACGCCGGCCGCACGCTGGTGGCCCGACACGCCGGGATCGGGGCAGTCTTGCTCGAATGCACAAACATGGTGCCATATGCCCGCGCCTTGCGCGAAGAGTTGCAGCTTCCTGTCTACGACATCTATAGCTTCATTACTTGGTTCCACGCCGGATTGGCGCCGCGCGACTTCGGCCATCCGGGCTCGGCGTTGCGACCGTGGCGAGAGAACCGGTCCCAATAATTGGAATCGTCAATTTGGATGCTGAGGATCACAACGAGACGGGGGCCCGCTGTCAATCGCTTTGGCCGCTCGCGAGACGAGCGCACAGCAAAGGCAAGCCAATAACCCCCAGCAGAGCTGGGGGTTTGAAGGGGAACCGCCAGAGGCGGTTATAAAGGATTCTGGGACAAGAGATGGGACTTCATGAGGACGCAAGCTTCAGTTGCAATTGATCCA
>Ga0306920_100004459_pt1 | contig 17921 bp, 16 predicted proteins | sample flu12Cox44000170_FD_204666 | JGI IMG/M metagenome (GOLD analysis project Ga0306920, IMG submission 204666) | Lab enrichment of tropical soil microbial communities from Luquillo Experimental Forest, Puerto Rico - flux4day.12C.oxic.44.000.170 (v2)... | ecosystem: Environmental > Terrestrial >... | reverse complement strand
AAAGGGCGTAAGGATGCCGCGCTGGTCGGGACGGTCGGGATGGACGTCGACAATGAGCGGCGCTCGGCCCGCGGCCGCCCGGGCGGCCGCCACGGCGGCCACGACTGCGGGGATGCCACCGGAGTGATCCCAGTGCCAGTGCGACAGGAAGAGCACGTCGATCACCGCGAGATCGACGCCGAGTCGTTCTGCGTTGGCAAGCCACACACCGCCGTAGGGGCCGACGTCGAATAGCGCGGTCGAGGTCTGCGATCCCCGCCGCGCGGTGGCAACGGCGGAATAGCCGTGGCAGGCGACGCAGAGGTGATCGAAGGCGGCAACGCAGTCGTGGCCGTCGTGCTGCCGGCTCGGTGCGACGCTTTCGAAGATGGCGGCCAGCTCGGGAAGCTGAGGGAGCCCGGGGTCGATACTTGACAGGGTGTCGGTCGCGTTGTCGACCACGATCGTGATGAGGAGCTCGTCGAGCTCGGGTGCCACGTCCGGAACCGATCCCATCACACGCCCCGGTTCGGCCGATGTGCGCTCACAGGTGCAGTCTCGCGCCGAGGGAACTACTCGAGCGCGTCTGACTGAGCATCCAAGAAGCGCCGCTCTGCTGGGCGGCGAGAGTGACACGGACCCGGCGTTCTGGGATAGAGGGGCGTACCGTTACCCGCATGGAGTCGGCCACTGTCCCCCGCCCCGGTGACCGCCACCCGGGCTTCGTCGTCGAGGTCGGGAAGTGCTGGGCGCCCGTGTACGACGGCGCGATGCAGGCCGACCACTGCGCCGAACCGCCCAACTGGACGGGGAGGTGGTACTCCCCCGCCGGCGACCGATGGTGGCGTCTCTGGAGTTGTCGCGACCATCTGGCTGGTCTCACTGGCTGCCGTGAGTTCGGGCGGCGACGGAGCTAGGCGACCGCAACCCCTACGGGTAACGCGCTTCGGTCCACGTCTGTATCACTGGGCGACGCTGTGGTCTCCGTCGATAATGACCGCCCCGACGCGGCTATATGACCCTGCCTCCGTGTCGGGGAGGCGGGGGTTTGCGGTTGGTCCCGTAACTCGGTCACCGGGGCCAGTCCGCTCCCCCTCAAGCCAGCGAGCTCCCGTTCCAGACCCCCTCGGCGCCTCGCATGACCCGTGGCCAGCATCTCGGCGATTGCCCTTGTTGACACCGGCACGTTGATCCCCACTGGTGGAGTCTGCTGTTTGTCCCTCTGACACTCGGGACAGATCACGATCCACCATTCGGGGGTGCTACGTCGGACCAGTGGATAATGCTGCATCTTCTCCCCGCCGCCCGTCGGGCGCCGCCTCCGGGGCGGGATGCTATCCACGTCTTGGCGCTTCCGCTCGTCCGTCCACGTCTGTATCACTGGCGATGCGGTGGTCTCTGTCGAGAATGCCCGCCCCCGATGCGGCGAGGTGGTGACGCTGCTGCCTACAACGTGTCCGCGGCGTCGAGGGGCGGGGGTTTGCGGCTGGTCCTGGCCATCGCCTGTCCGGGACCAGTCGCGCTCCTTCGGCAATGTCTCGTGGCGCGGTGATGCGATTCGTGATGCCCCAGCCCGGCGACCCCTGCCCCGGCTTCATCGCCGAGGCCGCCGCTGTTGGCAGAACGTCTACACCTCGCAGTTGCAAGCCACCCACTGCCCCGAACCGCCGGCATGGACGGGGCGGTGGCGGTCCCCCAAAGGCGACCGTTGGTTCATGGTGTGGACCTGCCCCGACCATCTCGAGGGGCTGACGGGTCTCAGGGAGTTCGGCCGGCGGCGCCACCGCTGATGCGCGATCCCCACTTAGCGATAGCCATGCTGAAAGACTGGCACCACGCGAACGGCGCAAGCGCGTAGTCCGGCTGGGGGGTGGGACACGACACTCCCCGGCCGGACTGCGCGGTGCCGTCGAGGCGGTGGCGCAGCCCCGTGGGCGACCGCTGGTTCGTGGTCTGGGCCTGCCCTGACCATCTCGAAGGGTTGACGGGGCTCAGGGAGTTCGGGAGGCGGCGCTGAGCAGCCGGGTGGCACACTCTCGACATGGCGCGCCATAGGTCCCTCCGCTCCCGGTGCCGAGTCGACCCGGACATGCGCGAAGTCTCAGCCGAAACGACCGACGACGACCTGGACGCGATGGTCGAGTGGATCGTGGATTGGATCGAGTCGATTGACCCGGGTTTCTTCCTGCCCGAGGATTCGCCTCGTAAGCCCGCGATCCTGACCGGACCAGCTCAATGAGCTGAAGAGGTTTTGGGAGTTCGTCGGCGCCGCTCCTAGCTGGCGAGCCTCCGTTCCAGACCCCTCGGCCCCGCATGATTCTTGGCCATCATCTCGGCTACTTCCCTTGATGACACCGACAAGTTGATCCCGACCGGCGGAGTCTGCTGCTTGTCTCGCTGACACTCCGGGCAACCCACGACCCACGAGTCGTGGGCGCGTTGACGGACCACTGGATGGTGCTGCATGTGTCTCTCACCCCCGTGCCCCTCCGGCGCGGCATGCTATCCACGCCTTGGCTGGGCCGCCATTGACATCGCCGTTACGTCTTGTGCCATCATCCTCGATAGCCACTCCGGGGGTACGCGCAGATCGCGACGTGACCGCCACACGTCATGCGCCGTACGTGGCGCGAAATGGCCTCTGTTCTCCCACCCCTGGACGGGCCGTTTCGCGTGTCGCGTTACGGGTATCGGATTGGCAGCTCCGGCTTTGATCGTGTCGCCGGGGCGACAGTCCCCGGGCGGTTACTCTTCGCGCGCACCCGGGGGCTGCATCACGCGGGCAGGTCGGGGGGTGGGACGGTGGCGGCTCGCAGAAGGGCGACCACTGGTTCGTGGTCTGGGCGGCGTGCCCCGACCATCTCGAGGGGTTGACCGGGCTCAGAGAGTTCGGACGGCGGCGATAGCGTCGGCGGAGTCACCCTTCCCCCGGAGATCACTCGGAATCTCAGCTCCCCCCGTGGCGACCCCGCCAAGGAAGATCGTCGGCTCGAATGGCGTTCCGGTTGGCGACTGTTGTTGGTCATTTTGGCGACAATCGGTCCCTGGGCTCGTTTCGCGTGCAGCCCCCGTGGGTAACGCGTGTTTCGGGTCCGGCCGTACATCGCCTTGGGTCGGACTTGGGGGTGGGGCGCTCCCGGGGAGTCTCTATTTGGCGCACCCGGGGGCGTCTCCGCTCGAACGCCCAGGGGTCCACGTTCCGCGCAAACCTCGCCACGATCCACTGCACCGAGCCGCCAGCGTGGACTTGCCGCTGGCGTAGCCCCAAGGGCGACGCGTGGTTCCTCGTCTGGGCGTGCCCCGACCATCTCGAGGGGTTGACCGGGCTCAGAGAGTTCGGACGGCGGTGGAACTGAGCATGTCCCCTATCGCCGGATATGGGTGCATACGAAGGTCCGTGTCAAGCTGACCAGCGTGGGCCCGTCTGCGCTCGTCGAGTGTCTTCATAATGAATACCTGCCTCGGGGTGTTCGGACTCTGAACGCGGTCATCGTGGTCACAGCTTCAGGAACCGCGCCCCAAGGCCTCAAGCAGACCGCCTTGCGGGTTTGGACGCCAGGACATGCCTCGGTCACGACTCTCAAGCAGATGAAGCCGCCACTTGATCTCACTGAGACACGAGTGGTCGTCAACAACCTGACGGGCGAATATGCAACGGGTTCGTGGCGCGACGAGTGGCGCCATTTCCTTCTTACCGTGCGTTTCTCGCAGGAGGTGCGGGATCGGACACTGGCAGCTCGAGTCACGTTTTTGGTCAAGGGCCAGCCATTTGATGAGTGTCGTGTCATTACCACTCCCGAGCCGGACAACCCTGAGGGGGGTAGCGGAGTGCGCGAACCGCGTATGCCTCACCCAACCCAAGGATCTGCCGTCATCTCTGAGCCTTGGACTACTGACGGATCGTGACCGCCTGCCCCGAACGCCGGGACCGGGACATATATTTTCGGCGTGGACGTCCCGACCTTCGATGTTGATTCCCTGCACATCAACTTCGATCGCCATGAGGTCACTCTGGATGGCAAGCCTGTCGAGTTATCCGAAAGTGAATATCGAGTGCTTGTGACGCTGGTTCTTCACCAAGGAGAGCTTCTGTCGGCTACGGACGTCTCTGGCTTGTACGACGACGACCCCGGTTGGCTTAACCCTTCGCGCATGAGGCATATCGCCCCACGAATCCGCGAGAAGCTGGGCTGGGACGGCGACTCACCCTTAGAGATTGTGGAGGGTCAGGGTTACCGATTCCGCCAACGCCGCAGCTGAGACTTCTGCCACGACCTGTCCCCGAACGCCGGATCGAGGCGCAATGCGCCCTCACCCGCAGCCACGAAGGTCAGCCGTCTCCCTTCCGTGCGTCTGGCAGCCCTCTCTTCTTGTCCATCAGCCCTTTCCACGCCCCCTTTCCGAGCAAATCCGTTAGTGCCACCGAAAACTCCGAGAGGGCAGCCAGTGCCGTGTCGGCACTTTCGTAGTCGGCCGTGATTTTGATCAACGACCAGTTATCCCATGCAGCCTCGGCCCGAAAGACCGATCGGCCCTGGTCATCCTGTGTCTGTGTGACACTCAGGTTGGCTCCGGCCTTTCCACCGTCGAAGAAACGTCGAGCGTCAGGACCCATCCGCATCTCTTCGTAGTGGTCCCATCGACCTGTAGATCGGATTGCGTCTCGGGCGGCATCCCATTCCATGCGAGCAATGTGTATCAGCCGCCGCTGAATACTCCACCTAGACCGCCCCAGAACGCCGGATCGGTGGCCCCCAATGCATCGAAACCGAAGCGAGCACTCAACCGCCGTTTCGGCAACAATTGCGGGCGATGGGGGCTGAAGAACGGATCCCTGAGACGAAGTTCGCCAAGCTGGGCAACGATCGCATCGCCTACCAGATCGTCGGCGATGGACCGATAGATCTGCTCTGGGTCGCAGGGATAGGCGACCCGCTGGATGCCCGTTGGGAGTACGGGCCCTGGGCCAGCTTCCTCTGGCGATTGGCGTCGTTCAGCCGCCTCATCATGATGGATCGCAGGGGCATGGGCGCATCCGATCCGGTGCCTCTCGATGCCCTGCCCAGCTGGGAGGAGTTCGTCGATGACGCCCTGGCAGTGCTTGACGCGGCCGGCTCGGATCAGACGGTGTTACTCGCCTCAAACGACGCCGCAGCGACCGCGATTCTCTTCGCCGCCACTCGGCCCGAACGAACACGCTCGTTGATCCTCTTCAACCCGGCCATAAACTTCTTGACCCCCGAGGATCAGATGATGCTCGACGAGGGAAGGGCGATCTACGCGTCCTTGGAAGAGAATTGGGGGACCGAGGTGGGCGCTGCCCTGGCGGTGCCGGAGCAATCGGACGACCCGGCCGCGATGCGCTTTGTTGCCAAGAACATGCGAATCTCATGTAGCCCGAGACAGGCCGGTGCCTACATGCGCCAGAACGCGGCGGTGGATATACATCATGTGCTTCCCTCGGTCTCGATCCCCGTTCTCCTGCTCCATCGCCAGGGGACAAGTCATTACAACCCGATCGAAACATCGCGCCATCTCGCCGACCAGATCCCGGGTGTCTGTCTCGTGATGGTTCCTGGATATGGCCTCAATATCTATGCCAAGCCCTACGCCCAGATCCTTGATCACATAGAAGCCTTTGTGACGGGAGCCTCCCCGGAAGCGAACAAAGATCGCGCGCTGGCCACCATCTTGTTCACCGACTTCGTCGGTTCAACGGAACAAGCATCCGCTCTGGGAGACCGTCGCTGGAAGGCGCTGTTGGAGTCGCACGACGCCGTGGCGAGGACGGTCATCGACCAACACGGCGGACGGCTGGTCAGATCGACCAGATCCACCGGAGACGGCGTCGTCGCGACCTTCGACGGTCCGGGCCGTGCCATTCGGTGTGCCGCAGCACTTCGAGATGCCCTCATACCTCTCAACATCACGATCCGCGCCGGACTGCATACGGGGGAGGTCGAGTTGCGAGGAGACGACATCGGAGGGATCGCGGTCCACCTCGCAGCACGGGTACTCGAGCAAGCAGGGGCCAACGAGCTTCTAACTTCCTCAGCTGTCCCACTGCTCGTCGCGGGCTCTGGCATCGAGTTCGAGGACCGAGGAGAACACGAACTGAAAGGCATATCGGGCGCCGTTCGGCTCTTCGCGGTCGAGGATTAGACAGCGTCACCTATCACCGGATGGAGGCACGGGTGAGGTCTGGGTGCTGAACTAGTCGCGTGCGAATCTTTCGAGTTGCGGTTCCGACGTTGGACCTCGCGAAAGGGCGGCGCTTCTACGAGCAAGTCCTAGGAATGGAGGCGGACGAGACCGTTCCTACCCGGCTGTATTCCACTGCGAGGGAGCCATTCTTGCTCTCGTGGATTGGACCTCGGAGGACCGCGGGGCGTTCTCTCCGACGTGCGAAGCCCTGTATTTGGCCGTAGATGACCTTGAAACAGTACATGAAAGGGCGATGGATGCCGGTGCCCAGGTCACGTCCTCAATCGAAGTAAGGCCGTGGGGGGAGCGCTCCTTCTACTGCTTAGACCCGGACGGCAATCATCTGTGTTTCGTTGACGGGGAGACTCTCTTCCTTGGGCATGGTGCCTACTGGGCTTAGCCGGCGCTCAAGATCACTGCTCTCGGGGCTTGAACGTCCTCATGGTGGTCAGCGTGTCTGAGGTGGTCGCGTCAAAGTGAGATTGGGGATCATCCGATAGCTCGGTCAGCTTCGAGCGCACGACTGCGACCGTGCCGCTGAACCAGTCCTGCCGATCTGGCGAGAGATGCTCCACAAACTCCGCGTCGTATAGGTCGACCAGCCGCACGACCAGTGGGATCGGGTCCCACGGGACGCGCTCCTCCCAATCGACTCGTCGCCAGGTGAGATGCGATAGCCAGTTGTTCAGCACCCGGCTCTCCCGGCTGAATCGATTGCTCGATACAGGGGTCCAGCCGGGCAGGAAATCGCCAGCCACGATCCGCGCACTTGGCCACTCGCAGAAGAACTCGATCAGGTTTCGAGCGTGAAGCAGCGCCGACTCCAGGAACGCTACGTCGCCACTCTTTGAGCGCGACACTGCGGCCTCAACCATCTGATGCAGCTCGTAACAGGTGTGGTGTGCGGCTCGCGCTAGCTCTTCGTCTGTACCTTCTTCGGCCGGCCGTGACATCGGGGAGCGACACTAGAGCCGTCCCGCGAAAATCACGCGCTTTCCCGCGCCGATCACGCGAAATCCCAGCAAACACGCGTGACGCGTGGTAAGCCGCGGTCAAGTCCTTCACCACGCCTGACTAAGGAAAACCCTTGAGGCGGCGGGCGGAATCGAACCGCCGTACGGGGCTTTGCAGGCCCCTGCCTAAACCACTCGGCCACGCCGCCGTGTCCAATCGGAACGGCGGCCAGCCTACTGGCCGGGCTCCTAGCGCCGGAAGCGAGAAACCAGCCAGAACACCCCGGCGATCAGGGCGATGATCACCCCGATCTTCACAAAGAAGAGGATGATCCCGGCCAGGCTGCTTAAGACCCAGAACGCGATGAGCACCCCGACGACCCCCACCGCAGTCATCGCAACGGCGTGGCCAAAGGTCATGGGCGTCTTGCCCTCGCGCTCCCGGGGGCTTACGTCTTTGCTCACGGACCCAATGCTACGTTCCCGCCATGGCCGCTGATGCATCATTGCGTGCCCGGCGGAGCATCCTGCTGGCCCAACCTGGCCTGAGGGGCGAGGAGTTCTGTCGCCGCTACGCCTCCGAGGCGGACGCCTGGCTCTCAGGCCTGGCCGAACAGGCCGCCGGGGACAACCGCCGCCACCTCGCCCTCGTGGCCGTCGGGGGCTATGGACGAAGCTCGCTGTGCCCGTACAGCGACCTGGACGTGATCCTCGTCCACAAGGGCTATCGCGACATCAAAGCGGTCGCCGATGCCATCTGGTATCCCGTCTGGGACCAGGGCGTGCACCTCGACCACTCTGTCCGCCGGCCCTCCGAGGTTCTCGCCGTCGCCGGAGAAGACGTGCGCGCCGCGCTGGGATTGCTCGACGCCCGGCTGGTCTGGGGTGAGCCGAAGGTGGCGGAACCGCTCATCGCCACGGCCCGCGCCGCGTGGCGGGACCGCCTCGGTGCCAAATACCTGCCAGTGCTCCAACGGCAAATGGAAGAGCGACGGGCCATTGCAGGGGACGTCGCCTTCCTGCTTGAACCTGACCTGAAGGAGAGCCACGGTGGCCTCCGCGACGTCAACGTGCTGCACGCCATCTCGGCGTTCGCGCCGTTGCTCGCCGACTACGCCGACCTCGCATCCCTCGACGAGGCAACCGCCTTGCTGACGGCCATCCGTGTCGAGCTGCATCGACAGGCGGGCCGCGAACAAGACCGTCTGTTGTTGCAGGATCAGGACCAGGTCGCCGCGTCCCTCGGCTTCGAGGACGCCGATGGTCTCATGCTCGCCGTGTCGACCGCAGGTCGTCAGATTGCGTGGGTGAGTGACGACGTCTGGCGGCGATGGCGTCTGTGGGACCCCACTCCTCCGCAGCGTCGTCGCTTCCGCCGAAAGAGCGCCGAAGTCGAGCAGACATCCGAGACCACGGACCTCGGGCCCGACCTGCTCGAAATCGACGGCGAGGTCGCACTCACGCCGGCGGCCGCCGTCTCGGACGATGCCTCGCTCCCCCTGCGGCTGGCGGCGACCGCAGCCAAGCTGGACCGCCCGATCGCCAAGAGTTCCCTGCACCGCTTGGCCGATCGCATGCCGCCACCTGGCGACCCCTGGGCACCGGAAGTCCGTTCAGCTCTCGTGGACCTCCTGGCGGTCGGGCGTCCAGCCGTCGACAAACTCGAGTCGCTCGACCAGCACGGGCTCCTCGTCCGCCTCATTCCCGAGTGGGCCGCTGTCCGGAACAAGCCGCAGCGCAACGCCTACCACGTCTTCACAGTGGACCGGCACCTGCTCGAGGCCGCTGCACTGGCCGCCGGACTCACCGATTCGGTCGACCGACCCGACCTGCTTCTGGTCGGCACGCTTTTGCACGACATCGGCAAGGGATTCACCGGAGACCACACCGCGGTGGGCATCGAGGTCGTCGACCGCATCGCGACGCGAATGGGCTTCTCGCCCGAAGACGTCGAGGTGCTGGTCGAACTCGTGCGGTACCACCTCCTGCTTCCCGATACGGCCACGCGCCGAGACCTCGACGACCCCACAACCATCGAGCGCGTGGCACGCGCGGCAGGCGATCGCGTGACGCTGCATCTCTTGGCCGCGCTGACCGAGGCTGACAGCCGCGCCACCGGGCCCTCGGCCTGGGGGGCCTGGAAGGCCGGGCTGGTGGCGGACCTCGTCGAACGCACCGACCGCGTCCTCTCTGGAGTGGCTGAGCCTGCCGGTCCCGCGCCCATTGTGGAGGCCCACCGCGAGATGGTGGAGGAGGTGCGCCACACCGGGCTTCCGTCCGTCTCGTTCGAGCCGCCTCGGGTGATTGTGGCCGCGCCCGACCGCCGTGGCCTGTTCTCGTCGGTCGCGGGCGCGCTCGCGCTTAACGGCATGGACGTCCGCGCCGCCAACGTCAGCGGCGAGGAAGGCATCGCCGTCGAGGTGTTCACGGTCGAGATGGCACGCGGGACATGGCCCGACGCCGCCAAGCTGCGGGCCGACCTCGCCGCCGTCCTCTCGGGGCGAGTCGAAATCGGCGAACTGCTCTCCGAACGAGAGCGGGTCTACCCCTTGCGCCGCCGCTCGGCGGCCCACTTAACGGCGAGCGCCGTCACCGTCGACAACGACGCCTCGGAGGCCGCGACCGTGCTCGAGGTGCGGGCGCCGGACGAGGTCGGCCTCCTCCACCGCATCACCAGGGCGCTCTTCGATGCCGGCCTCGACGTCGTGTCCGCCCGGGTTTCAACCCTGGGTGAAATGGTGGTTGATGCCTTCTACGTGCGGGAGCCGAGCGTCGGCAAAGTGACGGATCTCGACCGCCTCGGGCAGATCACCGCCTCCGTCGGCGACGAACTGGGACTCTCGGCGGGCGCGCATGTTGCCCGAAATGAGACCATCGTCCCGAAGAACCCCCTGTAGAATCCCCGCTGCCATGGCATCAGGAGAGCACGCGCGCAAACGCAAGCGGCCGCGGGCATGGGTCATCGCGGCGGTCGGCGTCGTGGTGCTCGCGCTGGCCGCGGGCGGCCTTGTCCTGGCCGGCCACCTGCGCGGCGCCCCGGCGTCGGCCACGGGCACCGCTCCACCGGTCCCGCTCACGGTCCTGTCGGTGTCGCCGAGCGGCGCCAACGTCGCCGCCGGGACCCCGATCACCGTCCAGTTCTCCACCGACCTGGCGCCCGACAGCCCGCTGCCGACGCTGTCGCCGGCCATCGCGGGCACCTGGGCGGTCCTGTCGCCGTCGCTCATCCAGTACCAGGCGGCCGGGCCGCTCGTTCCCGGCACCACAGAGACCGTCACGGTGCCGGGCGGCGGCGACGGCGCAGTGAGCTCCGAGGGTCTGCACCTGGACCAGACGGTCACGTCGCAGTTCACCGTGGCGCCGGGCTCCACTCTCCGACTGCAACAGCTGCTGGCAGAGCTCGGCTACCTGCCCCTCACCTTCACCCCGACGGCGCCGGCGACGTCGCCCACGCAGCAGGGCGCCGACGAGCCCGGCACATTCTCGTGGCGCTGGGCCGACCAGCCGCCCTCGTTGATGTCGCTGTGGAACCCCGGCGCCGACAACGTGATCACCCACGGCGCCGTCATGGACTTCGAGTCGCAGCACGGCCTCAAGGCCGACGGCGTCGCCGGCCCGGCGGTGTGGACCGACCTCCTGGCCGACGTGCAGGCCGGCCACGGCGACCCTCTCTCCTGGGACTACGTCGTAGTGAGCCAGTCCCGGCCGGAGACGGCGACCGTCTACCAGAACGGTGCCGCGGTGTACCACACCCTCGTCAACACGGGCGTCGCGGGCGCACCGACAGAGAACGGGACCTGGCCTGTGTTCGCCCGCTACACAGTGACCACCATGTCGGGCACCAACCCCGACGGCTCGCACTACGTCGACCCGGGGATCCCTTGGGTCAGCTACTTCCACGGCGGCGACGCGCTCCACGGGTTCGTCCGCCCGGGCTATGGCTATCCGCAGAGCGACGGTTGCGTCGAGATGCCGCCGGCCAACGCCAAAGTTGTCTTTCCGTTGACCCCGCTGGGCACGCTGGTCACCGTCGAAGCCTGACCCAGGGGTGAGGTGACCCTGAGCTGCAGCGGGTCCGCCCTAATCTGTCCGTCCGATGCGCCGGGTCCTCGCCGTTGTCGGAAAGGTCCTGATCGGGGCCGGCGTCCTCCTGCTCCTCTTCACCGCGTACCAGATCTGGGGTACCTCCATCCAAGAGGCCCACACCCAGACCCAGCTTCGGTCCACCCTCGTGCAGGAGACCAACAACCAAAAGATCCGGCAGGCCCTGGCCGATGCTGCGGCGCTCGACAAGCTGCCCACCGGGCCCCCGGTTCTGGCGCCGCACACGGGTGACCCCGCTGAGGGAGAACCGGTCGGCGACATCACGATCCCCCGGATCGGTCTCAATCAGGTCGTGGTCGAGGGTACAGACACGCCGGACCTGCGCAAGGGGCCCGGCCACTACATCGGCACCCCCATGCCCGGACAGGCCGGCAACGCCGCGATCGCCGGGCACCGCACGACGTACGGCCACCCCTTCTACAACCTCGACGGGGTCCAGAAGGGCGACCCCATCGTCGTGACCACGCTGCAGGGCATCTTCGTCTACGACGCCATCTCGAGCGAGGTCGTCTCGCCGAGCGACAACAAGGTGATCGCGAACGTGCCGGCCAACTGGCTCACGCTTACCACGTGCAATCCGCGCTTCAGCGCGTCGACCCGGCTCATCGTCCATGCGCAGTTGGCGCACTCCCAGCTCTTCGCCAATTCGGCCCTCCCCCCGCACGAGCGCGTGCGCCGGACACAGAGCAACGACCTCGCCGGTGACTCCAACGTCACCGTGACCGATGCGCTCTTTTGGGGCTTCTTGGTGGTCGCGCTCGGTGTGCTCGTCCTCTTGGTCGCCCACCGCTACCGGCGCCAGCGCTGGGTGGCCTACGGGGTCGGCACCGCCGGATTGCTCGTGCTGCTCTGGTTCTTCTTCGGCGCGGTAAGCCCCCTCCTCCCGGCGAGCTTCTAGGCGCCGTGCTGGTCGAGCTCCCGCTGCCCGACCACTTCCGTGGTTTCGCCGCCGTCGTGGAGAACGACGGGGGCTGGACCTACCCCGCCATCTGCCGCGGCGTCGCCGACGACGGCGACGTGCTGTCGCTCCTCGACGGTGCCCCGCTCCCCCAGCGCCGCCCCTTGCTGTTGTTGGCCGCCGTGCACTACCTCCTGCTGGCCGGCGCGCAGCATTCGCTGGCCCGCTATTACGACACGGTCGCAGCAATGCGTGGCGTGCCGTTCGAGCCGCCCGAAGGAAACCCGGCGCCCGTGTTCGCCGACTTCTGCCGGTCCCACCGCGATGCGCTGACCCTGCTCGCCGCCACCCGCAGCACCCAGACGAACGAGGTGGGTCGGTGCAGCGCACTGATGCCAGGCCTCTGCTACGTCGCGGCCGACCACGGCTGGGCAGAGCCGATTGCGCTGCTCGACCTCGGGACGTCGGCCGGACTCAACCTGCTCTTCGACGACTACGCCTACACCTACCGCGCCCGGGACGGTGACGACGTCATCCAGGCGGGCACGCGGGGTTCGGCGGTCGCGCTCGAGTGCACCGTGCGGGGCGACCCCGCCGCCCTGCCCGAGCTCCGTACACCCGCGGTCAGCGCCCGGGTCGGGCTCGACCTGGCGCCGCTCGATGCGACGTCCGACGACGAGGCGCTGTGGCTCCTGGCCTGCCAGTGGCCGGACAACCCGGTGCGGTTCGGACGTCTGCGGGCCGCGCTCGAGAACCGGCGGGCGTCGACCGACCCGCCGCGGCTCGAACGGGGCGACATGGTGACGGACCTGCACCGGGTGGCGGCGACGGTCGGCCAACGCGAACCGCTCGTCGTGTTCCACTCGTGGGTCGCGGCCTACCTCGACGAGGCGCAACAGCGCGCGCTGGCCACCGCGGTGCGCACGCTCGGCGCCACGCGCCCGGTGCACCACCTCTACCTCGAGGCGCCCTTCGAGACACCCGGCCTGGAGGCGCCGCCCTCGCCCGAGCCGCACCAGGGACCGGACCTCGCCACCGCGCTCGTGCACGTGGGCCCCGGCGGCGAGGCCACGCGCCTCGCCGACGCGCACCCGCATGGGTACTGGATCCGCTGGTGGCCGCCCTCTCGTCCTCGCTGAGCGACGCGCTACTCGTCGGGTCCCCAGGGCGCATCCCGACGGGCGGGCACCTGGACACCCTCCTCGGTGACCCTCGCGGCCGACCCCACTGATTCGCGGCCGAAGCGAGCCCGGATCGCGTCGACCGCTGCGGTCACGTCCTGCCAGGACTGCTCGCGTGCGAGCGCGCTCTGATTCTCCGCCCGCATCCCGTCGCCCAAGTCGAAGGCGAGCTGGTCGCCGCTCCCTGGGCTCAACCCCGACGCACTCACGCCCAACAGTCGGATGCCGTCTCCGGGATCGATGCCAGAGAGCAGCGCCGCCGCCACCTGGCCGATCGCCCCGCCGGTCGTGATCGGCCGGTCGAGCGTGTGCGAGCGCGTCTGCAACGAGAAATCTGTGAACTTGACCTTGACCGTGACGGTGCGGGCGCCCGTCGAGGCGCCCCGGAGCATGGTGGCCACTGACTCCGCCATCCGCAGCACGTGGGTCTCGAGCTCGGCGGGATCGGTGAGATCGCGGCTGAAGGTCTCCTCGTGACCGATCGACTTGGCCGCCCGGTTGGGCTCGACCGGGTCGGGATCTTCACCTCGTGCGAGCGCGGCGAGATGCTCGCCGCTCGCCTTGCCCAGCCGCCGCACCAGCGTGCTCGGAGGGAGCGCAGCCAAGTCCCCCACCGTGCGCACGCCCAGGTCATGCAACCGCTTGGTCGTCGCCGGACCCACGCCCCACAGGGCCCGGACGTCATGGCCGTGCAGGAAGTCCAGCTCGTCCCCGGGCTCGACGAGACAGACACCCGGCCCGGGCTGCAGCCCTTCCCTCGACGCCCGAGGCTTTGCCGCGCGCGACGCCAGCTTGGCGATCATCTTCGATCGCCCGATACCCACGGCGCAGCCGAGCCCGAGCTCGTCGTGCACGCGTTGGCGCAGTCCGCGCGCGATGTCAACCGGTGGCCCGAGCAGTCGCAGCGTGCCGGCCACGTCCATGAACGCCTCGTCGAGCCCGATCGGCTCCACCATGGGCGTCACATCGAGGAGGATCGCGTGCAGTTGCGCGCTGACCTCTGCGTACCGGCTGTGCCGGCCGGCCAGGAAAATGGCGTGGGGACACAGTTGGCGGGCCCGGACCGACGGCATCGCCGAGTGCACCCCATAGGCGCGGGCCTCGTAGGTGCACGAGGCCACGACGCCGCGCGCCCCGGCACCGCCGACGATCACCGGCTTCCCGGCCAGCGAGGGGTCGTCGAGCACCTCCACCGACGCGAAGAATGCGTCCATGTCGACATGGAGGATGGTGGGGACGTCGGGGCGCGCCGGGCGGTCAAGCACCGAGGTGCAGCCGGCGGAACCCCTCGGCGTACCCGACGCCGGCCCTCCGGCCCTCCTCTTCGGCCCGACGCCGTACGGCTTCGCCCGCCCACCCCTCGCTCTGCCCGGCGAACTGTGAGCGGTGACATTCGACCGCCGCCGCCTTGGCCTCGATGGTGTCGGTCACGTCGACCCAGTCGTCGGGTTCGAGCGTGCCGGTCATCAGTGCCAGCGACACCTGATGGGCCGGACCGGCCCCCGGGAAGTAGTGGGGCAAGGCCGCCGCGGGTGCGACCGCATCGAGTAGGGCGGCGCCCGCGATGCGGTGGTCCCGGTGGTTGAAGTAGTCCTGTCCGAAGAAGACCGCAGTGGGATCGTGGCCGCACACGACGGCCGGCCGCAAGGCACGGACCCGCTCTACCAGACTGGCCCGGAAATCGTCCGAGTCGGTCAGCTCGCCGTCCCCGTACCCGAGGTTCTCGACGCTGGTGAGCCCGATGAGCGCGGACGACGCCTCCAGCTCCTGCGCACGCCGCGCCGCCAGGTCGGCCGGGTTCACGGTCTCGTCGAAGGTGCCCTTGCCTCCGTCGGTGCACACGACGAGGTGCACGTCGCTGCCGGCCTTGGCCCAGCGGGCCAGGGTGCCACCGCAGGCCACGTCGGCATCGTCGGGATGCGCGTAGACGGCCAGGACGACCCGGGGCGCCTCGTCGATCACTTCCGCTTGGGCTCCGTCGTCTTCGTCAGCAGGCCCGCCTCGCGCTGGAAGTCGCCGGCCTCCTCGAAGCCCTTGTAGACGCTGGCAAAGCGGAGGTAGGCCACGTCGTCGAGAGCCTTCAACCGCTCCAGGACGGCCACGCCGACCTGTTGGCTGGTGGGCTCGCTCGTCTGGGCACGCAGCGCGTCCTCGACCTCCTGAGCCAGTTGCTCCATCTGCTCGTCGGTCACGGGCCGGTTCTTACAGGCGGCCCGCACACCCTCGACGACCTTCGCCCGGTCGAAGGGCTCGCGCAGGCCACTCCGCTTGACCACCCACAACGGAACCTCCTCGATCCGCTCGAAGGTGGTGAACCGTCGTCCGCAACTGAGGCACTCCCGGCGGCGACGGATGGCTCCCCCGTCCTCGGCCTGCCGTGAGTCCACGACGCGGTCGTCGTCGAGACCGCACCACGGACAGCGCACACCGCCGACGATAGTCAGCGACGTCAGGGAATTCGGATGTGCTCCCCGGGCACGACCACCGAGGAGCCGACCTCTCGGGCAAGCGACGAGGCCAGCGTTGCAGCATGCGACGGGTCCGCCTGCCGGGCGATGGAGGCCAGGCTGTCCCCCGGCTTGACGATGTACACCTGGCCCGGCGCCGCTGGGTCCTGCGCAAGGTTGCTGCCGCCGAGCTGGCGCAGCGGCAGCGCGAGCAGCACCAGAAGGACCAGGACGCACGCGGCCAGCGCCGCCGACAGGACCACCCGGACGCGGCGCACCCGGGGGGTAGGTGCGACCCGCGCCGGCTGGTCCGGGAGGGCGTACAGCCTGAGGGGGTGGCGGCACGCCTCGAACTCGAGCTCAAATGCGACCGACATCGGCGCCCTCCTGTTTCGAACACCTGTTCGCTTCCTCGATATTGCAGCACGAACACCTGTTCGCTGTCAACCGCCCTGCCTGGGCGTTCCGTGCCTGGTGTGCACGGTAAGGCCAGGGTGTGACACGAATCCTGTCAAAAGCACTTGATTTGCTGAAGATTGGCAGGCCCGCACGAGCGTCGGCGGCCGCCGAACGGCCAGCAGCGAACAGATGTTTGCTTTGGCGACCCGGCCTCGGTAGCTTGGTCTGTCACGAACGAATGTTCGCCCCCTGGAAGGGGACCGGCGGCACCGCCGGGGTGGGCACCAAAGGAGACGCCGATGGCCGAGGTCCTGAGCGGGAAGCGGCTGCAGATCCTCAGTTACATCGCGGACAGCCAGCGCGAACGGGGCTACCCGCCATCGGTGCGGGAGATCGGCGAGGCGGTGGGGCTGACGTCCTCGGCGACGGTGCACACGCATCTCGCCGTGCTCCAACGCGAGGGCTATCTCTCGCGGGACCCGAGCAAGCCGCGGGCGATCCAGGTGCATTTCGACCCGCAGACCGAGACCAAGCTGGTGGCCGGCCCCGTGCACAACGTGCCGCTGGTCGGCGACGTCGCCGCCGGCACGGGCGTGCTGGCCGAGGAGAACGTCGAGGAGCTCATGCCCATGCCCGAGCAATTCACGGGCAAGGGGCCCTCGTTCATGCTGCGGGTGCGCGGCGACTCCATGGTCGATGCCGGGATCTACGACGGGGACTACGTCGTGGTGCGCCAGCAGCCCGAGGCGAACAACGGCGACGTGGTCGTCGCGGGCATCGGCGGCGGCGAGGCCACGGTGAAGACGTACAGCCGCAAGGACGGACGCGTCGTGCTCACGCCGGCCAACGCCGCCTACGAGCCGATGACCTTCGGAGCCGGCGACGAGGTGACGATCTTCGGCAAGGTCGTCACGGTGGTGCGCTCGCTGAACTGAGAGGGGCGAGCGGCGGCCCTACGATGCGGTTGCGCTCGCCAGGACCGTCGCCGCCAACGCCATCCGGTGGTCCTTGGACCACGGCGGGCCGAGCGCGCGGCGCGGCCCGTGCAGGACGTCATGGGCCCGCGCCCCGAGCAGCTGCGCGGCGGCGGACTCGACGCTCTTGGGCTCGTAGAGATGGACCGCCCAACCCCGCCGCTCCGCCGCGTCCGCCAGCACCTGGCGGTACATGACCGAGTCCGCCCGGCTCTCGTAGGGCACGCGCCGTTGGACGGCGATGTCCTCGGGGAACTCGGGAGGCCAGGCGGCGACCGAGAGCGACACGATCGGTGTCGCAACGTCCCCGACGAGTTCGTCGAGCGCCACCGTCGACGCCCGCATGGCCGACGCCCGCACCCGTGCCACCAACGACCCCAGCTCCTCGTCGTCGACCGGCGCCGCCGGGCGATGGAGCGCGTGCGGCCCGCCGACGTGGTGGACGGGCGCCGCCGGCAGGCCGGGGTCGACCAATTCGATCCTCCGGCGGTCGTGGACCACGTGATCCGACGACGCCGTCACCGCCACCGCCCAGCCCAGATGGTGGGCCACCCCGAGGCGCATGCGGCGAACCTATCTCGGCGCGGGCGGTCCCGAGAGTTGGACGAGACGAGACGGCCTATGCCGGCGTCCGGGCGCCGACCGTCTTGATCATCTGCAGCGCCGGGTTGTCGGCGTCCCACAGCAGTGGAAATTCCTCCAGCGGGCGGAAGCCGTAGGCGAGGTAGAAGGCGCGCGTCTTCTCGTAGCCCTCGTCGGGCTTCGACGGGCCGCGCGTCTTG
>Ga0306920_100004458_pt1 | contig 17925 bp, 16 predicted proteins | sample flu12Cox44000170_FD_204666 | JGI IMG/M metagenome (GOLD analysis project Ga0306920, IMG submission 204666) | Lab enrichment of tropical soil microbial communities from Luquillo Experimental Forest, Puerto Rico - flux4day.12C.oxic.44.000.170 (v2)... | ecosystem: Environmental > Terrestrial >... | reverse complement strand
ATCACGGCCGGCTATGGCGATCACGGCCAGCGGCCGCGGGTCAGTTCGTGATAGCCGGGACTTGGAGCAGCCGGCTGGTCAGCGCTCGCATCCCGCAGCGTTGCGCGGTCGCGAGGGCTTCGTCCTGCCAGGCGACGTGGCGCGGGTCGTCCAGGCGGCGACCCAGACGCGCCGCGTCGGTCAACGCCCAGACATGCGACCAGAGGTGCCCGCCACGGGCCGGGCGGCTGCGGGTGACGGCATCGGCGAGGTATTGCAGCGCGGCGCTCAGATCACCGGCTGTGGCGGCGTGCAGGCCAAGACCGTGTGCCGCCCAGGTTTCCCAGCACGGGTCGGCGGCCTGGCATGCGCGCGCGAGAGCCTCCTCGAGTAGGTCGCGTGCCGTCACAAGATCACCGGTGGCCACCGCGACATGACCGAGTAGCGCGAGAGGGGCCGCCGTGACGCCGGCCCAGGAACGTGTCTGCGCGATCTGCAGCGCCTGGTCCAAATGCCCGCGGGCCGCGGAAAAGTCGCGGGCCAGCAGGCTGGCCCGCCCGGCGTGGGTCAACATGATCGGGAGAAAACCGTGCTCCTGGCCGGGATCGGCGTTGAATCCGTGGCGGAAGACGGCGATCGCCGCGTCGATGTCGCCGCGGTCGAGCAGGCTGACACCACGAATCGCCGCCACCTCGACGACCTCGCCCGCCTCGCCGCTCCCCAGCGCCTCCGCCTCCGCCAGCCTGCGGTCAGCCCGCGGATAGATCCCGCGCAGCACATCGGATCCGGCCAGGTTGCGGTACGCGGCCGCAGCAGTTGCCCGATGACCAGATTCCCCGGCGAGATTGATGGCGCGCTGGAGCGCGATCTCCCCCTTCCTGATGGCGTGCGGTACCGGCGCCGATGAGCGCCGAACCCAGCGCGAGATGCGCAGTGGCGGCCAGAGCCGCGTCCTTGGCGACGTCTGCCTCCTCGCACGCGGCCCGCAGCACCTGCACCGCCGCGCCCACCGCACCAGCGGTCACTTGCGCCTGTCCTGACTCGAGCAACGCCCGGACGCGGGCGGGGGTGGACGGGCCATCCACCTTGGCCGGCACCGTTTCGGCCGCGAGGAACACGGAGGGCTGTGGGTCGCAGCCGAGCTCGCGACGGAACAGCCGCACGGCCGACTCCAGCTGCCGGCGCGCGGCCAGCGGGTCACCGCTCATCGCGTACGCGCGGATGAGCAACTCCTGGTGCGTGTCCGCCAGGGGGTTCAGTGTGACGAGGCGGCTGGCGTACCTGACGCCGTCATCGAGGTTGCCGACGCTCAGCGCATTGAGCGTCGCTTCCTGCAGTACGGCCTCGGTCAGCGCGGCGAGGCGGCGCCGCTCGCCCATCAGCCACGTCTCGAAACCCGCACAGCCGGGGAACTGCATGCCTTCGAGCAGTTCCCCGCCGAGCCCCTCTAGTTCGACCGCGTCCTGCCAGCGAGCGGAGGCGAGTACGTCGACGTCGAAACGCACAGACCCGTTGCCGGGAAGGCTCACCACCGATCCGGACAGGGCGCCAGGCTGGCCGAGCAGGCGGCGCACCTGGCCCAGATTCCACCGCAGAGCTGCGGCGGGGTCCTGCGCGCTGTCGAACAGCAAAGAGATGATCCGGGCGCGCGGAACTGGGGCACCGGTCAGTGCGAGGTAGGCGGCGATCGCCCACGGCTTGTTTCCGCGCAGCTGCACGCCGCCTGCGTGCGGGCGGCCCAGCAGCCGGATGCAGCGAGGTGCGGGCACGATTCAGTCTCTCATCGCGAAGCTCGGGCTCGACTCGATGACCTGGCCATCCATCACGATGAGCGCCGGGCGGCGAAGCACGTCCAGGTCAATGCGCGGGTCGGAGCCATACAGGACCAGATCGGCGGGCTCACCGGATTCGAGACACGCCAGCCCGAGCCAGCGGCGTGCGGTCCACGAACCGGCGCCGATGGCCGCAGTGACGGGCATGCCAGCGTCGGCCAGCCTCGTGATCTGGTCGACGATGATGCCGTGTGGCCCCTGGCCAGCATCCGTGCCGGCCAGGACCGTCACGCCGGCCGCATGCGCGCGCGCCACCGTCCCAGGCTGTGCGTCGAGTGCTTCGCGCATCCACTCCTGGGTGCCCGCGCTGAAGCCCATTGCCGCCGCGAACTCGCACGCGGCTTCCGAGCCCCCCGGCATCAGCGTCGGGACCCAGGCCACGTTGCGGGCACGCATGGCCGCGAAATGAGCGTCGGTGACTGCCCAGCCGTGCTCGACCGAGTCGACACCAGCGGCAACCGCGGCATCGACCGCCTCCGGGCACACCGCGTGCACCGCGACCCGCCCGCCGGCGGCGTGCACCTGCGCGACCGCCGCGGCCAGCACATCGGCGGGCCAGTTCGGGACGAACTCGCCAGTGCCCAGGAAGTCGCCGATGATCTTCGCCCATCGACCGCTGCGAGCTGCCTCCTCGACCGCTGCCCTGGCCAGCCCGGCACTCGTCACCTCCCGCGCCAAGCCGGGGAAGTACCCGTCCGGCGGGGCGAGGAACCGCCCGGCCGTAATCACCCGCGGCCACCCGGCCTCCTGGGCGAGCAACTTCGAAGCGTCATCCGGTGAACCAGGTTCCCGGATCGCGAGCACGCCCACGGCTAGCTCGACCGACGCGCTCGCACGGACCCGAACCGCAGGCTCCTCATGATCCCCCGCCGGGCTCGCCAGGCTCAGATGATTGTGAACGTCGGCAAGACCTGGCACCACCCACCCGGCAGCGTCCGGTTCCCGTGAGGGCAGCGGGGTGGCATCGGCCACGACACCGTCCACGATCACCAGGTCACGAATCCGGCCGTCCTCCACCATCGTGCCGCGCACACACAACGATTGGTTCATCACGCCTCCTCTGCGTCGAAGAAGATGTACCTTCCGGCCGCGTGACGGGCCGTGTGACCGACACCGGATTCAGTTCCGTGGCGCCAGACGCATCCCGTGGGGACCGTCCCCCGGCCCGGTGACCGAGTCGTCCCCTAAGGCGGATGGCGGCCGGGCAGATACGGCATTCGGCCGATGCGGCGCGCGAGGTCTTACGGCGAGCATCGGGGGTGCTGGATCGAACAGATGGAGGCGGTCCGATGCTGAGTACCGGATTCCCCCGGGCAGACGTGGAGAACGACTTTCTGCGGGCACGGCGGCGCCAGTTCCTGGCCACGCTGGCGTTCCGCCTGCGCGGTGGGCGCGGCGACGGCAACCGGCTCGTGCGACTGGATGACGTTGTCGCCCCGCTGTGCTGGCGCGGCCAGCGGCAGCTGGGGCTGCAGACCATCCCGGTGGATGCCATCGTCGGCACGGCTGGCGCGCGGCGCGACTTCGACCGGCACTTCCGGCCCACCTCCACCCAGGTTCGGTACCGGTGGGAGCGCCTGGCCTTGGCCGTCCGGCGCGGCGAGGCGATCCCGCCGATCGAGGTTTACCGCGTCGACGGCCAGCATTTCGTGGCAGACGGCCACCACCGGGTCTCCATCGCCGCGGCGACCCGTCAGCGCCTGATCGACGCCTACGTCACCGAAGTGCGTACACGGTGCCGCTCCCGCCCATGAGCGGGAAGTAGCGGCCGGGGTCGGCCTCAGCTGGCCCCGGGCGCGCCGGCTGGTCCGGAGCTGAGCAGCACGCCGACCGCGGGCTCCGGCCGATCAGCAGTCGTCAGCAGGCTGCGCACCGCCCTGACCTGGTGCAACGAGATTGGATGCCGTGTCAGTGGTCGTGTCAGGAGCGTGACAGGCCGGTGTCAGGCCGGGTGCCGATGGTGGTTGCATGACAACTTCAGCGATCGCAGTTTCGGGACTGCGGAAGGCATTCGGGGACAAGGTCGTGCTCGATGGCATCGACCTGGATGTTCCCGCGGGCACGGTTTTTTCCCTGCTCGGCCCGAATGGGGCGGGGAAGACGACGACGGTCAACGTGCTGACCACGTTGATGAGGGCCGACGGCGGCACGGTATGCGTCGACGGCCATGATGTGGCGACCGGCACCAAGGCCGTACGCGCGGCCATCGGGGTGACCGGCCAGTTCGCCGCGGTGGACGAGATGCTGACCGGCCAGGAGAACCTGCAACTGATGGCCGATCTCAGGCGTTTGGGCTCCGGCGAGGCCAGCCGGGTGATCACCGGCCTGCTGGAGCGGTTCGACCTGGCGGAGTCGGCACAAAAGCTGGCGGCGACCTATTCCGGCGGCATGCGCCGGAAGCTGGATCTGGCGATGACCTTGGTCGGCAATCCCAAGATCATTTTCCTGGACGAGCCGACGACCGGCTTGGATCCGCGCAGCCGCCGCACGATGTGGGACATCATCCGCCAGCTGGTGGCCGAGGGCGTCACGATCTTCCTGACCACCCAGTACCTGGAGGAAGCCGATCGGCTCGCGGACCGGATCGCGGTGCTCGACCAGGGCCATCTGGTCGCCCAGGGCACTCCCGGCGAGCTCAAGCGCCAGATCCCCGGCAGTCACGTCCGGCTGCGGTTCGCAGGCGACCTCGAACTCGACAGCGCGCTGCGGATCCTCACCGACTCCACCCGGGACGGCCAGGAGGATCTGGTCCTGCGGGTCCCCAGCGATGGTGGGGCCAAGTCGGTGCGGGCCCTGCTCAATCAACTCGATGCACATTCCATTGAGGTCGAAGAGTTCTCAGTCCATACGCCGGACCTCGATGACGTCTTCCTTGCCCTGACCGGCCGCACTAGCACGAAGGTGAATGCACGATGAGCGACTCGATGATCATGCTGCGCCGCAACTTCAAACACACCGTCCGGAACCCGGTCGCGGTGTTCAACGCGGTCTTGTTCCCGATCGTGCTCATGCTGATGTTCGTCTACGTGATCGGCGGCGCCTTCAATGTCGGAGTCAAGTACATCGATTACGCGACGCCGGGCATGATCGTGCTGGCGATCTGCTACGGGCTGAGCGCGACCGCGCTGGCCGTGAACTCCGACATGACGAAGGGGATCATCAACCGGTTCAAGGTGATGGATATATCCCGCAGTGCCGTACTGAGCGGTCATGTCGTCGCCACCATGCTCCGCAGTCTGGTCGCCATTGCGGCCATCATGGGGGTGGCGTTCGCGCTGGGCTTCCGGTCGCCCGCGAGTTTCCTCGAATGGCTCGGTGCTATTGGCCTGATCGTGCTGGTCTCCTTCGCGGCCAGCTGGCTCACGGTCGCCCTGGGGCTGGCTGCGAAGACTCCGGAATCAGCGGGGATGGCCGTCGTGCCGCTGATCCTGCTGCCGTTCCTGAGCAGTGCGATCGTGCCGGTCGCCACGATGGGAGCCGGTGTACGGCAATTCGCGGAGTATCAGCCCTTCACACCGATCATCGAAACACTGCGCGGGCTGCTGGCCGGAACACCGTCAGCCGGTGACGCGGTCGCCGCCGTCGCCTGGTGCGCCGGGATCGCCCTGGTGGGATACCTGTGGGCGCTCTCCACCTTCAGGAAGCGAGCGTGACCTCGACCAGCTGAGGCCAGCTCGTCTGCGTGCCCTCCCGCGTCACCTCGGCGAACCGTGCTTCGCCGAGGTGACGCCGCACGTCCCGCTCGATCCTGGCCGCATCCGGGTGGGACCGATCCGGCAGGCCGCGTACACCGACGCTGGCCGCGAGCAACCGCGCCGCCTGATCGCAGCGGCCGAGGCGAACGGCCAGGTCCGCGATCCCGACGAGCACCTGCGCGATCAGGAGCGGGTGTCCCGCCACGGACGCCGCCTGCCAGGCAGCCACGCGGTGGGTACGGGCCTCACGCAGATCGACGGCCAGGTAGCCGAGCACGTCGTGGATTCCAGCGCGGATGTCCGCCTGATCCGCGTCGTCGCCCATGAGGGTGGTCGCGACGCCGAGTTGATGGCGTGCCTCCTCGGCGTCATCACCCCAGCGGGCAAGCTCCGCCTTGGCGAGGGCCAGCTCGATCAGCGCGTACGGCCAGGTGACCCCGTCGGCGCACCGCTCGGCCTCGGCGATGGCGGCCGCACTGGCGGCGTGATCGCCGTGCAGCCAGTACAGCAGGGCCTGCCGGGTCCGCAGCCCGATGACATCCTCGATGGCACCGACCTCGGTGACGACCGCGATCGCCTGTTCGTAGTGCTCGCAGGCATCGGCGAACTCGCCGCGCATGGCGATAAAGCCCCCCAGCTCGGACAGGGCCAGCGAAATCCCGAAGCGTTCGCCGAGCGTCCGGAACTCGGCGAGCGCCATCTCCAGATACGCCTCGGCTTCCGGGCCGCCTTGGCCGATCACGATGCGCATCTTGCCGAGCTGCCACCGGGCCAGGGCGCCCACCCAGGGGTCCTCGGAGTCCAGCAACGGCTCGAACGCGGACAACGAGGCGACCGGCGCCTCCAACATGCGTTCCAGCGGGGCAACCAGCCCCAGCAGCGGATTGCGCCGCTGACTGCGCTGGCTGAACCGATACGCCTGGTGGATCCACTCCGCGATCTGGTGTTCGTCGCCACGCCCGGAGCCCAGGAACAGCACCACCAGCGCGTACACCATGGCCCGGACGTCATCGCTCACCTGGCCCGGGGTCTTGGTAGCGGCGACGATCAGCTCGAGGCCTTCGGTCCGGTGCCCGCCGAGCCACCAGTACCAGCCGGCCGCCGCCGCGAGCCGCATCGCCGGCTGCGCCTCGCCGGCCGCGAGCGCCCCCCGCATCGCGGAACCGATGTTGTCATGCTCGGCCTCGAGCATGGCGAGCCATTCCAGTTGCTCGGCGCGGCGAAGATGCGGTTCCGCGGTCTCGGTGAGTTCGGTGAAGTAGGCGAGATGCGCGTGGCGCACCGGGCCCGATTCCCCCGTCTCCGCCAGCCGCTGCGCGGCGTACTCCTTGATCGTGCCGATCATCCGGTAGCGCGGTGCGCTGTCGCCCTCTGCGAGCAGCAGCGATTTCTCGGCCAGCGAGGTGAGCAACTCCAGCACCTGCTCCTGCTCGGCCGCATCGCCTGCGCAGACCCGCTCGGCCGCCTCCAGGCTCGCCCCTCCGGAGAACACCGAGAGCCTGCGCAGAACCGTCCGCTCGGCATCGGTGAGCAACTCCCAGCTCCAGTCGACCACCGCGCGCAGCGTCTTGTGCCGTGGCAACGCGGTACGGCTTCCGCTGGTCAGCAGGCGGAACCGGTCATCGAGCCGGTTGGCGAGCTGGTCGAGTGACATGGTGCGCAGCCTGGCCGCGGCCAGTTCGATGGCCAGCGGCATCCCGTCCAGCGCCCGGCAGATGCGCACCATCGCCGTCAAGGCGTGTTCGTCGACTCCGAGATCCTTGCGCTCTGCTTGTCCCGCCCCCGCGCTTCGCGCCCGCCCCCGCACCGCGCCCGCCCGGTCCCGGAGCAACCGGACCGCCGGCGAGGAGGCGATCTGGCCGGGGCTGGCGTCCCCCTCCGGCACGGGCAGCGGCTCGACCAGCCACAGCGCCTCACCGGTGATGCCGAGCGGTTCCCTGCTCGTCGCCAGGATCCGCAGCCGCCGGCACTCCCCGAGCACTCGATCGGCGAACTTCGCCGCCGCCTCTATCACGTGCTCGCAGTTGTCCAGTATCAGCAGCGCTTCCCGCTCGCGGATCGCGGCGATCAGCCCGTCCGTCACATCCGCGCTCGGTGCTGCACCGAGCAGAGCATCCCGGAGGCCGAGCGCGGCCAGCGTCGCCTGCGCCACGTCCCCGCCCACCTCTCCTTCCCCTTTCACCGCGCCGATGGCGGCGAGCTCCACCAGCCAGACCCCGTCCGGCAGGTCGCCGATCAGCGTCCGGGCGGTTTCCGTAGCCAGCCTGGTCTTTCCCGAGCCGCCCGGCCCGACGAGGGTGGTCAGCCGATGCTCGGTGATGAGCTCGCGGACCGCGGCCACGTCGTCGTCCCGGCCGACGAAACTCGTGAGCTCGGCGCGCACGTTGGTCGTCCGGGTCTCTTCCCGCCGCCCCAGCTCGCCCCGCAGCAACGCGACGTGCAAGGCCGACAACTCCGGCGAGGGGTCGGCGCCCAACGCGTCGGCCAGCGCTTCCCTCGTGCGCTCGTAGGTGAACAGGGCCTCGGAGTCGCGGCCGGCTGCCACGAGGGCACGCATCAGCGCGGCAACCAGCCGTTCCCGCAGCGGATGCGCGGTCACCGCGTCGGTCAGTTCCGCGATTACCTCCACGCCCTGGCCGAGACTGACCTCCGCTTCGAACCGGTCCTCCATCGCCGTCAGGCGTAGCCCCTCGAGCCGAGTCACCGCAGCGTCGAACGCTTCACTGTCCTCCAGCGCGACATCCTGCATGGCCGCACCGCGCCACAACGCGAGGGCTTCGCGCAACAGCCGGACCCGCCCGGGGCCCTTCTCGCGGCGAGCCTGAGCAAGCAGGAGTTCGAACCGCACGGCGTCGACGGCGTCGGGTGCCACCGTCAGCCGGTAGCCGCCCGGCTGCCCCTCGATCAGCCCATCCGGTAGTGCCTTCCGCAGCCGGGAAGCCAAGCGTTGCAGGGCATTCGCCGCGTCGGAGGGCGGACGCTCACCCCAAATCCAGTCGATGAGCGTCGCCTTCGGGATTATGTGACCTGGTTCGAGCGCGAGGGCGGTCAACAGCGCACGCAGCCGGGCGCCCGGCACGCCGGCGAAGACGCCGTCGTCTGTGCGAACCTCGAATGATCCGAGTATCCCGATCTGCATCTAGCTGATTTTGCCATGGGCGATTGGGCAGACCGGCTGCTGACGCGGCGCGTGGTACCCCCGTCCGCCGAGGGGCCGCGGGAGCCAGGAACGAGAGCCAGCGGATTGCGGCTCTCCCGGGCTCCCGCGACCCGCTCAGAGCGTTGACGCAGGTGGGAGGTGGATCAGTGGTCCTGCTCGTACTTGAACGAGAGCGACAGCTTCGTGCGGTAGGTGATCGCCCCGCCCTCATCCAGGTGGATGTCCTGCTTAACGACCTCAGCTACCCGGAGATCACGGATGGTCCCGGCAGCAGTCCTGATCGCCTCCGCCGCCGCATCTTCCCATGACGTGCTGCTCGTCCCGATGACCTCGGTGACTCTGTACACGCTCATGACACTCTCCTCTCGACGGCTACAAACCCGGAACATGCCAGGACCGGCGGGGCCAACATCCGGCCCGGAACTGGCCGGGCGGGCAGCGTTCAGGTATCGCCAGGATTGAGCCTGGCACTTGGCTCAGGCAGCGTCCAGGGCCCCCAGTGCTGCAGAACGCGGCCGCACGACGCCGGCAGCGCCTGGCAAAGGGCTGCAATGCGCTCCTGCCAGGTGATCTTCTAGTGCGCGCGGCTGGCGACCCAGGCCGTGATCAGGTCGGCCGTCTGCACCCGCGCGGTGGCTGGTTGGTTGGGCCCGGCGGCCAGGCTGCGCGGCAGTCAGCTTGCCTGAACCGAGGGAGGACCCATGCAGTGGCGGAACGAGGAGTTCGACCTCGGCGGTGTCAATCACCTGGCGCTGGCCTGCTCGGACATGAAGCGGACCGTCGAGTTCTACACGCAGGTGCTCGGCATGAGGCTGATCAAGACGCTCGACCTGCCCGGCGGGCCGGCCAGCACTTCTTCTTCGACTCCGGTGGCGGCAACGCCCTGGCGTTCTTCTGGTTCCCCGACGCTCCCGGCCCGGTGCCGGGCGTCTCCGCACCGGTGACCGTGCCGGGCATGGGGGAGTGGACCAGCGCGGTCGGCTCGATGAACCATGTGGCGTTCAACGTGCCCGAAGAGCGGTTCCTTGACTACCGCGCCAAGCTGAAGGCCAAGGGCATCCGGGTCAGCCCCATCATCGATCATGACGACAGCGAGGCCGGGTGGCCAGGGAACTGCACCCCGGTGTCTTCGTCCGCTCGTTCTACTTCCAGGACCCCGACGGCATTCTGCTGGAGTTCGCCTGCTGGCGGCGGGCCATGGGCCAGCCAGGCGACGTCCGGCACGAACCCAAGACCGCGGCCGACCGGGCCGGCGTGCGGGTCTAGCCGGGCGCCCCTGCCGCCCGTGGCGGCGAGCCTGTCAGCGGGCTGGTGTCGACGTATCTGAACTCGGAGACGCGTTCGGTGAACTTCCAGCCGTCCGGGGTGCGCTGGTAGCGGTCGTGGTACACGAAGTAGTTCAGATGCGAGCTGCCGTCGCGCCCGCCGGCGAGCTCGCTCAGATAGGCACGGCCGGTCGCGGTGCCGCCGTCCAGCTGGATCGTGCCCGGGTGGGTGGTCTGCACGAAGTAATCCATGAGAGCCTGCCGCCGCTCGCCGAGGGCGCGGATCTCCTCCGGCCCGGCCGCCTCGATGCCGGCCTCGGGGATCCGCACTACGCCGTCGCGGGTGAACAGCGACGCGAGGCGGTCATGGTCGTTCATCATCACCGCGTCAGAGAACTCGCCGCGCAGCGCCTCGATCTCGACGCGGTCGGCGATGGCCTGAAGGTCGCTCATCGGGTTTCCTGCCTTTCAGCCGTCATCGGTCCTGCGGGGCAGCCGGGCCAGATCAGACACCGGGCCGAGGTGGCCGAGCTTGTCGGGATTGACCACGGCGCGGATCGCCTGCACCACGCCGTCGGCGACGTCTAGGGCGAACACGCTGATCACGCGCCCCGTGGCGTCGTAGGCCACGGCGCCCGGCTGGCCGTTGATCCAGGCCAGCCGCAGCGCGACGCCGAGCACCCGGCCCCGGCGGAACAGGCCGACGAGGTGCCGCATCACGCCCTGCCGCCCGGCCAGCGGCCTCCCGCGCACCTGAGCCTTGCCGCCGCCGTCCCCGTGCATCACCACGTCAGGCGCGAGCATGCCGAGCAGCGCGTCCATGTCGCCGCCCGCGGCCGCCTCGAAGAACCGGCGGGCGAGTTCCTCGCCTTCCGCCCGCCGCGCCGCGGTCGGAGCGCTGTGGCGCGCCTGCCCTCCGGCGCCGATGCGCTGCCTGGCGCGGGCGAAGATCTGGCGGCAGTTCACCGCGGTCTTGCCGGTGATCCTCGCCACGTCCGGGTAGCCGTACCCGAACACCTCGCGCAGCATGAACACCGCCCGCTCCACCGGCGAGAGGGGCTCCAGCAGCACGAGGAATGCCATGGACAGCGAGTCGGCAAGCTCGGCGTGCTCGGCCGGGCCCGGCCCGCCGGCGGGCACGACGACCGGCTCGGGCAGCCAGTCCCCGACATAGGTCTCCCGGCGCACGCGCGCCGAGCTCAGGTAGTTGATGCCCAGCCGGGTCACCGCCGTCGTCAGGTACGCCTTCGGGTCGGCGATCGTGGTTCCCGCCTGGCGCGCCCGGGTCAGGCCGAGGAATGTGTCCTGCACGATGTCCTCGGCGTCCCCCACCGATCCGGTCATCCCGTAGGCGATGGAGAACAGCAGCGGCCGGTACTCCGCCTCCGCCGCGCCGGCCACATCCGCCGGCCCGGGCACGGAACCCCTCCCGTCATCCGCTGACCCAGGCACGGAACCCCTCCCGCCAGCTCGCATACCGCGGTTCCCAGTCGAGGTACTTCTTTGCCTTCTCGTTCGAGTATCCGCGTGAGCTGGTCATCTGGGCGACGACGAACTCCCCGGCTAGCAGCCGCCCGAGCCAGGCCGGCATCCGCAGCGGCGGCTTCGCGCCCAGGACCCCGGCCAGGTAGGGGAGCCACTGCGCGACCGGGGCCGGATCGTCATCCACGACGTTGTAGATGCCAGGCGCGCCGCGCTCGATCGCGGCGACCGTCGCCGCGGCGGCATCGGTGATCTCGATGAACGACCAGATCCCGGCACCACCGCCGATCACCGGCACCTGCCGCTTGCGCACCGCCTCCATCAGGAAGTCACCGGTGCCCGGCCCGTAGAAGCCGCCGTAGCGCAGCACGAGCCCCTCCTGTGCCTGGGCCACCGCCGTCTCCACATGCGCGATCGCGGCCGGCGCTTGCACGGCCGACGGGATGGGCCGCCAGCCCAGCGGATCTTCTTCGGTCTTCAGCGGGCCGGGACGATCGTCCGGGCCGGCGCCCGCGTAGCTTTGCGCGATGACCCGGCGGGTGCCCGCCTCGGCGGCGGCCGCCAGCAGGTTGTCAGTGCCCCGGGTCCGGAGTTCGTTCGTGGAGGCGAACAGCTTGTCGGGATTGCGGAAGCTCCGCATGCCCGCCAGCGCGGTCATCTCGTGGACGATCACCTCCGGCGCGGCGGCCTGCACTGCGGCGATCACCGCCGTCCGGTCCAGCCCGTCCACGACCACCGGCTCTGCGCCCGCCTCGCGCAACAGCGCGACCTTGCCGGGCGTCCTCGTGGTGGCGGTGACCACGTGACCCTTCGCGACCAGCCCAGGAACCAGGTGCCGTCCCAGTGCCCCGGTCGCTCCCGTAACGAAAACCCGCATTGTCTTTCCCTTCGCATGGTGCTCTCCCTTGAAGACAAGCCACTACCCGAAGTTGTGACATCCAAGGCAGGCCCGGTGCTGGGGGACGATGGGCTCATGGCTAGCCGCGTGCCCTTCTATTTCGTTGATGTCTTCGCGACCGCTCCGCTGACCGGCAATCCGCTGTCGCTGGTGCCCGATGCCGATGGCCTGGACGAGGCGCAGATGCGCGCGATCGCGCGCGAGTTCAATCAATCCGAGACCACGTTCGTGCTGCGCACATCGCTGCCCAATGCGACCGTGCGGCTGCGTTCATTCACCCCTGCTGGCGCCGAGGTCGGCGGTGCCGGGCACAACGCGCTGGGTGCCTGGCTGTGGATGGAGGCCGCGGGCCGGCTTGCCTCTCCTGCCGCGGGCCGCAGCCTGCGGCAGGAGATCGCCGGGCAGGTGCTACCGGTGGAAGTGGTCCGCAAGGCCGGCCAGCCCGCCGTGGTGTGGATGGACCAGTCACCGCCGGTCTTCGGTGACGTGGCCGGCGACCGCGCCCGGCTGGCTGTTTGCCTGGGCCTGGGCGAGCAAGATCTGCTGGCGGAGGACGCGCAAGTTGTCTCCACCGGTGCCGGTCATCTGCTGGTCCCGGCGCGCGACCGCGAGGCGGTTGACCGGGCCATGCCGGACCCGGCGCGGCTGGTACCGGCTTTGCAGCAGGTGGGCGCCGAGGGCTGCTACCTGTACAGCCCGGATCCGGTCGATGCCGCCGGCGCCGTCGCGTATGCGAGGTTCTTCAATCCGGCAGTCGGCATCGCCGAGGACCCCGCGACGGGAACCGCTGCCGGGCCGCTCGCCGCCAGGCTGGTCGCCGCGGGCAGGGTCCCCGATGAGTCCACGGTCGTCATCGAGCAAGGTCATGCACTGGGACGGCCCAGCAGGATTGCCGTTTCGGTCTCCGGGCAGCGCGTTCGCATCGGTGGCTCGGGCTTGGTCGTGGCGGAAGGAACACTGACGGTGTAGCGGTCATCGTGCCGCCCTCTTGTACCGGGCCAAGAGCGTGGCACCGGACTGCGAGGCCGACAGGAGCTCCAGGTCGGCGGGCGGGCCGTCCGCGGGGAACAGCCGCTCGCCGGTACCAAGAACCGTGGGGAAGGTCAGCAGCCAGTACTCGTCGATCAGGTCGTTGCCCATGAGCGTGTGCACGAGGCTCAGGCTGCCCATGATGATCACGTCCCGCCGCTGGTGCTTGACCGCGTCGATGATGTCGCCGTCCACGGCTTGTGAGTTCACCCACGCCGAGGTGCTGGTCAGTGTGCGGGTGGCGACCAGCTTCGGTACGGCGTTCATCCGGGCCGAGAACGGATCGTCGCGCCCGGGCCAGATCCGGGAGAACAGCTCCCAGGTCTTCCGGCCCAGCAGCAGGACTCCCTCATCCAGCACGCTGCCGAGCCGGAACTTGTCTCCGGCGATCTCCTCGGGGCCGTGCCGGAACGCCCAGCCGCCGGCCGGCGTGCCCCCGGTCCCATCCGGGTCGGTGACGATCCCATCCAGGGTGATGAATTCGATGACGATAACGCTCACTGTGGCTTCCCTTCGGTCGATGCCCACCGGTACATACCGGCGGCATCACCCGGACTCATCGCGGCCGGGAAGCCTATTTCCAAAAGCGCGGCTGGCCGATAGCGGCGGGAAAATCGGTCGCTGCAGAGGCCCCCCATCAGGCACCATAGCCAGGCTGGATGCTCCGAACGGGGAACAATGACTACGCCTGAAGAAAGTCGCGGCGCACCGGCCCACAAAGGGGCGGTGCTGCTCGCGCTGCGCTACTACGGCCGCCAGATGGCCAGGCTCTGGCGCTTCACCCTGCCCGGGATGTTGCTGCCCGCGCTGGGGAACACGTGCATCTACTACGTCGCGCCGCTGATTGTCGCTAAGCTCGTCGGCCGCTTTGCCCACCACGGGCTCACCGGGATCGACGCGGCGATGCCCTATGTGCTCGGCTTCGCAGGGGCGCTGCTTTTCGCCGAGATCGTGTGGCGGATCGGCCTCTACGGCGTGATCCGCCTCGAAGGTCACGGGATCGAGAACCTCTACGTGATCGGCATGGACGAGCTGCTGGCGAAGGACTCGGCGTTCTTCCACGAGAACTTCGCTGGTTCGCTGACCAAGCGGGTACTGAGCTTCGCCACCCGGTTCGAGGACTTCACCGACAATCTGGTGTTCAACATCGTCAGCAGCCTCGTGCCGCTGGCGTTCGCCTCGGTGGTGCTATGGCACTACGACCCGTGGCTCGTCGCCGGGCTCCTCGGCCTGCTCACGATCACCGGCACCGGTATCGCTCCGCTGATCCGCCGTCGCCAGAAGCTCGTCGACCAGCGCGAGGAAGCGATCGCGCGGGTGTCCGGGCACGTTGCCGACAGCCTGATGAACATGGACACGGTCCGCGCGTTCGCTGCCGAGGACCGGGAGGCCGCCGAGCACAGGTCGCGCGTCGCCGACCAGCGGCGGAAGACGCTGCGATCGTGGGACTACGAGAACCTCCGCATCGACACGCTGGTCGCGCCGATGTCCGTGCTGACCAACGCGATCGGTCTGCTGATCGCGATCTCACTCGTTGGAGGCCCGCACGGAATCGAGGCGATCGTGGTGGCATTCGCCTACTACTCCAACGCGACACGGATCATGTTCGAGTTCAACCAGATCTACCGTCAGATGGAGAGCTCGCTGACCGAAGCCGCGCAGTTCACCGAGTTGCTGCTGACGCCGCCGACCGTGGTCGACCCGATCGCGCCTGAGCCGCTGCGGCCGAAGGCGAGCGACGTCCGGTTCGAGCGCGTGACGTTCGCGCACGCGGGCGGGCCGCCGTTGTTCACCGGCCTGGACCTGACCGTGCCGAGCGGGACCAAGCTCGGCCTGGTCGGCCGATCGGGCGGTGGCAAGAGCACCCTGACCCGCCTGCTGCTGCGAATGATGGATATCGACGGCGGCCGGATCCTGATCGGCGGGCAGGACATCAGCAAGCTGCGCCAGTCCGATCTGCGCAGCCTGATCGCCTACGTGCCGCAGGACCCGGCGATGTTCCACCGCACGCTGCGCGACAACATCGCGTTCGCGCGCCCGAATGCGACCGACGCGGAGATCCGCCAGGCGGCGCGGGCGGCGCACGTGACAGAGTTCGCCGACGCCCTGCCGGACGGATTCGACACGATGGTCGGCGAGCGCGGCGTGAAGCTGTCCGGCGGGCAGCGGCAGCGAGTCGCGCTGGCCCGGGCGATCCTGCGTGACGCGCCGATCCTGCTGCTCGACGAGGCGACCAGCGCGCTGGACTCGGAGAGCGAAATCCTTGTCCAGCAGGCGTTGTGGCGGCTCATGGAGGGCCGGACCGCGCTCGTGGTCGCCCATCGGCTGAGCACGGTCGCGCGCATGGACCAGCTGGTCGTGCTGGACCACGGCCAGATCGTTGAGAAGGGCACGCACCAGGAGCTGCTCCGTCTCGGCGGAACCTACGACCGGCTGTGGCAACACCAGTCCGGCGGCTTCCTGGAAGACGACACAATCCCAGCGATGCTTGCCGAGGCCCGCGGCTGATCGCGTGAGCCCTCTCCGCGGATCCATGCCCTAGGCATGGATCCGCGGACCTCACGCGCAGCGGACGGGGGCCTCAGCCGCCGTCCGCCGCAGCCCGTGCCCTAGCGACCTCCCGTCGCAGCGCTGGGGGGAGCGGCCGGTTGACCGTTGCCTGCCAGTCGATCTGCTCGAGTATCGGTCCCTGTGTGTCCTCCCCCTTGGGCATGGCCCGGGACTGTCGCTCCAGCGCCTTCATCGCCGGGGTCTGGGGGAGATCGGCGACTTTCTCGTTGATGAACGATGGGTCAGCGACGGGGGTGAACGGCGTGAGGTCGGCAGGTGTGAGCTGAGAGGCCTGGTCCTTGTTCTGGAACAGGTCGTACAACGGACGGGCGTTCTGGTCGTAGGAGGAGAGTGCGGGCAGCCCGAGGATCAGCTCCATGGTGCGGATGACGCTGGCCTGGTCGTAGCGCTGGTGACCGATGTACCCGCCGTACCTGCCGTTGGCCGACACGTGCTTGGTGTAGGGGCTGGCCACCAGCAGTACGTTGCGGTGCCCGTCGACGTGGTCGATGCCGTCTTGTGAGTCGTCTTCGACGACGAACACGGCCGTCGAGGACCAGTAAGAGGAATGCGACAGGGCGGAAATGATCTCGCCCAGCGCAGCGTCATTCTGGGCAACCTCGGCGCGCGGCGTGAACGTGGCCGACAGGCCGGTCGTGTGGTCCTCGGGCAGCACCATGTAGCTGAAGCCGGCCAGGCCCTGGCCGTTGGCCGGGCCGCTCGGTGCCGGGCTGCCATCGGCGTTGAGGCCAATGTCGTTGAGGAACGCAGCCGCCCCCAGCCGGTCGTCCACGCTCAGGTTGGCGTCGCCGTTGATGGCGTTGGGGTAGCCGAGATCGGTGTAGGAGTAGATGGGGAAGTTGCCGATCGACAGGAGGCCGTTGATCACCGCGCATCCGGCCGGCGGGCTCGCCCCGGTGCACGGGACCGGCGTGGTGTCGGTGTAGAGCGGCCCGGTGTACTTGGCGGGGTTGGGCCCGAGGAAGGGGCTGCACGGGCTGTTCACCGGGAGGCCATTGCCGTCGGGTGTGATGGCTCCGTAGAACTCGCCGTAGTTGCGGAGCGTGAAAGATCCGCCCGACTGATTCTGCTTGGCAAGGGCGCTCTGGAACAGGCTGCAGCGCTCGGGCTCGGCGACGGGGGAGAGGAAGTCCGAGCCGCGGTTGCGGTCGGAGTAGTTGAGGCGCCACGCCTTCTCGATCCAGTCGGTCACGTTCGCGGACGTCGTCCACCAGTGACCCTGCACGCTCGCCTCGCCGTCGGAGAAGAAGTTGTCGCTCGAGGCGAACTGGCTGACGATCGCGTGGCCTTGCGGGGTGGCCGACGCCAGGTACTGATAGGCCGGGTCGGCGTTGACGTCGTTCCGGGTGTTGGCGAGGTCGCCGTAGACCTGGTCGTAGGTGCGGTTCTCTCTCACGATGTACAGGACGTGCTTGATCGGCGACTGGCCGGCGTTGGCGGCATCGGGCACGGGGTTGTCCGGGCTGCGGAACTCGCCGCCCGACTGCTTGATGGCCCATGCAACGAAGGCACTGTCCGTGGCGAGGTGCTCGGTGCCCTGCGAATTGCCGTTCTCGCCCTGACCCGGGCCACCAACCCAGAAGCGGCTGAGCAGCGACGGCATGTTGCCTTTGTCGTTGTAGTTGAGCCCCTGGAGTTGCACCTCCGGGTGCAGTGTCTGCGGGAAGGTCGAGTTGGGCAGCAGCGAAGGGGACCCGCCGAACAGCGTGGCGAACGGGACAGGGTAGGGGTAGGACGGGTCATGGGCGGGGTAGCGGCTGCCGAGGCCCTTGGCGGAAACCGCGAGCACACCATGATCGCGTGGGTTGACGGCGACCGCTGTGGGGTACCAGCCGGTCGGCACGTAACCGTCCACGTGCCACCCCGAGGCACCCTTGTCGAGCACCGTCACGGCGTCGTCACCCGCGAGTGCGACGTAGGCGCGGGAGTTCCCGTCGTACGCGACCGCGTCGGGGGCTGAGCCGGTGGCCTCCCCCGGCGCCCCGTGGAGCGTGACATTCACGGCCGGGGCGAG
>Ga0306920_100004456_pt1 | contig 17933 bp, 18 predicted proteins | sample flu12Cox44000170_FD_204666 | JGI IMG/M metagenome (GOLD analysis project Ga0306920, IMG submission 204666) | Lab enrichment of tropical soil microbial communities from Luquillo Experimental Forest, Puerto Rico - flux4day.12C.oxic.44.000.170 (v2)... | ecosystem: Environmental > Terrestrial >... | reverse complement strand
CGAAGCAACGGTGGATGTCGCGCCCGGTGAAAACGTGTTTGTCGCGGCCTTGCCTGATGTGATTGTCCGCCTGCTCGATCCCACCAAACCGCTCGGTTATTGCTACGAGAGTGCTCCCTACTGGAACATCCAGAATCTGTATCGCATTAACGTTTGCGTGCCCAAGGATTGCGTCGGACGCCTGCCCACGGCCTGTCAAGGTTCGAACGCTATCCAGGCCATCGGTGATATCTTTATCGGCACGCCACAAGTGGATGGCTCGCGGGTGGGCTTTAACAACTTCCTGGGCCCCGATGGCAAGATCACGGCGAGAAGCGCCATCGCTGACGTGCCGCCGGCGCGCTGCGCTGCCTGGTTTGGACTGCTGGATTTCTTTGCCTGCTTTGTGGACCACCCCGAAGTTACTCAGTACACCATCCGGTTCCAGAACAGTGACGATCCCAATCCGCGATTCTTCCAGGAGAGCTATCGTCATCCGGAGATCGCCCTGCTCGGCGTCCCCGGCTACAGCGGCACCCTCATCGGCCCGTTCACGCGCTCGGTGCATGTCGATGGCGGTCCAGCCGTGTCCGTACCGGTTTACGACAACATCGAGCTCAACCCTGCGTTCGTGCTGACCCACCGCGACCGCAAGGCGATTATCACCAGTTCATCGTATGCACCCGTGGCGGCAGCGCCGCACAATGACCTGCGTTACGGGCCCACGACCTTCCGAATTCAGGGTTACAACTCGTCGGGCAACCTGGTCACGCCGGCCGACGACAGCATCACGCTGTACATCGACAACAACTGCGCGTTCTTCGACATTGCATCTGTGAGCTTGCTAGGAGCACCCGGGGGCGACTGCGCTCTGTTCAATCTGCCTTCGAACAACCTGTCCGCTCCGCTGACGGTGCAGTATCGAGCCAATCAGTTTGCCGGATTTATGGACTCCTACGGGCTAACCGTAAGGAAGGGCAACGCTGGCACGGGGACTCCTGTGCGGGTAAGCGGTGGACAGATCAGTGGAGCGTATGTCCACGGCGACGATATCGCCTGCAATTCGCTGGTAGGAACTCTGAACGATGTCACACACGACGGCTCCGGCTACGTAATCGTGGACATCGGCCCGCCGGCTGTGGCCCCGTTCAACGGCAACTGGCTGGATGCGAACCAGCCCTTCTGTACCTTCGCGGTGAATTTGAGTTGCGCGGTGCGTCTTACCAACGGTTATCTAGGATCGTATCCGGTTGGGTGCGGAACGTTCCAATACTTCCTCGGCATCCAGCAGTCGCCGTAGGAGATGCGCTTCTATTGGCTCGCGCTGGGGATTTTGGCTCTCTGGCGCGTAACGCACTTGCTCAACGCCGAAGATGGCCCGGCAGACCTGCTCGTGGGCTTTCGCCGGGCCCTCGGTACTGGACTCTGGGGTAAGTTGCTTGACTGTTTTCTCTGCTTGAGTCTTTGGCTTGCCGTTCCCTTTGCGTTTTTTCTCGGAGAAACCTGGAAGGAACGGCTGCTGCTTTGGCCCGCACTTTCGGCGGGCGCCATCATACTTGAGCGCTGGCTGTTCCACGAATCACCGCCAGTCCAGTACGTAGAGGACGAACCCGATGCCGTGCTGCGGGAAAGCGCGCCAGCAACTTCAGAACTGGGCGAGGCCGGCCCCGGGCCCGGCTCCAGGGCAAGCTAGCGACGCGATTCCACAGCGTCCGTCCGTGGCCCGTAGCCCGACCTATTTCGAATACACAGGGCAAACTGGACTGACGGCAGTCGGTCCTATTACCGGCCGGCGTTACCGCTTTGTGGAGCCTGGCGCGCGCGTTGCCGTAGACTACAGAGATGCGCCGTCGTTGCGTGCCGTCCCGATGTTGCGCCAAGTTCGCTAGCCGAACCCGTGTGGCTGCAGCGCGGGGCTCCTCGCCGAATCAAGGCCCGCTGGTTGACCTACTCCGCTGAAACACGTTACACTTCTATGGTTTGCCTGTACTACGCGTGTCCCGTCAGGGGCACCCAGCTGCCCGGGGCGCTCGACCCCGTGAAGGTTTCTTTCCTGCCGCTGGTAAGTGCAAGTGCACAAACGAGTTGCGCGCCGTCGGAAGAGGATGGCCCAGTTGCGTGTTCGCAACAGCTTAAGTTCAGGAGATTTGCCATGTACGCGGTGATCCGCGCCGGGGGAAAGCAGTATCGCGTCGCACCCGGGGACGTGATTGAGATCGAAAAGCTGCCACAGGAGAGCGGAGCAGAAGTGCAGTTTGGCGAGGTGCTGGCGGTCAGCGCCAATGAAGGCGAGCTGACCAAGCCGGCTAACGCTGTCGTCACCGGCCAAGTGGTAGAGCAGGGACGCGGCGATAAGATGCTCGTCTTCCACTACAAGCGTAAGAAGCAGTACAAGAAGTTGCAGGGACACCGCCAAGCTTATACCGCCGTGAAGATCACGGGAATCAACATCGATGGCCAGGTGCATACGGCGTAATGCTGGCGTGTCAGTTGATGGCGGTCGCAATTTCAGCCGTCAGGCGGTTCGATTCCCTGGCCCTGCACTTATGGTCGTCAACCCGGCAGCTCTTGTCGAGCCTGCGTTTTTGGAAGGCAGGCGGCGAAGCGGAATTTTGATGGGTAGGCACCATATAGATTCCCGAGTCCCGTAGGGACGTCACAACAATGTGCGGGCTTCAGCCCGCACCCCGAGAAGAATTTATGGCACACAAAAAAGGTTTAGGAAGTTCCAGAAACGGCCGCGACTCGAATGCTCAGCGCCTGGGTGTAAAAGCATTTGGAGGCCAATTGGTTCCAGGCGGCTCCATCATCGTGCGGCAACGGGGTACCCGCATCAAGCCAGGCCTGAACGTCGGCCGCGGCAAAGACGACACCCTCTTCGCCAAGATCACCGGCGTCATCGAGTTCAAGGACCGTGGCACGCTGGGCAAGTTCGTGTCGGTGGTGCCGAAAGAAGTAACTAACAATTAGTGTAGTAATTAGCTGCTTCGCTGGCGCGCTAGACCTGGTTTGGGAAGCTCGCTGTGCGTGGGATCAGTGGTGAGAATCGAGGCTCCTCTTGCGAGGAGCTTTTGATTTTGGCGAAGGAATATTCTCAGCGGCCGTGAATCGCATCTTGTTTAACAGGTCTAGACTGATCACTACTTGCTAATTGCTAATGGCCAATGACTGCTTCAATCAAACTCGTCGAATGCCCACGCGATGCGTGGCAAGGCTTGCCCGGACAGATTCCGACCAACGTAAAGGTCGAGTATCTGCGCGCGCTGATTAGTGCAGGATTTAAGCACATCGACGCCGTGTCGTTTGTCTCGCCGAAGGCCGTTCCCCAGATGGCCGATTCAGAGAACGTGCTCACCGAGCTTGATCCGCCGGATGACGTCGAGATTATAGGTATCGTGGTCAACGAACGCGGAGCAGAACGTGCCATTGCCACCGAGGCCGTGCATACGCTGGGCTTCCCTTACTCGCTCTCCGCAACCTTTCTCAAAAATAACCAGAACCAGACGCCGGAGGAGAACCTCGAGATCCTCGAGAAGGTGAAGCAGAAGGCCGACGAGAACGGACTGAACACGGTTGCGTACATCTCGATGGCTTTCGGGAATCCATACGGCGACCTGTGGAACATCGAGGAGCTGATTGAGGGCATCAGCCTGCTTGCCGACACGGATGTGCACGCCATCTCCCTGGCCGACACCGTGGGACTGGCTACGCCGGAACAGATTGGCGACCTGCTTGACCAGGTGTTTGCGAAGTTTCGCGGCGTCGAGATCGGGGTGCACCTGCATAGCCGCCCTGAGGATGCAATCAGTAAGGTGCTTGCCGCTTACGACGCAGGCTGCCGGCGCTTCGATTCCGCAATCGGCGGCATGGGCGGCTGTCCCTTCGCACAGGATGTGCTGGTCGGGAACATTCCCACCGAGAAGCTGCTGGAAGCTGTGAAGCAACGCGATGTCGAGTCTCCGATGAAGAAGCCGATCACCGAGCCATTCCGACTCGCCGTCGACATCGCCAGCCGCTTCAGCGGACCAAAGATGTAACACGAGTTCGCCCCGGCAATCCTCCCTCGGTGAAAATGTTGCCTGCAACAATCCGAGCGAGACAAGGATAAAATCACCGCAGCATGTCCGCCGAACAGCGAACCATCTTCCATGTCGATATGGACGCGTTCTTCGTGTCGGTAGAAGAGCTCTACGACCCGTCGCTGAAGAACAAAGCCGTCGTCGTGGGCGGAGCAGCCAACGAACGGGGTGTGGTTGCCGCGGCTTCGTACGAGGCGCGCAAGTTCGGGGTACATTCGGCGATGCCGCTGCGTACCGCGGCCCGGCTCTGTCCTCATGCAATTTTCGTCGACGGGCACCCGGAGCGCTATCGGGAGTGCTCGACCAAAGTTTACGAAGTGCTGAACCGTTTCTCGCCCAAGCTGGAGATGGTTTCGGTAGACGAGGCTTACGTCGATATGACGGGTACCGAGCGGCTGTATGGTCCTCCATTGCGTGCTGCGCACCGGCTGCACGTCGCAATGAAGGCCGAAACGCAATTGAACTGCTCGATCGGCATTGCAACATCGCGCTTGGTTGCGAAGGTTTGCTCCGATCAGGCAAAGCCGAATGGAGTGCTTTGGATCGTTCCCGGAGGCGAGATAAGTTTTCTCGCGCCGCTCGCTGTGCGAAAAATCCCTGGCGTAGGCAATGTCATGGAGAAGCGGCTTGAAGAGCAAGGCATCTGCAAGGTCAGCGATTTGGCTGCTCAAGATGAGTTGTGGCTGAAGCAACGGTTTGGCGCGCTTGGCCTAGCGCTTGCCGGGAAATCGCGAGGGCTTGACGCCGGAGGATGGTTCGACAACGATATCGGTGAAGACGTCGGGCCACGCTCCATCAGCCACGAGCACACCTTCTCGGAGGACACCGACGACCAGCAGGCACTGGAAACAATGCTGGCGCGCTTGTCGGAAATGGTGTGCCGGCGCTTGCGGGAACATGAGTTGCCGGCGCGCACCCTTCAACTGAAGCTGCGCACGGCCGGCTTCCACACCATCACCCGGGCACGGAGTTTGTCACAACCGACGGCAGTCGATTCTGAAGTCTTCGCCGTCATTCGCGATTTGTTCCGTCAGAACTGGCGTGGCGAGCGTGTACGATTGCTGGGCGTTCATGCTTCGCAATTCGAGGCTGAAGCCGAGCAGATGAGCCTCGGCGGCGCCAGCGCTCATGAAAGATGGAACCAGGCGTTGTCCGCGGCGGACAAGCTGCGGGAGAAGTTCGGTGAAAGTGCTGTCTCGCTGGCGACAGGCATGAAGGCGCGTTTTCGCGAGCGCACGCATGAGAATCCGGCCAGCCTGCCAGGGAAGAAGAGCAAGAAAACAGATCAGTAAAGCGACGCCTCGCCCAGCGGGCGCGTCTTCCAGCGGCGGTGAACCCAGAGCCACTGGTCTGGGTATTTGCGTACATAGTCCTCGATAACGCGGGTGAACAATGCCGTATTTGCGACGGCATCCGCTTCGTCGTCGCCGGTCTTGACAGGCTCCAGCGGAGGATCAAACTCAACCCGGTACTTCCTCAACTCCGGGTCCCAAATGGTGAAAGCCGGAACGACCGCCGCACCGGTTCGCATGGCCACTCTCGCTACACCGATCGCGGTACAGGCAGGGACACCAAAGAAAGGCACGAACACTCCTTGTGGAGGCGTCATGTTAGTGTCCATCAGGACGCCAACGGTTTCGTTGCTGCGCATGGCGGCGAGCAAGCCGCGTGCGAAGTCCTGCTTATCAACGACCGTATTGCCGTGCAGCGTTCGGTATCTCGTGACCAATGCGTTAACGTAAGGATTGTCGAGCGGCCTGACGATGATGCGCATGGAGTGGCCTTGCAAGGAATGAAAGAACGAGCCCACCTCCCAGCCCCCAAAGTGTCCCGTTAGGAACAACACTCCCAAGCCTCGCCGTTCGGCCGCCTCGAAGTTTTCGAAGCCTTGGTACACGGCGACTTCGGATGCGTTGCGCGTCGTGTAATAGGGAAATAGACAGAACTCGGCCAACAGCCTGCCCAATGAGGTGTACACGCCCTTGAGGATCTTGCGGTGCTCCTTCGGAGACTTCTCGGGAAAAGCGATCTGAAGATTACGCAAGCCTACGCGTCGCAGCTTCGGGTAAATGAGATAGACGATACGTCCAAGAAAAATGCCCACGCCCCGCGCTACCGAACGGGGCAACACGCCAATGACCCGCACGAGCACTGCCAGTGGCGCATATTGCAATCGGTAGAGCATCGCCGGCAGCTTGACCGTATCATCCGCGAAAAATCAGTGTCAACGAACGAGCGGTGCCAAACGGGAAAGCGTGAGCGCTTGCGGCCCGGACTTGCGCTATTGGCCGCCCTTTCCGGAAGGCGCAGTCGCGGGTTGAGCTGCCGGGGATGAGCTTCCCCCGGTTGCCGGAGCGCTTTGCGTTGCAGCCGGCGTAGCCGCCGTGGGGGCCGGTGCAGTAGCCAATGCAGCATCCGAGGCTGGCGTTTCGGAAGCGCCAGATGGCGTGGTTGCAGGTTCAGGTGCCGTCTGGGTGGACGCAGGCGGTGCAGCGCTGGCGGGCGCTGATGCAGTGGTGGCCGGGATAGCTCGCGGCGTCGGCGCGTATTTCTCTACGGTGTTGATGAAAGGCTCGGCCTCTTTGGGTAAAGGCGTTTCTCCGCCGAGAATCGTGCGGAAGGGAATGTCCTTCCGGTAGAACGCCTCGGTATCGCCTCCGTCCTGATGAATGACGCCTCCACTCAGAGACACACCTAGGAAGAGGCCGCGTGCGCGCGAGTAGGTCAACACCTGCGCGCGAAGAGTCAAATCTGTGCTGGCCTGCGCGTCACGACCGACAGGACCGGCAGCTGCCGAGGCATCGCCACCCAGCTTGAACTTGCTTTGCAGCAGGTGCTGCATACCGTCGTCGGTACGAATGACGAAAACCAGGTCACTGGCCTGGCCCCCTGCCTGGAATCCAAAGCTACCTCCAGTGACTTTGAAGAAGACTGGCGCGCTCCAACCCTTCCCGGTTCGGCATGTCGCGACGCCTTTGCCGTAATTCGCGCCAAAGACAAAGCTAGCCTTTAGCATCGATGGAACAATCGCCAGGCACTTGGCACCATCCATGATTTTGCCGGGGATACCGCGGTCGGGCGCCTCCATGATCTGAGTAAGTACAGTCGAGGCGCTCTGTAACCGGTCAAGGTCTGCACCCCGCGTGTCGGATGCCTGCAAGCTGCAGGCGACCAGCAGGGTCGATAGCATGGCTAGCTTTTTCATCGCTACGCTCCGGGTTGACGCAGTGGTCCCCGACAGGGTCACTCGTCGTCGTTCAACATCTTAAGTTGAATGCTCGCGTTCAGAGCCGGAGATCGGCGCCGACAGGGTTACTCTCTAGTGACCCATCGTGGTGCAGCTCAAGCTGTTCAGAGCACGAAACCGCTTGTCGAAAGAAACTGCTTTTGCCCTGTTGAGCGAAAAGACGCATGGTTGGCGACAAAAAACGAAGGGCCGGAATCGGGGACCCTCGTACCCTTTTCCGACCCTATCTCCCAGGTTCTGTGGTAGGTGAGATCAGTATGCCAACGCAGTCACCCGGTTGCAAGATAACGAGAGTACAGGGGGTGATTGTACTAATGGACGAGCAGGACTTGCCCTTTAGTAACCTGCTCGGAACTCACGCGGCTTGCTCGCAAACGGAAGGCGCTAAGCGCCACCCAGCAGTGAGTGCGTCAACGCGTGCACCGATAATGCAATGCGGTTTTGCACTCCCGCTTTTTGCATGAGTTTTGTGATGTGCGCCTTCACCGTACGTTCCTCAATTCCGAGCTCAGCGCCGATCTCCTTGTTTGTTCGTCCTGCTACCAACAGTTCCAAGACCTGGCGTTCCCTCTCGCTAACCCCGCCTACGGGAGAAATGGGCACAGTGCTGGAGTTGGCGGTCACCTGCTCGATAAATTTTGCCAGTACCTTTCGTGGCGCCCACATCGATCCACTGTGAACCACGCGGATCGCCTGCTTGTATTCCTCCGGTCCCGCCGCCTCATCGAGATATCCCTTCACGCCCGCCGCAATGGCGCGCAACATAGCGTCGTCTCCGGCAGGCGCGCCGGTGAGGATAATCTTCGAATGGGAACTATTACTTCTCAAATTCGCGATCGCGTTGTGGAGGGAAGACATTCCGTGAGATCCCAGCAGAACGACGTCGCAGCGCAATGAGTATGCCAGGTTCAAGACGCCCAACGCTTGAACGGAGAAGTCCGGATCCGATTCAAGAATTGTCCGCAGTCCAACAAACCGGAGCGGATCGTAACCGATAACGGCAATACTGATCTTCGGTTTTACTTTCTTAGCCGTCGCCGGCATGAAGTTGTCCTCACTGATCTAGAGTAGAACAACTTTCGTGGATTTCGTAATTGGCACGAACGTGCCATGTGCGTGGCCCGCATGGTGAGTCTCAAAAGCACTTGCGAGTTATGCGCGCACTGTCTGCTCAGGCTTGCTTGCGCCGAGACGCCTTCGCAGGCTTAAGGATATGCACCTCGGACTTCTTCTGTGCCTCAATGGCGGGTTGCGGTGGCTTCTTTGGCAGTTGGGCGAGGCTTTCCTTGAGAGCGGCCATGAGATCGACGACTGGCGCGAGTTTCTTCGGCTTTTCGACTTCGGTTACTTCCCTGCCTTCCAGGCGCGCCTTGATTAGCATCTTGAGGTTCTCTTCGAACGTGTCGTGATACTTTTCGGGGTCGAACTTGTCGGCCAGTGCCTCGATAAGCTGATGCGCGACCTTGACTTCGGCGTCTTTCAGTTCGACTTCGGGGCGGCCAAATCCATCCAACTGCCGCACTTCGTCGCGGTAGTACATGGTATGCAGCATCATGCCGCCGTGGTACGGACGCAGGAACACCGTGTACTCACGATTGTGCATCGTGAGCTTGGCAATGGCGACGTAATCCGTTTCTTCCAGCGCCTGGCAAAGCAGGGCATAAGGACGGCGGCCCGCTTCCTCCGGTACCAGGAAATACGAGGACTCGAAGTAGATGGGGTCAACCTCGGAAGCTTTGACGAACTCGAGGATCTCCATGGCCTTCGCCGTCTTCGGTTCGATCTTCTTGATCTCGTCCGGCTCAATGATGACGTACTCGCCCTTGCGGTACTCATACCCTTTCACAATCTCACTGCGCTCCACCACGGTCTCGTCATGGGGACACCATAGCTGCTGCTTGATGCGCGTGTGATCGGGTCTGTGAAGCATATGAAAGGAGACATGGTTGCCGCGCGCACCGGAGAAAAGGCGCACCGGCATCGAGATCAGTCCAAAGGTCAGGTAGCCAGACCAAACAGAAGAAGCCATCGTTTTTTCACCTTAACTCGCGGTTCGGGCAGACAGCATCACCGTTCTTTGCCGCGATGGTTTCGCTCGTGCAAGCTTCGGATTGGACGCCTTGGGCTGCCAATCTGTTAGGATGCGCTGCAAAGGCCTGTACGACGTCTGCGGGTGGCGCACCCGGAGGTCTGCCACGAGTCGGGCCGCCATTGTACTACTGCAAGTGACTCTTGATGAACCTCTTCCAGTTTAGGGGAGTACCGGCGGCGTTAACAGCAGTCCTTTTTGCAATCATTGCACGGACGCTGGGATCGGTGACCGACGGCGGTGCCGTCGTCGGGATCGTAATCACATTCGTGCTCATGGTCGGCGCCGGTTTTGCCGGCTTCGCACCCTTACTGGCGCTGTTTGTTGTCACCTTGCTGGCTACACGTTGGGGCTGGCGGCGCAAGCAGCGCCTTGGGCTCGCCGAGCGCTCCGGAGGACGGACGGCATCGCAAGTACTGGCGAATCTTGGCGCGGCGGCATGTTGTGCGCTTCCCGTGCGGTGGTTTCCCGAGTTCAGCGATCTTCTGCTGACCGGTTCGATGGCGGCGCTAGCCGAAGCTGCCGCTGACACGGTGTCCAGCGAGATCGGCCAGGCCTCCGCGCATACCGCTTATTTAATTCGCGATTTCAGCCCGGCGCCGATCGGTACCAACGGGGCTGTGAGCCTTACAGGTACATTGGCCGGTGGCGCCGCCGCGTGCCTGATTGCCTGGATCAGCGGATTGTGTGGTGTTGTCAGCTGGTTCTGGACGCCGACGATCGCATTAGCTGGAACTGTAGGAATGCTGATTGACAGCCTTCTGGGAGCAACGCTGGAGAACTCTGGCCGCATGGGGAACGACTCTGTCAACTTCGTAAGCACGGCCATAGCTGCTGACCTTGCGCTAATAGCCGGGCTGGTGCTGGAGCGGGTTGGGAGATGAGCATGGCTTCTCAGACTCACGGTTGGTGCTGTGCGATTCCTTCCGGCGTGCAGCCACGAGATCGGTTCCCGCCGACAGAAAATTGCGGTGGCCAGTCTCAAGCTATATTGGTTGTTATCGCATCAGAATCTCAAAAGTTGCCAAGGCTTGTGCTGCTTGGCACACCGCCGGATTTCGATGAAACTCGTTGTCAAAAAGTGCATGCAAGGTTTGTCCCTGGTACTCGTCTTTATCCCTGCTTTGTTAGCGGGCTGCGGTCGCTTCCGCGCGATGTTCACTGTCATGGCACACGCGTTCGCCCTGCTACCAGGATTGCCCGGCGACTATCTGCGCACCGCTTACTATAGGCTCACACTGGATCGATGCTCGCTTGAGAGCCGGATTTCATTTGGCAGTTTCTTCGCACATCCGCAGGCAGTAGTGGGCGAAGGAGTTTACGTTGGGCCGTACTGCATTCTGGGTTGCTGTGTCATCGGAGATCGTACCCAGATTGCCTCGCATGTCCAGATACTCAGTGGACGTCGCCAGCATAGCCGGGATGAAACGGGTCAAGTTGGCGGTGCGGAGCACCAGGCTTTCGAGACGGTTGAGATCGGCTCCGACTGCTGGCTTGGAGCCGGTGCGATCATTATGGCGCCGGTCGGACCGAAGTCAACCATAGGTGCGGGAGCCGTGGTTGTCAGTCCGATCGAAGCTGATGCAGTCGCCGTCGGCAATCCGGCACGAGTGATCAAGAAAGCTGTTTCTGTGGCGCGGTCATGATCGAAAGCAACCGAGATGCTCGTTCCTATGGCTCAGCTATTTGTGAAGTAGACGCCAACGAGGATGTTGAGGACCTGCTCCAACCGGCCCATCCGGGCAGATCGCGTTCCCGCAGCGTATTGATTTGCCACGACTCGGAGCCCTTGAATCGTCGCGCACTCCCCCGGTGGATGGCCTCGTTCACCGACCTGGTCGCGATTGTTGTGCTGCACGAGCCGCGGGTCCGGGTGCGCAAGCGAATTAAACGGGAGATCAAGCGGGTAGGTTTGCCTCGTTTCCTGGACGTGCTCGCGTTTCGTGTTTACAGCCGTGTTTTTCTAGATGGAACCAATCGTAAATGGGAAGAGCGGGAGCTGTCGCAGCTCGAGCAGCGTTACCCACCTGTCCCGGACACCACGAGGGTTCTGGACACGACCAGTCCGAACAGCCCGGAAACCGAACAGCTTCTGCGTGAGCTCAAGCCCGACATCATCATTGCACGATGCAAGAATTTGCTGAACGAACGCATTTTCGGCCAGGCCCGGATCGGCACGTTCGTTATGCACCCCGGAGTTTGCCCGGAGTACCGCAACGCCCATGGCTGTTTTTGGGCGCTGGCGAAACGTGACACAGAGAAGGTCGGGATGACTTTGCTCAAAATCGACAAGGGCGTCGATACCGGACCAGTGTACGGATACTTCAGCTACCCCTATGACGAATTGAGGGAAAGCCACATAATTATTCAAAACCGGGTAGTGTTCGACAATCTGGACTTGATTCGGGCCAGGTTTGAGGACATCATCGCGGGAAAAGCGGTACTCATCGACACCAGGGGCAGGAACTCCGGAGAATGGGGCCAGCCTTGGCTCACCGCGTATCTTAAGTGGAAGCGCACCGCTCGTAAGAAAGGCGGCTCGTAAAAATGCCTGTGCTTGCGCTCTTGTACCACGACATCGTGAAGCGCGAAGAACGCGGTTTTAGCGGCTTTCGCGGCGCAGACGCGGACATTTACAAGCTTGACCCCGATGAGTTCAGGCGACACCTGGAAGCAATCCGGCGCGTTAAATCGGTGCATATCCGCCCGGAGGGCAACGCGACCTCAAAGGCTTTTGAGCAGGTGCGTATCACGTTCGACGACGGCGGTTCCAGCGCGTTGCACGCTGCTGATCTGCTGGAGGAATTCGGGTGGCGGGGCCACTTCTTCATCGTGACCGACATGATCGGCAAGCCGGAATTCCTTACCGAATCGCAGATTACCGGGCTCCATCGTCGCGGTCACACGGTTGGAAGCCACTCTTGCTCACATCCGGCGCGTATGTGGTCGTGCACCGTTGAGCAATTGCGCTATGAGTGGAGTGAGAGCGTGCGGCGGCTTTCGCAGATTGTGCAGGCCGAGGTAACTATGGCATCGGTACCCTCGGGATTCTATTCCCATGCTGTGGGGGCAGAGGCTTCGCGAGCAGGCATTCGTACTCTGTTTACGTCGGAGCCTGTGACCGCTACTCGCAGAGTAGAGGACTGCGCGGTTCTCGGACGCTTCTCCGTCCAGGAAGGAGTCTCCAGCGAATGGGTAAGCTCGCTAGTCGCCGGAAGAGCGTGGCCCCGTTACCAGCGATATCTTTACTGGAATGGAAAGAAAGTCTTGAAAAGGATGGGCGGGACAGTCTGGCTACGGGTGCGGCGCAACATCATCGAAAAGCGCGCTGCGAACCTGCCATCCTGAGCCCTCTTATACGGCGCAAACATTGCTCCCACCGGCAACTTCGATCATAATGGCGACAGACCTCCTTCGGCCGCGCTCCGCACGGAATGTTCGCGCCTATTCGGCGGAAGCTTGTATCCGCCGATTTGCGGGAGCCGCCTAGCCGTGCTGCTTGCCGGGAGCGGGTGACCACAGGGTATATGTCCAACTTCTATCACACGACATTTTCTCCTTCCACGGACGCGATTCTGGATGAGCCTGTCGCTCAGGAAGCCCTTGCCCCACAAAAGAGTGAGGAGCAACCGGTATGGAAGACCCGAGCTGCGCAGGGCAAGTACAAGCTGTTTCACTACGTCTTGCTGGCGTATCTGTTCCTTTATTGCTCGCGTCTTCCCGAATTGTTTCCGAAAGTTCGCGCTTCCATGGCGCTGACGATCGTCCTGCTAGCGGGCGCCGTGGCAACCGGCAGGGGAACTAAGATCGCTCGCACCAAGATGGGCAAGCTTCTAATAGCATTTACGGTTTGGACTGCTCTCTGTGTGCCATTCAGCGTTTGGGTCGGCGGTAGCGTGGATCAACTGAAGACCACCGTACAGTCCGTTCTGCTTGCCGCTTTCGTGATCGCATTCGTGGGCACCGTCCGCGAGGTGCGCAATGCCATGTACGCCATCGGTATCGCGATGGCGACGGTCGCGGCCCTATCGCTCTCGACTTTCCGCACAAACACCAATCTCGGGGAGCGGCTTGGCTTTGGCGATACTTCTACCTTGCGAGACCCTAACTTCATGTCCCTCTATATCCTGATGGGGTTGCCGTTCGTTTATATGGGTGTGACCAGGGGCAAGGGGGCATTCCGGGTGCTGTGCCTGCTGATGATTCCTGTCATGCTGGTAGCGGTCGTCCATTCCGCCTCTCGCATGGCGCTCATTCTCTTTCTCGTCGGGTTGGGTATATTTTTGTACCGAGCTTCTCAGAAGGAACGGGTTGCGGTATTGCTGGCCACGGTGTTGATCGCCGGCGTGACGCTGCCGGTTTTGCCCTCATCGGTCACGTCGCGCTTCACCACTTTTTTTCACTCCTCACGAGGAGAGGAAGCCAGCGAAGCTGCGGAATCGGCCCAGTCAAGATGGGACTTGCTTATGCGCAGCCTTGAGTTGACTGCCAGGCACCCGCTATTTGGAGTTGGACCCGGACAGTTCCTGACCGGGGAGGCCAACTTAGCCAAGGAGCAGGGCAGGCGCCGAGGCCTGTGGCATTTCACCCATAATGCATACACCCAGGTTTCCAGCGAGAGCGGGATTGTGGGTGCTGTGCTTTACATTATGGCCATTGTTGCTTCGTACCGCGGGTTGGCCACGATACGCAAACGCGGTTCCACCTTGTTGATTCGCGAGATGGCTAAATACATTCAGATCTCCCTATGGATGGTGATTATCGGCGGCTTCTTCCTCAGCATTGGGTTCGGCGGTGTTTCATTCGTAATCATGGCGCTGTCGGTGAGCTTCCAACTGGCGGCAGCAGCGCAGATGAAGAGCATGCAGCCTGAGGTCCCCACTCGCTGAGATGGCAAGCACAACGCTTTCCTACGGCGAGTGATAAAGACGATGGCGCAAGGAAGCCCTGACGGGATTCTCGATATCGCGAAAGTGTGGGCCCGGCTTTTGAAGTATGGTTCCAGCACGCTGGCTGGAATACCCGCGCGCGTGCAGCGCGGCGCCGACCTTGCCCGTATCGAGGGCTTGCGGCATGAGATGGCTGAGACGGTTCGTCGAGACCCGACGTCGGCCGCGAAGTATGCCAATCATCGCTTTTGGATTCCATTCAATGCGTGCCGCATAGGTTACCTGTCCTTACATAAATCGCGGCCTTTGCGCATCCTGGATATTGGGTGCGGGCCAGGATACTTCCTCGCTGCCAGCCGCGTCTGCGGACACGAATGTTACGGCATTGACGCGCCGGCCGGCGTGTTGACCCAGACCGAGCAGCGTGTGTACGGCGAACTGTTGGCCGCGCTGGGATGCAATGGCGATGTGAGTCCACTCCTGATCGAGCGCTACGTTCCTATGTCATTGCCGCAAACCGGCTACGACCTGATCAGCGCGTTCTGGATCTGCTTCAATCGCCACCGCCAGCCGGATGAGTGGGGCGTAGAGGAGTGGCGCTTCTTCCTCGATGACGCATTAGGACATCTGCGTCCGGGAGGAACTCTGCACCTGGAGTTGAATGCGAATCCGGACCGTTACGGGAATCTGCAATTTTATGATCAGGCGACCCTGGACTACTTCCGCAATATAGGGTCGGCAGAGCGCGGCGTAGTAAGAATCCGAAGAGATGCACCGAGCAGATGACCGCGCCTCCTTTGGAAGACTGTGCTGCACCAGACTCGCGGCTCCGGGTATGTCTGCTGGTCGACACACTTGGGCTGGACGCAGGCACGGAGCGGCAAGTCGCCGAAACTGCAAAGCGTTTGGATCCCACCCGGATTGACGTGCATGTCTGTTGTCTTGAGCCCAGTTCTCAGCTCGAGGCACTGCGCTCCGTTTGCAGCACCGCGTTATTTCCAAGCACCAAGTTCAACTCGCCTGCGGGTATTCGCCAGGCTCGCCGATTGCGCGAGTACCTGGACAAACACCGCATACAGATTGTTCATGCCTACATGAACAAGACTGCGCTGTTTGCAGTTGTTACGTCACTGTTCAGTGATCGCATTGTGGTGACCAGCCGGCTGAACATTGGTTACTGGTATACTCCGGCCCTCACGGTGCGTTTCCGGGTATTGAACCTCGGAACTACGCGAATCATGGCGAACTCGGAAGAAGCAAAGCGAATCGCGATTGCCGCTGAGCATATGCCCGCCGGCATGGTCGAGGTGATTTATCAGGGCGTGGACATGAATGAGTTCCGTCCTGGCCGGGGCGATCCAAGAGTTGCTGACACGCTCGGAATCCCACCCCGCTCTCGGGTGGCAGGGGTTGTGGCGAATTTACGGCCAGTCAAGGATCTGCCACTGTTTCTACATGCTGCAAAGCTGGTGGCGGCCAGATTTCCGGATGTCAGCTTTCTCATTGCGGGCAGTGGCGAACTCTACAGCGAACTGGTTGAGCTGGCTGCGACACTCGGCATCAGAGATCGCGTCTTCTTCACCAAGGGCGAAGGTCGAGTTATCGACTATCTCGCTCGCATGTCAATTGGGTGCCTCACATCGCTGAGCGAGGGTTTTTCCAATGCCATCATGGAGTACATGGCCATGGGCCTGCCCGTGGTTGCCACAGCCGTGGGCGGGAACAGCGAGGCCATTGTTGATGGCGAAACCGGATTTCTGGTGCGTGCACGCACTTCGGAGGCGTTCGCTGCGCCGCTGATTCAGTTGCTCGAGAACGAAGATCTCATGCGGAAAATGGGCCAGCGTGGCCTTGAGCGTTGCACGGAGCACTTCGAAATTGGCAAAACCATACGCTCTCTGGAGGACTTTTACTTTTCTTTGGTGGCATCAGGAAGATGAGATCGCGCTCTTCGGTGCTTCGAATTTTGCTGCTCATACTAGTTCTGGCCACAGCAATTGTTATTCTGGCGCTTGCCTACGGCGCTTCCCTTCTGCGGTTCAACACTCCCGAACATTCCGACGTGATTGTAGTGCTGGGCGGAGGCTCGGACGATTCGCGCTTTTGGCGGGCGGTCGAACTGACGAAAGCCGGGTACTCGGACCAGATTATGCTCGATGCCGAAGCCTTCAGTGCCCGGTTCGGCAAAACCGATGCTGACTTGGCGCGCGACTTTCTTTCCCAGATCAATGCGCAAAATACGACTGTTTGCCCGGTCTATCACGATTCAACCTACGGCGAAGTGCAGGACGTCGCGCGCTGCCTGGAACCACGGAAAGTTTCGTCGGTGTTGCTCGTTACCTCGGACTATCACACCCGCCGGGCGTTTTCTATCTTCAAGGCACGGCTGCCAAAGTGCCACTGGTCCATTGCGGCGTCGTATGCGCCGTATGAGGCCGGTACATCTCAGCGCATGGCGGGCGACGACTGGTGGAGGAACCGTCGATGGGCAAAAACCACCCTCGACGAGTGGGAAAAGCTCATCTGGTGGTGGCTCGTGGATCGCTGGCGGTCCAACCTGGTGCTGCAACGCTGAAGCGCTCTCAGGCGCGCAATTGAACTTTATGGCCGAAAGCGCCTGTAGATTCGGCTGCCCACTCCAATAGTGCCAGTCAGCCCGAGCAACAACGCAGCCGGTTCCGGGATGGCTACATCGAGGTTAGGACCAAGAACTTCAGCGCTATTCGGTAAGTGCGAGTACGAAGGCAAGGACGCGGAATATCCGTCGTAGCTGAGAGTGCGTTGGCATAGTTGACACCCCTCATTTGATATCCAAAAGCGATTAAGTCTGTTCTGGAAATAAAGGGTCCAGTCCTACGTACGCAATTGTCTAGCGTTGTTCGGGGAGGGAGAGTCTCGAAATATCTACCAACTTTTCAAGGACGTCCCCAAAATGGGCATGTTCCTATTGGCGTCCGCAGTGGTACTCTCTCAGCTTATTTTCTAAGTGACTTCGCAAGAATCCGCATCTGCGGGAAGAGGTCAGCATGACGAAGCAGAACAGCAATTTGGACCGTCGGGAATTTATTCAGGGAGCTTTGGCTGGCGCGGTGTTGGCTTCGCTGCCCACATTCAGCTTTGGGGCTGAAAGCGCTGACATGCAAGCCGTATTGGCCGAGGTGCCGAAGCTCCATGACGAGTCTGTGAAGCGGTTGCAGGACTGGATCGCGCTGCCATCGATCGCCGCGGAGAACCGCAACTATCCGCAAGGCCCGGAGTACATGGCCAAGCTCGCCACCGACGCCGGATTTTCCAACGTTGAGGTCATACCTACGTCGGGCAAACCTGGCGTATACGGCGTGCTCGACGCCGGCGCGCCGACCAGTGTCGGAATCTATTTCATGTACGACGTGAAGCAGTTCGATCCCAGCGAGTGGTCGTCGCCTCCTTTGGAAGCTCGCATCGTGGACAAGCCGGGCCTGGGAAAGATTTGTGTAGGCCGCGGTGCAGTCAATCAGAAGGGCCCCGAGACCGCTTTTCTTGGCGCGCTGCATGCTTTCAAGGCGGCAGGTAAGAAACCGCCAGTAAATCTGCTGCTGATCTGCGAAGGCGAAGAGGAAATCGGATCGCCGCACTTTGGCGAAGTTGTGCGGCAGCCGAAGGTCATGGGT
>Ga0306920_100004455_pt1 | contig 17936 bp, 16 predicted proteins | sample flu12Cox44000170_FD_204666 | JGI IMG/M metagenome (GOLD analysis project Ga0306920, IMG submission 204666) | Lab enrichment of tropical soil microbial communities from Luquillo Experimental Forest, Puerto Rico - flux4day.12C.oxic.44.000.170 (v2)... | ecosystem: Environmental > Terrestrial >... | reverse complement strand
CAATCGCTCGCGATCGCTGGCACTCACCTCGATGCTGATCCCTTCGCGCATCGAGCATCATTGCACAGAGCCAAGCTAAATGGAATCTTATGATTGTGTCAGACCACTAGCATCGGGCGACTACGTCCGTATAAGCGTAACGGACACAGGCGTCGACATGACGCGCGATGTACAACGGCGGGGCTTCGAGCCGTTTTTCACGACGAAGGACGTCGGCAAGGGAACGGGTTTGGGGCTCGCGCAGATCTACGGTTTTGCGAAGCAATCGGGCGGAACTGCAACCATCGAGAGCGCTCTCGGAAAAGGCACGACGGTCGCGTTGTATCTGCCGCGGGTCGACAGAGAAATCGTCGAGGAGCAGCCCCCGTCGGCCGAACCGGCAGCGGTCCCCGGGTATGGCAAACCGATCCTCATCGTCGAGGACCAGCCCGATGTTCTCGAGGTAATCGAGGTCTTTCTCGAAGGCCTTGATTACCGAATTTTGACGGCGGCGGATGGGGTTGCGGCGCGCAAGCTACTGGAAAGCAACGAGCCGATCGATTTGCTGCTGACCGATGCGGTGATGCCGAACGGCGTCAGCGGTATGGATTTGGCGCACGAGGCGCGACGGCTTCGACAGGATCTCAAGATCGTGATGATGTCGGGGTACCTACGCGATCCGCATAGCCGCGCAGACGCCCTGCCGGACCTGGTCTTTCTCGAAAAGCCGTTCCGGCAGACGGAGCTCGCTCACGCGATAACGGGCGCGCTCAGCAGCATCGGGTAACCAGCCCGCTGAGTAGGTCAGAGCCTTGCCACGCGGGGGAAGCCAGCTATAATTCGCGGCCATTTCCCCAGTTCGTTCCCGGTAATGACTCAAGCCAGTATCGATGTCCTCGGCATCGGCAATGCGATCGTCGATGTCATCGCCCATGCCGAAGAGGAGTTTCTCGCGCGCGAGGGCCTCGTTAAAGGAACGATGACCTTGATCGATGCGTCGCGAGCCGAGGCACTCTACCAGCTCATGGGTCCGGCGATCGAGGCCTCGGGCGGGTCGGCGGGCAACACGATAGCGGGCCTAGCCTCTCTCGGCGCTAGCGGCGCCTATATCGGCAAAGTGCGCGACGACTTCCTGGGACAGGTCTACCGGCACGACATCACCGCGACCGGCATATGGTTCGAGACCCCTGCGGCGACCAGCGGCCCTGGCACGGCGCGCTGCCTGATCCTCGTCACCCCCGATGGGCAGCGGACGATGAATACGTATCTCGGCGCCTGCGTCGAGCTCAGGCCTGCCGACATCGACCCCGACATCGTCGCCGCCGCACAGATTACATACCTCGAAGGCTATCTGTTCGATCCGCCGCAGGCGCAGGAGGCATTCCGTAAGGCCGCGGCGATCGCGCACGCCGCGGGGCACAAGGTGGCGCTCTCGCTGTCCGACCCGTTCTGTGTCCGGCGGCATCGTGCGGAATTTCGCGACCTTGTCGACGGCCATGTCGACATCCTGTTCGCCAACGAAGCCGAGATCTGCTCGCTATATGAAACAGACGACTTCGCGGCCGCCGCGGCTGCCGTGCGCGGCCGTGTCGAGATCGCTGCACTCACTTGTAGTGCAGCCGGCAGCCTGATCCTTGCAGACAAAGCTGAGCATCGCATCGCGGCGGCGCCGGTGGCCCGCGTCGTCGATACCACCGGGGCAGGCGACCTCTACGCCAGCGGTTTCCTTTACGGCTTGACCCGTGATCTGCCCCTTCCCATCTGCGGGCAGATCGGCAGCTTGTGCGCTGCCGAAATTATCAGCCATTTCGGCGCTCGCCCCGAGGTCGGCTTGGCGGAGCTCGTCGCGCAGGCGGGCCTTGCCTGACGAGCCCGCGCCGGCTGACGGCGCGGTTTGGATCTGTTGGTGATGGATATCCGTAATATCGCGATCATCGCCCATGTCGATCATGGCAAGACGACGCTGGTCGATGCGATGCTGCATCAGAGCGGCGCGTTCCGCGCCAACCAGCGGGTCACGGAAAGGGCACTCGATTCACACGAGCTCGAACGTGAGCGCGGCATCACGATCCTCGCCAAATGCACTTCGGTGGTCTGGCGAGAGGTGCGGATCAATGTCGTCGATACCCCCGGGCACGCCGATTTCGGCGGCGAGGTGGAACGCATCCTGGGCATGGTGGACGGGGTTCTCGTGCTGGTCGACGCGGCCGAAGGCCCAATGCCGCAAACCAAATTCGTCCTTGGCAAGGCGCTGCGCCAAGGCCTCAAGCCGATCGTCGTGATCAACAAGGTCGATCGGCCGGATGCCCGGCCCAGCGAAGTCCACAACGAGATTTTCGACATTTTTGCAGCGCTCGACGCAACCGAGGCGCAGCTCGATTTTCCGACCGTCTTTGCTTCCGGCCGTGACGGCTGGGCGACCGCCGAATTCGATGCACCGCGCGAGGATTTGTCCGTCCTCTTCGAGCTGATCCTGGAGCATGTTCCGCCACCGTCTGCAGATTACGACTCACCGTTTTCGATGCTGGCGACGACGCTGGAATACGACCCCTATCTCGGCCGCGTCTTGACGGGGCGCATTCACTCGGGCTTGGCGCGCATCAACATGCCCGTGAAATCGCTGAACCGCGACGGACGGATCATCGAACAGGCCCGACTGACCAAGCTACAGGCTTTCCGCGGGCTCGAGCGCCAGCCGATCGAGGAAGCCTGCGCGGGCGATATCATCGCCGTTGCTGGGCTCGCACTGACGACTGTCGCCGACACGATCTGCGCGCCTGAGGTCACCACGCCTCTCGCCGCGGACCCGATCGACCCGCCGACATTGGCGATCACCTTCTTGGTCAATGACGGCCCACTCGCCGGACGCGAGGGCGGGCGGGTGACTTCCCGCGTGATCGGCGAGCGTCTGTTCCGCGAAGCCGAGGGCAACGTCGCGATCCGTGTCCGCGAAAGCACGGAGAAGGACGCGTTCGAGGTCGCCGGCCGCGGCGAATTGCAGCTCGGCGTGTTGATCGAGACGATGCGGCGGGAGGGCTTCGAGCTGTCGATATCGCGCCCGCGGGTGTTGTTCAAGACCGAGCCGCGAACGAATCGGCGGTTGGAGCCGATCGAGGAGGTCGTTGTCGATGTCGACGAGGAATTCGCCGGCATCGTCGTCGACAAGATGAGCCGCCGCAAGGCAGAGATGCAAGAGATGCGGCCGTCGGGCGGCGGCAAGCTGCGATTGTCGTTTCTCGGGCCGACGCGGGGTCTCATCGGCTACCAGGGCGAATTTCTCGCCGATACGCGCGGCACGGGCGTAATGAGCCGTCTGTTCCACGGTTATGCCCCATACAAGGGACCGATCGAGGGACGCCGCAACGGCGTGCTGGTGTCGAACACCGACGGCTTCGCGGTCGCTTACGCGCTTTGGAATCTCGAGGAGCGTGGCCCGATGTTTATCGAGCCCGGCACCCTGGTCTATCAGGGGATGATCATCGGCGCCCACAATCGCGGCAACGATCTCGACGTCAACCCGCTGAAAGGCAAGCACCTGACCAACATTCGCACGACGGCCAAGGACGAGGCGGTGCGGCTGATCCCGCCTCAGATTATGACCCTGGAGCAGGCGATTGCCTATATCGCCGATGACGAGCTGGTCGAGGTCACCCCGAAGTCTATCCGCCTGCGCAAGCGCCTGCTCGATCCTAACGAACGCAAGCGCGCGGCCCGCGCCGCTGCGGAATAATGGCGCGCAAATTGACTTTGATCGTGCTCGGATTATAGTTGCGCGTAGCGAACCGGAAATTTGACTTGATGAGCAGCAAGCGTCAGGAACCGAAATACAAGATCAACCGCCGCCTCCAGGTAAATTTGTGGGGTCGCCCAAAGAGCCCGCTCAACCGTCGCGAATATGGCCCCGGTCAGCACGGCCAGCGGCGCAAGAAGCCCTCGGACTTTGGCACGCAGCTGGCGGCAAAGCAGAAGCTGAAGGGCTACTACGCGAATATCGGCGAGCGTCAGTTCCGCCGACTATACGAGGAGGCGGTGCGCCGCCGCGGCGACACCGGCGACAACCTGATCGAGCTGCTCGAACGGCGCCTTGACGCGGTGGTCTACCGGATGAAGTTGGTGCCGACCCCGTTCGCCGCACGCCAGCTCGTCAACCACCGGCACGTCCTCGTCAACGGGCGGCGGGTGAATATTCCGTCCTACACGGTCCGCGACGGCGATACCATCGAGCTGACGGCAAAGGCGAAAGATATGGCGCTGGTGCTCGAAGCGGCGAGGTCGGGCGAGCGGGACGTCCCCGATTATCTCGAGATCGACCATGACCGCATGCGCGGCCGCTTTATCCGTGCACCCAAGCCGACTGACGTGCCCTTTCCGGTCACGATGGAACCGAATCTCGTCATCGAATACTATTCACGCTGACACGTCCCTTCGCCTAAAGCCTAAAAGCCGCGCCTCGCCGCGGCTTTTTCCATTGCCTGATCTTCCCCCTCGTCGACACTGATGGAGCCACGCCCGCCACCGGCCGGCTGTTTTCCCGACAGGCGATTGCGATGCTGATCCTGCACCTCTCGATCGTCCTCTTGCTAATCCTGGTGAATGGTGTCTTCGCGATGGCCGAGATCGGACTGATCTCAGCGCGAAAGGCGCGCCTGGTGCCGCTCGCCGAGAATACCAACGCCGGCGCGGCAGCGGCGCTCGAGCTGAAAGCGGATCCCTCCCGCCTGCTTGCGACGGTCCAGATAGGCGTCACCCTAATCGCTGTCCTTTCCGGCACCTTCGGCCAGGCGACTTTGGGCGAGAGGCTGGAGAGCGCGATCCAGACCCACCCCGGTTTTCTGGGGAATTACGCGCACCCGATCAGCATGGCGATCGTCGTGATCGGCATCTCGTATTTTTCGCTGATCCTGGGCGAACTCGTGCCAAAGCGCATCGCGCTGCTTCATCCCGAGCCGATTGCCGCGGCCGTCGCTCGGATCATGCGTTTCATCGCGAAGGCAGCGACGCCGATCGAATGGTTCCTCAGCGCCTCGAGCGATTTGATACTTCAGTTGCTGCCGCTGCGAAGCCAAGCGGGCGCGCCGGTTACCGACGAGGAGATCAGCTTCATGCTGCGCGAGGGTGTCGCGACTGGCCACATCCCGCAAGCGGAGACGGCAATCGTCGAGATGGCGCTGCGGCTCGGTGATCGCCGGATCAGCACCGTGATGACACCGCGCACCCAGATCGAGTGGCTCGACCTCGAAGATCTCGAAGAAGAGAACCGGCGCAGGGTCCGCGAAAGCGCCCATTCGCGCTTTCCGGTGGTTCAGGGCGGCTCACAACAGGTAATCGGGATCGTCCAGGCCAAGGATCTGCTCGCGTCCTGCCTCGCGGGACGGCCGTTCGACTTGCGTGCTGCGATCAAACCACCGCTCTACCTGCCCAACACCGTGACGGTGCTGCGCGCGCTCGAAGTGTTCAAGACATCGGGCCAACCGTTGGCGCTCGTCGTCGACGAATACGGCGATCTGGAGGGCCTTGTAGCTCTCAACGACATGCTCGAGGCGTTGGTCGGCGACATCGACGCCGACCGCCGGATCGTGCGGCGCGGCGACGGAACCTGGCTGATCGACGGCATGGTAGGTCTCGACGAGTTAAAGCAGGTGCTCGACGTTTCGCGGCTGCCTGGCGAGGACCCGGACTTCCACACACTTGGCGGCTATGTGATGGCTCGGCTCAATCGCGTGCCGATGGAGGCTGACCGCATCGCCACCGGTGACTATTGGTTCGAGGTCGTCAAGATGGACGGCCGTCGCGTCGACCGCGTCCTGGTGTCGCCGGTAAGAGGGAGAGGCCGACGGTGACCACGCCGAGTTAATAGATGATCACCGTAGGGCTCTGGGGCAGCGTCCGCTTTTGGCGCAGCGCGAGCGCAGTCCTGGCAACGTTGTCGCTGGCGCTCCTCGTCGCCGTGATCATTGCCCGCGACCCGCCCGCTTTTTCGAGCGAACCGGTCATCGCCGTGATCCGCGACCGCAAGCAGCGCCCGATTTGGGCAATCCGGCTCGCCCGCGCCGCCCACCAGATCGCCGCCGACAGCCTGCGGGTGGAACCGCCGCCGGCGGACCATGTCTACCAACTCTGGCTTTTAGCCCCGGATTCGGCTAAGCCGCATCAATTGGGATTATTGCCGCAGTCTGGGCGCAAGCCGATCGCGGTCTCACCGGAGAACGCTCGTCTGTTGAGCGGGGCGGGAGAACTCGTCGTCTCGTTGGAGCCGACCGGCGGTTCTCCGCAGCCCGCCGCTAGCGGTCCGACGGTCTTCCGCGCTACGCTGGAACGGTCCGACTGAGCGGTTGGATCGGGCGTGTCTTGCCCAGGGCTCGCAACGCTGCGCGTAACAGTTTGGGTCATCTCGGCGGAGGGCAGAGCACCTTGCAGAGACAGCTATAGGCTGTCGAGCCAGATCATCGACCGCATCCTAGGGGTTCTTACTTCGTCGAAGGGGATTTGATCATGATGCTCAGCGGATCGATCGACGAACTCTGTGTCAACACCATCCGGACCTTGTGCATCGACGCCGTCCAGCAGGCGAAATCGGGTCATCCCGGGACGCCGATGGGCATGGCCCCGGTCGTCTACACGCTGTGGCAGGAGTTTCTGCATTTCGACCCCGCGGACCCCATCTGGCCCAACCGCGACCGCTTCGTACTATCGGCCGGTCATGCCTCGGCCCTCCTCTATTCGATGCTGCACCTGACCGGCACCACCACCGTCGACGAGAGATATGAAAGGCTCGGCACCCCGACGGTCACGCTCGACGATCTGAAACACTTCCGCCAACTGGGCAGCAAGTGTCCCGGTCACCCCGAGTACCACCTGACCTCCGGGGTCGAGACGACGACCGGCCCGCTCGGCCAAGGGATCGCAACCAGCGTCGGAATGGCGATTGCTGCGGACTTGCTGGCTCGACGTGTCAACCAACCCGGTTTCACGCTGTTCGACTACGACGTCTTCGCGCTGTGCGGCGACGGCTGCATGATGGAGGGGGTGGGAAGCGAAGCCGCTTCGCTCGCCGGCCATTTGCAACTCGGGAATCTGTGCTGGATCTACGACAGCAACCACATCACGATCGAAGGCAATACCGCGCTCGCTTTTACCGAGGACGTCGCCGGACGGTTCCTTGCTTACCGTTGGCACGTGCAGCGGGTCAGCGATGCCAACGATCGGGAGCGGATCGCCGACGCGATCGCAATCGCCAAGCGGATCGACGATCGGCCGAGCTTGATCATTGTCGAGAGTCACATCGGCTATGGTGCGCCGCACAAGCAAGATACCTCCGGCGCCCACGGCGAACCGTTGGGTGAGGAAGAGGTCAGGTTGGCGAAACGCTCCTATGGTTGGCCGGAGGATGCGCAATTTCTCGTGCCCGAGGGCGTGTACCAACATTTCGCGGAAAAATTCGGTGCCCGCGGCAAAAAGCTGCGTGCGGAGTGGATGGCACTGTTCGAGCGCTACCGGGCCGCCTACCCCGACTTCGCGGACGCTTGCGAGCGAATGCAGCGGCGTGAGCTGCCCGAGAGCTGGGACAAGGACATACCGGCCTTCCCCACCGATCCGAACGGGATCGCCAGCCGCGACTCGTCGGCCCAGGTATTGAATGCGATCGCGCCGCGCTTGCCCTGGCTTGTCGGCGGCGCCGCTGATCTCGCGCCGTCGACCAAGACCAGGCTTACCTCCGAAGGCGCCGGCGATTTCGAGCCCGAGGATCGCGGCGGCAAAAATTTTCATTTCGGCGTCCGCGAGCACGCGATGGGTTCGATCTGCAACGGTCTCGCGTTGTCGAAATTGCGGCCGTTCGGCTCGGGCTTCCTGATCTTTTCCGACTATATGAAGCCGCCGATCCGGCTCAGCGCGATCATGGAGCTGCCGGTCATTTATCTATTCACGCATGATTCGATCGGGGTCGGCGAGGACGGGCCCACACATCAGCCAGTGGAACAGCTGGCAGCGCTGCGCAGCATTCCCGGGCTCATCGTGTTGCGTCCCGCCGACGCCAATGAAGTCGCCGAAGCCTGGCGGGTGGCGCTGGGCCTGAAACACGAACCAGCTTGCCTGATCCTGAGCCGGCAGAACCTCCCGACCTTCGACCGCACACGCTATGCCCCGGCGAGCGGTCTCCGGCGTGGCGCGTACGTGCTCGCCGATTCCACCAACGGCAAGCCGGACATTATCCTGATCGGAACCGGAAGCGAGGTGAGACTCTGCGTCGAGGTCTATGAGAGACTAACCGCCGAAGGTATCGCAGCCAGGGTCGTCAGCATGCCTTCGTGGGAACTCTTCGAGCTGCAGGACGATGCGTATCGAGCAACTGTGTTGCCGCCCGAGGTTACGCGCCGGGTGGCGGTCGAGCAGGCCTCGACCCTCGGCTGGGAGCGCTATACCGGCTTGCGCGGCACCATTCTCGGCATGAAGACGTTCGGCGCTTCGGCGCCGCTCAAGCAGCTGCTGGTCAAATTCGGCTTCACCGACGACAACCTCTACGCCGCTGCTAAAGAGCAGCTGGTGCGCAAGGAGTAATGGTCATGGCCAATCCTTTGAGGACGCTTCAGGAATATGGGCAATCGGTGTGGCTCGATTTTGTGAGCCGGGATTTGTTGAAGGGCGGCGGGCTCGCGAAACTGGTCGAAGAGGATGGGCTGCGCGGCGTCACCTCGAACCCGTCGATCTTCGAGAAAGCGATCGGCCACGGCGATGATTACGACGCGCAGATCGCCGCGTTGCAGGCCTCTGGCGATCTCGATCCGGGCGCGCTGTTCGAGCGCCTGGCGGTTACTGACATCCAGAACGGCGCCGACGCGCTGCGCCCGGTCTACCACCAGACCCAGGGGCGCGACGGCTACATCAGTATCGAGGTCTCGCCCTATCTCGCGATGGATACCGGCGGCACGATCGAGGAAGCCCGCCGGCTTTGGCACGAGGTCTCACGTGAAAACTTGATGGTCAAGATCCCGGGGACAAAACCAGGGTTGCCGGCAATCCGGGCGATGATCGCCGAGGGCATCAACATCAACATCACCTTGTTGTTCTCGCAGCAGGTCTACGCCGAGGTCGCCGAGGCCTACATCTCGGGGCTCGAAGCGTTTGCCAAGAAGGGCGGCGACCCGCATAGAGTCGCCAGCGTCGCGAGCTTCTTCGTCAGCCGCATCGACACGCTCGTTGATGATGAACTCGACAAGAGGATTGCGGCGACTACTGACCAGGCTGCAAGGGCGCGGCTGCAAGCCCTGAAAGGCAAAGTCGCCATCGCCAATGCCAAGCTGGCCTATCAGCTTTATCAAAAACTCTTCTCCGACGAGCGCTGGCAGCGCCTCGCACAAAAGGGTGCGCAGACGCAGCGGCTCTTGTGGGCGAGCACTGGAACCAAGAATAAGGCTTACAGCGACGTGCTCTATGTCGAAGAGCTGATCGGGCCCGACACGGTCAACACGATCCCCCCGGCGACAATGGACGCATTTCGGGATCATGGTCGGCGGCGCCTCAGCCTCGAAGAGGACATCGCCGGCGCCAAAGCGGTGATGGACGCATTGTCGCCGCTGGGGATCTCGATCGACGCAGTAACCGCGAAACTCGTCGATGACGGCGTGCGGTTGTTCGCCGACGCAGCCGATCAACTCTATGCAGCGGTACAGAACAAGCGGCGGACGGTGCTCGGCAGCAAGCTCAACGCCATGCGCTATAAGCTGCCAGAAGAAATGGAAAAGGATGTCCAAGCCGCGCTGGAGGACTGGCGCAAGGCCGGGAAGGTCAGGCGGCTGTGGGCCGGCGACGCCTCGTTGTGGACCGAAGAAGACGAAGCCAAATGGCTCGGATGGCTATCCATCGTCGATCAGCAGCTGAAGGGTGTGGCGCATCTGCAGGATTTCGCGGAGGACGTCAAAACGGCCGGGTTCAAGGATGTGCTGCTACTCGGCATGGGTGGGTCGAGCCTGGGGCCGGAGGTCTTGGGTGAGACGTTCGGTACAAAGCCGGGCTTTCCAAAGCTGCACGTGCTCGATTCGACCGACCCGGCGCAGATCCGGCATTTCGAGGGTCGCGTCGATCTCGCTGATACCCTGTTTCTGGTATCGAGCAAATCCGGCAGCACCCTCGAACCGAACATCTTCAAGCAATATTTCTTCGAGCGCGCCAAGCAGACTGTTGGCGCGACAGAGGCGCCGAAGCGCTTCGTGGCGATCACCGATCCTGGCTCGTCACTCGAAAAGATAGCGCTGACCGAAGGTTTCCGCGGCGTCTTCCATGGTCTGCCGAGCATCGGCGGTCGCTATTCGGTGCTGTCCGATTTCGGCATGGTGCCGGCGGCGGCGATCGGTATCGATCCGCGCGCTTTTCTCGAGAGCACGGCCGAGATGGTGCGGTCCTGCGCCGCGAGCGCACCACCACTGGAGAACCCGGGCGTGATCCTCGGGGCGATTCTCGGGACCTGCCAGCGCCGCGGGCGCGACAAGGTGACCGTCATCGCGTCCGAGGGAATTGCGGATTTCGGGGCGTGGCTCGAGCAGCTTCTCGCCGAGTCGACCGGTAAGCTCGGCAAGGGAATCGTCCCTTTCGATGCCGAACCACTCGGCGCGCCAGCGGTATATGGCGCCGACCGGGTCTTTGCCTGTCTGCGGCTCGCTTCCGAGCAGGATGCCGAGCAAGAGCGCGCGATCGCCGCGCTCGAGGCGGCGGGCCATCCCGTCGTGCGGATCACGGTTTCCGATGTCATGCAACTCGGGCAAGAGTTCTTCCGCTGGGAGATGGCGACGGCGGTCGCCGGCTCGATTATCGGCATCAACCCATTCGATCAGCCCGATGTCGAGGCGGCTAAGGTCAAGACCCGCGATCTCACCGAAGCCTACGAGAAGACCGGGAAGCTGCCCGAGGAACGCGCCTTCTTCGAAGGGGACGGGATCGGGCTGTTTGCAGACCCACGCAACGAAGCCGCACTGAAGCCCCAGGCGACGAGCCTGGGCGCGGCTTTGAAGGCCCATTTCGGGCGAATTGGGCAGGGGGATTACGCGGCTTTGCTCGCCTACATCGAGCGCAGCCCAGCCCATATCGATGCGGTGCAGCGCATTCGCCGTATCATCCGCGACCGGACAAAGGCGGCCACCTGTGTCGGCTTTGGACCGCGCTTCCAGCATTCGACGGGTCAGGCCTACAAGGGCGGCCCGAACAGTGGCGTCTTTCTGCAGATCACCTGCGATGATGGCGAGGACCTGCCCGTACCGGGTCAATCCTACACCTTCGGGATAGTCAAGACGGCGCAGGCGCGCGGCGATTACGACGTCCTCGCCGAGCGCGGCCGGCGTGCCTTGCGGGCCCACATCACAGGTAATCTCGATGCTGGTCTCGCTACCCTGAGCCGCGCGATCGAGCAGGCCTTGCAGTAGGAGCTGAAGCATGGACGTTCCGGTCGTGGACAGGAGCAACCGCCGGCAGACGCAGACGCCGGCGCATCAGGCGCCGCCATGCGCCTTGGTGATTTTTGGTGCCGGCGGGGATTTGACAAAGCGGCTCCTGATGCCGGCCATCTACAATCTGTCAAAGGCCAAGCTGCTGTCGGACAAGTTCGCGATTATCGCCGTCGACCGCACCCCCAAGCCCATCAACGCCTACCGCGACTATCTGGCCGAGGGGATCAGGAGTTTTGTCTCGGATACGGCTGCGGGTCCGGCAACCGAGCCGTTCGACGCCCAAGCCTGGGAATTCGTCGCCGGTCGCATCTCCCATTTTGCCGGAGACCTGACCCAGTCCGACACCTACGCCCGGCTACACGACACTCTGGAAAAGACCGCGGCACAGCATCAAACCGGCGGCAATGCGGTTTTTTATCTGGCAGTAGCCGCGCAGTTGTTCGGCACGATCGTCGAACAGCTCGGTGCGGCCGGCTTGGCTCGGGAACAGAACGGCAGCTTCCGTCGGGTGATTATCGAAAAGCCGTTTGGCACCGATCTGGGCTCGGCCCGAGCGCTAAACGCGCGCATTCTCAAGGTGCTCGCCGAATCGCAGATCTATCGGATGGATCACTTTCTCGGCAAGGAAACCGTGCAGAACATCATGGTTCTGCGCTTCGCGAATGGCATCTTTGAGCCGATCTGGAACCGCGATCATATCGATCACGTGCAGATCACCGTTGCCGAAACCGTCGGCGTCGAGCTGCGCGCCCGATTTTATGAACAGACTGGTGCGTTGCGCGACATGGTGCCAAACCATGTCTTCCAGCTGCTCAGCATGACTGCGATGGAGCCGCCGAACTCCTTTGATGCCGATGCTGTGCGCACCGAGAAACACAAGGTTCTTGAGGCCGTGCACCCGCTCGACGATGCGGAGGTGCGCCGCAACACTGTGCGCGGGCAGTATACCGCTGGGAAGCTCGGCGACGCATTGGACAAGGCTTACCGGGAAGAGCCCGGCGTCGCCCGCGACAGCACCACCGAGACTTACGTCGCGATGCGGCTCGGTATCGACAATTGGCGCTGGGCCGGAGTGCCGTTTTATCTGCGTACCGGAAAGCGGATGACCCGGCGCACGACCGAGATCGCCATCCAATTCAAGCAAGCGCCATTTGCGCTGTTTCGCGACACTCCGGTCGATATTCTGACCCCTAATGTCCTCGTTCTGCATCTTCAGCCCGATGAGGGTGCCTCGTTGCAGTTCGGTGCGAAGATCCCCGGCCCGGAGATCGCGCTGGGCGGTGTCCGCATGGATTTCCGCTATAAGGACTACTTCAAGACCGAGCCGAGCACCGGCTACGAGACCCTGGTATACGATTGCATGATCGGCGATCAGATGCTGTTCAACCGCGCCGACGGGGTTGAAGCCGGGTGGGAAGTCGTGCAGCCGATCCTTGATTTGTGGCACGATGACAAGACGGTGCCGCTCGAAACTTACACGGCGGGGAGTGCCGGTCCAGAGGCAACGGACAATCTGCTGTGGCGTAGCGGTCGGCAATGGCGCCCGATCGCGTAGTCGGCCAATGAGCCGACCGGTCATCGTTGCCCCCTCGATCCTGTCGGCCGATTTCGGCCGGCTGGCCGAGGAGGTGCGTGCAGTCGACAACGCCGGAGCCGACTGGATCCATGTCGATGTGATGGACGGGCGCTTTGTGCCGAATATCACGATCGGCCCCGTCGTAGTCGAAGCGGTGAGAAAAGCCACAGCGAAGCCGGTCGACGTCCATCTGATGATCGTCGAGCCCGAGCGTTATCTCGACGATTTCGCCAAAGCCGGCGCGGATCATCTGCTCGTCCATTGTGAGCCGAGTTCGACGATCCATCTGCACCGAACTTTGGCGCATATTCGGGATCTCGGAAAGACCGCCGGGGTCGTGTTGAACCCCGCGACACCGCTGTCGATGATCGAGTATGTGCTGGAGCTTTGCGGCGTCGTTCTGATCATGACCGTCAATCCAGGCTTCGGCGGTCAGCAACTTCTAGCGGAGATGCTGCCCAAAATCCGTGCGTTGCGGCGACTGTGCGATGAGCAGGGTCTCGATCCCGTAATCGAGGTGGACGGCGGTCTCGGGGGCGAGAATGCCTGGCAGGTCATCGACGCCGGCGCGAATGCGATCGTTGCCGGCTCGCACGTCTTCCATGCATCCGACTACGCCCAAGCCATCGCCGCAATCCGCAACACGGCGCGCCCGCGCTCTTAGGGAATGCAAATGCCGACAGGATCTGCCGAGGTAAGCGAGAATGCCGAAGCTCTGGCCCACCGGGCTGCCCAGTGGATTACCGGCTTGGCTGCCGATAGTCCCGGCCGTTTCGCGATTTGCCTCTCCGGCGGCTCGACGCCGCGCCGTCTCTATCAGCTTCTGGCGGAGAGCCCGTATCGTGAGGCGTTGCCGTGGGAGCGCGTGCATTGGTTCTGGGGCGATGAGCGGTTTGTCCCTTGGGACCACCCCGAGAGCAATTACGGCATGGCGCAAAAGGCGATGCTGGCGCACGCACCCGCACCACCGGAGAACGTTCACGGTATTCCGACGACCGGCATTCCGGAGGACGCTGCCCGTGTCTATGAGCGCACGCTCAAAGCCTATTACGAGGCCGAAAGCCTGGATCCGGCCCGGCCGCTTTTCGATCTGCAAATCCTCGGCTTGGGCCCCGACGGCCACACCGCTTCGCTGATCCCCGGAACCAGCGCGCTCGAGGAGCGCCAACGATGGGTCGTCGAGGTCGTTGGCGCCAGACCCGAGACCCGGATTACATTGACCTACCCGGCAGTTGAAAGCAGCCGACACACGGTATTTCTCGTCACCGGCGCGGACAAACGCGACGTCCTCGCGCGGGCACTGGCCGGCGACCAGGCGCTGCCGGCGGCGCGAATACGCCCGGTCGGTAGCCTGACGTGGTTTGTCGACGAGGCGGCGCGGCCCCAGCTATGACCGTCGATCGCGATGAGCTGAAGCGCGCGGCAGCACTGCGCGCAATCGAGGAAGTCAAGGACGGGATGGTGGTCGGGCTCGGGACCGGGTCGACCGCTGCCTTCGTCGTCGAGGGGCTCGCGCGCCGCGTCGCAAGCGGGCTACGGGTCGTCGGCGTTCCAACCTCCGAGCGGACCGCGGCGCAGGCGCGCCGGCTCGGCATTCCGATCGCGACCTTCGCCGAATACCAGCATCTCGACCTGACGATCGACGGCGCTGACGAAGTGCAGCCCGGCTCGCTTGATTTGATCAAAGGTCTCGGGGGTGCGCTACTGCGAGAAAAGATTGTCGCCGCGGCGAGCGAAAGGCTCGCCATCGTCGTCGACCAGGAAAAGCTCGTCGATCGGCTCGGCGAGCACACGCCGGTGCCGGTCGAGGTCACGCAATTCGGCTGGCAAGCGACCGCGGTCGCGCTCGCCCGGCTCGGCTGCGTCCCCGAGCGGCGCTACGGCGCCGGCGAGCAGCCCTTTGTCACCGATGGCGGCAATTTCATCCTCGATTGCCGGTTCGGCGCAATCGGCGACCCGAAGAAGCTCGAGCAAGACCTCGCGATGATTGTCGGCGCCGTGGAGAGCGGTCTTTTTGTCGGACGCAGCTCATTGGTTTTCGTCGCCTCGGCAACTGGCGTCGAGGTTTTGACACCTCCCCGATAAGCTCTCCGCTGGCGATCCTGCGTGCGCAGCGGGTCAACGCCGCGCATTGAGGCCGTGCTTCCTCAGGTAATGGCGGAGTTGGTCGTAGGTGAGGCCGAGCATGGCGGCCGTGCGGCGCCGGTTGAACCGGTTGGCGGCGAGCGCCTCGGCCAGCAGCTTCTTCTCGAAACCCGCGACGCGTGCGAGGAAATCGGCCAGTACCGCGGGCTCGTCGGCAGCCGGTGGCGGCGCCGCGGTGCGCGCGGCCGGGTGGTGCGGCGAGCCGAAGGCGTCGAACACGATGTCGTTGATTGGCGCGGCCGGGTGTGGCCAGCGATAGAGGCTGCGCTCGACAACGTTCTTGAGCTCGCGCACATTGCCGGGCCAGAGATATGCCATCAGCCGGGCGATCGCCGCGGCGGTGAAACCCTGAAATACCTCGCGGCCCAATTCGCGCGTCATCCCGCGTGCGAAATGCTCGGCGAGCAACGGGATGTCCTCGGCGCGCTCGCGCAACGCCGGGACAGTGACGACGTCAAACGCCAGCCGGTCGAGGAGATCACTGCGGAAACGGCCCTCCTCGGCGAGCGCCGGCAAATCCGCGTTGGTCGCGGCAATGACGCGCACATCGACGTGGTGCACCTCGTTGCCGCCGACGCGCTCAAAGCTGCCGTATTCGATGACGCGCAGAATCTTCTCCTGCACGACGAGCGAGGCGGTGGCGACCTCGTCAAGAAACAAGGTGCCGCCGTCGGCGATCTCGAAGCGAGACAGACGCCGGCGCGCGGCACCGGTGAAGGCGCCGGCCTCATGGCCAAAGAGCTCGCTGTCGAGCAGGCTCTCGGCAAGAGCGGCGCAGTTGAGCTTGACGAAGGGCTTATCCCAGCGCGGCGATAGATAGTTGAGCCGCGCCGCAACCAGCTCCTTGCCGGTGCCGCGCTCGCCGACCACCAGCACCGGCCGGTCGAGCGCGGCAAGCTGCGAGACCTGCGCCAACGCGGCGCGAAAGGCAGGCGCTTCGCCCACCAGCGGCGGTAAATCGTGATCTGTTTTGGCGGAAAACACCGAATCTTGGCTTTATTTTCCATAATCGGGCAAATTTTATCTAAGTGGTGTTGCTAGCGCTGACAAGCGGCGAACCACGATGAGAATGTTTTCAAGGTCTTAAAATCGGCTAACGGGATTGGCACGGAGCCTGCTTAGGAGAATAGGAACGGGGCGGCCGTCGCCCTCCTAGCAAGGATGACCCTGATGGGGATCTTTTCCCGCCTCGCCGATATCGTGAACTCCAACATCAACGCCATCCTCGACCGCGCCGAAGACCCTGAGAAGCTGATCCGGCTGATCATTCAGGAGATGGAGGATACGCTGGTCGAGGTGCGCTCTTCGGCAGTGCGCACGATTGCCGAGAAGAAGGAGATCGAACGCCGCCGCGTCACTTTCGAGCGCGAGCATGAGGAGTGGCAGCGCCGTGCTGAACTCGCCGTCACCAGAGGACGCGAAGACCTTGCCAAGGGCGCGCTCCTCGCCAAGGCGCGCGTCGCCGAGGCGTTGGCTGCAATGCAGCACCAGCATCAGCAGATCGAGGACGCGCTGGCCAAGCAGAACGAGGACATCGGCAAGTTGCAGGCCAAGCTTAGCGACGCCAAGCTGCGCGAGAAGACGATCGTCGCGCGGCAGAAGACTGCCGCCAACCGCATCAAGCTGCGCACCCACCTTTATGACGAACGGATCACTGACGCCTTTGCTCGTTTCGAGCAGGTTGAGCGCTCGCTCGACGAGATGGAAGGCAAAGTCGAGGCCTTCGATCTCGGCCGTGAGAAGTCGCTAGCCGGCGAGCTTGCCGGGCTTGAGGCCGAGAACGGCGTCGAGGAAGAGCTGAAGGCGCTGAAGGAGCGGCTCGGCAACAGCATTCACCCTCAAGCCGCCCGCTAGTGAAGGTAGGGCGCCATGGTCTTCCACGGCGGATTCTTGGTCCTCGGTATTCTCTTCCTGGTCGTCGTCGCACCGATCTGGATCATCTGCCACTACATCACGCAGTGGCGGAATGCACGCCGGCTGTCGGGCGACGACGAGAAGACACTGGGCGAGCTATGGCAGAGCGCGCGGCGGATGGAAGGGCGCATCGAGACGCTCGAGAGAGTGCTCGACAGCGAAGCGCCGGGCTGGCGCATGCGAGAGGGGGGGTGAGGGAATGGTCTGGACCAACAATAGTGGTACGCGCCATCGCTTGTGGCGCGACAGAGATCGCGGCATCATCGCTGGGGTATGCGCCGGGATAGCCGATTACATCGGCGTCGAGCCGATCGTCGTGCGGCTCGTCGCCATGCTCGGCCTCGTCTTCTTTTTCCCGCCGACGATCGTCGCCTATATCATCCTGGCGATCGTGCTCAGGCCAAAGCCGCCGGCGCTTTATGCGAGCCCCGACGAGGAGGCGTTCTGGCGCGGCGTCGGCACCGCGCCCGCCGACACGCTGCAATCCCTGAAACGCAAATTCGCGGACCTCGAAGCGCGGCTCGCGCAAATGGAGGGCCAGGTCGTTTCGGGTGATTTCGAGCTGCACCGCAACTTCCGCGATCTCGGCCGGTGACGGAGAAGGTGTGATGCCCGTGAGGAGTGTGCTTCTCAATTTGCTTTGGATCGTGTTTGGCGGGGTGTGGATGGCGGTCGGCTGGGCCGTGGCAGCGACAATCATGGCGATCACGATCATCGGCCTGCCGTGGGCGCGCGCTGCCTTCAACATCGCTGTCTACACACTCTTGCCGTTCGGTCAGAAGGCGGTATCGCGCGCCGCTTATACCGGCCACGAGGATCTCGGCACCGGTCCGCTTGGCACGCTTGGCAACATCATCTGGTTCATTCTCGCCGGCTGGTGGCTCGCG
>Ga0306920_100004454_pt1 | contig 17936 bp, 16 predicted proteins | sample flu12Cox44000170_FD_204666 | JGI IMG/M metagenome (GOLD analysis project Ga0306920, IMG submission 204666) | Lab enrichment of tropical soil microbial communities from Luquillo Experimental Forest, Puerto Rico - flux4day.12C.oxic.44.000.170 (v2)... | ecosystem: Environmental > Terrestrial >... | reverse complement strand
TGGGACGAGCAGGCGACGCAACTGCGAGCGGTCGATGTTGAGGGCTGGGATTTCATCAGAGATCTTGCTGTGCGCCACGGCCTGTTGGGATTAGTGGCTCGCAATCTCGAATGGGCGCATCGGCGAACGGGAGTCCCCATCCCGGTCCTCGATCAGGTGAGGACCTTGCGCCAGGGGCAGCTGGTCCAGATGCTCGTCCGTCGCAATGCAGCTCGGCGGATAGCGGAGTCACTTGCCGCACGCGGCATCCGTTTCGTGATCTTCAGGGGGTTGGCATTCATAGAACAGGTCTACGGCGAGCTGTCGCTGCGCGCGTTTCGCGATTGTGACATACTTGTGGAACGTGATCGCCTCGAGGCGGCGTATGCAGTTTTGCGGGGGCTCGGCTATTCGCTCACCGAAGAGGGAGGCCTGCAGCAGTACCTGGTGCGAGACAAGTCCGGCGCCAATATGGCCCATTCTGATGGCTCGTCAGTTGATCTGCACTGGGCAATTCAGGGCTACGAAATGCCAGCGAGCAATCCCGAGGTCATATGGCGTCACTGTCGGCCACCCGACCCGTGGCAGCATTTGCCGGGTTGGCGAATGTCCTCCGAATTGACAGTGATCATAGCTGCCAGTCATTTCCAGGTTCATGAATATGAGGAACTCAAACCGCTGGTCGACTTCTATCTGACAGCGGTAAGGCTGGGGGCGAGCATAAAGGCCGACCGACTGCTCGGATTGGCAGAGACCCTCGGCATGACGCACAGCGTCGATCTTGCTGCGCGTCTTTGCGAGAAAATGTTCATTCACAATCCATTGGTGGCGCGGCTCGCCCTCAGTCCGCCATCGATGCATACGCGTCTGGCCTTAGGCCTGTTGAAGCAAGAGAGCTTGCTGCGGCTGGAGCGGATGCTTCCGACCGCACGGCGAATTCGTGGCCTCTTGTGCCACGCCTCCAGCTCCTCGTCGGCGAGAGCTGTCCGTAAGATGCTGATCCCCAGATCTCGCGAGCTGGAGCTGCGCTTCCGTCGGCCATTCAACCTCGCCATGTATCCCAAGTACTACCTGGCGCAAGCGCAGCGCGTGCTGACCCGCTCAAGGATGTCGCTGTCTGATATCATGCCGACAGCCTCCCCAGACGGAGATTACCGTGCGCCAACGGTGATTTGTTCGACCAGTTCGGCAGTGGCTTCCGGCCGCGCTGGATCGAGAAAATAACACCTCACTCCTTGCAACAGTCGGCTCAAATCCATAATTCTCGCGCCGGCGGGAATGCCCCACATGCTCGCTGCCAGCGGTGAAAGTAGGCGGACGTGTTGGAAAGAGAAGGTGAACAATTCCGCCGTCGGGAGCTCCGCAAATTGCCGTAAGAACAAGACGCACGACAGCGTCGTTGGCAATGCGCCGCGTCGCGGAAACAGGCTGCCTACCTTGACAAGGATGCGCTCGCTGCCGTCGGGAAAGGTTTCCCTAGCGTGCCGAAAGGAAGCGAGCTGGTCGTCTACCTGACGTGCGCGGGGCCCGGCGCGAATCGAGACCGCGCGGCGGAAGGGCAGCATCGCTTTGGTCGACGAGTGGACTGCCGCCACTTCGTCGCCGAAGAAGTCGTGTCCACGCGCTGCCAGCGCCAGGGCAGTTGTCGTCTTTCCCGATGCTTTCGGACCAACGATCAGCGCGCCCCGCCCCTCGATCCCGATCGAGGCAGCGTGGAAGAACAGCACCTCGCGCTGCAGGCGCAGGAGGCGGTTAAGGGCGTAGTTGGCGATAAAGGGTTGCCAGAGTTGGCGTCGGTCGACCAGGGCATGGTCATCGCAGAGCGCAATCTGGGGCTCACGCGGGGACTGCCGCAACGAGATGGTGCGCCAGCCATGGGCGCCGGCCGGTCCTTCGACATAATCGCGGTCGGGAAACAGGCTATGGCAAAAGGCAAAGGCATCGAGGGGCTCGGGATCGTCAAACAGCACCGCTGCCAGAGCGGCATCAAACACGCGGACCACGCATTTCACTGAGTGCGCCGCTTCGGAGTGGGTGCCGCCGACGGCAGCCTCCCCATAGACGTCCTGGAACCGACGCTCCAGCGCTTCGTCCTCGCAGTCGACGATCAATTCACCATTGGCAAGCCGGTAACACATCGGCAAGCCATCGCTTGCCTCCCGTTGAGCACACGCGTCGACTATCTCATGCGCCCTGAGCCACCACACCGTCTGCATTGAGAAGGACGATTCTTGAGGCGCCCGCTACATGATCCACCATGAAACACCGGCGACAGTCACCTGAAAGGCGCTCAGAACTTCCGCTTCGTCCATCATCCTAATGCTTGGCTTTTGATACGGCGGTAGCTCACCGCTCATGTCCTGGCGGTTTTGCCGCTCGACCTTGTTGGCTTGCTTTTCGGTGTCGCGTTCTGCCATCTCTTCACCCAATGTGGATCTCCCGTAGAAAGTGAAAATGCTTGAGCATTGAGGAGGACCCAACCCCGACGCCTTGGGCCCTTCGGCCGCTCCACGGCAATTGCGATGACGTGGATTGACCGCACAGGCGCAACACCAGCTCGATGGTCGCACTGAGCCGGTCAACCAGCACAACGAATGGCAAGGTCAAAGTATTCCCCATTCATGCCCGGCGGTAACCCGGATCGACGGTCAAAAGATCGACGGCCAAAAGAAAGTGATTAGCAGGCATTGGCGCAATAAATGCGGAAGGGAAAAGTCGAAGACACGAGGCGGGGTCGTAATAGGAATAGTGCGACCTTTGCATTCGTTATAGCGTCAGACCTGCAACGATCAGGGAGTAACACTTTGGACGTCAAACAACGCGCTAACAGTGTCGGGACGCTGCGCTTCATCAGCGTTTTCTTGATGGAAACTCTGGCGCGGTGGGTCCCTACGACACCTGAGATGGAAGTCAAGATGCTGTTGAGCCGTCATGTATGGCGCATGGCCCAGCAGGCGGATCGCTTGGGGCGCCGCGCGCGGGAATTGCGCGCACCATTGCACTATAGCCGGCCAGCGCGACAGGATTATATGAGCGCTCTCAGGCAGCTTGCCGCCGTCACCGACAGCGTCGACCGCATCGACGCGTTCCACGACGTGGCGCTGCCAGCACTCGCAGCGGTCTACAAGAGTTATCTGACCGAAACCGACAGGCTGACCGACGAGCCTACGGTCATCATTTGCGAGCAGGCACTGAGCGAAATCGACACTATGCGCCGCGAGCGCAACGATTGGAGCAGTGAAATTCCCCAATCGCGCTCGACCGATTCGCCCGAACTCGGTGCGGTGCGACAGGCAGTTGCCGCCGCCAGGGAGGTCATCGATGCCTCCAACGCAGCCGCGTAGTGAAGGAGCAATTCGACCGTGGACCCGTTCGAGACCAAGGTTGTGCGCGGCGTGACCTTGCGCATGGATCCCGCACGTGAAGCCTGCTTCACGGTGGCCGATACCGATGACCAAATGATCTCCTGGCCGGACTGGACGGATCAGTCGAAGCGAGAGCGCATCCACCGGCACATGAACAACGAGATGACGACGACGGAGGTCGCGGCACAGTGTCTCTGCGATTTTCCCGACGCCCCGTGGGAGCTGCGCATGGAGCTTGCTCGCCAAGTTTGGGATGAAAGCCGCCATGCCATGGGGCTCTATCGCCGGCTGAAGGAGCTCGGTGGGTGCAAGGGCGAATTCCCGGTGGCGAATTTCGAGTGGACGGTCTCCTCCTATATCGATTCGGTCGTCGGTCGCATTACCGTGATGAACCGCACCTTTGAGGCGGGCACCATGGATCTGATGGCATCCCTGCCGAGCGAATGGCGGCAAAATGGAGATCCGAAGACGGCCGAGCTCCTGGAGGCGATCGCGGCGGACGAAATCCACCATGTTCGCTTCGCCAACCACTGGGTTCGCAAGCTGTGCGCCGAGAACAAGCGCAATCTTCTCAAGGTGGTGCAGGCGGTCCGCTTTCTCGACATGGCACAGAAGGCCCTCTCACCGCCACCCGGCACGGTCAACATCGTCGGCGTTTCCGTCGAGAGCGCGGCCCAATCGGCGCCGATCAATGTCCCTGATCGACAGCTCGCCGAGTTTACCGACGAGGAAATCTCCGTGCTCCTCAAGCAGCATGGACTTGAGACGCTGGCCACCGAACAAGAGGCGCGGGCGTGACCAAGGAACGCACGGAGGCACTTAGCCCAGCGCGCGATGCGCGGTTCGTCGTGGTCGACAGCTGGCAGGAATGCGCGAATTTCCCGGAAGGGGATCCGCGCAAGCTCGAGGAGTTCTTGCATCGGCAGATGAACGAGGAGATGGATGCGGCCGAATGTTCGGCGCGGAGCCTGACCGACTTTCCGGATGCGCCGTGGGACCTGCGCATGTTCCTCGCCCGTCAGTGTGCCGACGAGGCGCGCCACGCTCTCATCTTCAGCAGACTTCTGCAGAAGCGCGGGGGGAAGATCGGCGAATATCCAGTGATCAACTTTCAGTTTCGGATCATCTGCAAGATCTCCACCCTTGCCGGGCGCTTGGCGGTGCAGAACCGCACCTTCGAAGCCGGAGGCATCGACGCGATTGGATTCGGAATTGACGATGCTCGCAGTCAAGGGGATGAAGAGCTGGCGGAATTCTTCGACATCCAATTTGCCGACGAGATCATGCATGTTCGCTGCGCAAATGAATTCCTGCGAGCGATGATCGCCAAGGAACCACGCTTGGCGCTCGTCGTGGGAAAGGCGCTCAAAGAGGCGACGACCGCATTCAACGAGGTTTTTGGCGGCGAAGGAACGGCGGTCACAAAGTACGGCATCAGCGAACAAGGCCGCCTGGAAGCAGGCTTCCTTCCCGAAGAGGTCGAGCTCTCCAGCCGTCGCCAGGCGGAGCAGCGGCGCGAGCACGCCAAGGGCTAATGTGGTGCGCCGCCGATGGAGGAGAGACATCGCACCGGCCTAGAGCGAACTTCCCCGACTTCGGCGATCGAGGATCTAGCGCGCTTGCGCGCCGTGCGCGGGAGCAAGATTGTTATCGATTCGCAAGTGCAGGGTGCCAGCATGGGAGCGGCGATCCCCAATGGCGCGCGGATTCGCATTCGCGCCGGCGCCGTCGACACCCTGCGCACCGGTAAAGTGATCGCCTTCCTTGCCGGGCGCCGCGTGATGGTCCACCGGATCGTCTACGAGGGGCGCCGCGGCTCGGCGCGCAACTTCCTATTGACTCAGGGGGACGGCAACTGGCTCTGCGATCCGCCGATCGCTCGCTCGATGGTGGTTGGAGAGGTCGAGGCGGTCGCAACGGCAGGCGAATGGCAAACAATCCCTGCGCCGCACATTCCCCTTTGCCGTCGCCTCGTCGCCTGGCCAGTGCAGATGCTCGTGTGCCTCGCTCTCGATTGGAATCCGGCGCTCGCCACGCGGATGTCCCGATTGATCAGTCGACTACGTAGGAACCCGCGCCCGACGTTGAGGCGATTGCGGCAAATTTGCGCGGGCCATGTGCGGCATTAGCGCCATTCTCCGCCTTGACGGCGACGCCGGGGTAGACCTTGAGGACCTCGACCGCATGCATCGTGCACTGCGCCACCGCGGCCCCGACGGCGAAGGCGCCGTTGTCGTTGATGCGCATTTCGAAGGCCGGCGTTACCAGCGCGTCCCCGCCGAACGCCGGCCGCTGCGCGAGCTGCGTTTCATCGCGGCGGTGCGGCGGTTGCGAATTTACGACATGCGATGCCTCGCCGACCAGCCGATCGTATCACCTGACCGGCGCTGTTGGGTGATGCTGAACGGCGCCATCTACAACTTCCGCGAACTCGCCGCCGAGCTTGATGCCATCGGCTATAGCTTTCGCACCGGCAGCGATACCGAAGTGGTGTTGCAGGCCTATCGCCATTGGGGAGCATCCTGCTTTGCAAAATTCAACGGCATGTGGGCCATCCTGATCGTCGACCTTGACCGTAAGGTGCTGGTGGGCTCGCGCGATCGCATCGGGATCAAGCCGCTATACTTTGCGCTCGACCGCAAGCGACTGCTGTTTGCCTCCGAGCCTTGGGCGATCGCGCAGGTACTTTCCGACGGCCCGGCCATTGGCACGATGCGCTTTTTCGAATTTCTGACCGGCTATCCGCCGCAATCGTCGGCGCTTAGCTTCTTTCGCGGCATCACTCCGGTTCCGGCAGGTAGCTGGTTCGAGATCGCGCTGAGTGGCGAGGTCGGGGAGCCGCATTTTCGCACCTTTTGGGACTTGGCGGACTACCGATGCGACGGCCCGCCGCCGATGTCCTTTTCTGCTGCCGCGGAACAGTTCCGCGATCTGCTCAAGACTTCCGTCGCGAGCCAGAGTGCGGCCGACGTGAAGGTCGGCAGCCTGCTATCAGGTGGTTTGGACAGCTCCACCATCGTTATGCTGTGGTCCGAGCTCGCGGCCGCGCGCAGTTGCCAGCGTCCCGAAACCTTTTCGATCGCCTGGGACAATCCCGCGATGAGCGAGCGCCAGAATGTCGAGGCGATCGCCGTTAAAGCCGCCAGCAACAGCCATATTCTTGAGCTTTCCGCCAGCGACATCTGGAGCGCGGTCGACGATGTCGTCAAGGCGCAGGGCCAGCCGCTGCTCGGCCAAGAATTGATCGCGCAAAACTACGCCTATCGGCTCGCGCGCCAGCAGGGCGACATCGTCGTCATGGACGGCAACGGATTGGACGAGGTGCAAGCGGGCTTACCCCTCTATGAGGCAGAGATGGCACTGGAGCGGCTGTTGAAGCTGCAATTTGTCGCCCTGGCGAAGCAGTTGAGCGGCATCGCGCGCAACTATCGCCGCTCGTATCATGACGTCGCGCTGTCTTATTTGGTGGCGCCGCTCAGGCGACATCTTCGCAAAGGCAGCGTGGCGTCGTCCTACCGCTGGCTCGATCGGCGCGCATGCAGCGTTACGGAAGCGGATTGGAGGAGCGGCTTCAGTTTGGACTGTGGGAACGACCGCTCGCTTCTCAATCGCATGCTTTATCGCGATACGCGCCACACCAATGTTCCGGCGGTGCTCATGTACAGCGACCGCAACGCCATGGCGCATTCCGTGGAAGCGCGCTTCCCCTATCTCGACCATCGGATCGTAGAGCTGTGCTTCTCGCTCCCCGCTTCCTATAAGGTCGGCTTCGGGCGACGCAAACTGCTGCTATTCGAGACGGCGAGACACTATCTCCCCGCGCGCGTGATCGCGGACAGCAGGAAGCATCGCTTCGTTCCGATGAGCAATTGGATGCCGCTGAGGAGCAAGCACGCCGCCGCCATCAGAGATGCCTCGCGCAGTGCGGCGTTCTCGAAACTGGGCTACATCGATGTCAAGAAGCTAAACGCCTTTGTCGATGACTACTTTGCGGAGCGGCATGAGGATGCTTACGCGGTCTGGCGCATTTATACCGCATCGCGCTGGTTGGAGCTGTTCGGCCTATGACCGCCTGCGAGCCGAGATTGAGGATAGCGCTGTTTACAGCGGCGACGGGCTTTGGCCGGCGAGCCCTGCAAGAAGTGTTGTCGGCGCATTGGAGCGTCGTTGCACTGGCGCTGTTTCGGCAAGAACGCCGCGGACTGCGGGCTTTGCTGCCTCGTGCCGCCGGCATGCATTCTCTATCGCCGTTGGAACATTTCGCGCGGGAGCAAGGGATTCCCGTCATCCCCGTCACCGATCGCAACGGGCCGACGGTCGCGGAGCGTTTGCGGGCGGCGCGACCTGACCTCATCTGCGTCGCCACGTTTCCGAGGCTAATCCCGCGGGAGATCACCGGATTGGCGCCGCTCGGAGCCATCAACGTTCACCCCTCTCTGTTGCCGCGGCATCGCGGCCCGCTGCCGCTCTTCTGGACCTATTATGGCGATGATCGCACCGCCGGCGTCACGGTTCATCACCTCAGTGATGCTTTCGACTCCGGAGACATCATTCTTCGGGAAGGCTTCCCACTGCCGCGTGGCTATTGCGCCGCTACCCTCAGCGACGACGTTGCGCGGCGCGGCGCAACCCTGCTGCGAGCGGCAGCGCATGCGCTGGTGCGCGATAACGCACCGCGCGTGGCACAGGATGAGCGTGCCGCAACCTATGCGCCGCGGATTCGCCCAGGCGCGGCGATGGTGCGCTTCGATGAGTGGGACGTGGAGCGCGTCTGGCATTTCCTCGCCTCATTGGTTCCGCGTTTTCGCGAGCCGCTGACAGACAGTGAGGGCCGTGTCGCGGACTATTGCCGCGTCACCGGCTTCGAGCGGGGCAGATCCGGCACGCCCGGGACCGTCGAAAGGGTGATCGGCGGCTGGAAACTCCACTGCCGCAGTGGGGTTGTTCTGCTCGGCAGCGGCGGGCGGCCGCACTTGCTGCAACTGCACTAGCAGAGGAGGACATCTCTTGCGATACAACCCGAATTTGGAGGCGTCCGAGCTCAACGGCGAATTGCTGCTGTTCAATGGCGCCACAAACAAGTTCTTTGTCATGAATCCGACGGCAGCCTTCGTGTGGAATAGATTGGCCGAGGCCGCGCTGGCCAATGCAGAAGAGTTGGCTTCGGCGCTGTGTGCGCATTTCGAGGGAGCGACGAAGGAACAAGCGCTTCAAGACGTCAAGGAAACGCTGAGCAAACTGCTGGAGCTCGGCTTGGTGTTGGAGCATTAGGCGCGCGCAAGTGCACCAGGGGGGCCCCATGGGGCTCCTGGTTGTGCGTTTGTCAATCGCCGGAGACCGAAATGTGCGGACTTAGCGCCATCGTTGATTTCGAGCCGGGAGAGGAGCTGGTTCAACCCCTGCTCGCCATGCATCGATCGATTGCGCATCGCGGTCCAGATGGCGAAGGCTTCGCCCTGCTCGATAATGAATGGCAAGCAACCGGCATCAGGAATGCGTCCGGCATGCGCCCGGGAATGGTCGGCAATTTGCGCATGGGAATGGCGTTCCGATGGCTGAAGATCCAGGATCCGGGCGAGGTAGCCGCGCAGCCGATGGCGTCGCCCGATGGAACCGTTTGGATGATGTTCAACGGCGAGATCTACAATTTCCGGGAAATCGCGCACGAGCTGGCGCAACTCGGGCATCGTTTCGCTTCGGTCAGTGACACTGAGGTCATTCTTGCTGCCTATTTGCGGTGGGGCAGCAGTTGCTTCAGTCGACTGAACGGCATGTGGGCATTGGTATTGCTGGATCTGCGTGAACGCAAAATCATCATTTCCCGTGATCGCTTCGGCATTAAGCCACTCTTCTACCATTCAGACGGCCGGCGACTGATCATTGCCTCGGAGGTCAAGCAGTTACTTGCGGCCGGAGTGCCGGCGATCGCCAACCGTCGCGCGGTCGCGCGTTTCATCCGCAACCACCGCCCGGCGACGCCGGAGGAGACGTATTTCGAGGGCATTTTCGCCCAGCCGGCGGCGACGATTGCAGAGATCGGCCTGGAGGCGCGGGCGGACGTGGCGTTTCGGCTCTATTGGTGGCTTGATCCTCAAGTAGTCGATGTGGCGACCGAACCGCCGCTTTTGGAAGCGTGCACCAAATTGGACGAACTGCTGACTCTGTCGGTCGCCGAGCACATGGTTGGGAACGCACCGCTCGGCCACCTTATCTCGGGCGGACTCGACTCCTCGCTGCTGGCAGCGCTGGCGGCCGACACCAATCGACGATCGGGGCGGCACGGCATGGCCGTATCGATGGTGCTTGCCACGGGCTGGGATCGCTATGATGAGCGGGTTTATATCGATGAGGTCGTGACCAGCCTTAAACTCAGAAGCTTCAGGGCCGAACTCAGCCCCGCGTGGCTGAAGGCCAATATGGTTCGTATTACCAAGGCGCAGGAGGAGCCCGTGGCCGGTATGGCGGTTGCGGGGCAGTTCCTCGCCTACGCGACGGCAGGGAGCCATGGTGCACGCGTTGTTCTTGATGGGCAGGGAGCCGATGAGATCTTTGCCGGCTATCCCCGCCATCAGTATACGGTGCTAAAGGACCGCGCTCGCCGCGGCGCGCTCGCCGCACTGACGCGAGAATTGATAGCGCTGTCGCTGTGTGACGCCCGCTTCTTCGGCTATGCGTGGCGGCAGCTGAGACCCATGCGCCGCTTGGCCGGCTGGGCAGGCTGGAAATGCAGCGACCCCTTTTTGCGTTTGCTGCGATACGAAGGCAATGATGCCAGCGACCAGCCCGTGCACGAAGCTCGTTTACTCTGTCGATCGACACCACTCGGCAACGAGCTTCTGGCCGACGTGCTGACCGGCAACCTTAGGGCGGTATTGGCCGTCACCGATCGCAACGCGATGGCGCATTCGATTGAGGCGCGCGTTCCCTATGTCGACTGGAGGATTGTCGAGTTCGCCTTCCGATTGCCGGATGACTACAAGATCGGCGCGGGAAGGCGCAAACGCATCCTGCGCCGGATCGCTGAACACTATTTGCCGCAATCGGTCGTAACGCGAGCGGATCGCATCGGCTTTGGCGCGCCAGTCACCCAATGGCTGAGCAACGATTTTCGTGCCGAGCTGGCGGCTCTTCCGGACGGCGACGTCTTCAGCCGCTCCCACTTATTCAGTTCGCGCGAGCTACGAGGTTACATCGACGGATTCCTCGACGGGAGGCACCGCGATTCGGGCACCCTTTGGCGGCTCTATGCCGTTGACAATTGGGCACGCGCCCACGCAGTCAGCGGCTTCTAGTGCCATTGCGCTATCAGGGACGGGTGCGGGCTCTTGCGCGATGACTTGGGATCGGTGCGATGCCCCGTTGGCAAGAATGGGACGATGTGAGCAAGGATCCGGGCCGATCGTTGGTCATCTGCTCGGCGCTGGCGAACGCGTGCGCGGTGGCTCCAATTCTTGCTTGCCGGGTCGTGAAACTGCGCGCGCGGGATTGCCCACAACCCGTGCACCGACCGGCACGTCTCGAACAACAACCGCACCTGCTCCGATCACCGCGTCGCGCCCAATTGTGACGTTTGGTATGAGGCTCGCGCCGGTCCCGATGAAGGACCTAGCCCCGAAATGGACCATTCCAGCCGATCGCACGCCAGGGCAAATGTGTACCCCGTCCTCCAGCACGTTGTCATGATCGAGCGAACAGGCGGTGTTGAGGACGCAATGGCGTCCGATACGAGAATTCGCATTGATCACGACCCCAGGCATCACCACGCTGTTTGCGCCGATGTCCGCGGAGGGCGACACAATCGCCGAGGGGTGCCGGAGGACCGGTTGGTTGTAGCCGAGGGCGCGAATCTGCTCGCAAAGGGCGGAACGGAGGTGATTTTCGCCGATGGCCACGAAAACGATGACCGATTCCGGGGGAAATCTCCGTGATAGATCACTAATACCGTTTCCGACGAGCTCCACGCCATTGATCAATTCGCCCTGCCTATAAGCGGAATCGAGGAAACCGATGTCGACGAGGCCTTGTGCCCGGGCAATCTCAGCGCACACGCGGCCGTGGCCGCCCGCACCGAGAATCAACAGTTTTTGGCCCTTTTTTGCCACGGTGATCCTAGATAACGGTACCCCAGATGAGATTTCGATCCCGAGATGATCCAATGACGGCGCAAATAATCGGATCGCGACTATATCAAAGCCAAAACGGGAAGACGCTTGATCAAGCAAAGCCGATCAATTGAGGCCGTTTTGCGATTCTCTCATGCATAGCTGGGGAGGACCTTTTGGATGCTGATCGGGAGGCGACGATACGATACACTAAAGCGCGCCATGGATATTACGGGTGCGCTGATTCTGCTCATCGCCTTCTTTCCGGTGCTGGCCGTCACGTGGCTGCTGGTGCGGACATTTCTCGGATCGCCGGCCTTGTTCCGGCAAGCTCGTCCAGGTCGGGGTGCAAAACCGTTCGACCTCATCAAATATCGATCGATGACGAATGCGCGCGATGCGCACGGGGCTCTGTTGCCCGATGCCCAGAGGCTCACCCGGTTTGGTCGAATTCTGCGTGCGACCAGCCTCGACGAGCTACCCCAGCTCTGGAACGTCGTAAAGGGCGACATGAGTCTGGTGGGCCCTCGCCCTCTGCTCATCCACTACGTTCCCATCTTCACCGCCGAGCAGTCGCGGCGTCATGAGGTGCGGCCGGGGCTTATGGGTTGGGCCCAAATCAATGGTCGCAATAACATCGATTGGGAGCAGCGATTGGCGATGGATGTGTGCTACGTCGACAACAGGTCGTTGCGGCTCGATGTCAAAATAATCTTCAAGTCGATCGCTATGATTCTAAGGGGGAGCGGCATTGCACAGGAAGGGTGCGCAACAATGACTGAGTTCACGGGGTCGCCCGCCGGGCAGAACGTTGCCGGGCCGCGGCGCCAATGATCTTCTGCGCTTGGCCAGGCAACCTCATGCGGCCGAGTGACGAATCGCCTCGTTGAGCACCACCACCGTCTTCTCAATCCCCAGGGTAAATGCCATCTCATGGCGATAAAAGCACTGCCCCCGCCGGCCCATGGCAAGCAGCTCGGCGGGTTCCATTCGCTGCAATCTCAGCGCCGCCTCAGCGAGCGCCTCGGGGTTGCCCGGAGGCACACACAATCCAGATCCCGACCGCTCAATCAGTGACGCCGCCTCGCCTCCTACCGCCATGATGACGGGCTTGCCAACGCACAGGTAGAACTGCGTCTTCGATGGAATGGTGATCTCAAACAAGGGATCGGTCCTCAGTGTCACCAGCAGCACGTCGGCGGCGCAAAGGATATCGGCGACTTCGCTGATGGCAACGCGCGGCATGATCCGAACGTTCTTCAGGTATTCGTCCTCGATACGCTTCTTCAATCGCGCCGCCTCAATGCCGTCGCCTACCAGCAGAAACTGGACGCGTGGGGTCACCTCAGCCACCAGTGCGGCTGCGTCGAGCACCACATCGAGGTCCTGCGCCAAGCCCATCGTTCCGGCGAACACGACATTGAAACGATCGCGCAAAGCGTAAGGTGCAAGCTCGACCTTGCCCGTCCGCACCGCATCCTGCTCCTGAGCCCAATTGAGAACGACTTCGATCTTCTCCGCGGCTACGCTGCGTTCCATGAGCTTCTTCTTAAAACCGTGAGACTGAACAATGATGCGCGAGGCGCGGCGGTAGACGATGCGGCACGCTTGACCGACGGCAGTAACCGTCCAACCGGATACCATACCCGTCGCCGCCAGGGTGTCGGGCCAGAGATCCTGAATATCGAGGACCACGGGCCTGCGCCGCAAGAAGCCGATCGCAATCGCGGCGATCGCCGTCGTCAGCGGCGGATGATAAACGTAGATGACGTCGCGGCCTCGAATGGCGATCAAGCCATAGATCACAAGCGAAATTGCGAATGACATGTAGTTGAGGGTTCGGCCGCCCGCCGAGCGGCTGTGGCTGGGATAGAGGAAAACGCGATCCACTATGATACCGTCCATGCGCTCTCGCCGGAACACCCGGAGGCGATAGCCGGGATAGAGCCTTCCACCTGGATAGTTGGGGAATCCGGTGACAACTCTAATGTCGCATCCCAGTCTTCTCAATCCCTTTGCGAAGCTCAATCCCTTGAATGCCGGCTCCGGCTCGAAGAATTGGGTCAGGTACAAAATGCGCATCAGAGTGTCGACCGCGCTCAGTACTGGTGCCACACGGTGCGCTTGACGTAGTCGGTGTAGCTTAGAATGATGCGCAGAACCTTGTCGGAAACGTTGGGAACAGCATAGTCCGCAACAAGACCGAGCAGGCGCCGATCGCCCCGCGGCTGTTTCTTGAGCACCTCGATCGCCTGCAATATCCGCTCGCAGTTGACCCCTGTCAGCATTACGCTCGCCTCCTCGAATCCTTCCGGCCGTTCATGCGCTTCACGAATATTGAGCGCGGGAAAATTGAGGATCGAGGACTCTTCCGTCAGTGTCCCACTATCGGACAACACGACCCTCGCGTTCATTTGCAAGTTCACATAGTCGAGGAAGCCGAAAGGCTTGAGCAACCGCACGGCGCTGTGGCAGGAGAGGCCAAGCCTCTCGATGCTGTTGCGCGTGCGCGGGTGGGTGCTGACGACAACGGGCTCACCGAAGCTGTCCCCGAGCGTGTTGAGAATCCCCACCAGCTTGCGGACCATGTCTTCCGTTTCGACGTTCTCCTCGCGATGCGCGCTCACGAGAAAGTAGCGGTTTTTTTCGAGCGCGAGTTCCGCTACAATCCGCGACCCTTCGATGCCGGGCCGATAATAATTCAACACCTCGAACATGGGGCTCCCGGTCTTGATCACGCGATCCGCGGGATATCCCTCCGCCAGCAAGTATTGGCGTGCGATATCCGAGTAGGTCAGATTGACATCGGCAACGACATCGACAATGCGTCGGTTGATCTCCTCGGGCACGCGATAGTCGAAGCAGCGGTTGCCGGCCTCCATGTGGAACACGGGGATCTTGCGCCGCTTGGCCGCGATGGCGGCAAGGCAGCTGTTCGTATCGCCCAGGACCAAAAACGCATCCGGGGTGACCTTGGCCAAGGCCTTATCCGTTTCGCTGATGACGCGTGCCATCGTCTCTGCTGGGCTCGGCGATGCGGCACCGAGACAGCAATCCGGCTGGCGGATTTCCAGATCGCGGTAAAAGATCTCATTGAGCTCATAGTCGTAGTGCTGGCCTGTGTGCACGATGGTTTGCTCCATGAACTGGTCGAGCCGAGCCACTATGCGCGACAGACGGATAATCTCGGGTCGGGTGCCGAGCACGGTCATGACCTTGAATCTCATTCTCAGACCCTGCAGGTGATCGTGTCCGGCCGATTGGCATCGAACAATTCATTGGCCCAAAGCCAGCAGACGAGCAGGTCGCTGCCGACGTTTGTCACGTCATGTGACCATCCCGGAACAGTTTCGACGATCCGCGGCGAGCGGCCGCTCGCGCGGATTTCACAGGTTTCATTGGTCAGGATGTTGCGGAACCGGAACCGCGCCTCTCCGTGCACGACCACGAACTTTTCCGTCTTCGTGTGATGGTAGTGGCCACCGCGAGTGATCCCAGGAAGGGCGGTGAAGACCGAGAATTGGCCTGTGCTTTCGGTTCTCAGCACTTCGGTAAACATACCGCGCGCATCCTCGTTCGTACCGAGCGGGCAGGAGAACCGATCGGGGGGCAAATAGCTGAGGAAGGTCGCATAGAGCCCGCGCGCAAGGCCCGTCCCGACGGGCTCAATCGCGTTCCGATCACGCTTGTCCGCGAAGGCGCGGATGAGCCTTGCAATCTCGCCGACGGTGCTCCGAAAGACGGGTGAGACCTCATGAAACCCGGTCTCCCGCGGCGGCGCCTGGAGCAGGTTAAGGAAGGCCTCGACCACGTCGTCGATGTATACGAGGCTCAGCGGAGCTGCCGGGTCGCGAACACTCAGCTGTTCACCCGTGATCTGCTGGTGACAGAACGTTGCCACCACCGAGTTGTAGTTGGGTCGGCACCACTTCCCGAACACGCTAGGGAGACGAAATATCCAAACCGGTGCTCCGGTGCGCTGAGCGTGCTGAAAAAGTATGCGCTCGGCTCCAGCCTTGCTGCGCCCATAGGCCGTGTCTTCAGCTGCTCTTGTCGATGACGCGTAGATGATAGGTGCGCGGCTACCGGCCGCCACCAGGGCGCGGCATAGCGCGTCCGTTGTCCCCTCGTTGCCGGGTCGGAACTCCGCCACGTCAATCGGGCGGTTGACGCCGGCTAAGTGGACCACTCCATCCACGCCGGTCAGATCGCCGGGAAAGTCACTCCTTGTTACTCCGGCCACTCGCACACTTGGCAATTCACCGAGACGAATCGCGAGATTCCGTCCAATGAAACCTTCGGAACCGGTGATGGCAATCCGTTGCAACTATTCGTCCTCCAGCGGAGTTTGCCCTCGCAGAACCCTCTGCATGTACGTGAGCTCGAGGAGCTTGGCCTTCATCTCTTCGCGGCTGAGGCGGCGCGTGTTCTCGGAGTTGTAATCGACCGCTTCGCTGACCTTCGTGTCGCCCTTGTCGAAAAACATCCCATAGTTTAGGTCGCGCAGGTCGGGTGGGATGCGGAAATGTGTCTTTAGGTCCTCACTAGTGACCATTTCCTCGCGACTGAGCAGGGTCTCATACCGCTTCTCGCCGTGGCGCGTTCCAATAATCTTGATCGGGTGGTCGGGCACCCCCAGCGCGTCCAAGGTCGCCCTGGCCAAGTCGATAATGGATACGGCGGGCGCCTTTTTCACGAAGATATCGCCATTCCTCCCGTGGGTGAAGGCGAACAGAACTAGATTGACCGCCTCGTCGAGGGACATGATGAAGCGCGTCATTCCTGGGTCGGTAATTGTGATCGGTTGCTTTGCCCTGATCTGCTCGACGAACAAGGGAATGACCGAGCCGCGGGTAGCCATCACGTTTCCGTACCGCGTCCCACAGATGACCGTATCGGAGTTGACGCCGCGCGATTTGGCCACCATGGCCTTCTCCATCATCGCCTTCGACATGCCCATAGCATTGATGGGATAGACGGCCTTGTCGGAGGAGAGACAAACGACGCGTTTGACGCCGTTGACGATCGCCGCCTCGAGCATGTTGTCGGTCCCAAGTACGTTGGTCCTAACCGCTTCAACCGGATAGAACTCGCAGGATGGGACCTGCTTCAGCGCGGCGGCGTGGAACACGTAGTCAACACTTCGCGTGGCGTTGACAATCGAGGCGTAGTCGCGCACGTCGCCTATATAGTAGCGTATTTTGCTGCTGCCGAAGAGCCGACGCTGATCGTCCTGCTTCTTTTCGTCGCGACTGAAGATGCGAACCTCCCGTATGTCGGTGCGCAGAAATCGCCGCAAGACGGCGTTGCCGAACGAACCCGTCCCCCCGGTAATCAACAGTGCCTTGCCATCGAACATCAGGTGAAGCTGCCCAGTGATGTCGCCCCAAGCGCTTGAGCTCATCATCTCAGCAAGCTGCCTCCGTTTTGCGATCGATCGACCAACCGCACGAACCTCTCGTGGACGGCGATGTTTCAATGATCCTCGTACCAAGAACGGCAAACAGTGCGGTCAACAGCAGCGTTGCGAGCAGCCAGGGCGCGAACAGACTGAAGGTAGAATTGCAGAGGGAAAAGGCGGCGACGAACGATGCATGGAGATACTGTTGTATGGCATCGGGGTAGCGCTTCATTGCTTCCAGAGTAAAAAGCCCAATCGCGAGCAGGAAGACGGCGCCGATGGCGCCCAGCTCGTACCAGGCCTGCAGAAAGAAATTGTGCGCATGGATCGAAGTATCGAGGAAGAACTCGGTTCTCGGAACTCTCTCCATAGCGTCCACCGACGCCGTCTTCCTGCGGACACGGGTCGAGCCAATGCCAATGCCGCGCACTGCTGCCTCGCCCACCCTGTCGCCCGTGTGCTTCCAGATCACGATGCGAGCCCGCGCGCTGACCCCCAATAGGCGAGAGTCCTGAAGGCCGAGTGCGTAAGCGGCCTGGGTGATTGGAACGACCAAGAGGGTCGCCGCCAGCCACGCCGCGGTTATCAGCGCGGTAATGGCGCGTGGCACGAGGCCGAACAGCAGGAATACCGCGCATCCCAAGGTAACCGCGATCTTCGATGAAGCGTGGATCGTGCTGAATTCCACCACGAAACCCAGCGCTATGCCGGCGAGGAGATAGAGCCTGCGCCAGGCCGGCGGCACAAAGGCGCTCCCGACCAGCATTGCTGGAAACAGCATTGCCGCGAATACCGTAGCGCCGAGATTGAGCACGAACGGATAAACGTAATGTTGCGTGGTCCCGTATGGGCCGATATCAGGGGGCAGCTGCGGGTTTGCAATTCGTATCGCCGCAACTCGCACGGCCGACCAGATGACCCGCCCACCAAGGGCGTCGATCAGAAGATAGGCGGCCCCCAATGCCATTCCGACGCAAAGCCCAATGGCGAAGGCGCGAAGCAACCGAGGTTTGCTCCCCGCCAGAGCGTCAACACCGAGGGACCAACACAAGAGGAAAAAAGTGATGGCCGCAGCGCTGCCGAGCGCGT
>Ga0306920_100004452_pt1 | contig 17942 bp, 16 predicted proteins | sample flu12Cox44000170_FD_204666 | JGI IMG/M metagenome (GOLD analysis project Ga0306920, IMG submission 204666) | Lab enrichment of tropical soil microbial communities from Luquillo Experimental Forest, Puerto Rico - flux4day.12C.oxic.44.000.170 (v2)... | ecosystem: Environmental > Terrestrial >... | reverse complement strand
ACGTTGCCGAGGAACAGGCAGGCTGCCGCGCTAGCGACCGGGCAGGCGAGCCAGCGCCACCGCGGCCCGGGCAGGCGCCCGCCGGAAGCACGGCCGGCGCGCCCACCAGGGCGATCACCAACCCGGGCCGCCTGCAGGCCCGGGCCCGGTGTGCCGGATCGTGCCGGTCCCTTGTCTTCGGGCGCGGGGGGGCGTAGCGTCTGCACTGCCCGGTGTCAGGCAAGGTGCGCCGATCTGATCAGGCGCACGCCGCCGGGCCTGGGTGGGAGCGTCTGATCGGGGCACCCGCCGGGTTGAAGGACCCCACAGGCCTGAGGGGAGCGCAGGCGATGGGGGTTCTCGGCGCGGCCGGGCGGCTGGTCTCGTGGTGGCCGGCGGCCAGGTCCGCGGCAGGCGCCGGTTCCTGCCGGTCTCCAGCCGGTGCCGCGCTGCCCGTCCCGCCACCGCCTTCCCCTGGCCCGGGCCGGGGTCTGACGGGGTCTCGGCTATCTGCCAGTGACTGGCCTGACCCGCCTCCGGACTGGGTAATCAGCGGAGCGGATCCGGCGCAGCGGCCCGGGATGTGCCGCCCGGACCGGGCCCAAGGCGGAGGCGGGCCGCCCGGACCGGCGCCGCGACGGTGCCCGCCGCGGACGTCTCGCGGATCTCGATCCGCGCCCGCCCGGCAGTGTCTGCGTCCAGCAGGTCAGGATCACGCGGTGACCGCACCCGGTCCGGCTCGTCCGGCCGGGACAGCGAGAGGAGAGAACCCATGAAGACTCGATCCGCGGCCGTCCTGGTCGCGCTCATGGTGTTGCTGGGCGCGCTGGCGCTGGCACCGGTGACCGCGGCCAGCGCGGCCACGCCGGGCGGCGCCAGGACGTGGCATGTCCTGGTCGGGGGCCAGTCCGCAGACCGGGCGGTGCAGGCCGACGGGTACTACCCGCACGTGATCACCATCGACGCCGGGGACACGGTGACCTGGGCGCTGAACACGGTTCAGCTTGTCGGCGTGAGCTTCGCCGGAACCTGTGCGGATATCTCCTCGTCGTGTGCCCCGCAGGACTGCCTGACCATCTTCCGCGAAGATTTCCAGGATTTCAGCCCCTGCGGGCCGTCCCGCTATGACGGCGTTACCGGCCTGGCCCAGTCCGGCATGATGGTCTCCCCGGTATACAGCAACTGGGACACCTCCATCCCGCACGGGGCCACGACGTACTCGCTGACCTTCACCCGGCCCGGCGTCAACATCTATTTCGACCAGAGCGTGACGGGGATGCGGGGGGTGGTGGTCGTCCACCCGGCGGGGACCCCGTACCCGTTCACCCAGGCGCAGTACTCCGCCCAGGCGCAACAACAGCTGCAAGCCGACCTCGCGGCGGGGGCCCAGGCACGCGGGGACGCCCAGCCGGTGACCGCCTCGGCCGGGCCCGGCGGCACCGCCACCTATCATGTCGCCCTCGGCGCTAACCCGCTGGAAACCGCCCGCCTCCAGATCGCCCCGGCCGCGGGCTCGGCCGCGCGCGGCAGCGCGCTGCTGGACGGCTCGGGAATCGGGACCTCGCCGGACCCGTCCATCACCGTCACGGTCAAGCTGTCCGGGCTGGCGCCCGGCAGCGTGCATGCCGCCCAGATCCTGCCCGGCGTCTGCGGGGAGGCGCCAGCCCCGGCGACCGGCATCATCGCCAGCCAGATATTCGCTCCGCCCGCATACACGCTGAACAACCTCACCGCCGGGCCCGACGGCACCGCCACCAGCACGACGGTCATCACCGCGCCGCCCAGCAATAGCGCCCCGGCGCTGCTGGCGATCCCCAGCTCCGGCTGGTTCATCAACGTCGCCGCGGGCCCGGCCGCGGACAATGCCGCGACCTCAGCGGCGTGCGGCAATGTCGTCTACCACAGCGCGGCCGTCATGCGGTACCTCCCGCAAGACCTCCGCATCCGCGTGGGCGACACCGTGGTCTGGACCGACGACACCAGCAATCAGACTGATGGCGTGACGTTCCTGGCCGGACAGCCCCTTCCCCAGGTCCCGGACTGGGTGTTCAGCAGCCCGACCGGGAGCGGGGTCAGCTACGACGGCTCGAGCTACTTCAACTCGGGCCCGCTCTACCGGGCCGACGCCGCCTCGGGATCCGCTCCCGGATCGCGGCCGCACAGCCTCACCCTGACCTTCACCAAGCCCGGCACCTTCCCCTACGTCGGCGTCCCAGCCTTCTTCATGGGGATGAAGGGCAGCGTCATCGTGACGCCGCCCTGACCGCATCCGGCGCCGCCGGACTCGCCTGGAAGCCCACATGTGTCATGAATGAGAGCGCGGAGCGTACCCCCGCGCCGCCGGGACCCGTCGCCCCGGCCGCGGGCCTGCCGGGGAGTGCTCCCGTCCTGGGAACGCGCCGCCAGCGCCGCCCGACCGGTACGCCTCCGCCGCTGCCGCATCCGATCGCCGTCAGTACCACGGCGTGGGTCCTGCTCGCGGTGGTCATCGTGGCCTTCGCCTTCGTGTTCTCGGAGGTCACGCCGTGGCGCCGGTCGGGTGATCAGGCCAGCACCTGGGTGCTGCTGCGGCTGGCGGATGCGCGGACGCCGTGGCTGACCGATGTCGCCAACGGGATCAACGCGGCCGGCAGCGGCTGGGCGGTCAGCGCGCTCGGGGTGTCGGTCGTGGCGCTGATCATGATCTTCCGGCGCTGGCGGCACCTGGCGGTGTTCCTGGGCAGCCTGTTCTTCCTTGAGGTCGCCGGGGGCCAGCTGATCTATAACTCCCTGACCCGGCCCCGGCCGTACAGCGTGACCGTCGTCGGCAGCTGGGGCGGGTACTCGGCGCCGTCGATCCCGGTCGCAGCGGTCACGATCTTCCTCATCGGGGCGGTGTACGGCCTGGTGGTGCCGGGCCGGCCGCGCGCCTGCGGCAAGGCCGCCGCGGCCGTGGTGATAGCCGTGTTCGGCCTAGCCCGCCTGTACCTGGCCGTCGATCACCCCGACGACGTGCTGCTGGCTGTCACGCTCGGGGTGGCGGTACCGGTAGCGGCGTTCCGGTACTTCACCCCGAACGAGGTGTTCCCCGTCGCCTACCGCCGCGGCCGGACCGCTCATGTCGATGTCGGCGGCCGGCGCGGCGACGCGGTCCGGCTGGCCGTGCATGACCAGCTCGGGCTGACCGTGCTCGACATCAAGCCCGTCGGCCTGGAATCCTCGGCCGGCTCGACGCCGCTCCGGCTGCGGGTCGGGAAAGGCCCGGAGGAGTACCTGTTCGCCAAGCTGTACACCAAGGGTCATGTCCGCGCCGACCGCGGGTACAAGATGTGGCGGATGATCCGCTACGGCTCACTGGAAGACGAGCATCCGTTCCAGAGCGTGCGCCGGCTGGCCGAGTACGAGGACCACATGATGCGGCTGCTGCGCGATGCTGGGATCCGCACGGCCAGGCCATACGGGATCGTGGAGATCACTCCCGAGCGCGAGTACATGATCGTCACCGAGTTCTTCTCCGGCGCCGTCGAGCTGGGCGACGCCGATATAGGCGACGGCGTGATCGACCAGGGCCTGCAGCTGGTCCGCAAGCTCTGGGACGCGGGGATCGCGCACCGGGACATCAAGCCGGGAAACCTCATGGTCCGCCAGGGGGAACTGCTGCTGATCGACGTCGCGTTCGCCCAGGTCCGGCCCTCACCGTGGCGGCAGGCGGTCGACCTGGGCAACATGATGCTGGTGCTCGCGGTCCGCACCGGCCCGGACCGGGTGTACCGGCGGGCGCTGACCTACTTCACCCCGGCCGAGCTGGCCGAGGCGTTCGCTGCCACCCGCGGGGTGGCGAGCCCGACCCAGCTGCGCGCGTCGGTGAAGAAGGACCCGCGCGACCTGCTGGGCACGTTCCGTGCCCTCGCGCCGCCCCGGCAGCCGATCCCGCTGCAGCGCTGGAGCGTGCGGCGGGTCGGCCTGGCCCTCGCGATTCTCGCGGCCGCTAGCATAGCCGTCTTCGTCAGCGCGACGGCGTTCAAGCCACCGGGGAACACGACGGGGGCCTTTGCTCCGGCGTGCGGGACCGGCCACTCGATCATCCTGGCCGCCCAGGCGGTCCCCTCGGCGGCGCTGGTGCCCTGCGTCGCCGCCACGCTCCCGGCGGGCTGGTCGGTGCACGACAACGCCGACATTGCCAGCGGGCACGCCACCTTCTGGCTGGATTCCGACGGGGCGGGCGGCCAGGCGTTCGCCATCACGCTGTCCGCGACCTGCGACCTCTCCGGCACCACCCAGGTCCCGTCCGACCAGCCGGGAACACGGCGGTTCGACCGCCCGCTGAGCGGGCACCCTCGGTTCGCGGAACTGCGCTACTACACCTTCCCCGGGGGCTGCGTCAGCTACCAGTTCAACTCCGCGGACAGCGGGTCGCGGCTGCTCGCGAACCAGGCGAGCGGCGCGGTGGGCTTCATGCCCCGGGCCGCTCTGGTGAACCGCGTCCAGAACACCGAGGGCCTAGCGCTGTGCGGGCGGGGCGCGGCATGTCCCGGGTGAGCCGGCCGGCCATGAGCAGGCAACAGCTTGCCGTCGTCGGGCGCCTGGTGCCATCCTCCCGCTACCGGCACCCGGGTGATGTGATCCGGCTGATCGCCGGGAGCATCTTGCTGCTGGTGTCGCTGGTGGCATCGAAGGCCGTGCACCGCTGGCTGCTCGGCCCGGACGCGGCGGTAGGCGGCATTACATTCGGCGCGGCCAGCAGCGTCGTGACCGGCATCGTGCAGGTGGCGTGCGTGGCCGCCGCGGCGCTGGTGGTGGCGGCCACGCTCCGCCGCCGCCGGTTCCGCCTGCTGGGCGGGCTGGCCGCGGCGGCCGCGGTCGCGGCCGGGGTCGCGGCGGGGATCTTGCTCCTGCTCGGCGACGGGCATCCGGTTGCGCTCACCGGCAACCTCGCGCACGGCTCGTGGCTGGCCAGCGCGGCGTTCCCCGAGCCGTTGCTGATCGCGGGTGCGACGGCGGTGATCGTGGCGGCCTCGCCCTGGCTGAGCCGGCCGTGGCGCCGGGCGGCCTGGCTCACGCTGCTCCTGGTCGTGGCAGTCCGCCTGGTCACCGGCACGGTGCTGCCGATGGAACTGCTGCTGGCCTTCGCCACCGGGCTGACCGCCGGCGCCGCGGTCCTGGTGGCGTTCGGCGTGCCCGACCAGCGGTTGGGTGCCGGCGAGATCGCCGAGGCGCTGCGGTCCGCGGGCCTGCCGGCCCAGACGGTCCGGGCGGCTGAGGTCAAGGCCAAGGGTTCCAGGCCGTTCGCGGCGGCCGGCCCGGACGGGCGGCGGTGGTTCATCAAGGCGCTGGGCTCGGACCAGCGCGACGCCGACCTGCTGTATCGGGCCTACCGGGCGGTGCGGCTGCGGAACGTGGGCGATACCCGCCCGGCCGCGACGCTGTTCCAGGCGGTCGAGCACCAGGGGATGGCCGGCGTCATGGCCGAACGGGCGGGCGTCTTGGTGCCCGGCGTCGACCGCGTGATCAAGGCCGGGGGCGACACGGCGTTGCTGGTCCTGGACTGGGTGGACGGCGGCCCGCTGGAACAGCTTCCGGCCGGCCAGATCGGCGAGGACCTGCTCGCCCGGCTGTGGGCGGAGGTGGACAAGCTGCACCGGGCGAGGATCGCGCACCGCTCGCTGCACGCCTCCAACGTGCTGGTCGGCCCGGACGGCCAGCCCGTGATCGCCGGCTTCAGCTTCTCCGAGCTGTCCGCCACGCGGCGGCAGATCGACCTGGACGTGGCCGAACTGCTGGCCTCGCTGGCCGCCCTGGCCGGCGCGGACCGGGCCGTATCGGCCGCGGTCACGGCCCTCGGCGCCGCGGGGGTGGCCCCGGCGGTGCCGCTGCTGCAGCCGCTGGCCCTGTCGGCCGGCACCCGGCGCGCGGTCAAGCAGCAGGACGGCCTGCTGACCCGGACCCGGTCCGCGGCCGCCGCGGCCAGCGGCCTGGAAAACCCAGAGCCGGTCCGCCTGCAGCGGGTGCGGCCGCGGCACCTGCTGGTCATCGCCGCGCTGGCCGGCGTGTATTACTTCCTGCTGCCCCAGCTGGCCAAGGTCAGCAACCCCTTGCCGGCGCTGGAGTCGGCCCGGTGGGCCTGGGTCCTGGTGGCCATCGGCTTCTCGGCGCTGACCTACCCGGCCAGCGCCGCCGGGCTGCTCGGCGGCGTCGCGGCCCGGGTGCCGTTCTGGCCCGCGGTGCTGACCCAGGGTGCCTCCTCCTACGTCAACCGGGTCTCGCCGGCCAACGTCGGCGGGATGGCGCTGAACGCGCGGTTCCTGCAGAAAGCCGGCGTCGAGCCGACCGCGGGCGTGGCCGCCGTCGGGGTCAGCTCCCTCGCCGGAGCCCTGGTCCACCTGGTGCTCCTGGTGATCTTCTTCGCCTGGGCGGGCCGCGGCGGCGCGGGCCAGGCGTTCAAGCTGCCCGCCGAGCAGCACGCTGCTGGCCGTCCTGGCGGCCGTGGCCGCGGTCATCGGCATCGTGATCGCCACCCGCCAGGGCCGCAATTTCGCGGCCCGCAAGGTGCTGCCCCCGCTGCGGTCATCGCTGGCCAGCCTGGGGCGGGCGGCGCGGAGCCCGGTCAGGCTGACCATGCTGTTCGGCGGCTCGGCCGTGATCACCCTGGCCAACGCAGGCGGCCTGGCCGCCTCGGTTGCGGCCTTCGGCGGCGGGGCCAGCATCGCCAAGACCGGCGCGGTCTACATGGCGGCCGCCGTCGTCGCGACCGCCACGCCGACCCCCGGCGGTGTGGGCGGATTCGAGGCCGCGGCGATAGCGGGCCTGACCGGCATCGGCATCTCCCCCGGGACGGCGGTACCGGCGGTGGTCATCTACCGGCTGGCCACCTACTGGCTACCGGTACCGCCCGGCTGGCTGTCCTGGCGCCTGCTGCAACGCCTGGGCTACGTGTGACGGAGTACCGCCACTACCGGTGACGATCCCTTCGTCCTGATCATGGGACGGCCGCCCGGCAAAACGACCATGATCACTCACCTATCCGCGCGAGGTCTAAGTCCGGCGAACCGTGCCGGTGATGTCGGTACGTGCGATGCTGACCCGAAGGCCGATGGGACCTCCCTGTCCTCACCGCTGATACAGCTCTTCTTCCGGGATGCCCGGCGGCGATTCGCTTCGTTCTCGCATGCCCAGGCGGCGGCGGGCTGAAAACAGCGAGCCGCGGGCGGGCGTGACCGGGGCGAACTTGGCCAGGCCGGTCGCCGGCATGTCGATGTAGACCGACTCTATCTGGCCGCCGCGAAAGTAGGTCTCGTGCCAGAAGCCGGTTCCGCCCCTGTCTCGCAGGAACTGCTGCCACCACTGCTGGTGCGGCAGGGACCGGGCCCAGCGCTCGAGGGAGTCGAAGTCACGCCAGTACTGACGCATGCCCGCATGCGGCGGGAACAGCGAGAACAGCAGGTTCTCGTGCAGCAGCAGACCGTCGGGCTGCGCTTCGACCGACTTGCGGATCTTCGGACCGAACGAGGCGAGGGTCCTCAGTCCCCTCGGCTCGTTGACCCTCATCCCCAGGTAGATCACCACGAGGTCGGGATAGGACGACAGGTCGACCGTCGTCCGGTTCAGCGCGCGTGTCACAGGTCAACCATCTACGTTCATTCGCAGCACTGCAACCCGGTGGAGTCGGAGCTGAATAGCTGGCGGCTGGCTTCCCGGAGTGCTCGCGGGTGCGTGGCCCAGGGTTAGCGGGTTGGCCGCGGCAAGCGGGCAGGCAGGGTAGCCGGGATCGTCTCGTCCGGCTGGCCCCAGGTGGCGGAAGGTGCCGAGGGTGGCACCCGGGATGCCGCCGAGGGGTGCAGGTCGCGGTTGACCACCCGGGCGATGTCCTGCACGGTCGTGACCCCATAGGACATGGTGGAGTTGCGGTCGGTCAGGATGTCCACCGTGTAGGTCTGGCCAGTCTTGGTGAACGCGCCGAGGCTGTTGATGAACCAGCCATAGCCTGACACCGGCAGCCAGCCATTCTTCACGTGCACGGTGAAGCCGGAAGGCACGCCCGCCGGGGTGCCCCAGCGCTGGTACGCGACGACGTGGGCCATCAGGTACAGCTCATAGCTCCGGTTGCCGGGGGTCAGCACCGAGTTCGGCTTCACCAGCAGCCGCAGCAGCAGCGATTCGTCGTAGGCGGTCTCCAGGGTCAGACCCCAGCGACCGCCGGTCCCGAGCGTGGTATTGGTCATGCGGGCGAGGTTCAGGAAGTGCTGGAGCCACCACATCCCCACGTCGTTCCACAGATAGGTGGCGGCGTTGTTGTCCGACACCGTGATCATGGACCAGGCCTCGCTCTTTTCCTTCGCGGTCAGGCTCCGGTGCTGCTCGCCGGCCTTGCGCAACAGGGCGGCCAGGACCGTCGCCTTGACGGTGCTGGCCGAGTAGAAGTGCCAGGTGTTATGCAGGCCGCAGGTGATGCCGATGCCGGCGGCCGGGTCGACCACTTCGACGCCCACGTGCGAGGTGCGGCCGCTGTAGGACAAGGCGATATCCCTGGACATCTTCGCCGCCAGGGCCGGGTTCGCTGCCGAGGAGCAGATCTGGGCGGCACCGGCCGCGGGCGCGGCGGTGAAACTGCCTGCCGCGATGGCCGCCGCCATCAGGAGCGCCGTAGCCGCCCGGTGCCACCACTGCCAGCGTCGCATGCTGCACCCCAACCTGTTCTTTACTGTGACTGGTCCCGTTCTTGAGACGTCTGGCACTGAAGTGAGGTTGGCGGTGCCAAGCATCCGATTATTGCGGTCTGCCCAGCAAAGGCCGCCTTGAGGTGGCTCCAAGCATGTGACCTGCTGCTTAGGAAGTCGTCTCAGGGGTGGACCGTGACATGCTGTGCGGTTGTTCACCGGCCGGACAGTGCTGTCCGTCAATGACTGCCTGTACCCTGCTCCCTTCCCCGGTCGGGCATGCAACGGCACGCCGCATGGGCGCTCCTCCCCCGGCGGCGGCGCACTGCCGCAACGGCTTCAGTAATCACATAATGGCGAGGTCTGGGAATGCGCGGTTGACTGCGGCGGTGCGGCTCGACACCTGGAGCCTGACATAGATGTTCTGCAGGTGAATGCGCACGGTTCCCTCGGACACGCCAAGCCGGCGGGCGATCTGGGCGTTGGTATACCCGGCGGCGACCAAGTGCAGCACTTCCCACTGGCGCTGGGTCAGCTGAGGCGTGCCCCGACGGCGCCGTTCAACATCAAGGTGGGCCCGGTGCAGGTGGGGGCGCAGCACCGTGAGCACTGACCGGTCGCGCTCGGAAAAGTCCATGGACATATGCAGAACGTCATATGGCGGCCTCGTCGCGGCCCTGTACACACTGGCAGCTGACGGACGACGTTGCCCGCGACAGAGGGGGGCGGGCAACGTCGACTATGGCCGCTAAGGCGCGTGGGTTACACAAGAAGGACTTCATACAGGCCCCTGCCCGGCGCAGGCCCTGGCCACAACCAGCCCGCCATACGGCCCGGCCCGGTAGGGACCGACCTGGGTTCAGCGGACTTCTGTGCTGTAAACAACGATGTTGCTGAGGTAGTTGTGCGTCGCGTAGTCGTAGGTGCCACCACAGGTGATCAGGCGCAGTTCGGCGTCGGGTACCGGGCCGTAGACGGCGGCCGTGGGGAAGCGCGCCTTCGGGTACTGGCGCACCGCGGTGACCCGGAAGACGGCGAACCTGCCGTCCGCCTGCCGCACGTAGATCTGGTTGCCCGGGTGCAGCTCGCGCAGCCGGTAGAAGACCCCCGGGCCGAGGTAGGAATCGATGTGTCCGGCGATGATGGAGGAGCCGATCTCTCCCGGCCGCGGGCTGCCGGTATACCAGCCGGCCACGGAGGTGCTGCCTGGCACCTGCAGCGTGCCCTGCCGGGTGAGGCCCAGCCGGATCAGCCTGGTGCGCACCCCGATGGCCGGGATCTGCAGCGCGACCGGCAGCGGCGCGGTGAGGGTGGAGGGCTCAGGCAGCGGGGCCGGTGCGCCCAGCGGCACCAGGACATCCGGCGCGGCGCTGGCCGTCCCGGGCGGGTGCCCCGGCCGGCCAGCCAGCACCAGCAGCCCGGCTACCGCGATGGTCATCATGAGCACACCGCCAAGCAGCACGGCGGCCATGAGCGGCCGCCGTGTCACCTGGCGCCAGGGCGGGCCGTGCCGTGCGTGCCTGCCCGGCCCAGCGTCGGTGGCCGGCGCGGGCGGGGCCGCCCGCATCAGCGCGCGTGCCGCGCCACTGCCCTGCTCCGGCGCAGCCGGATCGCCGCGGCGGCCGCCGCCAGCAGCCCGCCGGCCAGCCCGGCTAGCCAGGGCAGCGGCGAGGGCGCCGGGCCCGGGACCGTGCCGCCGAGGCCGGTGGCTGCGCCGCCGCGGGGCATCATGCCACTGCCCGCGGCGTCCATCAGGTCAGCGACTTCCAGGCCGCTGGCGGAGTCCAGTACCACGAGGGTGTGGATCGAGCCCGCGGCCAGCTTGACGTTCCCGGACCAGGTCTCGCTGCCGCCTGTGGCGTGCACCATCCACCGGCCTGGCTGGTCGGTCCCGTAGGAGGTGACGCCGGCGAAAGCCAGGCCGCTGGCCAGCGTCGCGCTGCCCGCCCGCACCGTGACGCGGTGCTCCTTCAGCGACGCCTGGATGACCCGGACCAGCGACTTGCCCTGGGGGGTGGTCAGCCGGTCGTCCAGCGCCTGGAGCCGCAGGCCCCTGGCCGGGCCCATCACGGCCACGGTGTAGGCCTGCCCGGCATGCACCATGAAGTTGGCCGATAGCTCCGGCGGAGTGCTGGCCGGCGCGCCAGCTGGCCGTATGCCGGCCGTGTACTCACCGGCCGGCATCTTCATGTACATCGACACCTCGCCGTAAGGGACGTGCCTGAGCACGCTCATCGCCATCGGATCACCGAAGGAGTAGAGGTAGATGTCCACCGGCGCGGTGTTGGGCGACAGATGGGCACACCGCATCCATCCCCCGGACGACATCGACGAGGCGGGTGCGGCCGCGGCGGTCCCGGCCAGCGTGCCCAGCGACAGCGTGGCCGCGCCCAGCAGCATCGCCAGCCGGGCACCGGGCCGGCCGGCGCCCCTGCCGGCAAAGCCGTGACGGTGCAGCCGCCACCGGCGCGGCGCGTTCAGCCGCAATGTCATGATGATCTCCTCATTTCAGTTAGGCGCCGCGAGCAGTCCGAGCGGGCTCGGCGCGGTGAACTCGACATGCAGCACGGCCTGGCCGCCGGCCAGCCGCACGATGGTGACATCTGCAGGCCGGAAGGGGGCCTGCTGGGCGAGCAGGAACCTCTTCACGGAGGTGAGCGTCGCCGCGCCGGCCTCCCGCCCTGCCGGGGCCGGCGATACGTCGGCCGAACGCAGCGGTACGCCGGGGCTGGCGCCAGCCGCGGGCGCACCGAAGCCGGTTATGTTGACGTGATACGGCGTGGCCAGCGCCCCGATGGCGCTGAGCAGGCGCGTATCGACCTGACCGGCGGCCAGTTCGCGGCGGCCGGCCGGCGATACGAGCACGTGCGGGTTGCGCAGCAGCAGCGCACCGGCCGCGCGCCGGGCGGTGGCATCGGCTTGCAAGCTGCGCAGGTACGCGGCGGACCCGTCCGCGGCAACGACCCGGACCGCCACCAGAGCGCTCCCCGACCCGAACGCGGCCAGTGCCAGCGGGGCGTACACGCCGGTCAGGCGGCGGCCGAACTCCCCCCGGACGGCTGCCGTGGACACGATCACATCACTGCCGAGCGGCCCGGCATTCCCGGCCCCGAGCACGAGCAGGCGGCCGGCCGCGATCCCCTTGCTCTGCAGCACCGCGCACATCTGCGGATCGCAGGCGACGATCGCGGCCGGGGCGACCTGCCGGGCCATCCACGCCGCGGCCGCGGTCCGGGCCGCCGCCGCGGCCGCGATCGCGGCGTCACCGGCGGGCTGTCCGCCGTTTGCCGCCCCGGTACCCGCTTGTCCCGTACCGGTCGGCTGAGCGGTGCCCGCCGCTCCCTTCCCTGCTATCGTGCTGCGGGCCAGCGCGACGGTGACGGCTCCTCCGCAGAACAGCACGGCGGCCACGATGAGCGCGCTGATCACCCGCCAGCGCGTGGTGGCCGGCCAGAGCCGCTGCCAGGCCCGCAGGCGGATGGTGTTGGCCAGCACCGTGCGCCAAGGCGGTGCCGGGTTGGCTGCGGGCAGCGTCTGCGCTGGCGCGGGCGATGGCGCCGGATGCCGGGGCTCGGGCGGCCGGGGCTGGCCCAGGCCCGGGCTGGCCTGCCGCGGCATCCTGCTGGTCGTCCCGGCCATCCTGGCGGGCCCGTGCGACCGCCCTCTTGATGACCGCCAGGTCATGGTCGGACAGGATCACCCTGTTGGGCGCGACGGTGCCGCTGGCCCCCGGGCGGCGGGGCGGGCGGACCCGGAACGGCAGGCCGTCTGTCCCGGTTTCTGGGGAGCGTGCGCCAGTGCTGTCCGGCGTTCCCGGGCCGCCCGGCGCGCCGCGCCCCGGACCGGCCCTCATGCCCGCATTCCCGGGTACGGGTCCGGATTGTTCCAGCCGCCAGCTATGTGGTCGCACGCGTGAGTCCCCCCACCAGGCCTCTGGTAACGCCGTGATATAGACCTCCATCCCGGTTGATAGAAAAGCAGACGCTGATCAGCGCTTCAACCAGGATCACACGAAAGTAATAGGAAATACACATTGAGGTGATCTCAGCGAACATAGATTCGGACAATCGGGCTCTTTCGGCACGAACAGAGTGTCAAGGCAGAAAGAAGGACGAACCGGACTGTCCGAACAAATCCGCCAGAGTCGAGTTTGGCCCGGGCCGACCCGGGTACGCGGCTTGCCGCCCCGCTGGGGTCCGGGTACGCGGCTTGCCGCCCCGCTGGGGTAATGCGTCCGTGCAGCAGGTCCACGGTCGGCCTTCGACAAGCCGGTCCGGTTCAAGGAGAGGAAAGTCGTGAAACGAATTCGCATGTTCACCTTGCTCAGCGTGCTCGCGGTGGTACTGTCGGTCGGTCTCCTGCAGGGAGTCGCCAAGGCCGCCAGCGGAGGCGGGCCGCAGGTGACCATCCAGCCGCAGGCGTCTTACAACCTCGCCGGCGCTGTGGTCAACGTCGGGCTGTACGTCAAATGCCAGGGCGGGGGCGGGTCGGGCGACGTCATCGTGAACGTGACGCAGTCTCCGCCCCAAACGCCGTACCCGATGGCAGCGGGCTCTGGCCCGCAGATGGTCGTGTGCGATGGGCAGACGCATTCGGTCGCGGTGACTGTCGCCGGGTTCGGGTTCGACGCCGGGACGGCGTCCGCTACGGCGGACCTGAGCGTCGGCCCCACCGTTGTCGCCCATGCTCAGCGGTCGATCGACATCGTCGTGGTAAACGGATAATTCCCGGGGACCAAGCGGCGGCCGGCTGACGCCGACCGCCGCTCTCTTCTCATCTCACGACCCGGCCTTGCCGAGGTAGCCCTTGATGTAGTTCTGGGCGGTGCCCCAGACGAACTGGGCGACCTGCCGGCCCAGTCCCCGACCGTCGTAGTCGCCGCTCTTGAAGTGGATGCCGCCATAGCGCCGCGACATGCCAGCGTCGTCGTTCGCGTCCGAGAACGTCGCCCACGACAGGGTGATCGCCTGGGCGGGGGTGTCCGACTCGATCGGTGAGGAGTGCGCGGGAATGGTGACGGTCAAACCGCAGGTGTCGCTGCCGTTGAACGCGGCCAGGATGGTCGCGCCGGCCGCGGTGAAGGTGGAGTGGCCCGACACGTACTCGGGGAACGCCGGCGTGACCACGTTGGGCTCCTGGTAGGGAATCCAGTCCTGGCCCAGGACCTGGCCGTAGCCCTGGTTGGGGCCCAGCCACGAGGTGATGTACTGGTTCTTGTACTGCTCGCGGATGGCGGTGATCGGCCGGACGAAATCGTACTTGTACTTCTGGTACCAGGCCGCGATGCCGGCGTCCATCTCCGCGTTGCCGAGCGCGAAGAACATCTTCACGTCGGTGTCCAGGCTGAAGTGGTTCTTGCGGGAAAAGGCCTGGGCGAACAGCGCCATGTGTCCCGGCGGGAACGCCGTCCCGGGCCCGTCGGCCCAGAACGCGGCCGTGACCTTCTGCAGATCGGTGAGATTGCTGGTATCGGCGAGGGCCTGGGTGATGTCGGCGGTGCTGTAGGTGCCGTCCGGGTTCTTCGGCGGACCCGGTTCGTAGTACGTCGACGGCGCGACCGAGAACGGGACGACCTTGCCCCACTGCGGGGTGGTCGCCTTCTGTACCGCGCTCGGACTGTCGCAGCTCGTGGCGCCGGGCGGCGGGAGCGGCACGCACAGCGGTTGCCAGCGCCAGCGGTCGTTCAGCTGGTTCCAGGTGTTGACCGGCTGGTAGCCGGTGGTATCGGCGTACCCGTTGAGCTGATTGGAGCCGTCGTTGTGGCGGAAATTGATCACAGCCTGGGCAGCCAGGTTGCCGACCGCGGCCGGGGTGGCCGCCTTGTCTGTCGGGCTGGCCGTCGTGGTGTTGCTGGGGTCGAAGCCCTGGCTCCGCAATAGGAAGTCGGGGGTCAGGTACTTGGCGCTGCCGTCGGTGGGGCAACTAGCAGGGACGCAGGGGAACTGGGCGGGCGGAAACAAGTCGGTCAACGTGCGGTAGGCGGCGTAGCTGATCGCCTGGGTCTTGTTGGCATCGGTGTTGCCCGTGGTCTGCTGCGAGGGGCCCGCGTTCTGGGTGACCTTGGCGGTCGGGTCGTAGGCCGCCCAGGCGTCGTAGATGGCGGTGTGCAGCTCGCCGAGCGCCCGGGAGCCGACGGTCGGGCCCGTCGCCTTCGGGTACGCCGCGAGTGCGGTCAGCAGCTGCTCGTCCCACTTGAGGACCGCGTCGTCGGTGGGCTGCGGGATGCCCCAGCTGTCGAACGGCCAGGGCACGGGGCTGGCCGTGGCCGCGTACGCCGGACCGGTGGTGGTGACGGTGGTGGCGGTGAGGGTTCCCACGACCATGGCCGTGACCCCCAACACTGCGGTCACCAGCTTGTACTTCATCAACTCCAGCCTTTCTGGAAGCACAGATGCCATTCGGTGGCCACGGACTCTCACTATCGGCTGGAGTTCTGCTCTTCCGAAAACTCTGCATGCTGAGAGTGGCACGTGACCGGCAACGACCCGCCATGTCCCCTCGGGTGGGACGCGAGGTCTCGGTAACAATAGCCGGTTATCACCGTTATGTCGTCCAGTTTGGTAAAAGGCTTTCGTTCTGCACGTGGGTTTCAATTCAGCCACCTGCCGGTAGGTGCGACGCCGATCCCGGCGCGGCCGGGCAACCGCGGCAGCTGCTTACCCATCGCGACCTGCGGCGACGGATGGCGCCGCGATCCAGCGGATCCGCCGCCCTGGCATGCAGGCGCGCCAGGGCGGAGGCCGCGCACAGATCATCCCGTTCGGATGTACCACCACGCAGCAGCCACCGGCAGCGACCCTCGCGCCTAATGGCGAGTACGCAGAGGTATTCCTGCCGTGCTCGGTTACTCAGAGACGGGAATTTACCGCTTGGTTTCCGCCTGGCCTGTTGTGATTGGCCCGCCGGAATGGTTGCTGCTTGCCGGTCGCCTACCACCGACTCCGGCGGTTATTCGGTAACGACGTGGGTTATGTGGCGTCCCGAACGGCAGCCGTCTGGGCAAGGAAATCAGGCCTCGCTTGCGCTCACTCCATTGTTCGCCCAACTGCCGGCGTCCGCGCTCGAGGGCCTGGCGGGCGCCTTATGCCGGTCGGCGTGTCGGTCGGCGCGGCGCTGATCCGCCAAGGCGACCCGGGGATGCCCACCATGCGATCGCCGCAGCCCGAGGAAGCCCGTGACGGTCAGCAGCGTCCCGGCCGCGATCAGCAGCAGCCATAGCGCCGGGTCCGAGGGCTGGCGCGGAGCGGTCCCCCCAAAGCCAGTGCTGACCCCGCCCATCGGCATCATCCCGCTGCCCACCGCGTCGGTCAGCGCGTCGACCTTCAGCCCGGAGGAACTGTCAAGTACCACGATGGTGTGCACCGAGTCCGGATGCAGCTCGACCGTCGTGGCGGTGTGCTCGCCAGGCGCGGCGAACTGCACCGTCCGCGTCCCCGGTGAGACGGCCATGTAGGGCGTGGCCGAGCCGAAGGTCAGATGCCGCGCGAGAACGTCCGGTCCGTAGCTGACCCTCACCGTGTTCTGCTTGAGCGACGCCTGGATCACCCGGACAAGCGCCTTTCCCATCGGCGGGGTCATCTGGTCCTTCAGGACCTCCTCCCGCAGGCCGGGGTTAGGACCGACGCCAGCCACGGTGTAGGCCGTCCGCGAACTCACCAAGAAGCTCGTGACCAGAATGGGAGGACTTGACGCGGGCGCGCCGGCGGCCCGCATCGCCACCGAGTAGCGGCCCGGGCTGACCGCCATGTACTCAGAGACGCCCCCGTAGCTGACATGCCTAAGCACCATCGGGTGGCCGGCCTCCCCGAACGCATACATATAGATGTCCATAGCAGGCGAGTCCGGCGATAGATGGGCACACCGGACCCACCCATCCGGCATGGCCGCGGAAGCCCCGGAAGCCGCAGGCGCGGCGGATGCCGCGGGTGACATGCCCACGACAACGCCTGCAGTGCCTCCGAACAATGTGGCGATCACGGCGAGCCGGGAAAGATACCAGAGTAGCCGCATCTTACTAACCCTCCCTCTGAACGGTGAGCACAACGTCAGCAGCCCTAGCTGACTCGGCGCGGCGAATTTGATGCCCAGCGCGGTCTGACCGGTGTCCAGCCGGACGATCGCGGCGTGCGCGGACAGGTACGGCGGCCGACAGCCAGCGCCGGGCTGTTGGCCACCGCAGCAGCCACAGCATGACGGTGGTAGCCCGGATCCGGCCCCACGACGGCTCCGACTGAGCAGAACTCGCCAGGCGATCGTTGCTCCTCACCCACATTCGTCACCCCCAACTGACGCGTGGCGCTGCAGCCAATGCGTCATAAGAACACGCAAACGCGCAAAGATCAACCTAATGGCCGATTAGTCATTACATCCAGCGCTGCCCTCCCCCACCCGACCCCCACGGCGAGCGCCACCGCGGCGCCCGCGAAGATGGCTGTCCGGCGTTCGTCGGCGACGGTGGCCACGATCAGCGGCGCAATGCCGAAGAGTGAAAACACCGTCATGCGCGTCAGCACGTGGAGCCGGCCGAACAGGACTAGCCACAAGGCTGCCACAGAGGTCGCCACATGCCCGACCGGCAAGCGTGGCCGCGCCCTCACTCCGGCTCACTCATTGACACGAGCTTCATGGGCTTCCCCCACCACTTCGCCGAGTTCTCAGCCCGGTTCGGAACACCCGGTGGCAGGGCCCTCGCGGCAACGGCAAGACGCACAGCGACCGCGAAGGCCACCTGTCCCGAGCCATTGACGCAGCGTGAACGCTAGCACGTAAATGGCCGTCACCGCAGGCAATCGGCACAACTAGTCCCATGGCGGCACACCGCCGACACTAATGACCAGACATCACAAGCGCCATCGATGCGCACGTCCAGGCCGGGCAACGCCGACGCCATGCTGTGCTGGCTGGTCGCCCACCACTCCTGCGCCATCATCGAAGCCGGAGAACGCGTACTCGCCGACGTCCTGAGCGTGGAGTTCGAGCCCGCGCTCTATATATCCTCTCCAGCGCGCTGACCTTCTGCGACATGACCACCAACCCAGACGGCGAGCTCGTGCCAGCTGAGAATCGGCTCGCCGAAATACACGATCGCTACGGCCCCGGGCACCTGGTGAGCCGGTCAATCCAGCGGGCCACGCCGATGATCCCCCAGATCTCCCAGCCTCACCGAGATCACCGCTCATTGGCGAAGATCCTGTGCATCGCCTCGGCCCCGGCCGTGATGACCGGCCGGATCTGGTGGCGATAGACCGTCTCGGTGACGTTCGATGAACTATGGCCCATGAGACGGCTGGCGTTAGACGGCTCGATACGGCAGCGGTCTCTCGCCATGGC
>Ga0306920_100004451_pt1 | contig 17942 bp, 24 predicted proteins | sample flu12Cox44000170_FD_204666 | JGI IMG/M metagenome (GOLD analysis project Ga0306920, IMG submission 204666) | Lab enrichment of tropical soil microbial communities from Luquillo Experimental Forest, Puerto Rico - flux4day.12C.oxic.44.000.170 (v2)... | ecosystem: Environmental > Terrestrial >... | reverse complement strand
ACCAGAATGCGAATTGGGCTCGCCTCAGCGCTCATGATTTTAGTTCCGTATCTTTGCCTGACAACTTCGCGAACTTCTCGGCGAGCCACGATCGCTGCCCATCACCAGGCGCCGTGTATGCGCGATTGGCGGGGAGGCTCAATTCCACTTCGGTGCCCGCGTCCAGTTCGCTCCACACCGTCAGCTTACCGCCGATCAGCTTGGCTCTTTCCCGCATGCCGCGCAACCCAAAGTGTCCTTCGCGCCCGTCATGGCTTAGCAGCTTCGGGTCGATGCCCTTGCCTTCGTCGCGAACGCGCACCCGTAGCTGCCGCTCGTCATAGCGGATTTCCACTTCAATTTGCTTTGCGTCACGCGTGGCGGAAGGCGTTGCGCATGGTTTCTCCAGCGATTCGAAACACTTCGTCGCGCAGAATCGGATGCAAATTGCGCGGGATGCCCTCGACCTGAACGTTGAATTCCGGCCGCTGCGAGCTGCTGTCCGCCGCCGCGAGTTCTCCGCCAAGCGTCTTAATGGCCGCTGCCAAGTCACCACCACTCCCGGCGTGAGCATGATGAGCGTCTGGAAGCTGCGTCCATTTAGCGGCATGTTCTCCACAAAGGTCTGGTCCACCACCGTGCTGACTGTTGCCGAGGTGGTGTTCACCAGCGGCGCGCCCGCTTGCACGGTGATGCTACCCGAGACGGAACCAACCACCATTTCGAAATCGATCGCGAGCGCATCCTGCACGTGCAGGGTCACCTCCGGACGCACGAGCTTCTTGAATCCGGACTTTTCCACTTCGATGCGGTAGGTTCCCGGCGGCAGATTCGCCAGCGTGTATTCGCCCGCGCCATTGCTCGCGGTCTCATAACGGAAATTGGTGCCGGCGTTTATGGCAGCGACCTTCGCGTCCGCAATCGCCGCCTTCGACGGGTCCGTCACCCGGCCAGTAATGGAAGCATTGGCGGTTTGCGCCCGCAGCGCGCAGGGATACAACAATAGAGGCAGGAGCACCAGAAGTGCCAGAACGTTGCACATGAGGAAACCTCGTGGAGCGACCTGAACTGCGCAGATTCACGCTCATACTGCCATTTCAGTGCGGTTTCTTCAACCACCGCGGCGCAGCATCCTCGTCGCGTCACATGGTCATCACGAGGAAAAGATGACGCCGTAGATCTTTCACCGACCAGGTGCTGCTTCAAATACTGCCAACTCTTAAATCCGTATTTTCGCGCAATGATGTACTGAGCATCGGCTAGTCTGGCCCGTGAACTATTGATTTCGCAATCCAGCAGATAGAACGCTCTGACCGCTACAGGGTCACCGAGACGCAAGTCATGTAGCAAGGCACGCGCTTCTCCTTGGATGTGTTCGAGGATTCTTTCGGGTGGGAATGTACGTGACATTGGCTCACACGGTCACCCTCACGTATTTTACGGCTGAGCGATCAACTCACACTGTGACTCTGATCACTCCTTAATGGCTAGTACGAGTTCGTCCTAGTACACCTGCGAATAGGCCTTGAGCCGCACTGGTGTCTGCTCGAAATTCAACTCGCTTCAAAGAAACAGAAATAGCCTAACAACAACATTATTCCGGCGAACTTGAATGCACAGATCGTCAGTGACACGCGCCATCAGTGGTAGATTCATAGCGAAAATTCGTGCCGGTGCTGACCGCCCCGACCTTCGCGTCCACAATGCTCGCCTTCGACGGGTCCTTCACGCGGCCAGTCACGGAAGCATTCGTGGTTTGCGCCCGCAGCGCACAGGGATACAACGATAGAGACAGGAGCACCAGAAGTGCCAGGACTTTGCACAGGAGGATACCTCGAGGAGCGACCTGAACTGCGCTGGATTCGCCCTCATGGTGCCCCTTCAGTCCGGTTTCTGAAACCATCACCAACTAACATTCTTAATTCCGATGGAGTCCCAGCCTAATCCGGACACAATCGGTGTCCGCAGAAGCTAGAACTCTTTCACGGGCTGAGGCCGGACATACATCGTCCTCCCTCCGCGTTCAGCCGCAGAAAACGTGTTATGGAAACGCGCCTTCGAGATCGATCAAGACGGACCCATGCGAAGTCGGGCCAGTGTCGAACGGATCAAACGCTCGCGACCTGGTTAACAAATTCGTGCTTCGCTTCCCGCTCATAGAGTTCCGGCAAGAAATTCTCCAAATTGCCCATTTCTTCGATGTTGTGCTTGAGCCACGCTTGGCCTTTTCCGTCGGAAAACAGCAACGGACCCAGCAGCCTGGCGAACAGCCCAAGTCGCGCAGTCCCGGGGACGATTAGGCAATTCTCGTCACGCGCGCCGTCCACGGTTGTCGTGAACACGTGCTCCATTCGTGCGATCGGGACGCCGCCACGGATCACGCTATGAATAAACCCGGTTTCGTCGAGTTTCTCGATCGTCGAAACGGCCTCGATCTTATAACGCGGGTTGCGGCCCAGGTATTCGCATAACGCGATCTGCGCTCCAGGACCAACCGACCCATCTGACGCGCGGCGAACGTAGCGCGCATACACGTGGTCCAGCGGATGCCACACGCGGTAGCGGGGGAACCGCTGCCCCTGAATCTCGACATCGCCCTCCATGTGGCCGAACCACCAGGCGAGCATCCGTGGGGTAACGTTTTTGAGGACGTCGTGCTTGATCCAGTACTTCCTACGACCATCGTTGAGGGCCTCGACTCGGGCCTTGGCTGAAGAGACTGGTTTCAGCGGCCAGAAAAGCGGGAGTGGTTCTGGAAGATGGGTGCTCATTGGGAGATCTCCTTAACAATTGCGCCGGGAATCATTGTGGCTCTTCTTGTCTTCCGGATTGGCTTTGAGCTCCTGGGCGAGGACGCGCTTGTTCTCGCTACAATCGACCGGAACCACGACGAGATGGACGCCGCCGCCGGCAAAAGTCGACATCGCGTGGCGGTCGTAAGCGACCGCGTTCGCCCTACGGCTTGAACCCGGTCTTTTCGTAAAACTGTTCGAGCGCGGCTTGGGCGCAGTCGGTGCCGGAGCTGAGTCCGATGCCGCCGACGATCTCGCCCTCGACTGTAACCGGTAGGCCGCTAATCGTCCGAAACGCATGACCCGCGTCTTTTCTTCTGACGACTTCGTGGGTAACTTCCAATACGGGCGCGATGCGGAGCGGTTCCAAAAGGACCTCACGGATGTGATCGAGAAATGGCCCTCGTTCGAGACATGGATGCCGAGGTCGGGCTGCCGGGCACGCAGAGTTTGTTGTAGAAATGCGTCTCGTGCCGCGCGACAGCGCTGGTGAAGGCCTTGTCGATCGCGATCGAGATGCTCGACACCTTGCCGCCGTCCATGCGCTCGAAACGGACAAGATGGCCCGACTCGTCGCACACGGCGATGCACATCGGCAGGCCGATGACGCGCGACCGCGCGGCCGCACCCTCGATGAGAACCGCCGCCTCGGCGAGCGAAAGCCTCTTAACGCTGAGCATTTACCGCTCCGTGCCGCGCGAGCAGCGTGGTCTTGAGCAAGGCTTCGAGCGCCCTTACTTCATCCTCGTCGAGTCCCGCATAAGGCGGGTAGGGCTCGCCCACGTTAATGCCGATGAACCGCATCGCGGCCTTCATCGTCGGCGTCAGCCCGCGATGCATCCAACGCGCGGGAAACAGGGCAAATTGCAGTTGCAGGTCGGCGGCCTGGCGTACGTCCCCCGCCTGCCGCGCATCGATCACACCGCGCGCGATCTCTGCTGCGGGGGGTGGCATAGTGGCACCGGAGCCGCCCAACATGATCGTCGCTAGCAGCATCTGCAAGGTCGGTGGCCCTCCACCCCCGCCGCCACGATGTGCGTCGCGCGGCAGGTCTCGACGATGTAGTCGATCTGCGCCCGCAACGCCGGCCAGTCGATCGCGCAGCTGCTGGTGAATGGCGTCAGCGGCGCCACCACAAGTTCGGTCTGCATGGTTCTCTCCGAGTGCCGATACGTTTTTTAGCTTGCCTCTGCCCTCGCTTCACGCCCATTGCGTCCAGGCTTCATAGCTCCCAGCCGCGAGGCAGGTCAGCGTTTTACCAACTCGCAATTAGACGCGAGACGAGTCGTTCCTTATGCAAGCGGCGGTCCAACCAGGAGGCCGTCAGGAATGACCTGAGTAACGTAAGGAGTTCAAACACTTACCGGTGCCAGCCCATTCTGCCTGCTTGTCGCAGGCGCTGTGTAATCCAGTCGATTGCCGACCTTCAGGCAGCGCCAGCCCGCACTAAGGCACCCCACGGTGCTGCGGGCTGGCTCCTGACGGCCCCCACCATCGCCCCCTCGATCACCCTCTTTGACGCATCCTCCACGCGCCCCGTAATCGACGCATTCGCGGTTTGCGCCGTGAGTGCGCAGGGATACAACAATAGAGACAGCGGGAGAAGAGCAGGGACTCTGCACATGACGCTGACCTGGAAAACCGCGGGTTCCCCATCATCCTGCCACTTCGATCCCGTTTCTGGAACCATCACTGATCTCTGATCTGCCAGCGGAGCGTCACTACTGCCGAAAAACGTGTCGTCCTCTGAGGTCACAGCAACGGGCTAAGCGCTGTGTCCTCAAGATTTGCTAGGCATTTGCAGTTTTCTCGGCTTTGGTTACTGTCGTGCTGTTCTTCCCACAGGAGTAAGGTGTGGAACTCGTGAAAATGCTTCGACTGTGGCCCGGAATTTTCGGCCATTCACCCTTCTTCAAGAGACCGGCCAAGATAGCCTTTGGTCTTATTGCAGCAGTCTTCCTTCTCCAGTTTTACTACGTCCGGGAACTGGTCTTCTTGGAAGCGGTCGTGGCGTTCGGGTTCGTGGTTGTGGTACTCATCGGCGCCGCGTACGCCCTCGGCTGCATCGCGGTTTTATGGTTGGGGAAGCCTGGTTCTGTGCTCAAGGCTCTTGGTGCCTTCGTCAGCGTAAGACATCGGCAGCCCTTCGCGAAAACGACGGTCACAGGTCTCTCTGAAGCCAAAGAGGAGGTTTCCTAGTATGCAAGGACAGTCCAGCGACTCCCAAGCAAAAGCTGCCGAACGTTTGTTCGTGGCGGTCGTGCATCAAGCGATTTTGGACGCGTTGGAGCACGGCGAACATGCGAAAGATGCCGAGCGTTGGCTCTTGAGCAAAGATTTTGACGCCTTGCAGAGCCTGTTTCATTGAGTGGTGCGCATTGACGCCCAGTTTTACTCTGCACCAGGTACTCTATGCGGGCGTTACGTAAAGGTATAGAGAAATGCTGCGTTGCTGTAATTTTCTAACGGTGTTACTGCTCTTGAGCCCAGCCATCAGTGTTGGGAGGGTGCCGAGCGGCGACTCGCCAGCCTTCACAGCTGTTCCGGAGCTTAGCGCTGGATTCGATCTCCTGTACGAGCAGAAGTTTGCCGAAGCACGCCAAACTTTCGTGAGCTGGGAGTCCCGCAATCTGGAGGATCCTTTTGGTGAGGTGGCCGTGGCGGCCAGCTACCTTTTTGAGGAGTTGTACTTCCAGGGAGTATTGACCAGCGATTTTTTCCTGAACGAAAAGAGATTTCTGCACGGGATTGATGGCAGGCCGAACCCGGAGCGTATGAGCCATTTTGGCGAAGCCCTAGCTCGGGCCCGCGAACTTGCCATGGTGCGCCAGAAAACAAACCCCAATGATGGAGAAGCCCTTTTCGCCCTGACGCTGGCAGCCGGTATGGAATCGGACGCGGAATCGATTCTACAGAAGAAGCATTTGGCCGGCTTGAAGCACATGAAAGAAGCCAATAAATATGCGGAGTCATTACTGGTAGGCAATCCGGATGCCGTAGACGCTTATATCGCGCTTGGCATAGCAAACTACATTATTGGATCGCAGACCGCCGGTTCCCGCTTCGCGCTCTGGTTCGATGGAATTCACGGAAACAAAAAGCTCGGCATGGAGCAAGTGGCCAAGACTGCGGAGAACGGTCGCTACCTGCGACCTTTCGCCAAAATCCTCCTTGCCCTTGCCGCGTGCCGTGAAAAGCAGGTTGCCCTCGCGCAAAAATTGCTTCGGGAATTGAGCGAGCAGTATCCGGCTAGTGAACTCTTTGTTTCGGAGTATGATAAAGTATTGAGCTTGCCTGTGCCAGCGGCCATGGTTCGCTGAGGCCTCTCCGTACGGCCTGCTGGTTGAGCTGGGTCCCACAAGGCATTCTTCCCCACGGCCAGAGCGATAGAGCCTCCAACCATACGCAACCTGACCAGCTTGGCACATTCAGCTGCCCGGAAATCGGCAGCGTTCTGCCGAGTAGGTAACACAAGCTGGCATCCCGGTTTGCCGAATTCTTTCCCCCAACGCTTTGTCCCAAGAGAGCTAAGCACTTAAATGGTTCCAGAAGTCGGTCGACATTTGGTTCGCTGATTGCTCTCAGGAGTGGCGGAACGCAAATTCATCCGTGCGGTGGAGCGCTCCGATTGACGACTTACAAGAGGGATACCGTGAAGAAGATCGTGTTTGACTTTGTGCCCCGGGCTGCCGCTGACGTCTTCGGGGCAAAAACGGCTGGTCAGGAGTTCCCCCTGGCGAGGATTACCGGGGGGAAGTCCCCAACACAGATGATCCCGTGGGCTTTGGCACTCACAACGGTTCTTTTCTGTCTCTCGTTCCTCCTTTTCTTTTGTTCTCCAGCACGAGCGCAATCGCAGAGTGTTGACCAACTGGCCCGAGAGTTCCAGCTGCGCGACGCACCCGATCCAGCGTTAAGTGCCGCCGCCGAACCTCAGCAAAAAACGTACGGCACCGCCGGCGGCAGGGTTGTCGATCAGACCGGCAAGGGCGTCGCGGGGGCCGACGTGACACTCACGCGCGATCAGGATTCAATGATCCAGGAAGGGCAATCCGACGAGGATGGTCACTTTAGTTTTGCCAACGTTTCTCCTGGGTCGCTGCAGATCACCATCGCCGCGGAGGGCTTCACCGCCCAGATGATCTCAGCCACTCTGCGCTCCGGCGAGCACTACGTCTTTCCTCAGATCACCCTGACCCTGGCCACGCAAATCACCGAAATCCGCGTGTCCCCATCCATGAATGAAATCGCGCAGGATCAACTCAAAGACCAGGAGAAGCAGCGCGTTTTCGGAATTGTTCCCAATTTTTATGTCAGTTACGTCAGGGAGGCTGCGCCTCTGACGTCCAAACAAAAATTTCACCTGGCTTTGAAAGCTACGACCGATCCCGTGAGCATCGCTTCCGTCAGCATTATTGCTGGGGTGAACCAAGCTGCGGACCGCTACAGCGGGTACGGCCAAGGCGCACAGGGTTACGCCAAGCGTTATGGCGCCTCTTATGCGAACTTCGCATCCGGGTTATTCATCGGAGGCGCAGTCCTGCCGTCGCTATTCAAGCAGGACCCTCGCTACTTCTACAAGGGGACCGGCACGACGCGTTCACGCTTGCTCTACGCCCTCTCCCGCGCTGTCATCTGTAAAGGCGATAATCAGAAGTGGCAGCCGAACTATTCCAGTATTCTCGGTGACCTCGCCGCTGGAGGCATCTCGAACCTGTATATCCCGGAAAGGGATCGTCATGGGGCAGCGCTGACCTTCGAGAATGCCGGAATCAGCCTCGCGACCAGCGCTGCCATCGGCGTTCTCCAGGAATTCGTTTTACACAAAGTCACATCCCACAGGCAATAGAAGCACTTCCGCATCCCGAATCGTCAGGTACGTGAGAAAGAATTATAAGTCCCGGCTGGGGAATTGACTGCATGCCACTCGTCGGAGATCACTTCAATCTCCACCTTTCAACAGGCAGAACGCAACGCGATCGTGAATGCGCTAAAGGCCTCTTCAGGACGAATCGCCGGTAAGGGCGGAGCCGCAGAGCGCCTGGGGCTGAGGAGCACAACCCTGCAAAACAAAATGCAGAAACTGAACATCAGTCGCACGGACCATGCCGCGTAAACTGCTTTTTCTATGGTGTTGTTTCGCGTCCGGGCGCAACGACAGGAGTTTGGGACTTCCTGGTTTCGGGAGGGGTTATGTCAGTAATTCTCACATTAGCCAGCAAGTGGGTTCGGTGGTACGCCGCCCTGCGGTACGCCAAGGAATTCAGCCTTGTCGACTCCGTGCGCTATGGCCTGTGGCTCGCCCGTAGCTGACGGCTGGAAACGAGAGCGGATGTTATCGTTCTGGGCTTACGCCGCTCATCCTTGCCGGGCACGATATCGCACATATCCTAGTGCACAGCCTATGAGATCGTGTGTGCTGCCGTGAGTCGCTAGCCTCGGTCTTGGTGTTGCAAACGCCCTCCGGCAGCTACAATTGCAACACGTGATGAGTACTGCGCACGCATTGTTTAGGGCGCTGTGGCGCACTCTGGAAGGCGCGATTTGCGACCTGCACGACTCGGTCCGGCGTGATGGATTGGGGTCAGAACGAACACACAGGGCCGCCGTTTAGCACGGCACATCTGCCACTCAAAGCATCGCTGACTGATCTGACCACCTGCTGGCAGCACATGCCCAGAGTCCGGCATCCCTACGGATGCGAAAAGATTGCCGACGTCCGCTATGTTCTTCCTTGAAAGGCACTTGAAGGAACAGTTGGGACGGGGTTCGCTGGCCAATCGAATGCATTAGGGTCCGGAGCGGTGCCGACATGAGGTTAACGCAACTTACTGAAAGGAAAAATATGATGTGGCAGAAATCTCGAAACTGGAAGGCAAAGTCTGGTCCTGCATTGGTCCTGGCGCTCGTCGCGTGCTCCGTGACATACGCGCAGGATGTGAGAACCAACTATATGCCAGGAACTGATTTTTCGAGATATCACACCTACGCATGGGTCGACGAGGTGAAAGGCGTACCCCGAGTGGGTGGCCAGCCCGACCAGATCCTGGACACCCAGGTCAAGCAGGCGGTCGATTCACAAATGGCAGCAAAGGGCCTCACCAAGGTGGCGGACGGCGATAAAGCCGATTTAGTCCTCGGCTACCAACTCGTTATCGATCGGGAGAGGCAGATAAACGGCTTCGCGGATGGTTGGGGAGGATGGGGCGGCTGGGGCCCGTGGGGCGGCCTCAATTCATTCTCGGCGACGACTTCAACCATTAACATCGGCACTTTTGTCCTTGGCATGTATGACCCCGCTGCAAAAAAGCTCATTTGGATAGGTGCTGCCCAACATACTCTTGAACCCAGCAAGAAACAGGAAAAAAACCAGGAAAGGCTCAATAAGGGTGCCCAAAAACTGCTGAAGGACTTTCCACCAGTACGAAAGTAGACCCTGCTATGCCGTCGGGTCGCCAGCGCTGAACGTCTTGATCGGATAGAGGAGTCGATCCTGCGTAGGATTCTCACCTACCTCAGCAGAAGCAGATTGTTCGCTGCAAACATTAGGGCTCGCAAACAAAGTGAAAGCGTTTGTCACCCATTTGAAGATCGCATTATTTGCGGAATAGCCGATTTCGGCATATCCGGTGGGTGTCATGGAGGGCGCCGCCCAGGTCAGCGGGATCGGCGAGAGCCCTTTGATCCCTAATTCTTGGATCCAATTCCGTTTGAAAGCGTCAGTTGAATGGCGCTCGCGGCGAAAGCGCACGAAGCCGAGATTGGCTTCATTGGCGATGGTCGGACGGAAGCTGTGAACGTCTCCCAAAGCAAACTGCAGGTTGTTATCCGATTCTTCCTGATCGAATCCGGGGAAAGCGGGGGAAAGCGCCTGTCCCACGCCCCGTTCAAATGGATTATTTACTGTGAATCGGCCCCAGAGGGTGTCTCGTGCTCCCGGTTGGTAGTCGATTCGTGCAGCTGAGACGTCGTTGTCCGAAATACCTGTTGGATGGCCGAGGTAGTTTCGTGACGGGTCGCTGTTATTGGCGACGGGATACAGGTTCGCCAGTGCGGCGCCAACAGCGTTAATCCTATCTGCCGGAATGATATTTCCCGGAAACGGAATTTTAATGAAAGGATCGACGATGGTCGCCGCCACATCACTGAAGTCGCCAGTGCGCTCCCTGAGTGTGGGTACCAACGTTGTGCTGGTAATTGCCTGCCTCCGCCGTGTCCCTTCATAGGCAAACATCCACAAAAGTTTGTCTTTGCCGTTGTAAAGTTTCGGTAAGACCACTGGTCCGCCAGCGACGAACCCGAACTGATTCCGTTTCAGCGGATCAACTGTCGTGCTGAAAAAACCGCGTCCAGAGCGTCGTTGCGCAGAAACTCGTATAACGTGGTGTGAAATTCGTTTGAGCCGCGTTTCGAAGCCACATCGATCACAGCGCCGGAATTGCCGCCAAACTCCGCCGAGTAGTTGGAGGTCTGAACACGGAATTCGGCCACGGAGTCCAGTGGCGGGATCGCTAGTGGATAATTGTTGAGTTCCTGGCCGCTGATTTCCATACCGTCGATCAGGACCACGGAGGTGTTGTCTCCCTGCCCGGCGACAGAGAATCCAGGGCCGTAATTGGCCTGGCGTTGAGTGGCACTGGCTCGGCCGCCGTTGATCACGCCTGGGGAGAGGGATACCAGTTGCATTACATTACGTCCGTTAAGCGGTAAACCACGACCCCCTTGTCATCGATGACTTGAGACAGGCTCGCGTCCGAAGCATTCAGCAGCGGCGCGCCCCCTTGTACAACGACGGTCTCGAGGGCAGCCCCAATCGGCAATTCGAAATCAATGGCCAGCGCATCCTGGACGTGCAGGATCACGTCCGGCCGGACGAGCTTCTTGAATCCGGATTTTTGCACCTCGATGCGGTACGTTCCCGGCGGGAGATTCGCCAGCGTGTAGTCCCCCGCGCCATTGGTCGCTGTTTCATAACGAAAATTCGTGCTCGTGTTGATCGCCGCGACCTTCGCCTCCGCAATCGTCGCTTTCGAAGGATCCGTCACCCGCCCGGTGATGGAGGCATTCGTGGTTTGCGCCCGCAGTATGCAAGGATAAAAAGACAAAAGGAGAACCAGCGGGAGAAGGGAAGCTTTGAACATAATGTCAGCCTGAGCCATGCGAGTTTGCCATCATGCTGCCACTTCAATCCCGTCTGTGCAACCATCACCGACTTAAGGTGTGGTCTGAGGGGCCGTTCGCAATATTCGACGAGTCGGACACACATCTACTCTCAAACGGTCCATCAACGCGAACGCGCGGTAACTCAGGACTGGTCGTGTACAGCTGCAAGGAAGCGCGCAACCGCAATCTCCAGATTAAAGAACATTCCTTCCCGTCGCAGCATCTGTCCCAGGGGTGATCGTTGTACGACCGCCAAGACTCTGGGATTCATGCCAATCAGCCACAGTTGAACGCCGTGCTGACTTTGCCTCGTCGCAACTTGTGCGAACATTTTCAGCGCCGTGTACTCCATGTCGAGAACTCCGCTGGCGTCCACCGCGACCACCGTCGGCTGCGTTTTCCGGATCAGCGGCTCAATCTGGTGAGCGATGTGTGCCGCATTCGCGAAGAAAATCGGACCTTCCGGCCTGAGCAGCAACAGCCCAGGAAAACTCTCATCCTCGGGGTGTTCTGGCGATTCCGGCCGGAATACATTGGTTCCTGGCTTGCGCCGTAAGACGTACACGGGAGGATCGGCTAGGTGGCATGCCAGTGTAACCAGGGAGATAACTATGGCTACGATAATCCCCTTAAGGGTGCCGGCGAGCACCACACCCGCGAACGCCACAATCGCCCAGGAAAATTCGGTCCTGCGAATTCTAAGAATGTCACGAAACTCGATCGGCTTGATCAGTCCGAAGGAATAAACAATCACCATCGCCGCCAATGCAGATTGCGGTATCAACGCAACCAATGGAGCGAGAAAGAATATTGTTACCAGCGTCATCGCCGCAGTTAGCACTTCCGCTAATTGCGTGCGAGCTCCCGCGCGCACGTTCACTGCCGTTTGCGTTGTGCCGCCGCCGCTCGGCATCGCACCGAGGAGTGCGCCTCCGACATTGGCGAGTCCTGTCGCAAGCAGCTCTCTATCTGCTCGCGGCGGGAACTCGTCTTTTCGCGCGAAGGCTCGGCCGGCTGCAACCGTCTCCGTGAAACTCATCAAAGCGATCCCTAATGCCCCGGGCCACAGCACGCTTACCAATGCAAGGTCGGGCCTCACCAGCGAGGGCATTCCTTGCGGAATGTGGCCCACCAGTTCGACGCCCCGATGTTGGAGATTGAACAGGCCCGCGGCGCCGATCGCAGCCGCTACGGCCAGTAGCGGCGCTGGCATTTTCGGCATGAAATGCTCGATGCCTAGCAGGAACACGATTACCATGAGTCCAACGGCCAGCGTTGCTAACGACGTTCTTGGAAGGTTGTGAGCCGTTGCGAGGACGTTCTGAACGAATGTACCTCTTGCGAAGTGGATGCCTAGGACTTTCGGGATCTGGTCCAGCACAATGACCACCCCGATGCCGGCTCTGAAACCTACGAGTACCGGCTCCGATATAAAGTTCGCTACGAATCCCAAGCGCAGGAGGCAGGCCAGCACCAGTGCGGCGCCAACCAGCAGGGTCAGGGTCGCTAGGGCGCGCAGCACGGCTGCGGGGTCGCCGTTGGCCACGACCTGGCCCAACTGAGCGGCGGTCAAGATAGCCAACGTTGTGCTCGTGCTGGCACTGAGCACGCGCGAGGTTCCGAGCACCGCGTATATCAGCATCGGCAGCGAGGCGGTATAGAGACCTACCTGCAGCGGCAGCCCTGCCATCATGGCATACGCCATCGCCTTGGGAATGATCACTGCGCCAGTGGTCAGCCCCGCGACGATGTCGGGTCGCAGCCAATCCCGACGGTACGACACAAGCCACTCTGGTAACGGACGAAACCACCGATGCGTCGACATGCTGGAGGTCCTACCAGCGCTGCGGGATGACTCGATGCGTTTGCTTCGGCTCTACGTACCCTTTCGCCTTTTGGCGTGACCGAAGCTTGGGAGGCGTATAAGGAATCTCCTCGTACGGAATGCTGCTGAGTATGTGCGCAATGCAGTTGAGCCGTGCGCGCTTTTTGCGATCTGACGGAACGATGTACCAGGGCGACGCTGCTGTATCCGTGGCTGCGAGCATTGCATCTCGCGCACGTGAGTAGTCGTACCAGCGGCGGTGCGATTCCAAGTCCATAGGACTGAGCTTCCACCGCTTCGAAGGATCTTCGATTCGCGCGAGGAAACGTTTGTGCTGTTCTTTTTGCGATACTTCTAGCCAGTACTTCAGCAGGATGATGCCCTGGCTGACCAGAAAGCCTTCGAAGATGGGACAGTCCCTCAGAAATTGCCTGTGCTCCTCCTGTGTACAAAAGCCCATTACGTACTCAACCCCGGCGCGGTTGTACCAGCTTCGGTCGAAGATAACGACTTCACCTCCAGTGGGCAGTTGTTCAATGTAGCGCTGAGCATGGAGCTGCATCTTCTGCCTCTCGGTCGGCGTGGGGAGGGCGACCACGCGAAAGATGCGCGGGCTGACACGCTCCATGATGCGCTTGATTATGCCGCCTTTGCCGGCCGCGTCTCTTCCTTCGAAAATGATGACAATGCGGGCGTTGGTCGCCTTGACCCAGTCTTGGAGCTTGACCAGTTCAACTTGCAGCTTGAAAATTTCGGCCTCGTAGTCTTTTTTGTCGATCTTTGATTGGCCGATGGCACCCGATTGTTGAGTGTTGCTGTTCAGTTCCGATTGTTGGTTCTTCTTGTTCTTGGATTTCTTACTCATCGCTCTTTTCTCTCTTCCTGGACCAAGGCCGCCCGTTTAGCGACCGGCTTGTACTCGTTCGCGTTGAAGTAGGACCGTGTCGTCACCTCTGCCTTGTCAGCTTGCGTGAAAGGTGTGGAGAGAAGTTGCGGTAGGTGTAGGAGACGTAAACCATGACTCCATCGAAAGCCGGTTTCGAGGCGCCGTGTTTCCATCGGAAAAATGGTAAAGCCAGACCCCTGTTCGCAGGGCGTTGTTCCCTCGCAGTGGGATAGTCACACCAGGTCCAAAATCGAGAGTCATGTTCACGCAACGGGTGTTCGGCGTCGGCACATCATGAGGGAACGCCAAGAATCCGCCATCAACATCAAAGAACGGTTGCCAGCGCCACACTACACGAGGCGCAAATTGCAATCCGACGGAACTACCTCCACCGTACGTGTACTGGCGGCCATTCGGGATACTTCTCCAATGAGTGACAAGAGGCTTCACATCCAAATTCCCGCCGATGAAAAGATGGCGGGTTGTGAAAAGCCGAGAAGTGAGGCGGATGCCAGTAAAGAAAAGTCGTTGATTCTTGAGATCGCTCATGAGTTGGGGATTTGCGAGCATTCCACTCGTGTAGATCGAAAGTTCTCGGTAGTGGTGTATTGAAGTTGTCGCGGTGATAGCCGGTTCGACGTAATTCGAATCGACGTCGGCAAAAGTCGATCGCGCTCGAGCAGCCGCGGACTGAAAGAGCAAAAACAGCGCAATAAAGGTTACAGAAACGCAAGTCTTCATAGGTTATGTCTCCGAACAATGCACCGCGAGATCAGGTCAAATGACGTCGCGCACGCTACTTGACGGACTCCGCGTGGAGCTTTCCTTCGCGATCGCGCCAGCGATCGCACGTCGCTCGCTCATCACGAACAGTGCAAATCTAATGCCAACACTGAAGACGCGCTAACTCGAGACTAGCGAAGGAGCAAGAGATGGCGTCTGGGAATGCGTGCTGACCTCACACGGTCATCGGCCGGCTGCCGGTCAGTTTTTTTCCGATTTCGGCAGCGGAAGTTGAAGAAGATCGCAGTCCGAATAGAAATTACATCTGTCCTCGGGCGTGAGCGGCTTATTGATTGAGTGTCTATATCTCCCTAAAGATGCAGGAGCTTTTCTCTCTGAGGGGCAGGATCCTCCGTCGAAAGAATGGGGATCGACCCCGATCATTCAATGCGACGTGGTGCCTTAGGAATAAGGCTCCCAACACACTCGCTCATATCAGGCGGCGAACAGTTCCGTTCAAGCAAATCAGCTATCCATCGGGAGCAGCACAACCGTCAAGACGGCACGCCCTCTCAAGGGCAGTGCCTCAATGTGGGCACAGAGAACCACAACCGCTGAGTTTCATCTCTTTGTGAGAGAATTCGTTACGCGACGTCAAGTCTGGCGATAGAAGTGCCTTCGATCAATATAGGAAGCTTTCACCTGCCCGTCAGAAGCGCCGCCACGTGCTAGCGGGTTTCACTTTCGAGTCCGCTGCGTGCGCATCAAAACGGTGCTGAATGCGACCGAGAAGCTTGCGGCTTCACAAAAGATGCGGTGGGTCGTCGATCCGCCGGGCACGGAGAAACTGATGAGAGGTTGGCAAAGAGCGGTGCGTACGGCTTTTTTCATCTTGCTCGCGACCTTTTTTACACAATGCGTCGTGAATGCGCAAGAGACATGGGTGCCCGAATGGAATATCAGGCGCTCGCACGGAAACGCGATGGGCCAGCCGTGTAACGAAGCAAATGCCCAGTCCGCTGTGAAAGAGGCTTTGCGACTTGTCTGCCTCCGAAAAAACGCTTCATTAGATCAGGTTACAATTCGGAGTGCGATCGTGGTTGGGTTTGTCGGAGGCTTTGTGAACCACGACGACCCGAAGCGGCCCGAGGTGCAATTCGCCGGGTTCCTGCGCGACAGGTACCCTTCCGCTCTTCACGTTGAGGTGTTCGCAAACCGGGATGGAAACAAAGCCCTAGGTTGGCTCTCGCGTCAGCTCGATACGTACGGCGATGGTGTGCTGACAGCCGCCGAGAAAGAACAGGCAACCATCATCAATTTACGGCCCATAGCTGGGGCGGTTCGCAAGCAGTGATGTTGGCCCGACAACTTGGGCGGTTAGGCATCCAGGTGCGGCTTACTATCCAAGTAGATAGCGTTGCAAAGCTCTGGCAATCCGACTCTCGCATTCCGGCCAATGTCGATCGTGCGATTAATTTTTATCAGTCGGAAGGCCTACTCCACGGGCAGTCCACAATCCGCGCTGCCGACCCAGCTCACACGAGCATCCTCGGAAACTTCCGGCTGACTTATAAGCATCACAGCATCAATTGTGACAACTATTCCTGGCTGGTCCGAGTTCTGAGCAAGCCTCACCATGAGATTGAGAACGATCCTGGCGTATGGGACCGAGTTGGCGCGCTAATTGACTACGAACTGTCGAGTGAAATATCCGCCTCTAAGACTGCATGGGGATCCGGCACTGTGCCCACGGAATGACGGGCGTTTTGAGCTCGGATCGATGCCCCTCGGACCAACATTCCCAAAGTTAAGGAATTCGATGCGAGTCCGGTTGGATTGGCGGCTTTCGCGACGGGGTTGCGAGTTCATGTTTGCCTCGAGCCCTTTGAGAGGGTGATCGGATTATGCGTAACCGGCAAAATGTCTCTGTCGTTTCTGCCAACTGCTGTAGCCAAGGTAACCGTAACAATTGATCCGGCAGCAGATGGGGCGCTGTTCGCCGCCGCATTCACCTCACATGAATGCGCCTACTGCCTATCGCCAATCCCATCCGGGCAACGATGGGTACGGGAGAAGATCTATGAACCGTGCAGTCACAACGTCCCGCGCTATCTCCGCTACCACGCTGACCTTTTCGGCGACGAAGAATTAAGCTGTTGGGAAAAACACCAGATGGAACTGGAAATTACCCGGACTGCTCGAACTGCCATTCCTATCGTGTAGACGGACCAGCGTCGCGGGCTTGAAACGGATGCTTGGTACTTCTGGCCGTCTGAATTAACTGGACACAGAGATTGTAGAAAGCGAACGGGCGAGTATGGCATCAGCCGGTCAGTCTCCGTAGGTCTCCGATTGACCCCACAAAATGACGAGCGTTTTTCTGGAAGGAGTTGCCCTAATGCCTGTGTCCAGTCACTGTCTGACGCTCAGCACGGGGCATCCGGCACCGCACACGATCTCATAAGCCGTGGCCCAGGGCATATGCGAAATTGTGCCGGCTAGAGACGCGCGACGTAAGCCCAGTATGATCAAGTCTACTCTCTTGTCCAAAGCAACCTGCAAGATTTTCTCACTTGGTATTCCGAACTGAACGACAAACTCAGTGTCAATTGGCGTCTCGTCGTCACCAGGCACCAACTGCTCAAGCCGCCGGACGCAAGTCATTCGCGCATTCTCCCGCATTGCCGTGATTTCGGATGCGCTGTACCAGCCGGGGATCTGCGGTGCAGGAGCCGCTGGAACTACATGTAGCAGGATCAGTCTTCCTTTATTTTGATGAGCGAGTGATCTAGCCAGTGGCAGTGCGCGGAGCGAAGCTTCGCTGAAGTCCGTCGCAAACAGATACGTCCGAATTTGGGCAGTCAAGTCAACCCGGCTCTCCCGGTAGGAGTGCGGGCCGACGGTTAGCACGGGACAGCTCGCGTCTCGAAAGACTTGCTCAGCTACCGACCCCAGGAGCACTTTTTCAATGCCCCGCCGGGCGTGGGTTCCGACCACGACCAGGTCGACCTGTTTTTTGAGGATTACGACTTGCAGTTCCTCCCAGACGGTTCCGTTGTGGATGATGAATTCGCGATCCAAGCCCTCCAACGAGCCATCGCGAAGCAAGTCACGTTGCAGTTGTCGGAGTTCACGGGACGCTCCCTCACATGCGAGTTCCAGGGCTCCCGGTCCAGCCATCAAATAAGGGACCGACGAAACAACATGAGCAATGTATACCTTCGCTTCGTAATGACGGGCAATGGCCAACGCCTCGTAAAGTGGTTTCATGGAAGCAGGCGACAAATCCGTTGCTACCAAAACGGACTTCAAGCGCAGATCTAGAGCTGAACTGGCGAGTGACATAGCGATTCCTCTTTCTCAGCGATCGACGCCCGGCTCGTATCCGGGAACACCACTGCATCGCTGATCAGTGTGGCGGCACGATCAAGGCCGATCGAAGTGCTGATACAAAGATCGAAGAGCATCGGATCGAGCCAATCTTTTCCGTAATATTGGCGAATATATTCGGCTCGTTGTGAATCAATGCCCGTGAGCTGGGCTTGAACGTCTCTTTGTTCAGGCCAACGGGCCT
>Ga0306920_100004449_pt1 | contig 17948 bp, 18 predicted proteins | sample flu12Cox44000170_FD_204666 | JGI IMG/M metagenome (GOLD analysis project Ga0306920, IMG submission 204666) | Lab enrichment of tropical soil microbial communities from Luquillo Experimental Forest, Puerto Rico - flux4day.12C.oxic.44.000.170 (v2)... | ecosystem: Environmental > Terrestrial >... | reverse complement strand
TGACGATATTGCGGAGCGCACGATCGAGCGTAAGTGTGCTGCCCGCCAGTTTCCCCTCTGAGTTTCTGCAAACTCCGCCGCTGACGGTCACTTCAAAATCTCCCAGCATGTATTTGCCGTCTGGCATGCCGATGGCAGAGATGCCGTCGCTAACGAGAATCACTCCGCCAGCCCCTTTGGCCTGAAGAAGAAGGCGCATCGCGGCGTCATCCACGTGGACGCCGTCGGCGATCAGTTCCGCGGTTACTTCTGGTGTCGTAAGCACCGCGCCAATCACTCCGGAGTCGCGGTGGGTAAAAGGGCGCATGGCATTGTAAACATGAATGGCATGATGGGCCCCGCGAGCAATGGCCGCTCGGGCTTGCTCGTAAGTAGCATCCGTATGGCCGATGCCGACTACCATGCCGGACTTGCGGGCAGCATCAATGCACGGAATTGCACCCAGGAGCTCGGGGGCAATCGTCAGGATCTGAGCGTAACCTCCCGCGCAGCCAATGAATTTTTCGAGCAAGTCCGCAGCTGGTAGCCGGAGCCATTGCGTGGGATGAACGCCTCGCCGGATGGGGCTAATAAAGGGGCCTTCAAAATGGATGCCGAGCACTTCTGCGCGGGAGTCCCCCGCTTGATGCTGAAGCGCAATGTAGCGCGAGATTCCCTCGGAGCTCTTGCAAATCACGTCAGGATCGGCCGTGACGGTGGTGGCGACAAGAGAAGTAGTGCCGTGGGAGGCGATAGTCTGGGAAACGGTTTTCAGTGCTTCGTCGGTGCCTTCCATCACGTCGTGGCCGCCAGCACCGTGAATATGTACGTCAAGGAATCCAGGCGCGGCGATCTTGTCGCTAGCGAGCAACTCCCTTGCGCCTGAAGGAAGAGACATGCTGCTGCGCTGGCCGATCGCCTCAATTACACCGTCGCGAATCAGGATACCGGCGTCGTGTATTTCGGTTTCCGGAGTAAAAGCGCGTCCTACGTGGAAAAGAATTGTGGCCATAGGCAAGGAATCATCCTAGCGGAAATTAGGGGGAGAGCAAAAACAAAACAGTCGAAATAGCAAACCCCAGCCAGTTCGCGTGCAAGAGTACGGGGCGGGAAAGAAAAAGGGCAGGAATAGAATCCTGCCCTGGTAACAAGTTGAAGAATAGAGCGGTTACTTTGCGGCGGCCATGTCGATGCTGGAGAGTTTCAGGGTATCCCCATCGACCGAACCTTTCACTGTAACGTGATGGCCGGCATGAGCGGCGACTTTGTCCTGCGGATCAACGGTGTAGACTTTCTTGTCTGCGTCGTTAACGAATACATATTTCGCGCCATGCTCCTTCACGCACTTTGCTGCACAGGCGGCGTGCTTCTCATCCATGCCTTTGGCGCCGCACTGGCTGTCGGAAATGTACCCGGTCCAGGTACCATCCGCGGCAAACGCGAGTGCTACCGCGCAGAGAGTAAGTGCCAAACCTGCTGCCAATTTTGCTTTCATGTGTTTCCCCCTCTTGATTTCGAGCTTCCTCACCGTCCACGTCCGAAGGACCCTAGATTGGCATAGAGCTGGGGAACTGTCCATAGCCTACCTTGGCTGCAAAACAAAGGAAAAGGGAGGACTCTGGATCCTCCCTTTTCGTGATGCTCTCAAGGAACCCATCTTGCCCCTCGCGGAACAAGAATGATTTCTTACTGTCCGGAAGTGTTGCTGGCTGCAGTCGTGCCCGCAGACTTAGGGGTTGATAGATAACCGGTGATTTGGTTTTTGCTTACGTCGAACACCACGATTTCGTAAGGCGACTGCTTGGCCGCGCCCTTCACGTAGAACTGCACGGGTTCGCCAGAGGTCTTGTCCTTCTTCTCGATGGACCTGTCATCAGCCAGAACGGTCATGGTGTACTTAGACTTCTTAGGATCCGTCTTGTTGAGAGACATTTGCACGGGCCCGACGTGCTGCGGAGTCTTGGCTTTTTGCAGCGTGAATTCGTAATAGTTGCGATCGCCCCGGCGCTTCAGTTCTTCGAGATCATCGTGATTGCGCGCGATAAGGCCGCTCATAACACCCATGTCACCAGTGGCGCGATCAAGCTTCGCCTTGGTGGCATCCAGGTCGTTTTTCACGCCGCCAACGTCGGTATTCAGCTTGCTGACGTCGTCCGCGCTGGCTTTGGCCGCAAGTTGTGTGTTCACGTTGGACTCGAGGCCTGTAAGTTTCTTGTCATAAGCAGCTACGGCAGCCTTCGACTGCTTGCGCGCTTTCTGAAGATCTTCCTGGGTCACATTCAGCTTATCCATAACGACTTTAAGGTCGCTCTGCAATTGCTGGTTCTGCTCATCGGACTTGACCAAACGTTGCGCCAACGCATCGTTCTGCTGTTTCATGGAGGCCTGAGTTGTCTGTTCAACCGACTTGGCCTGATTCAAAGCGCTCCAGCCGACCCCGAGGCCCAGAAGAGAAACCGCACCGAGAGCGGCGACAGCAAGGCCGACCCAGCGAGGTGCGGCAGCCGTGCTCTGGATATTCGTTTCCTGGTACTCACTCATTGACTTCGTCTCCTTTTGGCGTTTCCGCCTTGCAGCACAGAAATGCGCAAGCGGAACGCCAAAGTAGTTTAGGGTGCCCCAGTACCTCTAATGCTATGAAAGAAAACTGGTTAGGGGGAATCTCCCATATATGGAGGGATTCCAGAAAAAGTACTAGAACCAGTAAAGATTACCTGTGCGGCTGGGTGCACGTAAATTTTGCAATTTCCCTCCCGAGGGAAAGACGCAAACCCAAGGGCAAAAAATGCGTGAGCACAAATCGCACCCACGCCCAGAAGCTATTGGATTAATTGCGGTTAGTTGAAGTCTTCAGGCAGCCTGTGAATCGGGAGCTATCTTGGCTGGACCGAAATAGCGATCCAAGGTCGTGGTCGCCGCGTTCAAAACCAGCCGACAATCGGAGCAAGAATGAAGATGACGCTCAATCTCCACTTGGACTCCTGCGGAAAGCTTGCCCTCTAAGTACATACAAATCAGATGAATAGTGTCTCGACAGCTCATGCCCCGTATCCCTCAGGTCCGCTTTTTGGGACCACAGCTGGCATACCTTGCTGGTGCACTTGGTACTCCAAACCAATGCGTTCTCCGATTTGGCCAATATCCTATTGATTGTAAAGAGGTTCTGGTAGTGCAGTTTCGGAGGAATCCGATTTTGCCAGCAACCGACCTGGAAATCTTTACCGGCGTGTAAACAGCTCCTTGCTTCCGCTTGAATTAACGGAGAGGAGTATTCACCATCTGGCGAAGAGCCGCGATACGATCCTCCAGCGGAGGATGCGTGCTGAAGAGAGAGCTTAAGGTCCCGCCTCCAAAAAATGGCTTCACGATGCAGAGCGCTGACGTGCTGGGGGAAATCGCCGTTGTCGGGATGCGCTTGTTATACGCTCCCAACTTTTCGAGAGCGCTAATCAGGCCGTAAGGTTGACCCACCACGCGCACCCCAGTTTCGTCCGCGGCGTATTCGCGTGTGCGCGAGAGAAAGAGCTGCAAAAGCAGCGCGGCAAACGGAGCGAGAAAAATCATCAGGAGCGCGGAGAGTCCGCCTCCCCCACGGTCATCGTCCCTGTTACCACCGCCAACTCCGCCAAAGATCATGGCCCATTTGCCCATCTGTGCGAGATAAGTGATGGCGCCGGCAATCGTGGCGGCGATAGAGCTGGTTAGAATGTCGTAGTTCCGCACATGAGAAAGCTCGTGAGCAATGACGCCTTCGAGCTCGTCGTCATTCATGACCTGGAGCAGTCCCTGTGTTACAGCCACAGAAGCATGACGCGGGCTGCGGCCGGTCGCAAAAGCGTTCGGCGCCGCGTCCGGCACAACATAAAGCTTCGGCACGGCAATATTTGCTTTTGCCGCCAGGCGTTCCATCACATCGTACAGGCGGGGAAGTTGCTCGCGCGAGACTGGCTGCGCGCCGCTCGATTTCAGTGCGATCTTGTCCGAAAAGAAATACGAGACACCGTTCATTAGAGTGGCGATAACCAGGGCGATCTGCATGCCGCCTCGCCCGCCGAGAGCTCCACCTACGATCACCAGCAACACACTCAGCGCGATCAGAAGAAATCCAGTACGCAAAACTTTCATAAAATCAGCCTTTCGACGCAAACGAAACAATTTGGGGGCGGAAATCTCAGTTTAGGGAGGTGTCCGGCAATCTTCAAGCCGCCAGCTCTCCGAGGCAAGAGCACCCCCTCTGTTTATCCTTTCTTAGCCGCCGCCGCAGGTTTCTTCGCGGGCACGCGCTCGAACCGCATGGCGTCCTTCTGGCCGTCGCGGTCCACGCGAATCTGATCGCCCGGCAGAACCGCCCCTTCCAGTATTTGCAGCGCCAGCGGGTCCTGGATCAGCCGCTGGATCGTTCGGCGCAATGGACGCGCACCGAACGCCGGATCGTAACCTTCGCGCAGCAGAAGCTCCTTCGCGGCGGGCGTGAGCTCCAACGTGATCTGCCGCTCTGCCAAAAGCTTGTCCACACTCTTCAGCAGGAGATCGACAATACGCACCAACTGTTCTTTGCCCAGTGGGTTGAAGATAACGATTTCGTCGATGCGGTTGATAAACTCCGGTCGAAATGCCGCCCGCAATGCATTCATCGCTTCCTTGCGCGCCCGCTCCGGATCCTTGCTGGACAGCTCAAAAATTGCTGTGGAGCCCACGTTGCTCGTCATCACGAGAACGGTATTGCGGAAATCGACGGTACGACCCTTGCCATCCGTCAGACGCCCGTCTTCCAGAATCTGCAACAGCACGTTGAAGACATCGGGATGCGCTTTCTCGATTTCGTCGAACAAGATGACCGAATAAGGGTGGCGGCGCACCTGCTCGGTCAGCTGCCCGCCCTCTTCATAACCGACATAGCCCGGCGGCGCGCCGATCAGCCGCGAGACGCTGTGCTTTTCCATGTACTCGGACATATCAATGCGGATCATCAGTTTTTCGTCGTCAAAGAGAAACTCCGCGAGCGCTCGCGCCAATTCCGTCTTTCCGACGCCTGTCGGGCCCAGAAAAATGAACGAGCCAATGGGCCTCTTGCTGTCCGAGAGACCCGCGCGGCTGCGGCGCACGGCGTGGGCCACGCGGGACAGGGCATCATCCTGGCCAACCACGCGCTGGCGCAGGCGCTCTTCCATATGGACAAGCTTCTGCGCTTCGCCTTCCAGCAGGCGGCCGACGGGAATGCCGGTCCACTTGCTGACGAGCTTGGCGATGTCTTCCTCATCCACCTCTTCTTTGAGCATGCGCGTATCTTTTTGCATGGCTGCAAAGCGTTCCGGGGCTTGCTTTAGTTCCTGTTCCGCCTGCGCAATCTTGCCGTAGCGAATCTCGGCGACTTTGGCGAGTTCGCCGGATCGCTCGTAGCGTTGTTCTTCGGCCTTGAGCTGTTCGATTTGCTCTTTCAGCTTGCGAATCTTGGAAATGGCTTCCTTTTCCGCTTGCCAACGCACCTTGCGCCCGGTGGAATCCTCGCGTAGTTTGGCCAGTTCCTTTTCGATTTGTGCGCGACGTTCGACGGAATGCGGGTCCGTTTCCTTCAGAAGTGCCTGGCGTTCAATTTCAAGTTGCAGGATGCGCCGCTCGATTTCATCAATTTCGGTTGGCAAGGAATCGATCTGCATGCGCAAGCTGGCGGCCGCCTCGTCGATGAGGTCGATGGCCTTGTCCGGCAGAAAACGATCTGAAATATAGCGGTGCGAAAGCGTGGCGGCAGCGAGAATGGCGGCGTCCTTGATGCGCACACCGTGGTGTACTTCGTAACGGTCCTTCAAGCCGCGAAGAATGGCGATGGCATCTTCGACCGTAGGCTCAGCAACAAGCACGGGTTGGAACCGGCGTTCCAGCGCGGGATCTTTTTCAATGTGCTTCTTATACTCGTTCAGCGTAGTCGCACCAATCGCGCGGAGTTCGCCACGGGCCAGGGCTGGCTTCAACATGTTGGAGGCGTCCATCGCGCCCTCGGCCGCTCCCGCACCCACAAGCGTGTGCAATTCATCGATGAACAGAATGATTTGGCCTTCCGCTTCGGCGATTTCTTTGAGGACTGCCTTCAGGCGATCCTCGAATTCACCGCGATATTTTGCACCCGCAACCATCGCAGCCAAATCCAGTGCCACAAGTCTTTTGGTTTTCAGGACATCTGGGACATCGCCTGAAACAATTCGTTGTGCGAGCCCTTCGACAATCGCGGTTTTGCCCACACCCGGTTCCCCGATGAGCACCGGATTGTTTTTCGTGCGGCGCGCCAGAATCTGCATGACGCGGCGAATCTCTTCATCGCGGCCGATAACAGGATCCAATTTGGAACGCCGCGCAAGTTCGGTAAGGTCGCGCGCATATTTCTCAAGCGCGGCGTAAGTGGCTTCCGGGTTCTGCGACGTGACACGTTGACTGCCGCGAACGCCCGCCAAAGCCTGAAGGATGGCTTCGTGGGAAGCCCCATGCTTCTTCAGGAGTTGACCGGCAGGATCGCGATCCTGGCCGGCAATGGCAAGGAAGAGATGCTCGGTCGAAACATACTCGTCCTTGAACTTCTGCGCTTCGTCGAAGGAGCGCTCCAGCACGTGGTTCAGTGAGCGGCTCAGATTTTGTTGCGCGAATCCCTGCACCTTCGGCAAGCGGCCGATTTCGCGATCCACGTCCTGGCTCAACAATTCAATGCGAATGCCGAGCCGCGCGAGCATCGGAGGAACAACACCATCTTGTTGCTGGATCAACGCAGCAAAAAGGTGGAGTGGTTCTACCGCCTGGTTTTCGTGGCGTGCTGCAACTTCCTGTGCTACCTGAAGCGCTTCCTGTGCCTTCACGGTCATTTTGTCAAAACGAAGCATGGTTCCCTCCCTCCGGTACTCGCTCATGCAAAAAGGGCCGGCCGCGAGGCCAGCCCCTATGCTAGCGCACGTCAATGTGCGCCGTTGTGTCTTTCGTGATTAGCGACCCACTGCGGCGGCCGTAGCCGGAGCTTCCACGTTCACCTTGATCTGCTTCGGCTTGGCTTCCTCGCGCTTTGGAATGCGCAACGTCAACACGCCGTTCTTGTAGTCAGCCTTGATCGCTTCCGGGTTCACAGTGTTCGCGAGTGAAAAGCTGCGAGCGAAGGAACCATAGGAGCGCTCGATGCGCAGGTAACGGTCCTCGTTCACGGTCTTCTCGAACTTACGCTCACCGCGAATGGTGAGAATGTTGTTCTCGACACGAATGTCGAGTTCCTCCGGCTTGACGTCTGGAAGATCGGCTTTGACGATCAGGGATTGCTCGGTCTCGAAGATATCGACGGCCGGAGCCCAGGTCGTCAAACTGGCTTCTCCCGAAGAGCGATCAAAGGACTCATTGAAGAGACGGCTAATCTGATCTTGCAGAGATACACCGCCACGAAAAGGTTCAAAACGACTAATCGTAGATCTCATAGATATCGACCTCCATTGGTGACTGCAAGAGCATAATAAAATATGAGTGTATATATGTCAAGTATTTTCTGCTCTTCCCATGCCTTTATGTAATGTGTGTATTATCAATAATATATATGGAATGCTAGCCTTCCAAGTGACCGCACGTTCTTTGCCGCGCAAGCTCACTTCCTTGTAGCCCTTTCACTCCAGATCCTGCGTTTTGTTATAGTTGAACCTGCATGCGTGTTGATGCCTTTGATTATCATCTCCCTCCGGATCGTATCGCTCAACGTCCCTTGGCGAAGCGCGATGCTTCGCGATTATTGGTGTTGGAGCGCGGGAGCCCCTCTCGCGAAGACCGGCTCTTCAGGGAACTTCCGGAGTTGTTGCGAGGTGACGAGCTTCTGGTCTTCAACAACGCGCGTGTGATTCCCGCCAGGCTTTTTGGGCGCCGCCTTGGCATTCACTCCCAACATCCCTCGCGTAAAACAGCCCACGAGCACTTAACCGGCAACGTCGAAGTTTTCCTTACACGGGAAAAGGAGCCGAACATCTGGGAAGCTTTAGTGCGTCCAGGAAGGAAGCTGCCGGTTGGGGAGCGAATTTGTTTTGGCGAGGGTGATTTGGAGGCTGAAATATGGTCCCGCGGCGAATTCGGGCTTCGCACCCTTCGATTTTCCTCAAAGAATGAAAAATCCGTTGCTGCAAGTATCGACCGCTTGGGCCATGTGCCGCTTCCTCCCTATATCGATCGCCCGGATGAGTCTTCCGATCGCGAACGTTATCAAACCATTTTTGCGCGGCGGCCGGGAGCGGTGGCGGCGCCCACGGCTGGCTTACATTTCAGTCCGGAAATTCTGCAGAGGATCCGCGCACGCGGTTGCGAAACATGCGAAGTGACACTCGACGTGGGGCTTGGCACGTTTCAGCCCATCCATGTGGAAACGCTCGAGGAGCACAAGATTCATTCCGAATCCTATGAGATCACCGATGAAGCCGCGGAAAAAATCATTCGCGCCAAAGAGCAATGGCGTCCTGTTCTTGCAGTCGGCACGACCGTTGTTCGCACGTTAGAAGATGCGGCGCAGGTCGCCGCGACGTTTGGTGGTTCCAAGTACTTGAATGCGGGAAGGGCTGAAGCAAATATTTTCCTTGTCCCAGGCGCGACGTTTCGTATCGTGGACAAAATGCTCACGAATTTTCATTTGCCCAAATCAACGCTGCTGGCCCTGGTGTGTGCGTTTGGGGGTACGGAGAATATTCTGGCGGCGTATGCGCACGCGGTGCAGGTCGAGTACCGCTTCTACAGCTACGGCGATTGTATGTTGATTCGCTAATCTTGTGCGGGTGGCCAGACGGATTGCAGATACAAGTTCCGCAGACTTGCGGTTAACATTACAAATTTCTCTGCAACAGCGAGCGGAGGATTCTGCCACTTCAATAGTTCTTCGGTCATGAAAACGAGGGAAGCTGCAAAGGACAACAGCTCCCCTCGATTTCGGTGGAGTAGGGTCACTGGTCCTCCCCTACTGTGCCAGAACGAATACGCTCTTTTTCCCGGCAAAGCGCAGTTCAATTACCTTGCCCTCGGCATTCGACACGATTTCATCGTAGTCGGATTTGGCGTCGCGATCTTCCCAGCGTCCCGCGGATTCCGCGACGACGTTCTTGCCTTTGGTCAGGGTCAGATGGTTGTCGTCAATCGTGACCCGGTATTCACCGGTCTTCACGTCGACCTGCCCGAACCGCACTTCGTGGTTGATGGGCAAAGTTTTGGCCATTGGTTTTGCGAATACGGGAACCGCGATAGCGATTGCCGCTAACAGAATCGAGCTGCGAAGCAATGAATGGAGTCTCATGCGTGTCATTTCCTTTCAACGGGACCGATTCAGCCGAGCACCAGATCCGCAGACGGGAGAGTTGACACACAAGCAGGGGAAGAGTAGCCTCGCGTACGAGACACCTCTTTTTCCTGGTTCACGAGCCGGAACAACTGTGTGTCATTGACCCCGCGGCTGCCACCGCGGGGTTTTTTTCTTGCCAATGTTTTACCATCCCGAAAACAGCCCCAACTCGGCTGCACCCGTATAGACGAACTCTCCCGGGCGAATGTTTCGCCGGGGGTGCATAATTATTTGTAACTTACCCCTCCTCGCCATAACCTCACGCAGGTGCCGCAGAATCTTCACTTTGCCTTATGCATCCCAGCCCCTGTTCATCTATACTCTTGTGACGGTTCGGATAAGGCGGATGCGACTTTTAGTCCTTAGCGACCTCCATGCCAATCTCACGGCCCTGGAAGCCTCCCTCAGAGCGGCGAACGGGAGTTGGGACCATGCCGTGTGTCTCGGCGATGTGGTCGGATACGGCCCCGATCCCAACGAAGTCACCACTCGGATCCGCGAAATCAGTGCCGCCACGATTCGCGGCAATCACGATAAAGCCGTCGCCGAGCTGATGGCCACCGACGACTTCAATCCCGTGGCCAAGCTTGCTGTGGATTGGACGCGTTCGCAACTATCCAATGAGAACCTGGATTGGCTCGCGGCATTGCCGCAAGGACCGTTGGAGGCCGAGGGGGTGATCCTGGTTCATGGTGCATTCCAGGATGAAGATGAGTACGTTTTCACGCCAACCCAAGCGCTCGAAGGGTTGTTGGATTCCACCCTGCCCATCACTTTTTACGGCCATACACATCACCAGGGTGGTTTTTCCTATCAAGATTCTCAGTTGGAGGTCCTCCAAGTCCATCCGCGACCCGAAGAAGAGCGGTCCGCCTTGCGCATAGAAGGAAAAAAGCGCTACCTTCTCAATCCAGGATCCGTCGGCCAGCCTCGCGACAGTGATCCGCGCGCTGGTTTTGCCATTGCCGATCTGGAAAATCAGGTCGTAGAATTCTGGCGCGTTCCCTATGAGATCGAGACGGTTCAGCAACGCATGAGGGAAGCGCGGTTGCCGGAACCGTTGGTGCACCGATTGTCTCTTGGGCGCTGAGCGCCCGACGGTTCAGGATGTAAGTCTGGATCGCTGATGCAAAATACTCTGCAAAATCCCGAAGCCTCTCCCACGAAGGAAAAGCGTTCGCCCCTCACCCTGATTATCGGTGTGATTGTCTTTCTCGCGATCGTTGTCAGCATCTGGACCATTTTAAAGGCGCCGCAAAATCCAGGGACCGCAGAGCTGAAAGAAACCATCGCCTTCAGAATGGGCGCGGCGGAGCAGGATTACGCAAAAAGTGTGCACGTCGAGAATATTGCGTTGAGCCGGGCGGAGAATTTTATCCACCAGGAAGTCACCATTCTTACCTCCGACGTCGTCAATGCCGGGCCGCTGCCCGTCGCCGCATTATCCCTGACGGTCGAGTTTTCCGATGACATGAACCAGGTCGTCCTGCGGGAAACACGCGCAGTTTTGGGAACCCCACCTGCGTCGCTCCGCGCAGGGGAAAGACGATCCTGCGAGATTTCGTTCGACCACATTCCGACGTCCTGGAACAGGCAGCAACCCGCCGTCCGCGTTGCCTACGTGAAACTTCCAGCCGAAAAATGATCTCTTGTTAGCCCTATAGTTATATATTAATCGTCTCTCGATCGCTCCCGACCTCGAACACTAGCTTTCTCGCGTCGATGTTCGTGGGATTTCCCGCCGCGGCTCCCAGTTCACCGCGTTCCTCGCAGTTCCAGCTGAATCTTCGGAATTTCCGGAACCCCTTGGCGAGCGATACCGGGCACCCGCTCTATCGCGCCCAAGCCGAGCGCTGGATGCGGTCCATTGTTGTGCAGGATGTGAGTTGCATTGGCTTGGCCCTAGATCCTGCTCAGATCCACGAACAGGTCTTAGCTCAGGCTGCCGACCAGCGCGGCATTTTGGATCTTCTGTGCGTGACGCGCTGGCGGCGCCTGGCCATCCTGGAACTGAAAGCCACGGAGAATCTGGATCTACCTCTGCAAGCCGCGGATTATTGGTCGCGAATCCGCCGGCATGGAGTTGCAGCCCGCCGCCCCGTTGGTTTATCTGGTCGCTCCCTCTTTGCGCTTGCATCCCAGTACAGAAGCCTTGTTGCGTTATCTCTCTCCGGAAATGGAAGTCATTCGCGTCGGTGTCTCCGAAAGCTGGCGGCTCGGGTTGCGCGTCATGATTCGCCAATAGTCCGCCTCGTACGAACGATTTTTCCCTGCTTTGTCTTCAGAGGTTTCGCGGTAGAATTGAATCCACTCTCGGTTTGGGTGGGTAGCCTTGAATTTTTCTGTGATCATTCGGCAGACGGACAACGTTTCTCTGGTTGACGTCAGCGGACGTTTGACCTCCTTCGAATCCGGCGCGCTTCATGCCGCTATCCAGAGTTTGCTAAGCCAGGGACAACAGAATATTGTCCTGAATCTGACCGACCTGGAATATCTCGATAGTTCCGGGATTGGCGACCTGGTGCGCAACTATCTGTCCGTCGTAAAAAGGGGCGGGGCGATGAAGGTAGTGGGTCTGGCTCCCAAAGTGGAAGAAATTCTCAAAGTGACCCAGCTCTACCAGGTCTTTCCTGAGTTTCCAGATGAAGCGTCAGCCCGCAAAGCTTCCCACCAGCGCAGCAGAAGGTTTCTCGCTAGAACGACCCACCCCGCTTCCAGTTGAAAAAGGGGTCCAAAAGGAGAGAAGCAGCCAGAGCTTGTGCCCTAGCTGCTTCCCGGGGTGTGTCCTCGAAGTGGTATTGCCAAATTAGATGCGTTTTACACGAAAAGGTTTCCTAAATGTTGTTTAGGCAAAAAATACGTAGAGAGTGCCGATAAGTTCTAATAAAACAAATACTTGCGCCAACGTTCGTCGCGATGCCCGATGAGCCTCATCAATTGACGGGAAGTATGCAAGGTAAAGGGCCGTGGCTTCCTCGCCAGTTTCAGCCCGGCCTCTTCGGGAGTTCGGTCGCCCTTCGTATTATTACAACGATAGCAGCAAGCCACCAGATTCTCCCACGACGACCGGCCCCCCCGCGAGCGCGGCACCACGTGATCTAGCGTCAATTCCGAACTGGGAAAAATCCGGCCGCAAAACTGGCAGGTGTTCCGATCGCGCAGAAGAATATTTTTGCGAGACAGCGCACGACTCTGTTGCGGAATATGGCGATACGCCAGCAGCCGTATTACAGAAGGCACTTTATGGGAGTGAGCCGCCGAATGGACTTCGGCGTTATGCATCTCCTCGGCCTGAGCCACTCCCTTGAGCAGCAAAACCATGGCGCGGCGCACGGCCGTAACGTTGATCGGCTCGTAGGTGGCGTTCAGCACCAGCACTGGTTCTTGCATCATGGAAGTACGGCGCGGTGGAATTAGGGGAAGATAACGTCCAGGGTTGCCGTGGGAATTGGGCACAAGCACCCCGCCCACTTCGGGGGAGTGTCGCCCCCGGGGATCGACCGCTTCTGGTCGTCTCGCGCTCATCGCGCACCCTTCAGGCTAGGACCCTTCACGAGAAGGAGTTATGAGCCGCACGGCCCGTGCTACCATTAATCCCAGGACGGATTTGGCTCCTGCTTCTCTTAACGCGCGGGAACTCGCATCCAGGGTCGCTCCCGTGGTCATTACATCATCTAGCAACAAGACGCGTAAATTGTCAACCCGACCGTCTCTACGTATGACAAAAGCGCCACGTACAGACGCCCATCGTTTTTCGCTTCTTAGCAGGTGCTTCTCCGGTCGCGGGCGTGAGCGCACCAGAAGAACCGGGCGATAGGGGCAAGCGCAGGTGCCGCGCCAGTGGCCGCGCGAACAACTCCACTTGATTGAAGCCCCACTCTTTCTCCCGTTGCCGGTGCAAGGGAACCGGCCACCACCATGTCGGCGGCCATTCGGTCTCCCTCAGCATCGCATTACTTCCGATAGTCGGGAAGCAAACCACTCCCCCAGGGGTTCGATACGTTCATATTTCAACAGCAAGATGGCGCGAACGAGGGTCTTCTCATAGACTCCAAGACTGCGAGCGATTTGAAATGCGAATTTCTGATCGTGGCACTCCCTGCAGATTGAGTCCTGCCCGTCTGAGCTTCCAGCCAAGGACCAGGGTTGGCCGCAGATCTCGCAGCATTCTCGTGGGGATCTCGGGAAAGGAGGAGAAGCAATCCGTGCGAATGGCGATGCGGCTCGCCCCAGCAACCAGATTCTGGCCGGCAGTCACGCGGAAAAACCACGCTCGTCAGCGCGCCAGCAATACACCCAATCCAGCGCGCGACGGGGCTTTTGGACTCTTGAGTGGCCATGCGGCAGAGACACCCCGCCCTGGCTGTTATTATGGTTTGATTAGCTGTAATGAATTCCAGGCACCGCGGGTTAAAGCAGGCCCTGTTCCTTTTTTTCCTGGCAGGAAATGCAGTGCTTGGCCCATGGCACGGCCTCCAGCCTCTTCTGCTGCATCTCTTCCTGGCAGTTGGCGCATGTGCCGTACTCATTGCTGCGAATCCTCTTCAACGCTTCATCGATCATATTGAGGATCGTACGGTCCGTATTCGTCTGCCCGAACAGGAACTCCTTGGTATAGGAATTCGCGGCCTTGTCCGCCAGATCCACCGTGGGGTCGTCGTCGGCCTGTCGCCCTTCCTCTTCGGTGCGAGTGATGGTCTTCACGAGTTCATCGCGCCGCGTCAGCAATTTCTTCTTGTAATACTCCAGACGCTTCTTATCCATGTCCACCCTTCCCCAGATGGCTCCTGGGGGCCACCTAAAAACTCCATAGTCTAGGCCTCAAACGAAATCGTGTCAAGGAAGAGCCTTGTCACATCGTATCCCCCTGGCGATAAACTGAGTCTGATTCAGTCCGACGGAATTGAACCGCCGAGCCGATGTCTAGCGATTTAACCCTGATTCCTCAGTGTTCATGCGTCTCATACCATAATCTTTGTTAGGATGAACGCCAAATTCGCGGTCCAGGAGTCCCCCATGGAAATGAAGAGGGGGCTGTTCGCTTACTTGGCGCTGACTGCAAGCGCACTACTTTACGAGCTTGGCCCAATTTCGTTGAATGTCGCAAGGCAGCAGGTGTCGGCAACGTCCGGTCTCTTCCAAGACCATGGCGATGTCGGCGGCGCCCTTCATCCTGGTTCCACCGTCCATGATGCGGCGAAAGAAACCTACACCCTCACAGGAAGCGGCGAGAACATGTGGTCTGCCAACGACGAATTCCAATTTGCCTGGACTCCGATGTCTGGCGATGTGTCCCTCTCCGCAGACATTTCACTTCTCGGCCAGGGAGGCAATCCCCATCGCAAAGCCGTACTGATGGTCCGGCAGAGTCTGGACCCGGATTCCGCCTATGCTGATTTGGCGCTACATGGGAATGGATTGACTTCGCTGCAATACCGCGACGAAAAAGGCGCAGCGACTCACGAGGTACAGTCCAACATCTCCACTCCGAAACGCTTGCGCATCGATAAGCGGGGACAATATTTCACGATTTGGCTTGCTGGCGGTGACGGCGAATTCCACGTCGCCGCAGGGAGCGTCCGGGTCGCGCTGAGCGAGCCTTTCTACACCGGAATTGGCGTCTGTTCCCACGACAAGAATGTCGTCGAAAAAGCTGTTTTCTCTAGAGTCCATTTGGCGCATCTGGATCCTCTTCCCGCGGAACAAGCCGAGCTCATTAGCACGCTGGAGACGGTCACGATTGCCTCCACTGACCGGGGCGTGGTTTACGCCACCACCGGCCGCATCGAGGCACCCAACTGGACCCACGATGGCGCGACCATGCTCTTCAACCGCAACGGCCGGATCGAACACTTGCCGGCGGCGGGTGGTTCGCCCCAGTTGATTGACACCGGCTTCGCGACGCGCTGTAATAACGATCACGGCATTTCGCCCGACGGCAAATGGCTGGTCATCAGCGATCAGTCCCAAGATCCGCACCAATCTATCATTTACATTCTTCCGTTTGCCGGCGGCTCCCCGCGGCGCATCACCGAAAAATACCCTTCCTACTGGCATGGCTGGTCTCCCGATGGAGCTATGCTTGCGTTTGTTGGGCAGCGCAACGAAGAGTTTGACATCTACAGCATTCCCACCGCTGGGGGCGACGAAAAACGACTGACCACTGCCAAGGGGCTGGACGATGGGCCTGAATACTCGCCGGACGGGAAGTATATTTATTTTAATTCGGAGCGTACCGGGAAAATGGACATCTGGCGCATGCGGCCGGACGGTAGTGAACAGGAACAGATAACATCCGATGAGTACAACAATTGGTTCCCGCACATCTCGCCGGATGGAACTCAGATGGTGATTCTTTCCTATGGCGGCGACGTGAAGGGCCATCCGGAAAACAAAGATGTAATGTTGCGGCTGATGTCCCTGAAAGATCGCAAGATCACCGTGCTCGCGAAACTCCTCGGCGGGCAAGGTACCATTAACGTGCCCTCATGGTCGCCAGACGGAAGCAAAGTGGCCTTTGTCAGCTACATGCTGGTGCCCAAAGGCAGCGAAGTGGCTGTGCCGAAGTAAATGGGGTTCCCGCGTTTGCCGTAGTTATCCTTCGCAGAGAACCAGCGGGGGGTGAGTGTCACCCCAAGAGCCCCCACCCGCCACCAGTCTCAATTGGTCTTCTGGACCAACTAATCCACATCCCGCTGGGCTTCGTCCGCGTCCGCTGCCAGATCCCGCAGCAGTTCAAAGAACTGCGGCGACTGGCCGATGAAAAGGCCGTCATCGGTGAGCCCCTTAACAGCGCACACGGCGCCGCCTTTCGTCTCAGTGGGTCGAATGACGGAAACGCGACCGAACTTCTTGTTCAAAAGAAGGTCGGTTCCGGCATGATCAAATTCTTCTGGAGTTTCTCAGGGTCTGAACCCATCGTAAGGTCAAGGAACGTCACGCTTGCGCCGGTTGACCCGGGGAACCCTTCATCCGTATCGGACACCGGAGGTGCGTTGCCGGCCTTGTCGTGCCAGGTCTGAAAATGAGAAGTCTCGGTTGGGCCGATAGCCAATAGAATCCGCAAGTTGGCACTCCGACCGAAACGGGCTGAACACGATTTTTCATTACTCCTTCTTGCGGATAGCCTTGCGGAGACCCCAGAGGTACTTGCACTTTACCTTGTGATCGACTATCCACGAGAGCCTAAGCGGGGCGCACAAGCGAGTTGTCATCGCCATACCCTCCCACGGCCATTTCGTAACCCGATTTTGGAGCACAAAAGAGACTTATAGATGACTTTCCTACATTTGGGCGAGAGCTTAGTGTGTCAGAATCCCCTTTTTTGCCTTGCCCTCTTCGCATTTCCTGGAAGACGAAGAGCACCCAATTTAGGGCGTTTTTTGCGGCTTTTCTGTGTTTTGCACAGCATCCACAGGGGGTGTGGAAAGCTCCCCAAAAAAGTTTTTGCCGGGACTTGACATATTTTTGGCCTGTAGTAAGATTGCAGATGGTTCGGCACTTCCTAAAAGTGTCGGGCCGTGCAGGGGATTCACAGTCGGGTCTGATGTACTCCAAGGAACAGATCCTAGAGTGAGGCGCCTTATTAGCACGGGATAGAATTGTTGAGCATCGCGTGAAGCCACTCTGGATGAAGGGTGGTTATGCCCGGCGCTCGACGCCGGGTTTTGTATTTTATGGATTGTTTTTGGTGGTATTTGCGGCCGAAAGCAGTCCAGGTCTTCCGGAAGGAGGACGCCCCGATGCAAATCGGGGCCCCGACGGGATCGGGGTCTAAGCTCTTTGACAACAGTAAGGCTGGCAATTTCACGCCGATAACCGTGGGCAGATTACGGTCTGCCTGAGGGAGTGATGGTGTGATTTATTACAAGTTCTGCTCGAGAAGTTGAGCAGTGCTGTGGATTTACAAGGCGAGCTCAGTCAAGCACCTGAGGATCTGCAGGGTCGAAAGTCCCGGCGCCGAGCAATCGGACCACGGAATAATGGACCTGCGGGAAACAGGGCGAAACGAGCTGGGGAAAGCCGCAGTTTAGCCACTGCGATGAGCGGCGAGGAGCGCAAGCGAATCGAAGCACTCCAGCAAACGACGTATTGGGTGAGTTTTATGATTAAGCTACTAAGAGCGTACGGTGGATGCCTTGGCGCTAGAAGGCGATGAAGGACGTGGCAAGCTGCGATAAGCCTCGGGGAGCCGCAAGCAGGCTTTGATCCGGGGATTTCCGAATGGGGAAACCCAGCGGGATGAACTCCCGTTACAGCCGGCTGAATACATAGGCCGGTGTGAGCTAACTCAGGGAAGTGAACCATCTCAGTACCTGAAGGAAAATAAATCAAAGAGATTCCGAAAGTAGCGGCGAGCGAAATCGGAAAAGCCCAAACCCATGTGTTTACACATGGGGGTTGTAGGACCGCATAAGTAGAGTTACCAAACCGGACACTACGCGAACCCGAAGGAAAGCGGGACCATAGAGTGTGACAGTCACGTAACGGAAAGTGGACCGGACTCGAAGCGGCATCCTGAGTACCACGAGACACGAGAAATCTCGTGGGAAACTGGGGAGACCACTCTCCAAGGCTAAATACTCTCTAGCGACCGATAGTGAACCAGTACCGTGAGGGAAAGGCGAAAAGCACCCCTGCG
>Ga0306920_100004447_pt1 | contig 17955 bp, 14 predicted proteins | sample flu12Cox44000170_FD_204666 | JGI IMG/M metagenome (GOLD analysis project Ga0306920, IMG submission 204666) | Lab enrichment of tropical soil microbial communities from Luquillo Experimental Forest, Puerto Rico - flux4day.12C.oxic.44.000.170 (v2)... | ecosystem: Environmental > Terrestrial >... | reverse complement strand
TATTGATATCACCGCAAAAATTAAGAGTGAGGCTGTACATTCCATCCTGAGCCGCATTGAACTCCGCAATGGGAACCGCAACTCCTTGTCCTAGGAACGCCATCACTCCCTGCATGGCTTCAGTGCAAGTACCTATCGCCATCAAGTTATTGTTATTGAGAACTTTTTCTACGTAGGCGATGGATGCGGCTGAAATATACATTGGATCATTTCCTCTCTGGTATGATGCCATCAATTTTCCTGCAAGGGTACGGATTTTAAGCCCGAAGCCCGCGACGCAGCTCGTTCTCGATCAGACATGAAATGTAACTGAACGCGCTACCTCGTGCGGGATTGAACTTAGCGACGCTGCGGACCAACTTGAAATGAATATCGCTCAACAGCTCGGGCTCGCTGCGGTATTGAGTCGCGCCGTTGAAGCGGATCAGGACTTTCGCGCGTTTTTCTGCGCTCGTGACGATCTGCGCTAAGGCATCACGATCGCCAAGCTGAAAACGTTGTATGAGTTCGGTGATCGCTTCGTTGTTGAAATGCGGCGTGGCACCGCCAGCAAGATTGTGTCGCGACGTGAACATCGTGCAGCTCTCTGTGGGGCAGCTCGGGGTTGGATGTCACGTTCAACAGAGAAGAACTGAGAATGACACGTCACGTGACGAGGAACAAGACGTGGGGAGAATCACGCGATCGTCAAGCGTGAGTATTTCTCTCGGTGACAAGAACTGTCACGTTCTGGAAAGGTCCGAGCCCCTGGCGAGTGCCAGTGTGTTCGGGCCTTTTTTGTTTCAAGCGTGATTCGAACGAGTCGATCTTAATAGGTGCCTCGGCAAGGTTGGGCTGGCTCTGGCGCGACCCGGCCCGGCGCGGCGGGGCTTGGCAATGCATGGAGAAAAGGTCAGCGTCAAAGCTGGCCTTTTCGTTTTTCTAGGGACTCACTGTGCGCCGCTATCCGTCGAAGCAGTGAAGGCTAGCTCGTAGCGAAATGCGACATCGCACAGCATCATAGCCAAGATCACAGTTTCGCCGTTGATAGCCCGACTGTAATTGTTCACGATCAACTCGACTCCCAACCAGCTCCCAAGAATCATCTCGCTAAATTTTCCGCAGATCACGATGTCGTTCGCGACCTGCGCGCTACTAACCGCGCGCCGCCCGTTTACACTCAGTCATTGCATCTGGCAGGGCTCGAATCTGCAACCTTATGATCCGAAGTCACATACTCCAATCGATTACGCGCTGGACGAATTGGAAGTTATTTATCGAACGGCGATTGATACGGACACGCCTCCGGCAGCATTTGGCCTGAAAGATTAGGTGGATGGGCAAGCTGACGCTCGCGGAGGTGGAAGCCTAAATAGTAGAGCTTGACCAGGTACTATCGGAGGGGACCAGGGCGAAATTTTCCAAGAAATCTTCTGATCTCCAGAAATTTGATCGGGGTCGGCTTAGTCGTCCGTGCGATCCACATGCTCAGGACGGCATCTGAAACTCCCATAAGTGCCGCTATTCGTGGGACACTTTGGTCGCAGTTTTCAATGAAACGTGTAAGATCACCTAAGAGTTTATCCTCGTCTGAATCTTCCAACGCTATCGCTCTTTCCTGGTCGAGTGAAGGCAATCCGATTTCTACCTTTCGTGGCTCCGTACTTTCGACTGATTCTATCCCCATAATGAGCATCCTTTCTAGTTCTTATCGAGTGGAAAACTGTGGCCAAAGAAAGCCAGCCGATTCGTTTGAGCTACACCTCTTAGATACGCCAGCGCTCAAAGCATTCTGACCATCCCTTGCCATCGATTTTTCAACCAGCGCAATCAGCGCACGACCTCTATCGAAAATCTGCCTTGACCAGTTTTCGATCCACTGCCTCATCCTGGCAGGAAGCCCGGCTTTCCCGTGTAACGACAGGATAACGAAATCGGCCTGGGTTATCGAGTCCGCGGCTGATTCTCTGATTTTCGGAATTGCGAGAACCTGAAAACTCCAGAGCTGCAGGCTAAAGACGCATTCGTTCTTGAGCTCACGGATGAGTTTGTCGTAGAAAAGCTTTGCGCGCGTGCCAGTTCGGACATCTTCGTAAATGATCACTACCTTCAATATCGGCTCGTCATCCCGATGTGGCATCCATTCCCTCTGGCTTTCTAACCAACGTTCCATAGCATAGCAGCCTATTATTCCGAGACGCCTGATGGCAATTGGATGGTAAACTAAAGCTTACTAGTCGATGCGATTAGGCGACTAGGAAATTTCCCTATCCATCGCATCTCCGACCTAATTTTTGTTAGCGCGATGCTCTATCCAGCGTGCAGCGTAAGAAATGAGCTCGGAAGCCGTTTTTATAACGAGCTTGGCCTTAATGTTCGCCCGGTGAACATCGACTGTTTTTGTGCTCAGATGAAGCCTTTCGGCGATCGCGCGAGCAGAGAGACCTTCGCCGAGCAATTCAAACACTTCGAACTCGCGATCGCTGAGTTGCGCAATCAATGAGCGCACCGATGCAGCGTGCCCACCCGAAAACGTCTCCAGAATCTGCGCAGACATTTTTTCGCTGACATAGATCTGTCCGCTCAAAACATGGCGAATCGCTTGCATCAGTTTTTTGCCGCCCTCGTGTTTTGTGATGTAACCGCGAGCGCCAGCACGCAGAACACGCTCGGCATAAAGCGATTCGTCGTGCATCGAAATAACAAGTATCGGAAGCCCCGGACGTATCGCCTTGATATCTTTGACCAGTTCCAGCCCGCTCTTGCCCGGAAGGGTGATGTCGGCCAGCACAAGATCGGGCTCGAATGCGAAAACGGCATCGAGCGCGTTAGCGGCATTTTCCGCTTCAGCGCATACGACGAGGTCTGGCTCGTGATTAATTACGTGTACCAGTCCCGCGCGCGTCATCGGATGATCATCGACGATTAGCACACGCATCCGGTTTGTGGTTGGATTCGCTCGGCTCATCAATTTATCTTGAATGTGCAATCCACTGTCGCGCCTTTGTCGATGGCGGAGCTGACTTTCAGAGTCGCTCCAATCATCTCGGCACGGTATTGCATGATCCGCAAGCCCAGCCCGCCTTCTGCACTCGCACCTGCCGTGAATTCAGCGCCATTGTTCCAGATCCTCAGCGTTAACTGATCTGCAGGGCAGCTCAGGCTCACAATGATGAATTTAGCTTGGCCGTGTTTGACTGCATTGCTAATCGCTTCCTGCACAATGCGGTAGAGATGGGTCGCAGCGGCATTGTCCGCAACGAGCACAGGCTGCGGGCATTCGAAGCGGCAGGATACATTGAACAGTTTCGACGCGTTTGAAGTTAGTTCGTCCAATGCGGACATCAGGCCGGCAGCATCAAGCTGCACCGGTGAGAGTCCTTTGGCCAGCAATCGCGCCTGACGGATTGCGTCGCGGATCAGCTCGCCGATCATCGTAGCCTCGGTTTTCGCCTCCTCCTCCTTTGCAAGCTGCTGCACAAGCACCGAATTTCTGAACTCGATACCGACAAGTTGCTGGCACAAACCATCATGCAAATCCTGCCCGATACGCTGCTGCTCGCGCCCGCTGATCGCCAGCAGCTCTTCTTCCAATTGGCGGCGGTCAATTGCCGCCGCGAGGACGTTCGCAACCGATTGGATGAAGTGAATGTCGTCGTTTGTGAATTTTCGCCGTTTGATCGTGTATGCCCCCAATACACCATATGGCTTAGATCGGCCGTGGATGATCACCGTTGCAGCACTGACCACTTCGTGGTCCAAAAGGAATTGCGGTTTTCGGAATCGTGCTTCAGTGGCGAGATCTTCGATAATCACAGGTGAGTTCGAAGAGAGCGCTAAACCAGCCGGGGATTCTCGGCTCGCAACGAATTTAACGTGCCCCACGTACCCCTCTTTCCAACCTGCACCTGCGCGTAGAAAAAGCCCGTTGCCGTCCAAAAGCAGTTCGATGACGCTGCAGTATTCGACTTCGAGAACCTGCAGAATTAGTTCGACTGCGTCTCCCAGGAGTGTCGGAAGATCGAGACCTTCCAATGCGCGCTGGCTAAGCTGGGCAATCGCGTTTTGCTGGCGCGCTCGGGTTTGCAGTGCGGTGACTGTGCTGGTCCGCTCGGCTAGCAGCGCCTGCCTAGATTCAAACTCAGCCGCGTTACTCATCGCCGCGCCGATCAAGCCGGCCATGAGCTGCAGCGCGCGAGCATCGCGCTCCGAAAAAGCCCTTGGCTCGGTGGAAAGCACTTTCAGCACGCCGACCGCTCCGCCGCGATGATACAGCGGAACGACGACCATTGATCGCAAGCCAATTTTGCGGCAAGCTTCGCGATTCACCCGCGGGTCGTTCTCTGTATCGTCGCAGCGAAGAGTCTCGTTGAGTCGCATGCATTCTCCCGAAAGACTCGAAGCGATTGCCAATCGCAGCCCGACATGTGGCGACGCCATGCCGGTTCCCACGCGATACACCAATTCGTCGCCTTCAATGAGCTCAATCGCTGCGCCCTTTGCGCGCGTCAGCTTTTGCGTCCGTTTAGCAATCAGTGTCATCACATCCGCGAAATTGCATGCGGCCGTGGCTATGTCGTATTGCGTCGCAATGATCGCCGAGAGCCGCGCTGCGTCTTCCCGGAGCGCTTTGTTTGCTTGGCTTAGCTCGGTAGTGCGCTTCTGCACTTGGACCTCAAATTTATCCACCGGTTTGCGCAACGCTCGCTCGGCTCGCCGTCGCACCGTGACAACGGGGGTGGCAGTCTTTCGCAACTCTGGCTTGTGGGTGGCGCTTCTATGTCTTTTCATTGATAGATTCTGCACGACTCCAAGAAGACGAGAGAGCGAACAAATCACACTTCATCACGATCAGCATGTCTCTGACGAGCAAACTCTTTCGAAATCGGGAGTCTGACCGATTGTAGAGCAGGGCCGTTTTCAAACAACTACTACTTTTCGTTCTTTGCCGGGCGATCGCCTTCCTTAAAAGTCCGGCCCACAGGCTCATTTTTCGATACGGGAACAGCATGAGGACTTGATTCTTTTGCTCGGATGTCTGATGTCATGACCTTCTCCTTTCAAGCCTTGCTCAACAGCTCCTCGAGCTGATCAATGCATCGGACCCAGCCTTGGTGGAAGCCCATCTTCTCATGTATTTCACGGTCAGCGACTGTGACGCATCCGAGCAGTGTACCTCATCCTGCCAACCTCGTCCTCAAAAGTCAGGATCACGGTCGGGTTGAAGAATTCTCGGAGACTCCGATGATACTCAACGAGACGCACGACCTTGCAGAATAAATTTCCAAAGCAAGCTATTTCGCGGACAGGACATTATTTCAATGAAACCAGTTCCCGTGAAAGCGCCGCCAGTCGTTGCCGCACCGTCCGGTCATAGGCCTGAGCATTGGCCTTGGCTGGCCTAAGCCCATCGAAATATTCTTCGGTCACATTCTCTAGCGCCGGATCAATGACGAGTCTCAACGTCGCTTTTAGCCCCTCCTCTACCGAACTCATCGTTTGCCACCCGGCTTCGAGAACCATTTTCGTAGGCATTAAAGAGGCGGGATGAAGGGCGTTAGCCGTTACGCCCGTTCCGGTCAAGCGCTCGGCCAGGTCAAAGGTCCAGACAATTATGGCAAGTTTGCTTTGCCGATAAGCAGTTACGCCGGAGTAGCCAAGTCCGAGCATAATGTTGTCGAAGTCCAAAGGTGCCTGACCCACCGAGGCGACGTTTACGATTCGAGCCGGCGCCGACGCTCTCAGCAGCGAAATAAGATGCTCGGTAAGGAGATAAGGGGCAAGATAGTTCACCGCAAAACGAAGTTCATATCCGTCTTGACTTATCTCTCGTTTGGAATTGTCTCGTCCAAAACCGATTCCCGCATTATTCACAAGGACATCAAGTCGCGTTACTTCAGATATCACTTGCCGTGCCAGGTCCTCCACTTCTCGCAGAGAGGAAAGATCTGCCCGGCAAAACTTAATGCGCTCGTTGCCTGTCGCCTCCTTGATTTTACGCACGGTTTCCAGACCACGCTCGGGGTCGCGACCGTGCAGAAGAAGCGTTGCGCCATGTTTTGCCAAAGCCTGCGCGAGCGCCAGGCCAAGGCCGCTTGTCGCACCGGTAATCAGAATCGTCTGTTCTTCGATAGGTCCCATGTAAGAATATACCCGCGCCTGCGGCGGGCGCTGCACTTTAGGACCGCAGCAAGATTATTGACGATCCTGGCCCGAGGAAAGTGCTCCGTCGCGCGTATTTACAACCTAGAATCCACTTTTGACGGACCGCGCCTTCGAGGGAGTTGATAGTATATACGCGAAACGCACAGCAGGGAGCAGCGACCGAAAAGAGCGGCACACGATCGTCGCCGGCAACGTTGGATTCGTCCAATTCTATTACCGATGCAAAAACGTAATGCGCGCCAGACTGCCGGGTCAGCGCCGTCGATTGTAGCGTGCTGCCGCTGCTGATGACCAGGCCGGCCCCCAAGACGCGCGCGGCCATCTGCACGGCGAGATGCCCGACACCGCCTCCCGGGATATAGACGGTCTCGCCGGCTTGGACTAGCTTATCTAGCATGAAAAATCTGATATTACTAATATCCGTGCTTTTGCATTGGACCGGCGTGCAGTACACGTTTGCCGGCAAGCTACAAAACAGTGTCATCGTCCTCATTCGTCACGCTGAAAAACCTGACGCCGGCGACGCGTTGTCCCCCGCCGGGGAAGCACGAGCCAACGCCTATGTGGATTATTTCAAGCACTTCACTGTAAATTCAAATGCAATTCATTTTGACTACTTATTTGCAGCAAAGGATTCCCAGCAGAGCAAGCGTCCTAGGCTGACGATTAAACCGCTAAGTAAGGGTCTTGGCCTCGGTATTAACACAGATTTCAAAGACGAAGAGTATGCTAGGCTTGCAGACGAGCTTCACTCCAGACGTTACGGCGACAAAAATATCCTGGTGTGCTGGCATCACGGGAAGATTCCGAAATTGCTTGCCGCTTTGGGAGCGGATCCTCTGCACTTACTTCCGAATGGAAAATGGCCGGAAGATGTGTTCGGCTGGGTCCTCCTTCTGGAATACGATGAAAATGGGCATCTCAACGCCGCAGTAAAGGATGAGAATTTGATGCCAGGGGACGCAGCCAATCCACCGCCTCAACCAACCACTTGAGGTTCTTCACCATCGTCGATGTAATAGTAGGTAACAAAATCTCCTACAGATATATAGTAAATGACACTACAGGAAATGCTGCCGCCGCCAGAGCCTGCATTGATCTCAGAGCCGTCAAACGTTTGTGACCAATGCAGGCTAATGGACCTTTCGTTCCATTTACGACCATGAATAAATGCTCTACAGGTGTGGGCCTATAGCTGAGCTTCCGTTTGCGGCGCGCCGCAGCAAGATCCCAAATTTAACACCCAACAAAGTAGTACGAAAGGCTTCATGGCCGCATACACGCAAACGAATCGGTCATTGCAGATAACTACCCCGCTTGGAGACAACGCACTCCTGATCACCGGATTCCGCGGAATCGAACAGATCAGCCACCTGTTTTCAATCGAAGTATCCCTGATCGCAGACAATTCGACCAGGGTCGATTTCAGTCAGCTCGTGGGACATGATATCACGGTTAGCGTTGCCACTCCTGCGAAGGGTGGAGACACTGACTGGCGTTACCTCAGCGGCATCTGCGCGCGTTTCTCCCAAGGTAATCGTAACAAAGATTTTATTAGTTACTATGCCGAGGTGGTGCCGAAAGTCTGGCTTCTGACCCGCCAGGCTCAGTGTCGGATTTTTCAGCAGAAATCCGTTCCGGATATCCTCAAAATAGTGCTGAATGGCTTCGATACTGACTTCCAACTCAGCGGCCACTACGAGCCCAGGGAATACTGTGTCCAATACCGGGAGACAGATTTCAATTTCGCGAGCCGCCTGATGGAGGAGGAAGGGATCTTTTATTTCTTCAAACATAGCAAGAGCGGTCATAAGATGATCGTCGCCGACAGCCCCGCCGCGCACGCCCATGTACCCGGCCTGACCCAAGCCAGATATGATGTGATCGAGGGCGGTAGTCCGGCCGGCGATCACATTTTTGAATGGCGCAAGACCCAGGCATTGCGCTCAGCCAAGTATTCGCTTCGGGATCATTCTTTCCAGCAGCCGACCAGGAATCTCGAGGCCAAAGAGTCGATCATGGAATCAGTGGAAGCCGGGACGGTGACTCATCAATTAAATGGCCAGGCTGGTCCGCCGCTGGAAATCTATGACTTTCCGGGCGGGTACGCCGCTCGCTTTGACGGGATAAACCCAAGCGGTGGAGAGCAGCCCGATCGGTTACAAAAGATCCTCGATGATAACGAACGCACCGTAAAGCTTCGCATGGAGGCTGAGGCGTTGCCCTCGCTGACCATCCAGGGAAGCTCGGGCTGCAGAAATTTTGTGGCCGGTCACAAATTTACCTTGGCTCGCCATTTCGATGGGGACGGCGACTACGTTTTGCTCTCGGTGACGCACGAAGCCTCGATCGGGAGTGCTTACCGGAGCGGATCGGGCGGGGGTGACATGACCTATTCAAACACTTTCACCTGTATCCCCTGCCGTCTTCCCTTCCGTCCTGCGCGTGAAACACCAAAACCCTTCATTGAAGGAGTCCAGAACGCTCTGGTAACCGGTCCGCCGGGCGAAGAGATCTTCACCGACAAATATGGCCGTGTAAAAGTACAGTTTTACTGGGATCGCGAGGGAAAAAAGGACGCCAACAGTTCCTGCTGGTTGCGGGTATCTACTCCCTGGGCCGGGAAGGGATGGGGCAGTATCAATATCCCACGCATCGGACATGAGGTGGTCGTTGCTTTCGTCGAGGGCAATCCGGACGAACCGGTGATTATTGGCAACGTTTACAATCGGGAGACGATGCCGGCCTTCACGTTGCCGGACAAGAAGGTCGTGTGCGGCCTCAAGACCAATACCCATAAGGGAAAAGGATACAATGAGTTATCCATGGATGACACCGCAGGCAAGGAGAAGATCACCATCCATGGCCAGTATGACATGGAAACCACGGTGGAACATGATCAGACAGACACAGTCCACAACAACCGCTCAATCACCATTGATGGGACGCATACTGAAACAGTCAAAGGCGACACCAAGATCAAGATCCAAAACGGCAAGTACGAGCACGAAGTCGCTACGGGTACCGCTGATTACAAGGTAAAGGGCGCTTTGACCGAGTATTGCGACACGACCCAGGCTACCACAGTTAAAGGGAACATCACGATCAAGTCGGCCACCGACGCCATCGAAATCAACGCCGCAACACAGATTAAGCTGATCACCGGCAGCAGTTCTATTGTGATGAAGTCGGATGGCACTATCCAGATCTCCGGTACCGAGATCACCATCTCGGGAACGGCGAAAGTTCAGATGGGAGTAGGCAACCAGACCGTTACCCGCTCAGGTGGCAGTAGCCGGAGCGGCCATAGCCTCTTCGGCCACCGGCAAACACGAGATCACCGGGGCGATCGTGAAAATCAATTGAAGTGTCACACCAATGCGCAAACTCTTCGATCAGTTGAGCCGCACCCTGCGTCATTTCCGCGAACAGCGCGAAAATTTGCTGCTGCTCATCCCTTGCGCGGATAGTGACGTCGCTTTTCTCCTGAAAGCCCTTCGTGAACTCGATCGCGAGGCTCCCGCAGATCTTTATCTCCTGTTTGCGGACGACTTCCTGTCCCCCGACGTCTACCTGACCAGTGTGGCCAACCGATTGCAGGAAGAACTTACTCTCACTAACGAAGCAGCGGGGCCAAGCGACGAAAAACTGCCGCCGTTGCCACTTGAGCTTTTTGACCAGCACACTGCGGCTTCGGAGCGACTCAAAGCAGGCATGCGATATGCCCGATCGCTGATCGATCCGCGCAAAGGCCAACGCTTCGTCTGGGGCTTGGGGCCAATGAGCATCAAGGATCCGACGACGTACCTCGAATTGCTGGCCCAGCTCCCGCCCAGCCCAGACATACTACCTTGGATGCGCGGGGCTCGCATCGTGGCTCGCGTGCCAGCAGATTTCAATCTCGAACGCTCTCCTCTGGCCCAGGCAAAGCGAGTGAATGTCGAACTCTTCGTTATACCGCCCGATGCCCACGAGGAAGCTTTACTCGGTGAGGCTGCGGATCCAAAGATGCCTCTAAGCGAACGGATGCAGGCCGAGGTCCAACTCGCTTACCTCGATTACGCGCATGGGCGTTCCGATATGGCCACCGAGCGTTTTCGCAAAGCCCTCGCTTTTTTCCAGTGGGCGGAAGTCCCAGCCATGGAAGGGCTGATCATCAGCGGCTTGGGAGACATCGCGCGCTCCCAGGGAGACTGGAAGAGTGCTCAGCATTGGTACGCTTGCGCCGCGGTTCCCGCCGCCGAGTCAGGCAGCCCAATTCTCCTTTCCACAGTGGTACAGAACTTGGCCGCGGTCGCTTATCAGGAAGAACGCTGGGCGGACGCCGAGCAGCGTTACGACGAACTCGTCACCATCAAGCGTGGCATGTTCGATGAGGTCGGCCTGGTCGAGGCTCTCGAATGGCGAGCAAACACCCAGGAGAAACAGCAGGCCTTCGATCGAGCCGTGCTCAGTTGGGCGGAAGCCGCCCTGATTTGTAACGATTTTGAGTTGAAAGATCGTCTGGCTCCCTTCCTGGCAAACTGGCGCCGGGGTTACGAACGCCTGGGAATGCGCGACCAGCTGAAAACGTTCGACGCGGAATGGAGCGTTTGAGGGAGACATCACAATGGCGGTTATCGGCACCTATCTGAAAGAAAAATCCGGTTTGAAGGATGCGGCAAAGTCACTCCAAAGCGCCAGGGACAGCACCAAGAGCGACGCCACGGCTCAAATGCCCCCGACCAAGCCCAACGAGCCTGCGCCCCCCGCAGACCTCAAGCATGCCATTGCTGCCGGGTTGCAAAAGGCCAATCAGGGGGCTGCTGCCATCGACTCTGCTGCCCAGGCGCTCTCCTCCGCAACGTCTGCTCTCGGCACGGTGGCAAATCCGGGTGCAGCCATCGCTGGTGCTCTTGGTGGGGGTGCCGACGAGAAGATGTCCAAATTGGTGAGCAACCTCGCCGCTGCTTTGGGTCCCTTTCCTGCCGCGACGATGACGAACATGGCATTGGGCATTCCCCATGCCCACATAAAGCATCCCCCCAGCGGTCCGTTCCCCTTGCCTCCAATCCCATTCCCTCCGATGGGGCCGGTGATGTTGGGCACCAACCTAACGGTGCTGATCAACGGCAAACCAACTGCTCGCTGCGGCGATTATGGACTGAATCCGACCTGTTGTGGGGTGGTTCCACCATTGTCCGCCTTGTTTGAAATTATCACCGGGTCGTCAAATGTGTACATTGGCGGTTCCCGAGCCGCGCGGGCGAACATAGACATCACCCTGCACTGTTTCCATGTGCCGTCTCCTAAGATGACGGTCAAGGTCGGCAAGCTTGCCGGAGTCGCGAGCAAAGTTGGCAAGGTGGCTGGCAAGGTTTCCGCCGTGGCAGGCAAAGTAAGCGGAGCCGTCGACAAGGTGTCCGGTGTGGCCGGCAAGATCGCCCAGGCCTCGCAGATCGCCTCTTCTTTTTCCGAGGCGGAGGCGGACGACGACGCAGCGATGGCGGCTGCCATTGGCCTGAGCGTTGCCATGATGGCCGCTCAGGCGGCCGCCGATGCGGCTGCTGCCGCCATGACCAAGCAAATCGGCACCGATCAGCCGTTCATCCCTCCGGTCGGCACCCCCGGCATGATCATCGCCGGTTCGCCGAATGTCATGATCGGCGGCTTTCCGTTGCCGTCCTTCTCCGCCGTCGCCCAGGGATTGCTGAAACGGGCGAAGGGACTGAAGTTCAAAGGGGGAAACGGACGGACGCCGTCCCAAAACAAAGATTGTGGCGACCATTTGCGGCCAATCAACCTCATCACCGGAGCCTGTGTCGAGGAGTATGTCGATTACCAAGAGCGCGAACCGTTGCCCTTCCTGTGGAAGCGCTATTATAACAGCCGTTGGACGCAGCAACCCGGCCCCTTCGGCTGGGGTTTCCGGCATGAATATCAGCGGGAGCTGACTTGGACCGTGGACGGCCTGCAGTACCGCAATCAGGAAGGCGACACTGTCCTCTTTCCCGCTGTTTGTGAGGAAGGCCAAAGTGTTGCCGTCGATGGGCTGGCTCTCACCTGCTCTCGACCAGGGAGCTACCTTATTCGCGAACAAGGCCAGCCCACGATGGAGTTTTTCTTCCCGTCCGATGAGCAACCGGCCGCTCTGCAGGCTTTGCACTGGTCAGAGGGGTCGCTTGACTTCATCTACGACCCTCAGCGTCGCCTGAGCGCGTTCCGCGACCCGGCCGGTGGACAGATTCGTCTGCACTACAACCGTGCCGGCCAGATCGTCCAATTAACACGGACTCGCCAGGGCGATGCCAATGAATTGCGACTGGCCTCCTACAGCTATGATCGGGCCGGCTGCCTCAACGAGTTTGTGGACGCTTTGGGGGCGCGCGCGACTTATGCTTATGACAGCGCTCGCCGCAAAACCCGCTACACGGATCGGCGCGGCTATGCCGTTATGAACGAATATGATGAGCAGGGCCGCGCCATCCGCGAGTATTGCCAGGACGGACTTTTCGACGGTCGCGTGGAATACCTGCCCGAAGCCCGCTGCGCCATCGTCACGCACGCCAGCGACGGCGCGACCGCGACCGTCTTCTTCGATGAAAATCGGGTTTTGACCAAATACGTTACACCGTCAGGCGGAAAGATTGAGTTCGTCACGGATGAACAGGGGCGAGTAATCGAAGAGCGAGACGCTTTAGGCAACGTGACCAGGTTGCTCTACAATGGCTGGGGCGGGAACGTCGGCCGCCAGGATCCGCTCGGTCATGTTCTTCCACCGTCGCATATCGAACCGAATCCCCCGGATCCCTTGGCCTATCATCTGCCGGAAACGCCTCTCGAGTGGGAGCAGGGCGACTTGATGGACGGTTTCGGGATTACCGACCAGCCGAGCCGTGGCAATCTGCGCTCTCTCGATTGGCTACCAGGTACCGTGGTCCGCGCGCTGTTGCAATCGAACTCTGAGCCAAACAATGTCAGCACTCCCAAGACAGGCTCGCTGAGGCAAATATATGACGCCCTTTATCGAAAAATTGAGGAACGCGATATTGATGGTCACCACCAGAAGTGGAAGTACGACGCAGAGGGCAACGTTTTAGAATACCTCGACCGCGACGGAGGAGTATATAGATATGTCTATAAGTCTTGGAATCTATTGGACCAGGAGATCAATCCCGTGGGTGCCGTCATTCGCTATGACTACTCTTCACGAGCCGAAATTACTAGGGTCGTTGATGGAGGCGGCGCCACACACGAATATGCCTATGACCAATGGGATCGGTTGGTCGAAGTGCGTCGGCACGGCCGGGTTAAAGAACGCTATCGCTATGACCTAGCCGACAATCTAATCGAAAAGACGGATGCCCGTAGCCGGACCTTGCTGGCCTTCGAAATTGCCCCGGGAAATCTCGACGCGGTGTGCCGGCTAACTTCGGGGGAGAATCACTATTTCGATTACGATAAACGCGGTCGAATTATCCGCGCGGCGACCGACGAACTGCAAAACACTTTTGTCTATGATGGAATGGGACGGAAGTTATCAGATCAGCGCGACGGCCTGGGCATTGAGCGAGAATTTACCGTTCCAGGGCTGGTTAGGACGATCTATTTGAAGAAGTTTAAGGTAGATCGGCGCCGATCGGGCGAAAGGCTTGTCACTTTGCAGGACCCGACTGGCGGGCAGCATCGGTTGCGCTTTGGTAAGGAAGGCGTCTTCGTTTATGAGCTAGCCAGCGGAACCAATCAAGTCATGCGATTCAATAATCGCGGTCAATGTCTTTACAAGGCCGCAATCCGTAGCGGCACCGCTGGGCCAACCTGGGAGATGCGCTACCATTATTCGGCGGAAGGCGATTTATTAGTAGCCGAAGGAACCGATGGCATTACCCGTTACCAATACGATTTAGCGCATCGGCTTGTCCGCGAAATATTACCCACGGGTCAAGAACGCGAATTCGTGCGGGACCTTGCCGACAACCTGATCAGTCAGCCGGGACTTGGGGATGTAAGTCTATTAGACGGAAACCGCTTGGCGGAGGCCAATGGCGATCGGTTCACTTACAACGAGCGCAATCATCTCAGCGCTCGCCATGGCCGCCGAACAAGTCAGGAGTTTGAGTACGATTCCCTTGACCGACTGGTGGCCTGCACCATCAACGGTGAACATTGGACAGCTCGGTATGATCCACTCGGCCGCCTGGTGAGCAAAACCTGGCGAGGCCTAACGACGACTTACTATTGGGATGATTTCCGCCTCGCCGCTGAAGTAAAACCGAACGGCAATCTGCGCCTGTACATCTACGCGGACGAAAAGGCGTTGGTACCGTTCATGTCAATTGAGTACGACGGCCTGGACGTCGATCCGGCAAGCGGTAAAAGTTTTTTCCTTTTCACGAACCAAATTGGAGTGCCAGTACGCGCGGAAGACATGCGTGGCCAGGAAGTTTGGCGGGCACACATTGACCCCTATGGGGATGTCAACGTGTCGCCGGACAGCAAGATTGACATACCGTTACGATTTCCGGGCCATTACTTCTTAGCCGAGCTCGGACTGCACTATAACCGGTTTCGCTATTATAGCCCCAAGCTGGCGCGATATCTGCAAACAGATCCATTGGGGATCGAAGGCGGACTAAATCTCTACGGCTATTGTTCGAATCCCCTAACCAGGGTAGACATCGATGGACTGGCCAACCATCCTGGTCAACGTCGCAATCGGAAAACGGCGAAAACAGAGGGCGTCAGCAAGAAAGCCGCTCCTGCGAAGAAGAACGAACCGATCATAATTCCGAATGCTGATAGACTTGGTTCGATCAGCGCCAAGTATAGAGACCCGCAACATGGGTTTACAAGAGCCGTCACCGTCAGGAACGGCACCCTAATGGAAAAGGGAAAACCGCTTGAGAACGGGCGTCACGACTATGTGATTACCGAAGGGGGAGAATTAAGAATTGGAGGGGGCCATTTCCACTTATCAAATGGAGCCGATAGCGTGAAGGCTGCAGGTCAACTTTACACTGAAAATGGAAAGATCAGCGCGGTTAATACCGAGTCTGGACACTACAGACCTACGAATAGCGAAGCGGTGCAGTCGGCTGGCGTGCTGCGAGACGCAGGGCTGACAAATCCGGATCTGGTCGTCATGGGAAGATGAATTTAAAATGATTGGAAAATTTGGAGAACAGCCATGATTGCTATGCCCGGAGAATCCTCGGCAAACGACCTGGAATCTTTGCAGGCGGAAGCAATGACGATATTTCATCGATATGCAGAGGAGCAACAGAGTCTTTTAGGGCTTAGCCTTAGTGAAAATGCGCAGAGAAATCTAGGGCAATTTTTCGCGATTAATTTGCGTGACTTTCCAGGGAATTATGTTGTAGCCCTGATGTTGATCACGGGCAGATATTGGCATTCGCTAGGGCTGGAGTTTTGGCGAAAAATAATAGATTTGCTAGGGGAAAGCGAGCTCGGCACGCTTACGCTAGTGTTATTCTTGAGAAAATGGCTGCGGGTAGAAATTTTACCGGTTGTAACCGCAAGCAATCGCGTAACGCTGCGCGTGAAGGAGCGTACGCAAATTTACGGACAAGGTAGCGAAGGGGATAAAGAACTAAATTGGATGGATGAGCGACTGCTGTCCGACCTTGGGATTGAAAAAAGCACGTTAGAGATGTGGCGACGATCAGTTAGGCTGCATTCATCCTAACGCGGCCTAGGCGCAACCAAAGGTTCGTGCTCGTGCTCGAACGAGTCGGGTGCGAAACAGGACAGAGCTGCCAATTTTCTACAGCAGCATTAGCCCAAGTTGCGCTATTCAGCGCAAGTTTCGCCAATTTTTGGGATTCTTCGGCCCGGGAAGGTGCATAAATAAAGGAAGGTAGTTTCAAAAGAGGTTTAGTGAAGACCTACCCTCTTTACGGCGCGGAAATTTGTCTAAGATTCGCTAGGCGTCATGTTTTTGCGAAGTGCAAGCTTTATCGAAAGGCGCAAAGAGCCCTTTGTTCATAGGAAAGAGCAATCACTTGAGAGTTTGACTCAGAAACTCAAAGAAATCATCGCACGGAGGCCACGGTGGTCACGGTGGTAAGGAATAAGAATTGAATCTAAAAGAGGAAGCGTTTCCACATGGGGGTTGCCGCTGCGCGGCCTCACGGACCAAAACGTTTAGGTGCCCGGACTTATCCATAATCGCCCCGGGCCGGTGTGCTGCGAGAATGCCTGGTACAGGTCCTTTACGTCGCAGCAGCGCGCCGGCCTGGAAAAGGCGTTAGAGAAGTTCTTGGCTGGGTTACCGGCGATCCGGGGACGAGTTGGAAGGGTTACTTCAAGAAGCTCTGTATCTCGACAAACACTTTCCAAACGGTCGTGGACTTTGGAAACATGGCCACAATGTCCTTCGCGTAGCTTTCGACCTCTTTGTCCCCGTGTACATCAGGCTTTCCGATGGTGTTGCGCCCCGCATGACAGGCGATCTCGTGGAACCAAACCTCCAGGAGCTCAGAATCCTGGAACGTGAACGTCTTGAGCTTATCTCCAAGACTCAGGACGATCCTGTTGGCGACCGCGATCAGCTTTCGATCGGTTTTGAGAGCGACTCCAGTCGGAAGCGTGTTACCTTTTTCGAAGCTCAGGGATTTGGCGCCACGACTGGTTACCGTCATCGTGTACTTCGTGAAGCCATCGATGGTTTCCCCACTCGATAAATCTGGATTGTGGACGATCGTAACAAGGGGCCCGGCAGAATCACCTTTCTTCACGGAGATGTCCAACGAGCCGGTAGTCATCTCCCATTCTTCGACTGTAAAGGCCGACAGCCAATCGGAAAGCCAATCTTTCGAAATGACGTTCGTGGGAACTCTAAACTTTCTCGGGTTCGTCACATAAATTACGTTACCTTTCGACTTGATCTGCTCCTTGAAATAGTCGGGAACATCGTCGCTGTCGTTTATCTTCTTGACCCAGTCCTGCGCGCTTATCTGCGATTCCCGGTGAACCGTGATGCCAAGCTGATGGGCGGCCGTGGCCTTAGGCAACTTCGGGGCGTCCGGCTTGGTCCAAAGACCGATTGGGCCCGGCGGCGGCGAAACCTTCCTTGCCAGCGTCCCTGGACCAATCGCCTGGCCATCTTCTCGAAGCCCTATTGGGTTAAGTGTTCTCGAGAGCGCCATGGTTAAGTCCCCGATTTAACCGCTAGGTAGTCGCTCTTTGCCCTCAGCCTGCATCGATCACAGATTTCGAAATTTTTGATTTTAGAGAGGATGCGATCGACGCAGGCTCCGGCAGCAGAACCCCGGCTAGCGCTGGCGGATTCTGCTGCATCTTTGGAGACGAAAATCCCCAACAATATGTATCGATTATTCATTCTCAAAATAGCCTCTTAAGACAGGCGAGAAGCGGCTGTTTAATTTAAGAGTCTCTGGACCGCAATGAGCGCGTCGCTGCAGCTTTTTGGCGATTCTTGCGGGTAGGGACTCGTTACGACAGGTCACGGCTCGGTCACACGGCCACTTCGGTACAGCAAACGCCTATTTTAGTAAATGGAACGAAAGACCCAGTGAGTCCCACCCAGCAGGACATCTGAGGACATCCTCAGATGAACATCGTCGAAACAGGGGTTCGACTCCCCTCGCCCCCAGACTTCGCCCCTCACCGGTGCTCGAGAGGCTACCTCTTGCGCGCCAGGGCGAGGTCTGTCAAGACCGGCAAACCGGAGCCCTGTTGGGTTGGCTAGTCGATAGGTACCGGATACAAGCGCACTTCCCATTTTGTGCCTGTAAACGGCGGTTCTGTCCTAGGGGCTAGTCCGACCGTGCCATCTGCCGTTCTACCATC
>Ga0306920_100004445_pt1 | contig 17957 bp, 9 predicted proteins | sample flu12Cox44000170_FD_204666 | JGI IMG/M metagenome (GOLD analysis project Ga0306920, IMG submission 204666) | Lab enrichment of tropical soil microbial communities from Luquillo Experimental Forest, Puerto Rico - flux4day.12C.oxic.44.000.170 (v2)... | ecosystem: Environmental > Terrestrial >... | reverse complement strand
CTACGCAACCTCCGCTTGCCGCCGAGTAGCCCGCGCCCTGCTTCCTTCAGCGCGTTATACGGGTCCACCTTCGCAGCATGCAGCGCAACAAGCAGGCCAGAGATGGTGCCCACGATAACGGCCAATAAAATCGTGAACGCCAGTACTGTTCCGTTGATCCGAATTCCGTCCCAACCGGGGACCCACATCGTCCAGCCCGGCGAAATGCTCGTTCGTAAGAGCGTTACGCTCCAGAACGACACCAGAATCGCCGCCAAGGCTGCCACACTGAAGAGCAACAGCGATTCGCCAAGAAACATACGCGCCAACTTCGCGCGGCCGGCTCCCAGAGCTGTGCGCAAAGCGATTTCCTTTTCCCGCCCGACCATGCGAGCAAGATAGAGGTTACCCAGATTCGCGCAGGCCAATGCCAGCACAAACACAGCCGCTGCCTGCAACAACAGGAACATCGGTAAGGTGTACAGATACAGTTCCCGGCGCAACTGCTGCACCATCGCCGTCCGGTTTCCGTTCGTCTCCGGATACTGCTGGCGAAGTCGCTGCGAGACTCCTTCCAACGCCGCACGCGCCTGTTCCACGGTTACGCTGGGTTTCAATCTCCCCAACGCGCTCAACGAGAGCTTCGTCCGGTCCGCCTTTTCCGCCGGTCCCAGCGCGAGAGGCACCCACAGCTCTGTCGGCACCGGAAAGTCGAATCCCCGCGGCGTCACTCCCACGATCTTGTAGGTTCGTCCGTTCAGTCGAAGCGCCCGGCCCAAAACGCCACGATCTCCGGCAAACTGCCGCTGCCAGAAAGCGTGGCTCACAATCACTACTTGATCCGCCCCTCCCTGCTCTTCCGTACTCGTGAATGTCCGGCCCAGTGCTGGCGCTGTTCCCAGCACGTCAAAGAAATTCGCTGACACCGCGCAGCCCCGCGCCACCTGCAGAATTCCCGTGCTTTCGAAATTGAAATCCTGACGACTGTAGGTCGCGAGCTGATCAAATACTTGCGTCCCCACGCGCAGATCCTCAGCATCTGCGGCCGAAATCCATCTCGCGTCGTATCCCTCGTCGAGTCCCCGGCTCTCCCACACGTGCACCAATTGGTCGAGGTCTCGGAAGCTGTACGGGTGCAGCAGGAGCGCATTCACCATACTAAACACGGCAATATTCGCGCCGATCCCCAGCGCCAAGGTGATCACCGCTACCGCGCTGAAGCCGGGAGATTTCGTAAGCATGCGCAGGCCGAAGCGCAAGTCCTGAAGCAGTTGGTCCGGCCAGAGCCAACCGCCCGCTTCGTAAAATCTTTCCTGCGCGTGCATCATGTTCCCAAACCTCCGCCGTGCCGTGGCCCGCGCGTCATCTTCGCTTAGCCCTTCCTCGCGCAGGCGTTCCGTTTCATTTTCGATGTGCGCATCGATTTCCGCTCGGAAGTCCCGCTCGCTGCGTTTGCGACTGAACATGGCTCAACTCCCTTCTGCCTCGGACCCAAGAATGCGGCCAATGGCTAAAGTCAGCCGCCTCCACTTTGTGGTTTCCCGCACCAGCTGCTTGCGGCCAGATGCGGTCAGGGAGTAGAAACGCGCTTTGCGATTGTTTGAGGAGGTTCCCCACTTCGCGGAAATCCAGCCGCGCTCTTCAAGCCGCTGGAGCGCGGGATAGAGCGCGCCGTGCTCGACGAGCAACTCTCCTTCAGAGATTTGCTGGATGCTGCGGGCAATACCTTGACCGTGTTGTGGGCCAAACAGGAGCGTGCGCAGGATGAGTAAGTCGAGCGTGCCTTGCAGGAGTTCGAGTCGTTCTTGTTCAGTTTGGGTAGACATCTAACCCGAGTATCCGCTTTGTCGGGGTAGTCGGTCAACCCAAAGACCACGCAGCGTAACGGGGTGCCGTCCCGGCACTCCGGACGTGCCGCCTGTCGCGCCCAAGGCGCTGCCCTCCCGGATGATTAAATTGTGAGCACGGCGCGGAAGCGGGTCTTGCCCTCCGCAACGCGCTCGTAGGCCTTCGCAGCAGCGCTCAATGGGTAGGTTTCAATTATCGATTTGACTTTTCCCTGGGCGACGTAATCCAGGGCTTCGTACAGATATTCGGGGCCATTTTGCTGGCTGCCGATGATTCGAATGCGCTTCGCGATCAGGTCCATGAGGGAAACCGAAAGTGGCTCCGCGTCGGCACCCATAGTCACGAGCCGGCCGTCCGGGCGCAGTCCTTGAATACTGTCGTTCATTGCCTTAGTCGAATTGGAAGTACTGAGAATCACGTCGGCCCCGCCCGCTGCCGCGAGGCTCTTTCCGTCGCGGACAATTTCATCCGCTCCGAGTTCGCGGATCATCTTATCTTTATCGGGAGAACGCGAAATGGCGATGGTCTCGAAACCCGTGGCCTTCGCGTATTGGATTGCCAGGTGCCCTAGCCCACCGATTCCGAGTACGGCCACACGCTCGTGCGGCTGCGGATCGGCCCAGCGCAGCCCACTATAGACGGTGTAACCCGCGCAAAAGATGGGGGCGGCTTGCTCGTAGGAAACGTTATCGGGAATCAAGTACGTGGCGTCGGCATTCATCGGCATGTACTCCGCGTGGCCGCCCTGCGCTTCGCCTCCCGTGCCCGTCATATAAGGACAGAACATCCTGCGGCCGCGCTGGCACCATTCGCAGCGTCCGCACGTGGATTGAATCCATGCGGAGCCCACGCGGTCGCCTACCTTACGCGTGGTAACGTCGGGATCCAGGGCGACGATCTCGCCGACCGGCTCATGGCCCAGGATTCGTGGAAATGGACCGGGAAGGTGTCCGAGCGTTTGGTGCACATCGGTATAGCAGATCCCGCTAGCATGCATTTTCACCAGTACCTGACCGGGGCCAGGTTGAGGTTGGGGGACATCTTTGATTTGCCAGGAACCGCTCACGGCGCGTACGACTGCGGCTTTCATACATTTCCTCCCAGGGCGATTCGATACCCGTGCCTTTGCGACCGGTGCATGATTTTGCATGCTTGAATTGGTGATCGCAATGCGAAAAAAGAAATTGGCGGCCCGCTAAGGAATCGTCGGCCCATACCGTCAAGCCAGCAATTTGAGGAAGGCACAGCGGGCTAAAAAGAAGTGCGCCTAATTGCTGCCGAGCAATGCACTGAGAAGATTTGCCAGCTGTGATTCCAGCTGCAAAACCGCCTCTTGATGAACGGCGGCGCCGTCGCTCTCGGTAAGGCGTGCGAGCTGTGCGGCGGAATCCTTCACTGCTGCGTCATGTGACACATAAGCTGGATTCGACGGCCGAACCGCCTCCCAGCCCGACTCCGTACGCCGCAACTCCCAGCGAATTTTCTCTCCCCGGCCCTTTAACTGAATCTTTCCGCCGTCAATGCACACGCGGGACTCAATCTGTACGTGCGCCCAACCATGGTCACGTTTGATTTCCACACGCTGCACGTTGAATTGGTCGACGATCACGACCGGCAACGGAACCTTGAAGGGCTCATCCGAGCGCAGCACGTTCCCAGCCATATCATTCAACGTGGAGATGCCTTGCGCGACTTCCTCTCGCGTGGGCGGCTTGCTTCCCGTGGCAATAACAATGCTCGACGGAATTTCGACCCCCGGAGCTCCATCGGTTCGTTCCGTTTCTGGTGGAGCAGGCGGCCCATAGATCAATGCGGTGCGTTCCGACGCTGTACCAGGCGGCTGCTCCGAGGTGGACGCCGGTTGCGAGGATCGCTCTTCCATCACCGCCGTCATCTCATGTGGCTTGTTAATTGAGTTTGGTGACGCAGATATCTTTGTTGTTGTCAGGACAACAGGGTTATTCTCAATTTTGTAGCGATAGAAGCGTGGTCTTCCCCGCGACTTCCAATACGGCGCCTGGTAGTCCTGCTCCTCCAAACCAGTGCTCACGAGACTGTAAAAGCTATGCTTGTACGGATCTACCACAATCCCCATGTGTCCCGGCCAGACAATCAGGTCCCCGGCGCGCGGAAATTTCACGCGCGCAAAGCTCTTGTTCCCCGCGTACAGCTCGGAGGAACTCGCATACGAATATTCAAACCCGGCCTTTCGGTAAATCTGGTGGACCAGGTGCGAACAGTCCTGCGTCTCTCCGGACGATGATGACTGCCCCCAGGCAGCCGTCACGATCGAACGTCCCTCCTCCGCAGTCAGCAATCGCCTTGGGGAGGCCGATTTCTGCATCGAATCTGCAACCTGCGCCTCTGCCGGCGCTAGCCCAGTGAGGCACACCCATGCCAAACCCAAAGCGGCAACGAATTGCGGGCCGCCCATCGGTCTGAATATGCCCCTGCCGCGCATCTAAATATTGATCTCCTCGGCCCACACAGAAGGCGCCTTTTTCCTAGACAAACAGCCAGGGCTGGGGGCAGGCAATGAAACTTGCTCTAAGCGTAACCGGCCGATGGAGCAATCGCTCGCCGTGCTGAGAATCGCGGGTTCCGGTTTTCTCGCCAAAGTAATCTGCAAAGGCTCGGGATCGGCTGGAAGGACCTTCAGAATATCAGGCCCCGGGCAGCATTCTCAATGTCTAAAGCATGTGACTGAGCTACATCAAAGAATCGATCGCGCCCCGAATCAAACGCTCAGGGCCACGGACGATCGCCCCGTCGAGCGGGGGCTTTCCGCGTTCGGTTTGGACCACGCCTTGCGCAACTCCTCTGCACGGCGAAGAACCCGGTCGATCAGCTCAGGCTCGCTATACTGCTCGGGAGCGGAATCGGAAGTCGGAGGAATCTCCATCTTCTCCAGTTTCTCGAAGACGGGTTTCAGGGCACGAGCAGGATTCCTCAAAAATTCCGAACTGCGAATGCGCGTGAAAGTCCACCCCATGCGTTCGAGCACGGACTGACGCTCCAATTCTTCTGGAAGTTTCTCGAGCGGACGATAACGGTCGCCATCACACTCGATCGCCAGGCGATTGCCACCACCCTCGACCACTAGGTCGAGGCGGTAGGTTCCGATTCTCCAGTGCGGTGAAACGCGGTATTTTGCGGCTACCAGTCGCTTCATTACCTCTCGTTCGAAGCCCGACGGCGTGCGTTTTTCCTTCTCTTCCAGGGCGCTCATCAGGCGTGCGGGATCCTCCGCATGCTCGATTAACTGCCTGCGGAGGTCGTCGGGCTTCAAATCGTGGTGTGGGCTGAGCGAATGAACGATCCACATCTGGTCGCGTGCGCGGCTGGCGGCGACATTGAAGCGTTGCTTGAACAGTTCCTGATCCCGCAGCGACAGCGAGCCACGTTCCGCCGTGTCGACGAGAGAAACAAACACCACGTCGCGTTCGTCGCCTTGAAACTGCGCAGCGTTTCCGCAGAGCACGCGATGAAGTTCGTAACGTTCCGGCGAGATGTGTGCACGGATCAGGTTGTCAATCTCAATGGCTTGCTCGTCCCCCACCAGGGAAACCACACCGAAGGTCATCGGCTGGCCCGCGTCATTCTTTCTGTATTCGGGCTGCTCGAGGGAAGCGGCCAGTAGCGCCGCCACGCCGAGCGCTTCCTGGCGATTGATCTTGCCGTCGCGAGTGGAGCCCGAAACACGGTGCGCGAGGGTGTGCGGATGCAAATGGACACGGCTCGCATCGCGCAAGGGCCGGATGCGCCCGTCGTAGGAAATCATGTTGCTGAACTGAATGATCTCCGGAACACAGCGGAAGTGTTCCACCAGGCAAGTCGTGCCGCCGAACGATTGCCGGGCCAAATCGTAGATGGACATCTGGCCGTCGTACAGGTCGGCATTCGGAATGTCGCGCAGGTACTGGAAAATGAGGTTCTGGATGACGCCCAAATCCTGACCGACCGCGGATGGGCTGACTTGCTCGTGATCACCCACCACCAGTGCCGTCTTGCCCAGATAGAGGGCCACCAGGGCCATCACGTCGCTCTGGCTGGCTTCGTCGATGATGACCACGTCGAATCGGGCTGTGCGCGGATCGAAATTCTCGACCACCCGCGATAGTGGCATCACCCAGACGGGTACGGCCCCGCGACATTCGCTCATCTTTCTCGCAGCTTCGGCGCGCAGCAAGGAAACCCGGAGTCCATGGCCCTTCCCGATGCGGCGGATGGTATCAAGCCACCCGACAAGCGCTTGGCGCTGCCGCGAGGTGGTGCGGCGGGCTTGCGAGGACCACGCGCGTTTATCGATCAGTTCGACGGTGACGCGGCGCAGTTGCTCGCGCAGTTTCTCGCTCTTGGCCTGCAGGCCGTCGAGGGAAAGGCTGGCGCGACGGTCCAGTTCGTCATTCAGCTGCCGCCAGGTCCAAGCGGAAGCCGCGTCTTGCGGCGGCTCACCGCGCCCGTGCGCTCCGTTGCGATTGCGAATCGCGCCCGCCCAGGCAGGCGCAGCACTTTCGAGTTTGGCCAACAACCCGCGGCGCAGCTCCAGATCCGCTTGCTTGCTCTTCAACGCCAGAAGGTGCTCGTATGCCTGCCGATAGTGGTCCGGGTCTTCTGCGCTCACTGCCGTAAGGAGTTGGCCGGTCGTTTTGCATGCCTTGGCCACACGGGACGCCAGCTTGAGCTGCGTTTTGAGTTCGCGAAGCTCTTCTTCCAGCTCGAAGAGTCTCAGCTTTTTGAAACGCGATTGAAAGACAGGCAGCAGACCCTCCGTCACCGCCTTGGCCGTGCGCGTCAACTCTCCATCACTTCCGAGGACCGGAGGTTGCTCCGCAAGAAGTTTTTCCCACCGGAAGCCGGCGCCGAGCATGCGCCGTTCTAATGGACGCCAGGTACGCTCCTGCCATGCCAAACAGTCCTCGATCGCGTCGCAGTACTGCATCACCGTTTTCTCAAGTTCCACACCCATGACCGTGGAAAGCGGAGCACCGAGCGGCGCCATTTGCCGGTCCCATCGCGCGCTTAGATCTTCGCGAAGTCCCCGGAGGTGGAAAAATCGACGAAGCGCATCGAAGTGCTCGAGAAGACGCGGGCGTGCGTTGTTCACCCTGCTATGTTCCAGAAATTGGCTCCACGATTTGTGTGCAAACAAGGTGATCGAGCCCAGTTTCCCGCCATTTTCAAGGTGCGCGACGATTTCGTCGGCGATTTTTTCCTGTTCTTTCGCGGCGCCATCCCCGGATCCCTCGGGCCCGAATCGGAGCAACGACTCCTGAGCGCTGGCAGCCTCGCGATGAACCAGCCGCACCAGCGCGACCAATTGGTCCCAGGATTGCCGGTGTATCTCGCCGTACTTGCCCGCGTAAACCGCCGCCAGCTTCCACTTCTCTCTGCCCGAAAGAGGCTCGACGGCCTGCGTCAGAGCGGCGGCCAATTCTTCTATTTCCCGAGGCGAGCCTTCCGGCGTGTGGGAATCCCACAGGTCGGAGCGCACTTCCAGATCCTCCATACCGAGACGATTGCGCTCACTGATGCTGGCTTCGAATTCCTCAGCTCTCGGCAGGGAGTGCAGATCGGGAAGATGACCGGAGAGCTCATTCTCGTCCTCGCGAGAAATCGACACACCGGTGCGATACAGGTCCGCCAGTTCGCCAGGAGAAAGCGGGAGTGGCGCAACCGCCGCGACGGGACCGGGAATCCAGCCGTGAGGGTCTTTTTCTTGTACCACTTGACGGGCGGCGTCGGCAGGTGCCCAGGATTTCCCACCAATCGCGATATCGCGATATTCGTCCACACGCGCGTCTCGGAGTTGCTTGCGGATCTCCTCGAGCTTCTTCAGAAGATCAGCGCGCTCGGATTCCAGTCTTGTCGCTTCCGTCTTCAGCGAGCCTGCATCTGCCCTGGACAGCCTTTCGGCGATCGATCCGACTGCGCTTTCCAGTTGTTTGCGGCTATCGAGGTCGCTCTCGAGCACGCTCACACACAGGGGGCGTAATTCGGGAACGATGTGATGACGCACCATGCGCAACGCTTTTGTGGTATGGCTCGTGACCAGCACGCTCTTGCCCTGTGCGAGAAGGTGACCCACGAGATTGCCGATGGTGTGCGTCTTCCCCGTGCCCGGAGGACCCTGCACCAGAACGCCTCCGTGTTCCTCGAGTTGCTGCGCGATTCGTATCTGCTCCGGGTTGGCCGCTTTGCTCAGCAGCACATCCCCATCCGAGGGAATACCCCCGGCCGCCGACAGATGGGTATCTCCGGTATCCGAATTCGGCAGTTCTTCGCCCACAATGTTCAGGAGCGACCACGGCAGGTCTTCCCGGGTACGGAGATCCACGAGGATTCCTTCGATAGCGGCGGCGAAACCCAGCGTCCGGGCGCGCAAGAATAAAACCGGGTCTCGCCCGATGCGTGGATCGCTCGCTTCTTTCTCCGGAGCACCCTGCTCAGAGAATTCGCCACGAGCGGACAACTGCACCACCAAGCGCTTCAGGAAACCGGATGTCGCACCATTCACCAGCGGATGGAAGCCGCCTTCCTCCAATTCCTCGCGGCATCGACCAATCGCCCGGCCATCCACGTCGCTCATGGATTGAAACAGCGCGGAGTAAAGTTCGACCGGGTAGTCCGCTTCGCAGATGGTGAATTCTGGCACCGCCGCATCAAACTCCAGCTGGAGCCGCTGCAGGAGGAGGGGGTGGAGGATACTGCCCTCGGCGCGGTGCCAACTCAGTATGCCGTCTCCGAGAACAAGCTCCACTCGTTCTCCTTCACGATCGATCCGGCCATAGAGTGAATAAAGAGACTCGAAAATGTTCATCGCCGCACGCGCGGGCTTTTCCGTCTTCACCCATTCACTGCGCAGGAGCTTCCAACGCTCCAGGTTTGCCACCCGGGCCGGATCGTCCGAAAATTTCACCAACCTCGGAGATCCACCATCAGCGGACTGCTCCAGGGTCTCTTCGAAATTGACGGATTTCCCGGGATCGTCCCAGCCATCTTCCAGCCATGCGGCGATTTCCTCGGGCGGTTCCGGTGCTCGAGTTAAGCGTGGACGTTGCACCTTCACAACGTAGGCTTCACTTGCCTCTTCCCGCTTCTGATTGTTCCCGTTCTTCGTCTTTGAAGAGCTAAGCTTCGCCGTGCCGCGGCGAATCGAAGGATGCTCGGGCAGATCGCACAGCCGCAAACTCCAAAGTTGCTCGTGAAGCTGCCGTTTCGCCGGATTGCGGTGCTGATTGAGGGCTTCCAGATAACGGAAGACGCGTGTGAGTTTCTCGCGGGCAACGCGGAGTCTTTCGGCATCCATGGTGTGCCGCCTTTTCCTGCACGTTTCGTAGTGGTTGAGGGCGGGTCAGGAGATTTCAGGGTATCAGTGTCCAACGGCGGGCCTCAATGGTACGCCCTTAGTACCCGGCGCGATCCCGCTAAGCCGCTGAGGAGAAAGTTGATTCTGCCCGTTACCTCCGACGCAGATGACCAGGAAATTGCGTTCGCAGCTCTTCTTCATCTTCGTCAAGCTTGCGGAAACACCGGCGCCGCTTTGCCGGGCCCGCTTGCTGCTATTTCGGTGGAAGAATTCAGAAGTTGAATTTGAGGCTTAGCTGCACGATCCGAGGACTAGAGTCTGCTCCAAGAATGCGGCCAAAGTTGCCCGGATCGACAATTACGCCGGTCGCCGGATCCAGTTTGGCGGCGCTGATATCGGCGACGGGATTACTTTTGCTCGCGTGATTCACAACATTAAAAAAATCGGAGCGGAGTTCCAGGGTCTTGCCTTCGTGCAGAGGGAAACTCTTCATTAACGCAAGGTCGACATTGGTTTGTGCCGGACCACGCAACACATTCCTGCCGACGCTTCCATAGTCGGTCCCAAAGTCGGCAGCAAGAGCCGTCGGATCATGCGCGCTCGGAATCGCTGCTCCCGGCTGCACCAGCGCTTCCGCAAACGACCAAGGATTAAAGTAGTAGCCCGGCGGAACCTGATGCATCACGGTGGAGCGGCTGGCCCCGGCAACCCAGTTTGGACGGGCTCCGTAAACCTGCCCATAGAGCGAACCTCCTTGTGGATCATAGATATCCATCGGCAGGCCCGACATCGCCGTCAGGAAACCGGAGAGTTGCCATCCGGCGAGTAATGCCTGTCGAACGCCCGACGTGGCCCAAGACCTGGGCGCGTTTACGTTCCACACCCACGTGAAGGTGAAGCGCTGGGTACGGTCAAAATCAGAAACGGCGCGGTTAGCCCGAGGATCGAGTTGATTGCCGAGCAGGAAGGACGTGTCAATTCCATTGGATGTATCGAGGTTGCCGCTCGGGGTGGCTCCGCCACCCGCTCCGGAGGTGTTGTCCATGGATTTTGAAAATGTATACGCGCCGGCGAATTGCAGACCGTGAGACATCCGCCGGTTCACGGTAACTTGCAGGGAATGGTACGTCGATTGGCCGCTGGCCTGGTTTAGTGAAAAGTTTCCGGGATCGACCCCCTGCAGCGGCGCGCGGAGAGCGGCGTTGTCATTGGTGTTGGACGTGATGGTTTCTCCCGTCACCGAATTTAGGATCGGATTGCTGGTGCTGGCGATTTGCGCCTGATTCACGTTCACCTGACGATACAGCCGAAGCCCTCGCGAACCGACGTATGCTATTTGCAGCACGGCATTGCTGAAGAATTGGTATTGCACGCTGGCATTGAATTGCTGAAAGTAGGGATTTCGATTGTTGCGATCGAGGAACGACCAGGGCGAGCTGAGGGGAATACCCATCTGGACCCGGGGAAAGCTGTCGCCCGCGGGAGCATCGGGAAAGGGCGCCGAGAACGGCTCACCGAAGAAAGTGGAAACTTGATAGAAGGGGGGAGAGGCGAAGTTGAGACCCAAATTAAGGAAGGAGGGACGGGAGTAGTAGATTCCGTAGCCGGCACGAACGGCCATTCGCCCGGAGTCCAGCGGAGACCAGGCCAACCCGATTCGTGGTGCGAAGTCGCGGGGGTCCACACTCTTCAAAATACGGTTTCCCACACGAGTGACACCCTCAAGTTGAATTTGTTTGGGAGCATTTCCGGCCAGAACGATGCCCTGCTCGGGAGGTCCGATGGGAGCGCCTGTGCTATCGACTGCGATTCGCGGTTCGTACAAACCAGGATCGAATCCCCCGATGCGCCCCTGCGAATCGGAAGGAGGCAGGTCCAGTTCATAGCGCAAGCCGAGATTGAAGGTCAGCTTAGGGGAAATTCTCCAGTCGTCCTGAATAAACAGATGATAGTCGGTGGTCCGGAAGTCGGCCCGGGTTTGGCCCGTTCCCAAGAACGAAAACGACGTGGAGCCGGTCAGGAAGTCCTGGAAGCTGGCAAAATCGATCTCGCCATACGATGCGGCGTTCGCGGAATCGATTCGCCAAATCGAGCGTTTGACTTCGCCACCCAAACGCAAGCTGTGATGGCCGCGCTGGGTCGAAAAAAGATCACTGAAGTAAAGGGAAGGGCTGGCGTTCTTGAGCGTAAGCTCGTTGGTTCCGATCGAAGCCGCCCCCTGATCCCGTGCCAGGAAAATCAGCGGCAATCCGGGAAACGCATCGGAGTTTATGCGCTGGATCCCGAGATCGGAATCGCGAAGAGGCTCTTCGGGAAGCTCGCTGCGATAGATGTAGTTGTAGCCAAAGCGAATCTCATTGACGCTCGAGGATCCGAAAGTATGGATTTCGCTCACGGCGGTCAGAAAATTGGACACCGCGATGTGCGTTCCGAAACCGGGGAAGGACGCACCCGGGAGGAAGGCCGAGGAGCCCAGTGCGCTGAACAACGGGGCCGTGGCAAAAAAGTTCTTGGCGGTAAGGAGATCGTTCGTTCCGAGACGCACATCCAGGTTGGCGTTCAACTGCTCCTCGTGAAATGTGGATAGAGCCGTACCCGTTGCCAGTCCGTCGCTTTGTGGTGAGGGAATAAGATATTTCCCGCTCGGAAGCTTGTAGTTGAGAAGCGCCAGGGGAATCGGATCAATCGAGGGTTTTGTCGTTTGGCCCGGAAAACAATTTGCCTGTAAGGCGACAGCGCTGCGGTCGTCCGTGAGACAAGGATCGATCATTACATCGTGATACAGGCTGTCGCCGGTCGCCCCGTTGGTCGCGAACATTCCCTGGTAGGAGGCAAAGTAAAAGACCTTGTCCTTTCGTATCGGCCCGCCCAGCGTTCCCCCGTATACGCTCTGCCGATCAACGGGGCGGCTGAGACCGACCGCTTTCAGATTGGGGTCATTGGCGTTGAGGGCTTCGTTGCGAAAATACCCGTACGCGCTGCCGTGAACGGTGTTACTGCCGCTTTTGGTGGTCAGCTCGATGCTGCTTCCACCCGCTCCCGAAACCGATGCGTCATAAAGAGAGGATTGGACCTTGATTTCGCCGATGCTGTCAGGCGCTGGAACGGCCACATCGCCGAGATCATGCATCGACGGGTTGTCGGCGTCGACGCCGTTTATCTGATAGTGATTTTGCGTAACGCGGGCGCCATTGATCGATACCTCGGGTGAATTACGACCCAGAACACTGTTGTTCGTTAGCGGCGTGCTTGCGCCGGGTGTGACGGACAGCAACTGCAACGAGTTGCGCGAGGAAAGGGGCAACGAACCGACGGAGGCGCTGTCTAGTTCGGCGCCCAATTCGCTGCTAGCGTTTTCAATCCGCGACGGTTCCTCATGGACGACAATCTCGGTTGTGTTCTGCGCCAGTTGCAAAACCGCGAGCAGCGAAACCGACTCTCCCGGTGCGATAGCAACGGAATGGAAAACACGGGGCGCAAATCCGGGAGCCGTGACGCGGATGTCGTAAGTCCCGGGTGACAGCGCGATGAGCAAAAAATCGCCAGAGTCATTGGTTTCTATGTTCTTGGACTCGCCTGTCGCCGACGAGGAACACAGGACTTTTGCCCGCGGAATGATTTGCCCGTGCGGGTCTTGGACCGTTCCAGCCAAGCGGCCGAGGGTCTGCGACTGAGCGTAAAGGTCAAAGCGGACCAATACACTGACGCATAACGCGAGGAGCAACCCGAGTTTTCCGCGAAGGGGCATGGGCGACCTCTGGGATTGAGCTCGATCCTTCGACGTTCTTCTCTGCCTTGATCCTCCCGCGCACGAGACGGTCACTCTGTCGATAGTCCAACGCGTCGACAGATTTCCTGGAAGCGAGGCTCGGCTCGATAGAGATCCCAGCGAAGATCCGATTTCAGATGAAGCACAACGCTTTCGTGCCCCTGGTAGGCCTTCTCAAGCCATTCGAGAGTTTTGTCTTTGTCATAAGCGATGAAATGAGCATCAATCGGCAGGTCGGCGGATAGCCAACGGTCCTTGGCGATATTGTCCAGGATGTTCGCCATCGCCTGCGCGCCCGCGCGCGGGCCGTGCTCCGCGAAAGTCCGCGCAAAGGAGTCGGCTTCCGCATCCCAATTGAAATCCCTGAACGCGCGTTGCCAATCGTCGAAAGCCTCCTGGTACTTGTCCACATCGTATTCCGCCATGCCACGCCACCAATAATCGTAAGCATTGTCGGGCGTGTGCAGATGCTTGCGACGCTCCCGCTCCTGCTTTGGGACGAGCGGAGAGGCACTTAGAAAATCGTTGCGCGGATCGAGTCTCTGGGCTTCCTGATGTTCCTTAAAACCATCTGAAAACCGACCCAGATCGTCGAGGTAGGTTGCATAACCGCCGTGATAAGCAGCTTCGTTGGGGTTCAGTTCGATGGCGCGTCGATATTCTTTACCGGCAGCCTCCCATTGCCACTCGTACTGGGTCAGGTACTCGGCCATCTGGAAGTGCACTTGAGGGTTTTTTTCGTCGATGGCCAGGGCCCTGGTGAGTCCGGCTTTCAGCTTGGGCGCCTGATCGGAACGAGGCATTTCGCGGAGTTGCTGTGCCAGAAGCAGGATGGCCGGTATGCAATCCGGGTCCGCGCTAATGAGTTTATCGTACGAGGCCAGTCCGGCGGCGTACTCCTCGTCGCTTTGCTTTTTTCCGCGAGATTTTCTCCAGGTCGCGTCCCAAGCCTGGTCGAAGTGGAACTTGGCTTCCCAATAGGTTTCGAGCAGCCGGGTGTCCACGGGCTGCGCCAGCGCTACATTGGCGGTGCCCTTCCCTCTCACGCGGTTCCGAATGTCTTCGACAATGGAGGCCGCTACGGTACCCTGCAGGGCCAGGGCATGTTGGAAATTGTCTTCGTAGCTTCGGGCCCAGAGGTTCTTGTCCTCGACCCCATGAATCAATTGTGCGGTTATCAGCACGCGGTCGCCTTCACGCTGCACCGAACCCGCCACCAAAGCATCGACGTTGAGTTCCCGCGCTATTTGTGGCAGCGATTTGGTGCTTTTTCCGTAATTGAGGACCGAGAAGTGCGAGGGTACGCGCAGCTCACTCAATTGCGACAGATCTGTGATTACTTGCTCCGTCATGCCATAAGCGAAGTAATCCTGGTCCGGATCCTTCGAAAGGTTCTGAAAAGGCAACACCGCGATGGAGCGAAGGGTCGAAGGCGGGTTCACGACATGCCATCGGTCACGCATGCCTCCGACGTTGAGTCCCACGAGCGCCGCCAATGCTACGAGCAATGCGGCGACCGATCCGAGCGCCCAAGCCCGGCGCCGGGGCAGCCCTGGCCAGACCCCTGTTTTTTGTGGCGCGGGTGGAATCACATGGCGCACTCTTCCCGATTCCGTGTCGCGTCGCAATCGTTTCAGATCGGTGCGTATATCCGCGGCGTGGTGATAGCGAATGTCCGCGTCCTTCTCGAGCGCCTTTCCGATGATCTGTTCGAGTTCCCCCGGGATCTCCGTGTTGTATTGACGAGCCGGAACCGGCTCTCGGTTCAGAATGGCTTCGAAGATCACTCCCGAAGTCCGGCCCGCAAACGCGCGTTCTCCCGTAGTCATCTCGTACAGCACAGCACCCAAGGAGAACAGATCGGTGCGGGCGTCCAGATCCTCTCCGCGCACCTGTTCAGGCGACATGTACGCCACGGTGCCCAATGCGAGGCCCGGGCTCGTCAGAGACTCTTGGGACATCGAAGTGAGGGATTCCCCCCAGGCGCCGACGGCTTCGGGGACTCGCCGTCGTGCGGACTCCCGCTTCGCCAGACCGAAATCGAGGATTTTGACCTGCGCACGCGAGGTAATGAATATATTCGCAGGCTTGATGTCGCGATGAACGATGCCTCGGCTGTGAGCTGCGTCGAGAGCGTCCGCTATTTGAATACCAAGATCCAGTAGCGTTTCAAGCTTGCCGGGCTTGCCGCGGATCTGCTGCTGGAGCGTCTCGCCCTCCAGATACTGCATGGCGATAAAGGGACGCTGGCCATGTTCGCCCACTTCGTACACTGTGCAGATGTTCGGGTGGTCCAAGGCCGACGCCGCGCGCGCTTCCCTTTGAAATCGCTCGAGCACCTGCGGATCCTGGGACATTTCTTCCGGCAAGAACTTTAGCGCTACCTTTCTTCTGAGCCTCAGGTCTTCTGCTTCGTAGATTTCGCCCATTCCGCCGCGCCCAAGAAGACGCACAATGGTGAAGCGAGCGGCAATTAGCTCTCCGGCCTCAAAAAACTGTGCCGTTCGCGGGATGGCCGGACCGTTTTGTCTTTTCAGGATAGGTTCGCTTAGAAAGGCGCTAGCCTCGTCGTGGTTGGCCAGCAGCTTTTCCACTTCGTCGCGGAGATCGGATTCCGGACAAAGACGGACGAGCAACGACGCGCGCTTGGAAGGCTCCTGGAGCAGCGCGGCTTCAAACAGAGCTTTTATGCGTTCCCATCTTTCCGGCGTCATTTCCATGGCGCGTTTTCATTTCTCCGTAGAGCCAACTCTTGGCCATGCTCCATTCTCGTTTCACGGTTTTGGGCGAAATCCCCAGAACCGAAGCGGTCTCCTCAACCGTGAGTCCTCCAAAAAAACGCAATTCCACGACGCGACTTTGACGCGCGTCGAGCGCAGCTAGACGTTCGAGGGCTTCGTCCAAGGCTAGAACCTGCTCACAGCGATCGACCGATATCGCGAAAGCCTCGTCGAGCGGCAAGGGTGCTTGATTTCCTCCGCGCTTCACCCTGCGCCGTCCTCTCGCATAATCGACCAGGATGCGGCGCATCACCTGCGAAGCTACGGCACAGAAGTGTGTCTTGTTTTGCCAGTCCGCGTCACGCTGCGCGACCAGTTTCAAATACGCTTCGTGGACCAGCGCCGTCGGTTGCAACGTATGGTTCGGCCGCTCGAGCCGAAGATGGCGCTCCGCGACGCGATGCAGTTCGTCATAAACGGCAGAAATCAGTAGCGCCACGGCCTTCTGATCGCCGTTCGTCACCTGCTTGAGCAGAGATGTTACATCCAGAGATTGAGGACCCACGTAGACCCCACTCGCCGGATTCGACCCGGAGGAATGAGCGTGATTCTACTCCTATTGAACGCTTTGCGTCGCAAATCTTGCGCAAAAAGTTGCGTGACCCGGCTTAAGGAGAAACGTCGCGTTCCATGGTAGGAGGTGCCATCGACGGCGAACTAGGCCAGCCCGGAAAGGGAGCTTAAGAGGCACCAACGCAAGGTTTCCGATAGCCTTGGCTTCTCTTTTGCACCGTGGTGGTGTGCCCTTTCGCTCGGACCGGCTCGCCGGCAAAGGCAACTTATGACGGACCAGCCCACAGACAGACCTTCGCTCGGTGAATCTTGCGTTCCAGATGCGATAAAGATTCAACTTCGAATCGGCAACCGATTGCTGCGCGAAGCTCTCGTGCGGTTATTCGGGAAGGCCAAAGGCTTTATCATTCTGGACTCGAACAGCGCTCCGGATTCGGCTGATTCGGCGAGGCTTGCACCGTCCCGTACCTTGCTCATCGCGGATACCTTTGACCCCGACCGTTCAGGTAACCATTCGAGTACAGAAAAGTGTGGCGTCGAGACCAAAATCATACTGATCGGAATGAGTGACGATCCGAATCAGTTCCTCGCTGCGGTCCGGGCGGGCGTTGCGGGTTATCTGTTGAACGATGCGTCCGCTGCGGACATTATTGCCGCGGCGCGCGCCCCGTCTCACGGTGAAGTCTATTGCCCACCTCGGCTGTGTCAGGAACTGTTTCACTACATCGCTCGGCAAGAGCCCCGGCCGTTCGGGCGGCAGGGTAACCCGGGTCTTACCTTGCGCCAGGAGAGACTCATTGCCTTGGTCGCCGAAGGCCTGACGAATAAAGAAATCGCGTCCGCTCTGAACTTGTCGGAATTCACCGTTCGGAACCATATCCATAGAATCTTGAGAAAGCTTCACGCCGGTAGCCGTTCAGAAGCGGTAAACGCCATCCGACTGTCGAAGAGACACCTCGCCTTTAGAAGCCACGATCCGAGGCTTGCCGCAGAAATGAACGAGTACAAAAAAGGTCTCGGCGAACCGAAGTCTTCCATGAGCAGAAAAGCATATCAACACGCTGGAGCCGCGTAGGACCGGCGTCGCAGGATCCGGCGGGTTGCGTACTTATCTGCCGTGGAAATTCACACGAGTGGGTTAATCCTAAGGAGGAGAGCCATGACCAAAAAGTGCATTTGGACAACGGGAATCGTGCTTGTTTCGGCAGCTCTGCTGGGGCAACCGGCGCGAGCGAATCAGTGCGGCGCCTCGGACGCGGCGGGAAGGTGGGGGTTTACTCTGACCGGCTGGTTGATTCTTCCCACCGGCGCAGTACCGGCCGCCGCCGTCGGAGAGGCGCACATTGATACCAAAGGAAGTGTTACGGGCACGGAAGCGCGGAACGTGGCAGGCGGATACGCAGACGAGACCCTAAGCGGAAGTTTAACCCTCAACCCGGATTGTACCGGCTCTATGACCGTGAATTTCTTCGAAAACGGTCAACCGGTGCGCACTTCCGTGCTTAGTATCGTGCTGGATGACGACAAAAAAGAAATTCGCATGGTGCAGAAATCGTTGCGGCTGCCCGACGAATCCGTACTGCCAGTGGTTATAACGGTGGAAGCGCGGAGGATTGTCGCGGAAGACTGACGCAATAGAATATCATCGCTCGAGCAGTGTCCCCCCGGCAAGGTCCACGGCAGTCCGCGGGACCGCTGCGTCCGGAACGGAACGGCCAGAGAGGCTACCATGCGAAAGAGCGCGAGAGTTCTTGCCGTG